>QWCQ01000138.1_pt1 | contig 64936 bp, 62 predicted proteins | sample 1972701 | NCBI WGS metagenome assembly QWCQ01 (sample SAMN09866704, study PRJNA288562) | Human gut metagenome isolate pre4_stool, whole genome shotgun sequencing... | reverse complement strand
AGAAGCTACTGAATAACAGTATGTTTGGAGGACCAAAATGGTTGAATTAATTGAATATATTGCTAAATCTTTAGTTGACGATCCTTCTTCAGTTGATGTTACTATGTCTAAGAATGATGATTCTATTGATATCACTCTTAAAGTTGCATCAAATGATATGGGGAAAGTTATTGGAAAACAAGGTAGAATTGCTAAGGCAATTAGAGCAATCTTAAAAGCTGTTTCACTAAAAGAAGATGTAAAGGTTAATTTAGAAATTGAAGAATATTAAAGATTCAATTACTTGCATTGGTAAGATTATAAATACTCATGGTATAAAAGGTGAATTAAAAGTTGAACCTTATACATTTGATAACAAAAGATTTTCAAAATTAAAAAGCCTTTATGTTGGCGATGATTTAACTGAATTTTTTATAAAAAAAGTAAGAGTAAATGATTTTGTTTATATTACTTTTGAAGGCTTTGAAAATATAAATGACGTTATTAATTTAAAAGGTAGTGAGATTTATATTAAAGATGAAGATAGGTTAGCTTTAGATGAAAATCAGTACTATATTTCAGATATAATTGGCAAAAAAGTTTATGACACTGATAACAATTATATTGGAAAGCTAAAAGATGTATTGGAATACCCTGCTAATGATATTTTTATAATTGAAAGTGATGATAAAAGTATTTATCAAATACCTGCAGTTAAAGAATTTATTAAAAAAATAGATTCTACAATAACTATTAAATTAATAGAAGGAATGATTTTGTGAAAATAAGTGTTTTAACATTATTTCCCGAATTCATAAATCACATTAGAGACTTTTCTATTGTTGGAAGGGCTATCGGCCAAGGAAAATTAGATCTTGAGACTGTAGATATAAGAGATTTTGCAATCAATAAATATTTACAAGTTGATGATTATCCTTATGGTGGTGGACCAGGTATGCTAATGCAAATAAAACCAATAGTAGAGGCAATTGAATCTGTAAAGAAAGAAAATTCTAAAGTTTATTATATGTCCCCACAGGGCAAGGTTTTAACTCAGGATAAGCTAAAAGAACTTAAAAATGAAGAACACGTTATACTTTTAAATGGTCATTACGAAGGTATTGACAATAGAGTCATTGAAAATTATGTAGATGAAGAAATTTCTATTGGTGATTATGTTTTAACTGGTGGAGAGTTGGCATCTATGGTAATTATAGATGGTGTATCAAGGTTACTTGATGGTGTTCTTGCTAGTAATGAGTCTTTTCAAGACGAATCACATTATAATGGACTTTTAGAACATCCACAATATACTAGACCTAAAGAATTTAGAGGACTTGAAGTTCCTGAAATTCTTTTAAGTGGAGATCATGAAAAAATTAGAAAATATAGACTTAGAGAGTCTATTAAAAGTACTTTACAGAAAAGACCAGATTTATTAAAAAATAAAATCTTAAATGATGAAGAAAAAGATATATTAAAAGATTTACTGGAAGGAGGTAAAGACAATGGATTATATTAAAGCTATTGAAGATGAACAATTAAATGAAAATTTACCTAAATTTAATGTTGGAGATACTGTAAGTGTTCACTACAAGATTATTGAAGGCGAAAGACAAAGAATTCAAGTTTTTGATGGAACTGTTATAAAAATTCAAGGTAAAAGTTCAAGAAAGACTTTTACAGTTAGAAGAATTTCTTATGGTATTGGAGTTGAAAGAACTTTCCTTTTGAACTCACCTAGAATTGCTGATCTTGTTGTTACAAGAAAAGGTAGCGTAAGACGTGCTAAACTTTACTATCTAAGAGATAGACAAGGTAAGGCTGCTAAAGTTAAAGAAAAAACAAATTACTAAGAGTGGGACTTTAAAGTCCTATTTTTAGTATCTTTTATTTTGAGCAAATAAATTAGAGAGGTGATTATATGAAAAAGATTTTTTTAGGAATTTTTTTGATTTTTATTTTGGCGGCAGGCGCATTTTTATTTGTTGAAAATAGAGGAACTACTAAAATTTCAACTAAATATGACAAGTTTAATTTTATAACAGAAGATAAAGATATTGATAAAGAGGATTTTTCTATTGAAGATGGAATGATTTATCTATCCCTTGATTATATAAAAAAATATCTTGATGAAAATATTTCTTATGACAAGGAAACTGGGGAAGTTAAAATAGAAAATAAACACGCAAGTAAAATATTGATGTTAAATGAGTATAAAGCAAAGTTTAACAGTGGAACAATTGATTTGAGAGCTCCTGTTATTGAAAAAAATGGCAAGATTATGCTTCCAATTGAAGCTTTTATATACGATTACAATGTTAGCTTGAGATACAATAAGGACATAAGACTTTTACTTTTGGACTATAGAGATAAGGAATATGATTTAACAAAAGCTACTAAGGAAACCTTATTAAGAGAAGATAGTTCAAGAAGAAGTCCTATTATAAAGAAACTGCCAGAAGGCGAAAAATTATATGTTTATGGTGAAAAAGGTAAATATTATAAAGTCAGGATGCCAGAAGGTTACGCAGGATTTGTCTTAAAAGACGATGTAGATAAAAATTTTGAAAAAGTTAATTTAGGAGCTAGAACAAAAAATACTTCAAAAGACCCTATTAATTTAACTTGGGATTACACTTATGCAGAGCATTCTGATGAAAAAGTTAATCAAATAAAAGATATAAAGGGACTTGATGTAATAATTCCAACATGGTTTTCTATTAGAAATGGCAATGGAGACATGATTGATAGAGGAAACCAAAATTATATTAAAAAGTATAATGAACTTGGTATAAAGGTTTGGGCTTATTTAGATAATTCCTTTGATCCAAATATTACTCATGAAGCTCTATCAAAGGAAGATACACGTAAAAAAATTATTGATAAAACTTTGGAACTTTGTAGAAAATACAATATGAAGGGAATAAATATAGACTTCGAACACACAAAAGTTGAAGATAGAGATAATATAACGGCCTTTGTAAGTGAATTTAGAGAAAAAGCTGGCGATGATTTTATTATCACAGTTGATGTTACACCACAAATTTCTTCAGATGTAACTAAGGAGCCTTATGATAGAAAAGCTTTAGCCGAAATTTGTGATTATGTGGTTGTAATGGCTTACGATCAACATTGGGGATCATCTGATGAAGCGGGTTCCGTTGCCCAATATAAATGGGTAGAGGGAAGTATAAATGTTTTATTTAGAAATGTAGCAAATAGAAAAATGATTTTAGGTGTTCCACTTTACACAAGACTATGGAAAGAATCAAATGACAAAGTTACATCAAAGACTATTTCCATGGGAGAAGTTGCAAATATTATTGCATCAAAGGGATTAAAACCAACATGGGATAAAGAATCACAACAAAATTATGTAGAATATGAAGAAAATGGTTCAACTTATAAAATTTGGATTGAAGATGCAAATTCTTTAGAAAAAAAAGTTTCTCTTGTAAATAAATACAATCTTGCAGGTGTTGGATCTTGGAGACTTGGATTTGAAACTCAAAATATTTGGGATGTAATAACTAAAGAACTAGATAAAACTAACTAAAAATTGACAATTCCACTTATTGAGTATAAAATAAAGTTGTAATAAACTTTAATTTTTAGGATGTGTTTAAAATTTTACCAGATACACATAAAATCGTGGCAAAAATTGTTCATGATAGAATAAAAGATAAATATAATGTAAATCTAAATATGGAAAAAATGCTATGGGGTTCTGTTGCTCCAGATGTTTTGCCTTATTATAAGACAAAAAGACATTATTTTGATGAATCAGGAGATTATATTTCAAGAGAGATAAGTAGGCTTATTTATTTTTCCAGATACTCCTATTCTGAAGGTAACGAAAGCAAATTATTCATTAACTATATTAGCAAAAAGCTTGGCATAATAATGCATTATCTTTGTGATTTTGTATGTTATCCTCATGCTTATAGAATGACTTTTTTTGAAAATTTAAAAAAGCATGTTAGATATGAACAGGACTTAGCTCTATATGCTAGAGAAAATAAGTTTTCAGAAGAAAATTTTGTTGAAGTTATTTTTTCAAAAGATATAAACTTTTTTGAAGACTCTGATATAAAACTGGAGAAAAAGATAAAGAATTATCTAATAAAAGTAATTGATGAGTATAAAAATTCTAATCACAGTTTTGACAATGATTTGAATTTTGCTTTAAATTTATCAACAAATATTTCTATTCTTGTTATTGAATCAATACTTGAATACAATGGAGAATATGATATACAATTTATATAAGAATTAAAATTCTTTCACTCTAAGGGTGGAAGAATTTTTAAAATTATGGAGGAAAAGATGAGAAACAATTCAAGTGCTACAAAATTAGACCTTAGAGAAACACAGATAGCTATTAAGTCAGTTAAAGATTATTTTCAAAGAGACTTGGCCAATACTTTAAATTTGCAAAGAGTTTCTGCACCTCTTTTTGTAAGACCAGAAACTGGTCTTAATGACAACTTAAATGGAGAAAAAGCAGTTGACTTTGATTTAAGACAATATGGTATTAATGTTGAAATAGTTCAATCTCTTGCAAAATGGAAGAGAAATGCCTTAAAGGAATATAATTTTAATAAATATGAAGGTATTTATGCTGATATGAATGCCATAAGAGCCGAAGAAGAACTTGATGAAATACACTCTTCATACGTTGACCAATGGGATTGGGAAAAGATTATAGATAAAAGTGATAGGAATAAAGAATATTTATTTTTAACTGTAAAAGAAATTTTTTCAGTATTTAAAAGAACTGAAGAATATATAAATCAAACATATCCTTATATTCTTTCACAAAAATTACCTGATGAAATATTTTTCATAACTTCACAAGAACTTGAAGATCTTTATCCAGGTAAAACTGCAAAGGAAAGAGAAAAATTAATTTGTAAAGATAAGGGTGCTGTTTTTATTATGGGTATAGGAGCTAACTTAAAATCAGGTGAACCTCATGATCATAGAAGTCCTGATTATGATGATTGGAATTTAAATGGAGATATTTTATTTTGGGACGAAGTTTTAGGGAATTCCCTAGAAGTTTCTAGTATGGGTATTCGTGTTGATGAAGAATCTTTAAAGAGTCAATGTGAAATTGCAAATACTACTGATAGATTTAAACTTAAATATCACCAAGATGTTTTAAATGCTAAACTTCCTTATACAATTGGTGGAGGAATTGGTCAATCAAGAATTTGTATGTTTTTCCTTGAAAAAAGCCATATAGGAGAAGTACAAGTAGGCGTTTGGGACGAAAAAAGTTTAAACTATTGTAAAGAAAATAAAATAAAATTATTATAAAATTTAAGAAATTTACAAATTGGATACAAATCCTTCGGAATATATAGTATAATATTTTTATACGAAACCGGAGGATTTTTTTATGGATTTGGCACAAAAATTAAATCAAGAAAATTTTAAAAGCCTTGCCTTTAAAGATATAAAAAAATACCTAATTGCAAATTTCTTATTCAAGGGTGACCTAGATAGCATAAATATTCTTTTGAATTTATACAATGTTTATGAGTCAATTGAAAATATTTATCCAAGGTATGTGACTCTTGAAAATTTGAGAAAAGATATAATTAAAATTTATAAGCAAAAGGAAGGAATTGAACTTATTGCGAGAAACCTTTCTAGTTTAATTCATGATGACATCAATAGGTTGGAGCTTTATTTATATTTGGAAGGTTATAGACTTGGTTTTAATTCCAAGAAACACATTAACTTACTTGAAATAATAACATTAAAATATTTAACAATTGATGAACTTTATAACAGGAAAAAGCTTTTTCAGTATGAATTTAAAAATGAAGAAATTTTATCTTTCAAGAAGTTAATTTTTAAAGATATTAGAAAAGATAGGCAAATTAGGATTTTTATAAAAAGCACACTTTCAGATGTTAGGAAAAAAATACTTAACGACAAAATAAATAACATTAACGATCACCTTGATTTGCAACTTATTTTTAAAAGTGAAGACGATGATGTAAAAATCAAGGAAGTAGATTCCTATTTGACTGAACAAGAAATTGATACTCTTAACAATAAAATTTTCAAATTTTTATACATAGATGGATTTAGGATTTTCAGAAATGGTTTTTGGGATGGAGTTAACGATAGAGTTTTAAAAAGATATAAGTAAGGATAGTTTTAAACTATCCTTTTTAAAGTGGTGATTAATTGGTAATAATGGGCATAGACCCTGGAATAGCAATAGTTGGATATGGTTTTTTGGAGTTAAATGGTAATTCATATAAAGTTTTGGATTATGGTGCAATAACTACAATGGCAAAAGTCCCTCTTCCAGATAGATTAAATACTATTTATTCAGAAATGAATGACTTAATAGATAAATATAAGCCACAGGACATTGCCTTTGAAGAATTATTTTTTAACAAAAATGTAAAGACTGCAATAACTGTTGCAGAGGCTCGTGGAGTTGAAGTTTTGTCTGCAAAAAAAAGTGGGGCTTCTTTATTTGAGTATACACCGCTTCAAGTTAAGCAAGCTCTTGTGGGATATGGAAGGGCAACAAAAAATCAAGTTCAAGAAATGGTTAAGATGATTTTAAATTTAAAAGAAGTACCAAAACCTGATGATGTTGCTGATGCACTTGCTGTTGCAATTACTCATGGCAGTTCAATCAAGTTTAAAGAAAGTTTTAGGTTGATATAATGATAGAATTTTTAAAGGGAAGAGTTCACTCTACAGATAGAGGTTATTTAGTTCTTGAAACTAATGGAATTGGTTACATAATTAATATGGTTTCAAGAGAGCTTCACACTTTTTATAAAAATGAAGAAGTTTTTATAAATATTAGACTTATTCTTAGAGAAGATGCTGCAATCTTGTATGGGTTTAAGGACAGCGAAACAAGAAATGCCTTTGATTTACTTACAAGTGTTACAGGTATTGGTCCTAAGCTTGCTATGGGAATCTTAGATGGAGATGATGTTTCTAATATTGCCAAATACATATTATCAAAGGATGAAAAGTCACTAACAAAACTGCCAGGAGTAGGTAAAAAAACTGCACAGAGAATTATTCTTGAATTGAAGGATAAAGTTGAAAAATTAAATTTAGATTTAGATTTTACAAAAGAAGAAAGTCCTTTATTTGATGAAAATGATGATCCAGCTGTTGAGGCACTAATCTCCTTGGGTTATAATGTATATGATGCAAAAAAATCACTGGAAAAAGTTGATGCTTCACTTGATATTTCTGAGAGAATAAGAGAAGCTTTAAAATTAATGGGTTGATATTATGAATGAAAATAGATTAGTGGAACCATCTTATATTGATGGGGATACGAAGGAAATTAGCCTTAGACCAAAGTGGTTAAGTGAATATATTGGACAAGAAAAAGTTGTAGATAATTTAAAAATTTTTATCGAAGCTGCAAGAAATAGATCTGAACCACTTGATCACACTTTGTTAAGTGGACCACCAGGTCTTGGCAAAACCACTTTAGCTGGTATTATTGCTAATGAAATGGGTGTAAACTTAAAAGTGACATCAGGTCCGGCAATAGAAAAACAAGGAGATCTTGCCAGCATACTAACAAATTTGAATAATGATGATGTACTATTTATAGATGAAATTCACAGACTAAATAAATCTGTAGAGGAAATACTTTATCCTGCAATGGAAGATCATGCCCTTGATATAATAATAGGAAAGGGACCTTCAGCAAGATCAATTAGACTTGACCTTGCACCCTTTACACTTATAGGGGCTACTACAAGAGCAGGTATGCTTACATCTCCTCTAAGAGATAGATTTGGAGTAATGTTAAAGTTAGATTTATATGACACAAAATCTTTAGTAGAAATTATTATGAGATCTGCTAAGATTTTAAATATTCCAATAGAAGAAGAAGGGGCATTAGAAATTGCAAGAAGATCTCGTGGAACTCCTAGAATTGCCAATAGACTTTTAAAAAGAGTTAGAGATTACGCTGAAGTCAAAGAAGAGGGCGTAATAACAACTAAGGTGGCAATAAAGGGATTAAATCTTTTAGAGATTGATAAATATGGACTAGATACCATTGACAGGAGAATAATTCTTACTATGATAGAAAAATTTTATGGAAGACCTGTTGGTATTGATGCCATATCTGCTGCTATTGGGGAAGACAAGGGAACAGTAGAAGATGTTTATGAACCTTATTTAATGCAAATAGGTTTTATTATTAGAACGCCTAGAGGAAGAGTTGCTACCAAAAGAGCTTATGACCATTTTGGTATAGAATTTAAGGGTGAGTGAAATGAAAAAAATTTTATTGTTAGCCATATTTTTAATCTTATTGCCAACTAGTATTTTTGCAAAGGAAAGTTATGAAAAAATTGACATAAAGGTTGGAAAATCCTTAAGTGCAAAGGAAAATTTGAAGATAAAATCTAAAAGTAAATTAAAAATTATTACTTCAGATAACCAAGTTGTAAATAATACAAATAACAAGGTATTTGATGTTATGTTTGATGGAGAGAAAATATATGTTAAGGGTGATAACTTTAAACTAGCCAATTTTCCACAAGATGGCGCTTTTTTAATAAGCTCCGATTCTCCAATATATGTTGATAAAATCAAAAGAAATTACAGAGGTTCAATTTCCTTTAGAGTAAATGATAAAAAAATGGACATTATAAATAATGTAGATATTGATGATTATTTAAGAGGAGTTTTGCCTAAGGAAATGAGTCCAGAATTTCCAATGGAATCACTAAAGGCACAAGCTCTATGTTCAAGATCCTTTGCCATAAATAATTATAAAAAATTTATCAAAAAAGGATATAACCTTGATGATACTACTAGATCCCAAGTTTATTATGGAAAAGATGTGGAAGAAAAATCAACTGATAAGGCAGTAAAGGAAACTTTAGGAGAAGTTATAAAATACGACGGAAAAATTGCTGAAACAATTTTCTGCGCTTCGTCAGGAGGTTATACAGTATCATCATCAGAAGCTTGGGGTGGAAATTTTGTACCATATTTAATTTCAAAGGAAGATCCATATTCAACTTATACTTGGAATTACACTTTAAAAGATAGTGATTTAAAAAAATTAAATCTATGTGATGCAAGTGGTGTAAATTTGGAATTAACAGATAGTTCTAAAAGAGTAAAAAATATTATCTTTAATACTTCTAAGGGTGATGTAGCTATAAAAGCTAAAGACTTTAGACAAAAATTAGGAAATACAATAATTAAATCTACATTATTTGACATAGAATGTAATAATAACAAAATAACTGTAAAGGGAAAAGGCTATGGACATGGAGTTGGCATGAGCCAATATGGAGCTGTTGAAATGGCTAAAAAAGGTACTAATTATAAAGATATTATCGGATTTTATTTTCCTGGAACAATTATAGAGAAAATAAAATAATAGAAAGGCAAAAATGAAAACAAAAGATTTTTATTACGACTTACCAAAAGAGTTAATAGCACAACATCCTTCTGAAAAAAGGGACCACTCAAGACTTCTTGTATTAGACAAAAATACTGGAGAAATGGAACACAAGCATTTCTATGATATTGTTTATTATCTTAAAAAAGGAGATGTGCTAGTATTAAATGACACCAAGGTAATGCCTGCACGAATTTTTGGACATAGAGAAGGAAAGGAAGAAAAAATTGAGTTTCTTCTTTTAAATCACAAAGGTGACACCTGGGAATGTTTATCAAAACCAGGAAAAAAAGCACAAATTGGAAGTAAAATAATTTTTAGTAACAAATTATCTGCTGAAGTCGTTGATATTTCTCATGATGGTTCGAGATTTTTAAAATTTGAATATGATGGAATTTTTGAAGAAATATTAGATGAACTTGGAGAGATGCCACTTCCACCATATATTACTGAGAAGCTAGAAGATAAAAATAGATATCAAACTGTGTATGCGAGAGAAGAGGGTTCAGCTGCAGCACCAACTGCAGGACTTCACTTTACAAAAGAACTTTTGCAAAAAGTAAAGGACAAGGGTGTAGAGATTTGTTATATAACCCTTCATGTTGGTATTGGAACTTTTAGACCAGTTAAAGTTGAAAATATTGATGAGCATGAAATGCACTCTGAATTTTATATTATGACTAAGGAAGTTGCAGATAAAATTAATACTGCAAAAGATAGAGGAAGTAGAGTAATTGCAGTGGGAACTACAAGTGTAAGAACTGTTGAATCCATTGCAGATGAAAGTGGAAGAGTTTGTGAAAAAAGTGGATTTACAAATATTTTTATTTATCCACCCTATAAATTTAAGTGTGTAGATGCACTTATAACTAATTTTCACTTACCAGAATCAACACTATTAATGTTAGTTTCTTCACTTTCAACAAGAGAAATTATATTAAAGGCCTATGAAGAAGCTGTAAAAGAAAGATACAGATTTTTCAGCTTTGGCGATGCAATGTTTATAAGGTAGGTTTTATGTTTAAATTTGAACTATTAAAAACTGCTAAGGATTCAAAAGCTAGACTTGGCAAAATTACAACTAATCATGGAGAAATAGAGACACCAATTTTTATGCCTGTTGGGACAAGAGCAACTGTTAAGACTATGACTCCAGATGAATTAAAGGAAATAGGCTCACAAATTATTCTTTCAAATACTTATCATTTATTTTTAAGACCAGGAACTGAAATAATAGAAAAAGCTGGAGGTCTTCACAAATTTATGAATTGGGATAAGCCAATCCTTACAGATTCAGGTGGATTTCAAGTTTTTTCTTTATCAGATAATAGAAAGATAACTGAAGAAGGAGTTCACTTTAGAAGCCATATAGACGGCAGTAAAATGTTTATATCGCCTGAAAAATCAATAGATATACAAAATATTTTGGGCTCAGATATAATTATGGCCTTTGATGAATGTGCCCCTTATCCAGCAAGTCATGAATATATCGATAATTCTATGAGAAGGACCCTTAGATGGGCTAAGAGATGTAAAGAACATCACAAAAATATAGATAATCAAACTCTTTTTGGAATAATTCAAGGTGGAATGTATAAAGACCTAAGAGAAATTTCTGCAAGAGAAATGGTTGATATGGACTTTAAAGGTTATTCTATAGGAGGTCTTTCTGTAGGTGAACCTCTTGATTTAATGAATGATATTTTGGATTTTACAACAGACTTTATGCCAGAAAACAAACCAAGGTATTTAATGGGTGTAGGAAGTCCAGATTATTTATTTGAAGCTGTTGAAAGAGGAATTGACATGGCAGATTGTGTTCTTCCAACAAGAATTGCAAGAAATGGAACTGTTCTTACTCATAAAGGACGAATAGCAATAAAAAATGCAGTTTATAAAGAAGATTTTTCTAGGCTTGATGAGGACTGTGATTGTTATACTTGCAAGAATTTTTCTAAGGCCTATATAAGACATTTATTTAATGTTGATGAAATACTTGGAATGAGACTTGCAACAATTCATAATCTCTACTTCTTATTACAAACAATGAAAAATATAAGAGAATCCATAAAAGGTGATTACTTCTTAGAATATAAAAATGACTTTTACAAAAAATTTGGTTATAAATAATTTCTTGTTAAGTTATATAATTAAATGTATAATATAATTATCTATAATATACAAGAAAGGGGTTAATAATGAATCAAAATGCAATGTTAAATTTTATTCCTTTAATAGTAATGTTTGTTATTTTTTATTTTTTCATGATAAGACCACAAAAGAAAAAGGCAAATGAAATAAATGAAATGCGCGAAAATTTAAAAGTTGGCGACAAAATAATAACAATCGGCGGGATAATTGGAAAAATTGTCCTTGTAAAGGAAGATTACTTAGTTATTGAAACTTCATCTGACAATTCAAAAATTGAAATAATGAAGTGGGGTATTAACGGTACTTATAAAAAGAATACTGAACTTAAAGATACAGAAGAAGAATAGGAGACACTATGAAACATATTAAAACACTTACAAAGAAAAATCTTAAGAAAACTTACGAAAAAGGCGGATGCGGCGAATGTCAAACATCTTGTCAATCAGCTTGCAAAACTAGCTGCACAGTTGGAAATCAAAAATGCGAAAATTCTGAAAACTAAGGCAAGGGTAACCTTGCTTTTATTTTGTTAAGGGATAGGTAAAGGAGTAAAGATGGTAGAAAGAATTCACAAATTTTATTTAAACGACAGATATATAGTCCTTGATATTGCCAGCGGGTCAGTTCATGTTGTTGAAAAAATTGTTTATGAAATGATTGATGATTATGAAAAATTATCAAAAGAAGAAATTATAGATAAATTTTCAAAACTTTATAATATAGAAGATGCAAGAGAAGCTTATGATGAAATAGAATATTTAACTAAAGAAGGTTTATTATTTTCTGAAGATGAACATTTTAAACTTCCAAAATATAATCCAGAAAATGTTGTTAAGGCTCTATGTCTTCATGTTGCTCACGATTGTAATTTGAGATGTAAATATTGTTTTGCTTCCCAAGGTGATTTTAAGGGCGACAGAAGTTTGATGTCCTTTGAAACTGGAAAAAAAGCCTTAGATTTTATATTAAAAAATTCTGGCAATAGAAAAAATCTTGAAGTTGATTTCTTTGGTGGCGAACCCCTAATGAATTTTGATCTTGTAAAAAAATTAGTTGCCTATGGAAGAGAAGAAGAAAAAAAATATAACAAGCACTTTAGATTTACAATTACAACAAATGGAATGCTTTTAAATAAAGAAATTGAAGATTTTATTAATGAAAACATGGACAACGTAGTTCTTTCAATTGATGGAAGAAAAGAAATAAACGATGAAATGCGTCCTACAATAAATGGTAAAGGATCCTATGATGTAATAGTTCCAAAATTTAAGGAACTTATCGATAAAAGAGGGGACAAAGATTACTTCATTAGAGGGACTTTTACAAATGAAAATTTAGATTTTTCGGAAGATTTAAAGGATTTTTATTCTCATGGTTTTAAAAAGACTTCTATTGAACCAGTTGTAACTGATGAAAGAGAGCCTTATGCTATAAGAGAAGAACATTTAGATAAAATTTTAAGTGAATACGAAAAGATGAGTAAAGACTACATTGACATAAGAAAAAAAGACAAAGACTTTTCTTTCTTCCACTTTATCATTGATTTATCACAAGGTCCTTGCATAGTTAAAAGAACTGTTGGCTGTGGTGCTGGATCTGAATATGTTGCAATTACACCGCAAGGAGAAATTTATCCTTGTCATCAATTTGTTGGTGAAGAAGAATTTTTACTTGGAAATGTAGATGATGGAATTTTAAATACTAATCTTAGAGACAAGTTTAAAAATTCTAATGTCTACACTAATGAAGACTGTCCATCCTGCTGGGCAAGATATTATTGCTCAGGCGGATGTCATGCTAATGCTTATTACAGCAATAATGACATAAATAAACCCTATAAAGTTGGCTGTGCCATGGAAAAGAAAAGAATTGAATGTGCAATTTCAGTTCTTGCAAATGAAGAATAATTATAATTTTTTATGAACCCTTAGGGGTTCTTTTTTTTATTCTTTACTAATTTTATAATAGTTTTACCTTAATGGTAATTTTTGATATAATTAAATTTATATGAAGTGGTGATTATATGGAAAGATGGTTTATAAAAAATAAAAGCGACCCAGGAATTGAATACAAAAATCTGGGCATTAATAATGTTATATATAAAATTTTACTTAATAGAGAAATAAATACTGAAGAAGAAATAAAGAGCTTTTTGGAACCAAAGCTTTCAAATTTAAATTCACCTATACTTTTGAAGGATATGGTTAAGGCTTCTAATTTAATTTTAAGTCACCTCGCAAAGAAAAATAAAATTAGAATTATTGGTGACTACGATGTTGATGGAGTTACTTCCACTTATATTCTATATACTGGTCTTAATAGAATTGGAGCAAATGTATCCTATGATATTCCTCATAGAGTAGAAGATGGCTACGGCATTAATAATAATTTAATTGATAAAGCATATGATGATGGTGTAAATTTAATTATCACTTGTGACAATGGTATTGCTGCAAGTGATGCTGTTCTTTATGCAAAGTCAAAGGGAATAGATATTGTTATAACTGATCATCATGAAGTTCCAAAGATAGTTGAAAATAACATAGAAAAAGAGTTAATACCAGATGCCAATGCTGTTATTGATCCAAAACAATCTTCCTGTTCTTATCCTTTTGAAGATATTTGTGGAGCAGTAGTTGCCTTCAAATTAATTGAGTATTTATTTTTAATTAAGGGCGTTGATAAAGAAGAATTTTACGAAAACTTTTTGCCCTTTGCTGCTCTTGCCACTGTCTGTGATGTAATGCCACTTATAAATGAAAATAGAATAATAGTCTCTTATGGCTTAAAATATTTAAGAGAGACTAAACACCTTGGACTAAATGCACTTATAGAAGCTTCAGATGTAAAGAAAAATGATATAGATGTATATCATCTCGGTTTTATTCTTGGACCTACAATAAATTCTAGTGGTAGGCTTGAATCAGCTAAGTATGCCTTAGATCTTTTGCTGGAAAAAGATTATAATGTGGCACTTGAAAAAGCTAAAAAATTAAGAGAGCTAAATTATGAAAGACAAGAATTAACAATAAAGGCTTTTAATGTCATAGATGAGAAAATTAATAGCGAAAATCTTTTAGATAAACACAAGGTTCTAATAGTTTATGTAGAAGGGCTTAATGAATCAATTCTTGGTATTGTTGCAGGAAAGATCAAGGAAAAATATTATAGACCAACACTTGTATTAAGTGACTCTAGAGATTTAATTAAAGGCTCCGGTAGAAGTATAGAAGAATATAACATGTTTAAAGAATTTTCTAAGTGTAAAGAATATTTAACATCTTTTGGTGGCCATAAAATGGCTTGTGGACTTGCACTTCCTCTTGAAAATTTAGAAGATTTTATTAAAGATGTTGATGAAAAGGAAAACTTGACAGAAGAAGATTTAATTAGAAAAATTTATATAGATGGAAATTTAAAATTAAAATACATTAGCATGAATTTACTTAAAGAAATTGAAAATCTTGCGCCCTTTGGCAATGGAAATTCTGCTCCAAAGTTTGGTGCTAAAAATTTAAAAATAAATTCATTAAATATCTTGGGAAAAAATAAAAATTTTTTAAAAATGACTTTATCTCAAGATAATATAAGTTACACAGCAACTTTATTTGAGGATTCAGAAATATTTTTAAATAATCTTGCAAAACATTATGAAAGGGAAGAAATAATGGCGCTACTTCAAGGTAGACCATCAAATATTTTTATAGATATAATTTTTAATTTAGAGTTAAATAAATTCAATGGAAATGTATCAATTCAATTAAAAATTAAAAATTATAGAATTACAGGTGAAAAAAATGTTAATAGATGATTTAATTAAAAAAGTAAAATCCTATAATGAAAATGCTGATTTTGATATGATAAATCGAGCATATAAATTGGCTGAAGAACACCATAAAGGACAAAAGAGAAATTCTGGAGAAGATTATATAATTCATCCACTAAATGTAAGTTTAATACTGGCTGATATGAATATGGATACTGCTACTATTGTTGCTGGTCTTCTTCACGATGTTGTTGAAGATACTGATGTAACTTTAGAGGATATTAAAAATGAATTTGGTCAAGAAATTGCTGATTTAGTTGATGGAGTTACTAAATTAAAAAAATTAAATTATAAAAATAAAGAAGAAAAGCAAGCAGAAAATATTAGAAAAATGGTTCTTGCTATGGCAAAGGATATAAGAGTTATAATTGTTAAACTTGCTGATAGACTTCATAATATGAGAACTCTTGAATACATGACTGATGCTAAAAAAATCGAAAAGGCAACAGAAACTGTTGAAATTTATGCTCCGATTGCCGATAGACTTGGTATGAGTAGAATCAAGTGGGAGCTTGAAGATTTATCTCTTAGATACTTAGATGAAGAAGGCTACTATGAACTTGTAGAAATGGTAAATAAGAGAAGAAATGAAAGAGAAGATCTTATTAACCATATTATTGCTGAGCTTGAAGAAAACTTAAAAAAAGTTGGAATTGAGTGTGAAATAAAGGGAAGACCAAAGAATTTTTATTCTATTTATAAAAAAATGAAGAAAAAGGGCAAGGTTTTTGATGAAATCTATGACCTTTCTGCAGTTAGAATCTTAACTCATTCAGTAAAAGATTGTTATGGGGCACTTGGTGTAGTCCATACACTTTTTAAACCTATTCCAGGTAGATTTAAAGATTACATTGCAATGCCTAAGCCTAATAAGTACCAATCGCTTCACACAACTGTAATTGATAATAATGGAGAAACTTTTGAAGTACAAATTAGAACTTATGAGATGCATCAAACTGCTGAATATGGTATCGCAGCTCATTGGAAATATAAAGCTGGCGTTTCAAAGGAAACAGCTTTTGATGAAAATTTAACTTGGCTCAGACAACTTTTAGAATGGCAAAAAGATTTAAATGATCCTGGAGATTTTATGGACACCTTAAAAATTGATTTCTTTGCCGATGAAGTTTTTGTATTTACACCAAGAGGAGATGTTATAAATCTACCTGAAGGTTCAACTCCAATTGACTTTGCTTATAGAATTCACTCTCAAGTTGGAAACACTTGTGTTGGTGCAAAAGTAAATGGTAGAATTGTGCCATTAAATTATACACTTCAAAGTGGAAATATAGTAGATGTAATAACAAATCCTAATACTAGTCCATCTCTTGATTGGTTAAAAATTGTAAAAAGTCCTCAAGCCCGCAAAAAAATCTCTCAATATTTTAAGGTTAAGGACAAAGAAAAGAACATTGAGAGAGGAAGAGATGCAATTGAAAAAGAAGTAAGAAAACAAGGATATCAAGTTCATAAAATTTTGCGAGATGACTGGCTTGAAGAAGTTAGACATAAATTAAATATGCTTAACTTAGACGAAATGTATGCGGCAGTTGGTTTTGGAACTATAACAACGGCACAAGTTACAGCAAAATTAGAAGATATTTATAATAAATTTTACAAAAAAGATGAAAAAGATGTAGAAGAAATTGTTCAATCTCGAAAAAGATACAATAATCAGGGTATAGAAGTTAAAGGTGTTGATGGTGTTAATGTTAGGATTGCAAAATGCTGTACACCAGTTCCAGGTGATGATATTGTTGGATATATCACTATAGGAAGAGGTATATCAGTTCACAGAAAAGATTGCAAAAATATGCAAAATAATGTGGATCCTTCAAGACTAGTAGAGGTAAAATGGCAAAGCAGTAATGCAACTAGTTATAGCGCATCAATTGAAATAAGAGCCTTTGATAAATCAAATGTTATCGGTGATATTGCCAATAGAGTAAATGATTCTAGGTTAAGTATTTCCTATTTAAATGCCAAAGTAATAAAAAATGGAGATGCAGTAATAGACATCACTGTTGAAATCACAAATAGTGATGAACTAGAAAGACTAATTGAAAAATTAAAGAGAATAAATAATGTTCTCGAGGTATATAGAGTAAAGGCGTGATATAATGCGAGCAGTAGTTCAAAGAGTAAAAAGGTCCAGTGTGTCTGTTGACGGGAAAGTTATTTCAAAAATAGATAAGGGACTAATGGTGCTCCTTGGAGTTGAAGTTGATGATGATGAAAAAGATTTAGATTATATTCTAAAAAAAGTGACAAAGCTTAGAATTTTTGATGATGAAAATGGAGTCATGAATAAATCACTTCTAGATTATGGATTAGAAATTCTTCTTGTAAGTCAATTTACTTTATATGGAGATGCAAGAAAAGGCAACAGACCATCCTATGTTCGTTCAGCAAAATTCGATGAAGGAATTATTTTATATGAAAAATTTATTGATGAACTTGAGAAGTTAAATGTAAAAGTTTCTCACGGAGAATATGGTGCTGATATGGATGTTGAGCTTATTAATGATGGACCTGTTACAATTTTATTGGATTCAAATAAGGAATTTTAGGTGAATTATGGAATATAAAATTATAAAATTAATTGTTGGAGAACTACAAGAAAATTGTTTTATTCTCTTTGACGAAAATAAAGATGCTTTTATAGTTGACCCAGGTGCTTCAAGTGAAAATATTATAGAAGCAATTGAAAAAAATGATTTAAATATAAAGTATATTCTTTTAACTCATGGTCATTTTGATCATGTTGGAGCAGTTGCTGCTTTAAAGAAAAGATTTAAAGCTCCAATATATCTTCATAAAAATGACAGAAACTTTTTGGAAAATCCAAAAGAAGTTAGAGAGTCTGCCTTTGGTCTTCAAATTGAAGCCGCAAATGTTGATGTTTTTGTAAATGATGGAGATGAAATTCCTTTTTCAGATGATAAAATTAAGGTAATTGCAAGTCCAGGGCACACTATTGGATCAGTTTGTTATCTTTTCAAAAATTATTTATTTGCAGGAGATACTTTATTTAATGGCTCCATTGGAAGAACTGACTTTCCTGAATCAGATAATAGTCTTATGATGGAATCTCTCAAAAAATTAAAGGAATTAGATGATGATATCTATGTGCTATCTGGTCATGGTCCAGAATCACAAATGAGCTATGAAAAGATGACAAATCCTTATTTAAGAAGACTATGATTGTAATAGAAAATGAAAGTGAAGGTTTAAAAAAATCAATTTTTGAATTTTTTAGGATGAAACTTCCTAAGAGTTATAAAAAACTAGACTTGAACTTAAAAATTGATGTTCATAACGATTTTCTCTTTATTGATATTTTTGGAGAGGAAATTAATAAAAGCACAAAGCTAGATATAAAAAATGAAAAGCCCCACTTTATTATAAAAAGATATTTATTTGATTTATTTAGTAATTATGAATATTTTGACTCTAGCTTTGGTATTTTAACTGGAGTAAGACCCTTAAAATTACTTTCAAAAATTTTTAAAAGTTATACTTATGAAGACTCAATTAGAATATTATTTGATAAGTATAGGATAAATAAAGCTGAAGGTGATTTTTTATATCGAATTTATAAAAATCAAGAAAAAGTTCGAGAAAATTCAAATTTAAATTATTACAATGTCTATGTTCATATTCCATTTTGTCCAAGCAGATGCCTATATTGTTCCTTTGATACAACTATTAAAAATAAAGAAAAAATAGACGTCTACACTAAAAATTTAATTTATGATATAAAAAATTACAATTTAGATTTTTCTGAATTTCCAAATTCTATTTATATTGGCGGTGGAACGCCAACAGCAATAGGAAAAGAAAATTTAGAGAAAATTATTGATGCAGTCTTAGAAAAGTTTGGAAGAACACAAGAATTTACTGTTGAGTGTGGAAGAATAGATAGTCTTAGTATAGAAATCTTAGAAATGTTAAAGTCAAAGGGAGTTAATCGAATTAGTTTAAATCCACAAAGTTTTAACGAAGAAGTCATAGGTAAATTAAATAGAGTGTCAAATAAAGATTTTAGTTATTGGTTTTATAAAGCGAGAGAAATTGGTTTTGATGTAATAAACATGGATTTAATAATGGGTCTTCCTGGCGAAAGTAAAGAAAGTATTTTAAATTCAATAAAAAAAGCTATTGAATATTCACCAGAAAATATTACACTACATACCTTGGCACTAAAAAACGGCTCTAAACTTTTCGAAAATTCTTATTTTAATGAAGAAGATTATAATGGTCTTATTGAAGAATCAAAAGACCTAATGTTAGCTTCAACTTATGAACCCTATTATCTTTACAGACAGAAAAAATCAGTAATTAGTTCAGAAAATATTGGCTATGCAAAAAAAGGATCTTCTTCAATTTATAATATTGTAATGATGGAAGAGCTTGAAAATATTATTGGATTTGGACTTGGAGCTAGCACAAAAATTTTAGATTTCCAGGGGAAATTTAAGAGAAGTATAAATTCTAAAAATCTTGAAGATTTTTTAAAGAGGAGATAATTTTGAAATTAAGTGAAATTTTAAAAAATATAAATATTGTCCATACAAATTTTAAAATTGATGAAAATAAAGATGTAAAAGAAATCGCCTTCCATACTAAGGATGTAGTTGAAGGCGCTATTTTTGTTGCAATAAAAGGATATGTAACAGACGGTCATAAGTATATAAAAAAGGCAAAAGAACTTGGAGCAGAATTTGCCCTTGTAGAAGATTTTGTTGATGTTGATATCAAACAAATAAAAGTTAAAAATTCTAGAATTGCCCTTGCAGATATGGCTACAAATTTTTATAAAAATCCTTCAAAAGATATGAATGTAATTGGAATTACAGCTACAAACGGAAAGACAACTACTGCCTTTATGGTGGATTCAATTTTAAAAGAAGACAAAAGAGAAACTGGAATGATAGGTACAGTCCTCACTAGATATAAAGATGTAAAAATTCCATCAATACTTACAACACCAGAGTCACTCACTCTTCAGTCATATTTTAGAGATATGCTTGATAAAAATATAACTGATGTTACTATGGAAGTATCATCTTCAGCACAAGAACTATTTAGAGATAAAAATATTGATTTTGATATAGTAACCTTTAATAATCTTGGCAGAGAACATATTGATCAACATGGAAGCTTTGAAAAATATTTTCACTATAAATCAAGACTAATCAGGCATGCTAAAAAAGATGCTCTTGCTATTTTGAATGCTGATGATAAAATGATTTATTCTTTAAAAGAAAAAACAGATGCTAAAGTTTTATCTTTTTCTCTTGAAAATAATGGGGCAGATTTTGGAATTTCTGATTTAGATTTAACTACTGGTAAGGGAAAATTTTTATTTAACATAAATAGAGATGTAAAATTAAAAGATTTTACAATAAAGAAATCAAGCTTTAAAGTTGAACTTGGATCAGTTGGTTATTCTTCAGTTATGAATTCTGTAGTTGCTATTATTGTGGCACTATGTTTAGATGTAAAAAAAGATATAATTACAAAGGCTTTAAAAAATTTTAAGGGTGTTGAAAGAAGATTTGAACTTATCTTCGATGAAGATTTTAAAATTTTAGACGATCATTTTGCAAATGAAAAAAATATCGACGCAACAATGGAAACTCTTAGAATGATGGATTATAAGGATTTAAATATCTTATATGCCATAAGAGGACATAGGGGAGTGGAAGTCAATAGAGAAATTACAGAAAGATTAGTTAAATGGATCAAAGTTTTAAAACCAAAATCTCTATCTGCAACTTTATCAAAAGAAATTGTTAAGGAAAAGGATAAAGTTACAGAAGATGAATTAAATATTTTTAATAAGATTTTAAATGAAAATAATATTAAGTGTAAAATCTATGATACTTTAGAAGAAGCTATAAATAGTTCCGTTGATTTATTAAATAATGGGGATGTACTTTTACTTGCAGGCTGTCAGGGAATGGATAAAGGTGCAAAATTTGTAAAGGAAAAACTATTAAGAGAAAATAAAGTTAAAGATATCCAAGGATTTTCTCAAAGAATTGATAGTAGAATCTGTTAAAGTTGAATTTTAAGAGACCTTGTTTTATAATTAAAATAGAATTTTATGGAAATAAATAATATAAATTGCTAATCGTTTATTTATATTTTAACGAATAAGCTCCAAACCATTTGAGGCTTGGAGTTTAATTTTTAGGAGGAAATATGGCTGAAAAAATGGGAAATCTCAAGAGAACTAACTATTGTAATGAGATTTCAGAAGAAATGATTTCAAAAGAAGTTACATTAATGGGCTGGGTTGCAAAACAAAGATCCCTTGGCTCAATAATTTTCGTTGACCTTAGAGATAGAAGTGGAATTGCACAAATTGTATTTGATGATACATCATCTGACGAGCTTTTAGAAAAGGCATCTCATCTTCGTGGGGAATTTGTAATTGCTGTAAAGGGAAAAGTTAGAATGAGATCTTCAATAAATGAAGAACTTGAAACAGGACGAGTTGAAGTTCTTGCCAGCGAACTTAAAATTTTAAGTGAATCTGAAGTTCCACCAATTTATGTAAAAGATAATGATAATGTTTCTGAAAATATGAGATTAAAATATAGAACTTTAGACCTTAGAAAGCCAAGTATGCAAAAAAATCTCATGATTCGTTCTAAGATTTACAAAATTACTCGTGACTTCTTCTATGAAAATGGATTTATTGAAGTTGAAACACCAATGTTAACTAAGCCAACTCCTGAAGGAGCAAGAGACTATTTAGTTCCAAGTAGAGTTAATCCTGGCGAGTTTTATGCCCTTCCTCAATCTCCACAATTAATGAAACAACTTTTAATGGTTGCAGGACTAGATAGATATATCCAAATTACAAAATGCTTTAGAGACGAAGATTTAAGGGCAAATAGACAACCTGAGTTCACGCAAATTGACATGGAACTTAGCTTTGTAACTGAAGAAGATGTAATGGAAATAAATGAAAGATTTTTACAAAGATTATTTAAAGAAATTTTAAATAAAGACATTGAACTTCCAATAAAGAGAATGAAATATTCTGAAGCCATGGATAGATTTGGAGTTGACAAACCAGATTTAAGATTTGGCATGGAACTTAATGACATTTCTAGTATTGTTAAGGACTGTGGATTTAAAGTATTTGAATCAAATACAGAAAAAGGCAAAAGTGTCAGAGGAATTAAAGTTGATGGTGGAAGTGAATTTTATTCAAAGAAACAAGTTAAAAAATTAGAATCCTTTGTTAAAGATTTTAAGGCAATGGGCTTATCTTGGATTAGAGTTGACGAAGAAATTGATTCTCCAATTGCAAAGTTCTTATCTGAAGATAAAATGAATGAAATTATTAAGGCCTTTGATGCAAAAAAAGGAGACTTAATTTTAATTTTAGCTGATAAAAACTCTGTTGTTTACAGTGGACTTGGTAATCTTCGTAATAAAATAGCAAGAGACATGGATTTAATTGATCCTAATAATTATAAACTTACATGGATAACAGAATTCCCTCTATTTGAATATGATGAAGAAGAAGAAAGATATGTTGCAATGCACCATCCTTTCACAAGTCCATTAGACGAAGATGTAGATAAACTTACTACCGATAAGGAAAATGCGAGAGCAAAGGCTTACGATATTGTAATAAATGGAGATGAAATGGGTGGAGGAAGTATTAGAATTAATGATCCAGAAATCCAAGAAAAAATGTTTGAAGCTTTGGGACTTTCAGAAGAAGAAGCTAAAGAAAAATTTGGATTCCTATTAGAAGCTTTTAAATATGGAGCACCACCACATGGAGGACTTGCTTATGGCTTAGATAGACTTGTAATGCTATTTACAGACGCTAAAAGTATTAGAGATGTAATAGCTTTTCCAAAGACTCAAGCTGCAACTTGTCTATTAACTGGTGCACCAACTTCTTTATCAGAAAAACAATTAGAAGAAGTTCATATTAAAGTTTTAGAAAAGGAAAAAGAAGAATAATTAAAAAGAAGATTAAGGTGATATTATGGAAAACATTGGAATTGTTAGAGCAAAAAAAAATAATAAAATTTTTGTTGAATTTACAAGGGAAAGTGCTTGTGGAGAAAGTTGCGAATCTTGTAATGCGAAATGTGCAGAATCTGAGACAGAACTTTTTGAGTTTCCAAATTCAGTCTCTGCCAATGTTGGAGATCGTGTAAAAATAAAGACAAGGGATATGTCTGTTTTATCTTATAAATTCTTAGTTTACGGTCTTCCTTTGATTTTATTTATGGCTACAATTACAATTTCATATATTGTTATGAGTCATACTTCTATGGGAAATATAGAATTAAAATCACTTATTATGGGAATATTTTCCCTACTTATTTCCTATTTTATTTTAAAAGGAATAGATCACAAGTTTAAAAAAACAAATAAGGGTGCTATTTTTCTCGAAAAAATGTAGGTGAAAAATGCTTAATAAAAACTGGTATAAAGTATTTTATATTTTTACTTTTATTGTTTTTATTTTATCTTTAATTTTTTTCATTTATTCTATTGCAAACAAAAAATATTCATCAGAGTTAATAGCTGAAAATAAAAAAATTAGAGAAGAAATAAATTCTATTGAAAACAAAACAAAGGGCATCACAGAAGATATTGATGCACTAGAAATTGAATTTAATTTAAAATCTCAAGATTTTTATGAAAAATATGGCTATCAATTTGAATCAAATAAATCTGATGAAATAAAAAAAATTAGAGAAGATTATTTAAATAAAAATAAAGCCATAATATCAGAAATAAAGGATAGATTAAAAGCCTATAGTGCTTACTTTGAGTCTAATATATATGAAAAAGAAGGATATGAAAAATCAGTTAATGATTTTTTAGAACTTTATGGTGAGTCTAATTTAGATAAGCACAAAAATATTTATAATGAATTAAATATTAAATCTTTTGTTGAAGAATCTGATGGATTTGCCAAAACAATTTTGAAATTAAATAAAAGCTCTAAGGAACTAAATGCTTTAGTTTTTTATGCTTCAATTTACACTTCAAATATTTATTCTTATATAAATAATGAAAAATCATCTTTATCAGAAATTTATGCAGACCTAAATAATCTTATGTTTATTTATAAGGAAATAGAAAGAAAAGGCTATAAAACAGGTAATTTAAATTCTGAAAATCTAATTTATTTGAATAATTTTATTGAAGATAAAATAACATCATACTATAAAAATCTAGGCATTTTAAAAGCTTTGGAAAAGAGTGATAAAGATGAACAAAAATAAAAAAATAATATTGTCTTTTATCTTTATTGTTCTAAGTGTAGTTTTTTCCTTCTTTGGTTTTTCCAATTTAAAAGAAATTGGATCATCATACTTTAATTTATCAAGAGAAAACTCTTCTCTTATAGAGAAAAAAAATAAGGCTGACGAAAAACTAAAAATCTTAAGTCAGGAAAATAATAGTAAGAAGTCAAAATTAGATGTAATAAATAGCGAAATAAATAAGTTTGACATAATTAAAGAAAAGACTTCAGAAATTGATAGTATGAATAAGGAAATTAGTGAATCTTTAATTTTATTTAGAAAAAATAACTTTAATGAATTTTATAATACTGACATTAGAAAATTTAATAATTATAAGACTTTAAAGGGAAATTTTATTGAGGATAACTTGACGGAAGATGATGTAAAATCAAATTTAACTATGATTCAATTTATCTTAAATTCCTATTATAATTTTGACTTAAATCGAAATATTAGTAAACACAATCTAAAGGCCTATGAGAATCTTGGAATAATTGATTATTTAATAAATGGTGATAATTATATGTTAAAATCCATTTTGTTAAATGATACTTCTAAAATTTCAAAGCTAAAGGAAGAAAAGGAAAATATTTTAAAAGAAGAGGAAGATTTCTTTTCTATTTATGAAAACATCTATGGCAACAAGGAAAATATTAAAATACTTAGATCAGATAAATCTAGTACTTTAGATGGCCTTAAACCTAGTGAAAAGAAAGAAGATAATAATTTTAAAGTGCTAAATGCTCTTTGCATTGATATTTTAAATTCATCTGTTAATTATTTAGGGGATTTTAAAATAATATCAGAAAATGGTGTAAATAAACTTAATATTTTAGAAGATACAATTATGAGCGAAGAAAATGAAAAGAATAAAACAACTGTTACTTACTACAATAGAATAAGTGGAGATGCTTATACTTTGACAGAAGAGAAAGAATAAATCTTATAATAGGAGAGAAATGAAGGATAAATTAATTAGATTAGATTATCAGGGCAAGGAAATAATTTTAATTCCTACAGCTCATGTATCTCAAGAAAGTGCCAAATTAGTTAGAGAAACTATTGAAGAGGAAAAGCCTGATTCAATTTGCATTGAACTTGATGAGCAAAGGTATAAAAATTTAAAAAACCCCGATGCTTGGAAGAACACAAATATTATTGACATAATTAAACAGAAAAAGGTGACGCTTTTAATTGCAAATTTAATTCTTTCATCATATCAAAGAAATATTGCAAAGAAATTAAAGACAAAACCTGGTCAAGAAATGATTGAAGGCATGAAAGCTTCTGAAGAATTGGGAATTAATTTAGTACTTGCTGATAGAAGTATCCAAACAACATTTATGAGAATTTGGAGGAAAATGGGATTTTTTGAAAAAATTAAATTATTTTTTTCTTTAATGGCCATGGACGATGATGAGGATGTTTCAGAAGAAGACTTACAAAAAATAATTGAAAGAGATAATCTTGAACTAGCAATTGAAGATATGGGAAAGGATTATCCTCAAATAGCAGCAACTCTATTGCATGAAAGAGATAAGTATCTAGCTTACAATATAAAAAATGCACCAGGTGAAAAAGTTATTGCAATTCTTGGTGCCGCACATACCCCGGGAGTTGAAGAAGAAGTTTTTAAGGAGCAAAATGTTCATGAATTAAATGAAATTCCTCCAAAATCCTTTACTGGTAAGGTTCTTCCTTGGTTAATTCCAATTTTAATTGTAGTTTTAATTGGACTTGGATTTAAGCAAAGTTTGAATACAGGCATGGATCAAATAAAATCATGGTTTTTATTCAATTCAATCTTAGCAGCTCTTTTAACAGCGCTATGTCTTCCTCATCCACTAAGTGTTTTGACAGCTTTCGTTGCTGCTCCTTTTACATCTATAAATCCAATGCTAGCTTGTGGTTGGTTTGCTGGTCTAGTAGAAGCAAGTTTAAAAAAACCTACAGTTGAAGATGTGAATAATATTCCTGATGATATTTTTAATATAAAATCTTGGATCCATAATAAATTTTTGAAAGCTCTTTTAGTTGTAATACTGGCAAATATTGGCTCATCTATTGGAACAATTATTGCTGGAAGTAAAATAATTCAAAGTTTATTTTAATATTAAAAAAATTAAGGTAATGGAAAAAATTATCCATTACCTTTTTTATTTGTCTTAATATTTCTTATAGATTCTTTTATTATCCTAACTAAACCTTGAGATAAAACTATGCCTAGGGCAAGTGCAGATGTTGTTAAAGTAGTTTTAATGACTTGCTCACGCATAAAAACATAATTTGATTCTATGAAATAATACATTATATAATACATTCCAGCTCCTGGAACAAGTGGAACTAAACAGGGCAGTGTAAAAACAGTGGCTGGTTTTTTAAACCTAATTGCAAAACTTTCAGAAAAAATGCCAATTAAAAAAGAAGATATTAAGTAAGAAATCATGTAGTTACTGCTAAAATCATAGAAAATTTCATATATTATCCATATAAAACCGCTTAGGCATGATGTTATAATTCTTACATTTTTTGGAAGCTTAAAAAAAACTGTAAAGCCATAAGTTGCAAAGGCTGATAAGAAAAATTGTGAGAGTATCTTCATATTATAAACCTCATAACTTTTAATCCTACACCAACACCAAAGGCAATGGCTAGGGCAATAAAGAAGGCCTTAATCATAGTAATTGCTCCCGTAATAAATTCTCCACTCATAATATCTCTTACAGAGTTTGTAATAGCAACACCAGGAACAAGTAGCATTATAACCCCAATAATTATATTATCAATGTTAGATCCAAATCCAAAATGAACGCAAATAATTGCTAAAACAGATGTAATAAAGGCACAAATAATATTATTTATAAAAAAAGAAAGTTTAAAATAGCTCAGTTTTTCAAGAACTACAGGAATCAAAATTCCAATAATAAAACTTGCGGCGAAGTCCTTTAAGTCTCCTCCAAATAAAACTGTAAAGAAGGAAGAGGCGATTCCTCCTGAAAAATAAACTGTCTTTGGGCTCTCTTCTGTTCCATCAATTTCAAAAAGTTTATCATAAGCTTCTTTTATTGAAAGATCTCTTGAGACAAATTCTCTTGAAAAAGAATTAACACAATCGATTTTATATAAATTTGTATCTGAAATTGTTATTTTTCTAAAATTACTAAGAGTTTCCCCTTCAAATTCAATTGAAATAAATATTGCAGAAGGTAGGGCATAGGCAGCCACATTAGAAATATTTGAAACAGATTTACAAATTCTTTCAATAGTGTCTTCAGCTCTATAAGATTCAGCTCCATTTTGAATTAATAATGCCCCTGTAAATAATGATAGATTCATTAAATCTTTGGCATCTTTTATATTATTTAAAACTTTAGCCATTTTATCACCAAGCTAATTATACTATGGAGTTTTTTTATTCTCAATTGTAAATAGTAAATTGAATCTAATAATTTAATTTGTTATAATTACTAAGATAGGGGTGATTATATGGAAATGCCCATAGTTTCAATAATTGGCAGACCAAATGTAGGCAAATCTACTTTATTTAACAAAATTGTAGGAAGAAAAGTTTCAATAACTGAAGATACTCCAGGTGTAACTAGAGATAGAATTTATCAACCTGCATCTTGGCTTAATTATAAATTTTTACTAGTAGATACAGGTGGACTAGATCTAAAAGATGAAGATATTTTTATGTCTAGCATTAAGGCACAAATCGACATGGCATTAGAAACATCTGATGTTGTAATATTTTTAGTGGATGGCGCTGAAGGATTAAATCCAACAGATGTAGAAATTTCACAATTTCTAAGAAAAACTAAAACTAAGGTTGTCTTAGCAGTAAATAAATACGATTCAAAAATAACAAAGAATAATATTTTTGATTTTTATGAATTGGGTTTAGGCGAACCTATTGGAATAAGCGCTGAACAAGGTACTGGTGTAGGAGATTTACTTGACGAAGTTGTAAGTGATTTAAGTCCAGTTGATGAAATAGAAGATGATGATCAAATTAGAGTTACTTTAATTGGTAAGCCTAATGTTGGAAAATCTTCTCTACTTAATTATTTAACTGGAGAAAATAGATCTATTGTTACTAATATCCCCGGTACTACTAGAGATTCAATTGATTCTTTAATAAAATATAAAGATAATGAATATATTTTTGTAGATACTGCTGGTTTAAGGAAAAAGAAGAAAATTATTCCAGGCGTTGAAAGATATTCTGTAATAAGAACTCTTACAGCAATTGAAAGATCAAATGTATGTGTACTAATGATTGATGCGCTTGAAGGGGTAACTGAACAAGATTCTAAAATTGTTGGTTATGCTCATGACAATAACAAGGCTATAATTATTGCTGTAAATAAATGGGATGCTCTTGAAAAAGATACAAAGACAATGAAAAATTTTGAGAAGGAAATAAGAAATGAGCTTCCTTTTGTTTTATATGCTCCAATAATTTTTATTTCTGCTAAAACTGGTCAAAGAGTAAATGAGTTTTTGGATTTAATAGAAGTTGTAAATAATAACTACAATCACAGAATTCAAACGGGTGTATTAAATGATATTTTAAATAGAGCTGTTCTTATGAATCAACCACCATCAGATAAGGGTAAGAGAGGCAAATTATATTATGGTTCTCAAGTAAGCGTTAGACCACCTAAATTTCTCTTGTCAGTAAATGATAAAGAATTATTCCATTTTTCATATCTTAGATATATTGAAAATCAAATTAGGGATACTTATTCCTTTGATGGAACTCCAATAATTTTAGAACTTAAAAATAGAGTTAGTCCAAGAGCTGATAAGGGTCCTAAAAGATGAAATATATCTTAGTAATCGTAATATCTTATTTTATTGGGACTATTTCCGGTTCTTATATTATTGGAAAATTATTTTTAGATAAAGATATTAGAAAATATGGATCAGGTAATGCTGGCACAACAAATGCAATGAGAGTTCTCGGTAAAAAGGCTGGAGTTATTACCTTTATAATTGATTTTTTAAAGGGAGTAGCTGTCACTTTCATTATAGGAAGGTTTTTTGGGAAAAATTTAATTCCCTTGGGAATACTTGCAGCTGTAATTGGTCACGACTTTCCCTTTTACATGAATTTTAGAGGGGGAAAAGGAGTTGCAACAACTTTAGGTGCCTTGGCTCTATTTAATTTTCCCCTTACTTTAATATGCTATATTGTATGGGTCCTAGGAACATTTATCACAAAAATGGTTTCTGTTGGTTCAATTTTATTTTTTATTTCAATTATTATTGTCTACACTTTTATGTCAAACCTAACTACTTATAATATAATTTTAGTTAACTTTATTGCCTTAATAGGAATTATAAGGCATAAAGATAATATAAAGAGAATAATGGCTGGAAATGAAAATAAAATAGGAGGTAAGAAATGAATATTACACTGTGTGGTGGTGGTAGTTGGGGTACTGCCATTGCTAGGCTTTTGTCAAATAAAGGTCATAAGGTAAATTTCTACATTAGAAATAAGTCTGTAATTGATGATATAAAGAAAAATAAAGAAAATACAAAATATCTTCCAGGAGCAAAATTTGAAAAAGAAATAAATCTCACTGATGATTTAGATAGCGTCTTAAAAGATATTGATGTATTTGTAATTGCAGTGCCAACATCTAGCACAAGAGGAATTCTAGAAAAAATTAAAGATAAGATTTCAAAAGATACAATAATAGTTAACTTATCAAAGGGTATTGAAGTTGAAACTTTAGATAGAATTTCAGAAATTTCATCAGAAATTTTAAAGGATAATCCTTTTGTGGCACTATCTGGACCATCTCATGCTGAAGAAGTTGGATGTGACATCCCAACTACAGTTGTAGCGTCTTCCTTAGACATGAAAGCTGCAGAAATAATTCAACATGAATTTTCAACTTCAATTTTTAGAATTTACACTAATCCAGACTTAATAGGTGTAGAAATGGGTGGAGCTTTAAAAAATATTATTGCTCTTGCTGCTGGAATGAATGATGGCCTTGGCTATGGAGATAACTCAAAGGCAGCTCTTATGACTCGTGGAATTTATGAAATGAGTAAACTCGGAATTGCACTTGGAGCTAATCCTCACACTTTCAACGGACTTTCCGGAATTGGCGACTTAATAGTAACTTGTACAAGTATGCACTCAAGAAATAGAAGAGCGGGTATTTTAATTGGAGAAGGTAAATCAATGGAAGAAGCCTGCAAAGAAGTAGGTCAAGTAGTTGAAGGTGTAAAAACTGTTAAATCTTCATATAAACTTTCTAAACTAAAAAACATTGAAATGCCAATAACAAATGCACTTTATCAAGTTTTATATGAGGGTTATGATCCTAATAAAGCTGTGTATGATTTAATGACTAGAAAAAATAAAGATGAAATAGAGCAAATCTTCTTCGAATAATAACATATTGCAGGAGTTTGTGATATAATTATTTGATGAATAGGTGGTTTTTTGAACAGTTTTTTTAAAAAAGATAAATTTTTTAAGAGAAGGATTCTTGCTCTTTTAATTTTTATAATTTTAATTATGTTTTTTGCAAAATTAATAAGAGGAAATAGAGTAAATAATTATAAAACAATTTTTCCAACTTTAACCACTTTTGAAAAAGACATTGATACAAAGATTTATAATCTCTTTGATGAGAAGGCTTATTTCTCTAAGGGAGATGGAGTTGTAGTATTTCATGCCAGTGAGGGACAAAAAGTTCCAGCTGGATTTGATGTTGCAAATTTAAATTTAATGGAAGATGTGTCTTCTTTAAAAGATGAGCTAAATAAAGTTAAGGCAGCTATAAAAATAAAAAAAGGTATAGAACCTGTTGAGAAAGAAAATGTTTTAAGCTTTACTAAAAATCTTCAAGAACAAATTAAAAATAAAAATTATCCTGGGGTATATTTTGATATAAATTCCTCTGATGAAGCTTCAAGGGAAAACATTAATGAGGCAGAGCTAAAAGAATATCTTGAATTGTCAGAAGAGGCTCTTGCACTTAAAGAAAAAGACTTAGAAGAAAAAATTTCAAAATATAATTTTTCATATCTAGCAGAATTTAGTGGTATAGTTACTTATAAAATAGATGGCAATGAAGATTATTTTAAAATAGATAACTTAGATAAGTTTACTTATAAATACTTAAATAAAAATTACAATTTTAAAAGTTTGGAAATGGAAACTAAAGTAAAAAATGGTGATCCACTTTTTAAAATTGTTAATAATTTAAATTGGAAGCTTGCTTGCACTATAAATAATGTTTCACAAATTTCAAACTACAATATTGGAGATTCTGTTAAAATTCAAATCCCAGAAATTGAAGACATTTATGGCATAGTTGAAAAAATTAATAAAGATAATAATCATGCAGTTATAATTGTTAGCTTAGACAGATATTTTGAAAATATGTATTCTAATAGAATTCATGATGGAAAAATTATAGTAAATAAAACTAAAGGATTCGAGATTCCAAAATCAACTCTCATAGAGAGGGATAACTTAGTTGGAGTTTATGTTCAAGAAATTAAAGGCTTGGTCAAATTTGTTCCTGTAGATATTATCAATCAATCGAATGATAATGTATTTATTAATAAAGGAAATAAACAATCTGTTATAAGTGTTGGTGATAAAAGCTATAAGACAGTAACTGTAAATGACGCAATAGTAATAAATCCGAAAACTGTTGATGAATCTAGGATATTAAACTGAGGTGATATTTTGAACTTGGAAGACAATTTAAAGAGACTTTACGAAGATATTGAAATTGCTAAGAGTAATTCTCATTTTAAAAGGGATGTAAAACTCATAGCTGTATCAAAGACCCATCCAGTTGAAATGATTAAAAATTTTAATAAACTTGGTCTTATAGATTTTGGTGAAAACAAGGTTCAAGAACTCCTTTCAAAAATTGAAGATAGCGAAATTGAAGAAAAACTAAAAAATAATAAAATAAATTTTCATTTAATTGGCAATTTACAGACTAATAAAGTAAAATATATTTATGACAAAGTTGAATTAATTCAATCACTAGATAGAATTAAATTAGCTAAGGAAATTAATAAAAGGGCAGCTAAGGATGGCATAAAAGTAAATTGTCTTGTTCAAATAAATATTGGAAATGAAGATACTAAATCAGGAATAAAATATGAAGATACTGAAGATTTTATTTATGAGCTTTTAGATTATGAAAATATTAATATAAAAGGTCTAATGGCTATTGCTCCAAATAGTCCTGATGAAACTTTGCTAAGAAAATTATTTGAAAAGATGAATATTATGTTTGAAAATATTGCATCCAAAAAATATGAAAGTGTTGAGATGAAATATTTATCAATGGGTATGAGCCATGATTTTAAATTGGCAATAGAAGAAGGCTCTAATATGATAAGAGTTGGTTCTAAATTATTTGGAAATAGAAATTATAATTAGGAGGATATTATGGCAGAAAAAACTATGGACAAACTAAAGAAAATCTTTGGTTTTGCAGATGAATATGAATATGAAGATTTCGATGATGAATTCGAAAATGATGTAAAGGAAACAGAGGTTGTAGAACCTACTTACAGTCCAAAGAGTGTTACTCATACTAAAGCTAAACCAAAGGTATCAGCTAGTAATATGGTAATTACAGTTCACGAACCACTTTCTTATGATGAATCACCACTTATAGTTGATGATTTAAGAGATTTCAAGGCTGTAGTTCTTAATTTTGAACAACTTGATGTTGATGTTAAGAGACAAATTTTTGATTTTGTAAGTGGAGCTCTTTATGCGCTTGATGGAAAAATGCAAAAGGTTAACAAAGATATTTTTATCTTAGCGCCAAATAATGTTGAAATTGATGGTTTAAAAGAGCAACTTAAAAACAATGGAATGTTTCCTTGGTAAATTTAAACAGGATAGATTTAATTAATCATATTACTAGACCTGAGGAAAAGACTACTATAAGGAAAGTTATTGACAAAATTGAATCTGTAATGAAGAGCCATATTGGTCAGTCAACAGATTTTTTAAATCCTCATGAGATTAATTTATCTATTTCCATTTTAAATAGATTTAAAGATGATATTTCCTATGAAGTTCATGGGGGATATGATGACAGTGAGTCTTCAATCATATATATTTTTCCTACTTATAAATATGAAAATGATGCAGATGATATTGTCTTATTCAAATTTGAATCTAATGAAAAAATTAAACATGGCGATGTACTTGGATCTATTTTAGGTTTAAGTATAGACAGACAAAAAATAGGTGATATTTTAATTGGAGAAAAATACACTTATTTTTTTGTTAAAAGAGAAATTGCAAATTTTATAGAAATAAATCTCACAAAAATTTCTAAGTACAATATAATTCTTAGTCGTGAAGATAAAATAACAGATTTGCCAAAGAAGGAATATGACTACAAAAAAATAATTGTTTCATCTTTTAGACTAGATAATTTAATTTCTAAGGTTTTTAATCTTTCAAGATCAAAGGTTAAAAAGATTATAGATAGAGAACTTGTAAAAGTAAATTTTGCCAAAGAAACTAGATCCCATTTTGAACTTGAAAAGGGAGATTTGGTTTCCCTTAGAAAATATGGAAGATTTAGAATTTTTGATGTAGAAGGAAGCACTAAAAAAGGCAATTTTGTCATTATAGTGAGATTAAATAAATAAGGAGTTATTATGTTCGTTGCTATTTTTAGCATTATTTTAATAATTATAGATCAGTTTACAAAATATTTAGTAGTTAAGAATATTGCAAATGAAAATCCAATTGTTCTAATTGACAATTTTTTGAGACTATACTACATAGAAAATAGAGGTGCAGCTTTTGGAATTTTACAAGGATTTAGATATCTATTTGCAATTATAACTGTTATAGTTTTATTAGTTTTAATTATATTTTTAATTAAAAACTATAATAAGGTTCCCTTTATTTATTTAGTTAGTTTCAGTTTATTAATTGGAGGAACTATTGGAAACTTCATAGATAGAATTAGACTTCACTATGTTGTTGACTTTATAAGTATGAGGTTCTTTGGTCATGATTTTGCAATTTTTAATTTTGCCGATATGTTTATTGTAATAGGAACAATTTTAATTTCTATTGGAATAGTTCTTCACGACAATAAAAGGTGATATATGTATAACAATACTTTTGTAGTAAATATTCTTGATGCTGATACTAGACTTGATAAGTTTTTAGATCAAAAACTAGAAATAAATAGATCGCAAATAAAAAAACATATTGAATCTGGAAATATTTTAATAAATGGAAAAATCGTAAAGGCAGGATATAGTTTAAAAAAAGGAGATACTATTACAGTCTCCTTTGAAGATGAAGAAAAACTCCTTCCTGAAAAAATAGATTTTAATGTAATCTATGAAGATGAATATCTTGCAATAATATCGAAGCCCCAGGAACTAGTAGTTCATCCTGGTGCAGGAAATAAAAGTGGGACTCTCGTTAATGGTCTACTTTATAAATTTAAAAATCTTTCTAACCCAATAGATGAGGATAGACCTGGCATAGTACATAGGCTTGATAAGGATACTTCTGGCCTTATGATTATTGCAAAAAAAGATGAAGCCTATTATAGATTGGTAGAAATGTTTAAAAATCGAGATATTGAAAAACATTATTTGGCTATCGTCCATGGAAATATATTTGAGGACTTTGATGTTAATGCACCCATTGGTAGAGATCCAAACAATAGAATAAAAATGAAAGTAATTCAAGAAAATTCAAAAATGGCTTCTACAAGTTTTCATGTTTTAAAAAATTTTGATAAGTTTACCCTTTTAGATGTTACTTTACATACTGGTAGAACTCATCAAATAAGGGTACATTTGTCTTATGTGAATCATCCAGTAGTAGGTGATGAGACCTACGGCATAAAAAACAAATTTAAAATTAATAAGCAACTTTTGCACGCTTATAAACTTAAATTTATTCACCCAATTAGTGGTGAGAAACTTGAAATAACAGACGAATTTCCAAAAAGATTCAATGATTTTATAAGTTTTTTTAGTGAGGAGAAATAATTTGAATAAATATGATGTAATAATAGTTGGTTCAGGTGCAAGTGGCGTCTTTGCTTCTTACGAGTTTAAAAAATTAAATTCAGATTTAAAGGTTTTAGTAATAGATAAGGGCAATACAATCTATAAAAGACAATGTCCAATAAAAACAGGACAAGTTGAAAGTTGTATTGGCTGCAAACCCTGCAATATTATGAATGGTTATGGTGGAGCAGGTACTTTATCAGATGGAAAATATAATATTACTACAAATTTTGGCGGACAAATGCATGATTATCTTGGAAAAGAAGAGTCAATTGAACTAATGGAGTATGTTGACTCTGTTTTATGTAGATTTGACGGTGGAAATTCAAAACTTTACGAAACAAGTGCTTCAAATTTAAAAACTCTTGCTTTAAAACATGATCTTCATTTGCTTGATGCCAAGGTTAGACATTTTGGAACAGATAGAAATGTAAAAATCTTAGAAAAAATTTATGAGTGGACTAAGGATAAGGTTGAAATTCTTTTTAACACAACTATTGTTGATGTTGAAAAGAATGAAGATTTTAAACTAACTACTGATAAGGGCGAAACTTTTTATTGTGACAAATTAGTCCTTGCTTCAGGAAGAAGTGGTTCTAAATGGATTTCAGAAGTTTGCAAAAAATTTAATATAAATTTATTTTCAAATCAAGTTGATATTGGTGTTAGGGTTGAACTTCCTGCAGAGGTATTTAAACACATAACAGATGCAGTTTATGAGTCAAAGATAGTTTACCAAACTAAGGGCTACAATGATCTTGTAAGGACTTTTTGTATGAATCCTTACGGACAAGTAGTAGCTGAAAATACTAATGGCATTATAACAGTTAATGGACATTCTTATGCTGATCCTAAGCTTCAATCTGATAACACAAACTTTGCTCTTTTAGTTAGCAATACTTTTACAGAACCCTTTAAAGATTCTAATGAATATGGGGAGTCAATAGCAAAACTTAGCAATATGCTTGGCGGTGGCGTTCTCTTGCAAAGATTTGGAGATTTAGTAAAAGGAAGAAGATCTGATAAGAGAAGAATGCTTAAATGTTTTACCGAGCCAACTCTAAAGGCAACACCGGGAGATTTGTCCCTTGTAATTCCAAAAAGACAACTTGACTCAATTATAGAGATGATTTACGCCTTAGATAAAATTGCACCAGGAACTGCAAATGACGATACACTTTTATATGGCGTTGAAGTTAAATTTTATAATTCAAGAGTTGAAACTGATTCAAACTTTGAAACTTCAGTTGATGGTCTTTTCGTTGTTGGTGATGGTGGCGGTGCAACTCATTCGCTTTCTCAAGCATCTGCCTGCGGAGTGTATGTGGCTAGATATTTAAATAGTATTATGTCTTAAGAGTATGTGTGTATGCATACTCTTTTCTTGATAAATAGGCTAATTTTCAGTTATAATATAAAGATATGAAATGAGGATGTAAATGGAAAATAAAGAACTAATTGATGATATAAATAATAATGTAAGTGAGTACATTAGAAATATAAAAGAAAATATAGATGAAAAAAAAGCCCTTGTAATTACTCATGGTTGTCAAATGAATGAGCACGACTCTGAAAAAATAACTTGGCTCCTTGAAAAAATGGGCTATGATTTTGTAAATGAAGTGGAAGATGCAGACTTAATAATTCTAAATACTTGCTCTGTAAGACATTCAGCAGAGGACAAGGTCTATGGTCAACTTGGGAATTTGAAAAATTTAAAGTCTAAGAAAAAAAATATAAAAGTTGCTGTTTGTGGCTGCATGATGCAAAGAGAAGAGTCAAGAAATTATGTAATAGAAAAATTCCCCAATGTTGATATTATTTTTGGAACAAATAACATTTGGAAATTGCCAGAACTTTTAAAATCTTCCTATGCTGGTAAAAAGCTTTCTATTGACATTGAAGATAATCCACTTAGCATAGACGATGCTTTAGGTGCAAATAGACTCTATAATTTTAAATCTTATGTGAATATAATGTATGGTTGCAATAATTTTTGTTCCTATTGCATAGTTCCTTATACAAGAGGAAGAGAAACTAGCAGAAGGCCCCATGAAATAATTAGAGAAATTGAAGAACTTGCAAAAAATGGAACAAAGGAAGTAACTCTTCTTGGTCAAAATGTAAATTCTTATGGAAAAACTTTTGATGACAAGTTTTCTTTTGCTAATCTTCTTGAAGAAATTAATGCTATTAATGGAATTGAGAGAATTAGATTTATGACATCTCATCCAAAGGATATTTCTGATGAATTAATTTATTCTTTTAAAAACTTAGATAAACTTTGCAATTTCCTTCACCTCCCAGTTCAAGCTGGTTCATCAAGAGTTTTAAAGTTGATGAATAGAAAATATACAAAGGAAGATTATCTAAGAAAAATTGATAAAGTAAAAAATGTAAATCCAAATATTGCACTTTCTACAGACATTATGGTTGGTTTTCCAGGTGAAAGCGAAGAAGATTTTCTTGACACACTAGATTTAGTTAAAAAGGTTGAGTACGACACAGCCTTTACTTTTATTTATTCCATGAGGGAAAATACTCCAGCTGCAAGGATGGATCAAGTTCCTGATAAAGTAAAACATGAGAGATTTGAGAGACTATTAGATATTTTATATCCAATTCAAGAAAGGAAAAATAAAGCTTTCATAGGAAGAGATGTAGATGTTCTTGTTGAAGATTTTTCAAAAAAAGATGAATCCAATGTAAGTGGAAGAACTGATGAATTTAAATTAATAAATTTTAAGGGAAATAAAAGTGATATTGGAAAAATTTTAAAAGTTAAAGTTAAAGATGCAAATAGTTTTTCTCTAGTGGGTGAAAAAATTGAATCGTGAAAAATTAACTCCTATGATGCAGCAATATCTTGCTGTAAAGGATGAGAATCCAGACGCAATTTTATTTTTTAGGCTTGGCGATTTTTATGAAATGTTTTTTGATGATGCCCTTCTTGCATCAAGAGAACTTGAAATAACTCTTACAAAAAGAGATGCTGGTCTAGAGGAAAAGGCCCCTATGTGTGGGGTGCCTTATCATGTAGCATCAAGTTATATTTCAAAACTAATTAATAAAGGCTACAAAGTAGCTATTTGTGACCAAATGGAGGACCCAAAGTTAGCCAAGGGTATTGTAAAAAGAGAAGTAACACAAATTATTACTCCAGGAACTTTTACAGACACAGAATATTTAAAGAGTGACTTAAATAATTATCTTCTTTCAATTTTTATTCACGGCTATTCTTTAAATTTAACTTATTCTGATTATTCAACAGGAGAATTTTATTTTACAGAAAAAACTTTTATATCAAAGAACGAATTATATAATTTCCTGAAAGATGAAATTGATAGAATTAGTCCAAATGAAGTTTTGTTAAATGATGAAATCACTTCTATTTTTAAGGATAAACTAAAAAAAGATAATATCTTTCTAAATCCTTATATTTCTGAAAATTTAAAAGAAATTAATTTGTTAAGAGATCTTGGAGAATATTTTAGTGAAAATTTTAAAAATAATTTAAAAAATTTCTTGTCAACAAATAATATTTCTGATTACACATCTTTAAAAAAGATTTTACAATATTTAGTAATTACACAAAAAATAAATTTAAAGCATATAAATAACATCAAACTTTATAATAATTTTGATTATTTAATATTAGATGAAAGCTCAAAGAGAACACTAGAAGTTGTTAAGGGCTTAAACACTTTTACTAAAAAAGGATCTCTTTTAGATGTCCTTGACAAATGCAGCACATCTATGGGTTCTCGTAAGCTAAAAAAATGGGTAGAAAGTCCACTGGTAAATTTAAGTAAAATTTATGAGAGACAAAATATAATTGAAGCCTTCACTAAAGATTTTCTTTTACAAGACAAATTGGAAAAAATCTTAAGGGAAGTCTATGACATTGAAAGGCTTGTTGTAAAAATATCTAATGGAAGTATAAATCCTCGCGAAGTTTATTCTATTAAGAATACAATTGTAAATTCTAAGAAAATAAAAGAAATTTTAGAAAATTATAAAAATGATTATTTAAATTCTATGGCAAGGGAAATTATAGATTTAAGTGATATTTATGAAAAAATAGAAGCTCTCTTAATAGAAAATCCTCCAGTGGTAATTGAGGAAAATAGAATTATAAAAAAAGGTTATTCAGAAGACTTAGATGAACTCTTTGAAATTGCCACTGAAGGGAAAAATTGGCTATTAGATTTTGAAGAAAAAGAGAGAGAAAGAACTGGTATAAAAAAATTAAAGGTTAAACATAATAAAATTCTTGGATATTTTATAGAAATTACCAAATCTTTTTTAGATGAGGTGCCAGATGATTACATCAGAAAACAAACTTTAGTGGGGTCAGAAAGATTTTTTTCTATTGAATTAAAGAATATGGAAGGAAAGTTACTTGGCTCTAAGGAAAGAGCTTTAACTTTACAAGCTGAAATATATAGTTCTTTAAAGGATTTTATTGCAGGTAAAATATATAGAATCCAAATCTTAGCCGATAAACTTTCAAATTTAGATTCATTATTATCACTTGCAAAAGTGGCTAATTTAAATAATTATGTAAGACCGAAATTTAATGAAGAAAGTTTTATTGAAATAAAAAACGGAAGACATCCAATAGTTGAAACTTATATGAAGGATGACTTTTTTGTACCTAATGACACTTTCATTGATACTAAAAACCATATGATACACTTAATTACTGGTCCAAATATGGCAGGTAAGTCAACCTATATGAGACAAGTTGCTTTAATAACAATTATGGCTCATATAGGATCATTTGTGCCATGTGATAGTGCAAATATTTCTCTTGTTGATAGAATCTTTACGAGAATTGGTGCAAGTGACAATCTTTCCAAAGGGCAATCTACTTTTATGGTTGAAATGCAAGAGGTTGCAGATATAATTGAGAATGCAACACCAAAATCCTTACTTATTTTAGATGAAGTAGGTAGGGGAACTAGTACTTTCGACGGTCTAGCCATAGCTAATGCGATTATCGAATACATCGCAGAAAATATAAAAGCAAAAACCCTTTTCGCAACCCATTACCACGAACTTGTCCATCTTGAAAAAAAATATGATTCAGTGGAAAATTTAACTATTGCAGTTGATAGACAAGATGATGAAATAATTTTCCTAAGAAAAATTATAAGGGGTTTTACAAATAATTCCTATGGAATAGATGTTGCAAAGCTTGCAGGCATTGATGAAACTATAATTAATAGAGCTAAAGAAGTATTATATGTAATTGAAAAAGAAAACGAGGATATAAGCATTGACTTAAATAAGGAATATATTAGAGAAGAAAACAACAATCCAGAAATAATGAACTTTATAGACAAGTTAAAGGAAATAAATATTCTCGAAATAAGTCCTATGGAAGCTTTTAATTTGTTAAATGAAATTGTAAATAAATCTAAGGAGTTATAATGATTAGACTTTTAGATGAAGCAACTATTTCAAAAATAGCTGCAGGAGAAATAATTGAAAATTCAGCCTCAATAGTAAAAGAATTAGTGGAAAATTCTATAGATGCTGGTGCAGATGACATTCTCGTAGAAATAAGAGGGGAAAGTACCGATTTTATTAAAGTTTCAGACAATGGATTAGGTTTTTCTGAAGAGGACCTTGAAGTTGCCTTTCTTCGCCACTCCACATCAAAGCTAGAAAAAATTGAAGACCTGGAAAAAATTAGAACTTTAGGATTTCGTGGGGAAGCTCTAGCAAGTATTTCAAATATTTCAAAAATAAAACTTATGACTAAGAGGGAAGAAGACTTGGCTGGAAATTCTCTCTTAATTGAAAATGGAAAAATAATAAAGAAAAATAAAGTTGGTATGCCAAGGGGAACTACTTTTGTCATTAGCGATGTCTTTTATAACACTCCAGTTAGAAAAAAATTTTTGCGTAAAGATTTAACTGAGATAAATAATATAATTGACATTGTGCAAAAAATTGCCCTAAGTAACAATAATATCAAATTCACTCTAATAAGAGATGGGAAAATTATTTTAAATACAGGAAGCGACAAGAATCCCATTAATAGAATTTATAGTATTTTAGGTTCAGAAATTGCATCTTCATTAAATGAAGGGACTTTTGATTCAGAAAATTATAAAATAAGGGGATTTTTTTCCGACAATAAACTTTTCAGATCAAATAGGGACAGCCAGTATATTTTTGTAAATGGCAGATTTATAAGAAACATCAACCTATCAAGAGCAATAGAAAAAAATTATCACTCTCTAATTCCACTAAATAGATATCCTGTTTTTGTTTTATACATTGATATTGATCCAAAATTAATTGATGTAAATATTCATCCAAAAAAGAATGAAATAAAAATATCCAATGAAAATATATTGTGTGCTCTTTTAGCTGAAATAGTAGAAGAAGTAATTTACCCAAACAGAAGCATTAGAAAAATTGAAATAGAAGATAAAAAGGAAAATATTAGTGTCTTTGACATATTTGAAGAAGAATCTATTGAACCTGAAGCAAAAGAAAGAGATACAAACTTAAAGAGCCTTTGGGATATAGAAAAGGATAGGAGTGAAGATTCTTTAAAGAATACCTTTAACGAAGATGCAGTTTTATATAAAGACAGCTTAAAAGAAGATATAAATCCAGAAGAAGAAAAAATTTTCACTGAAGAACATGAAGATGACAACTTTTTATTTAACAACGAAAAAAACCATATAGATGAAAAACTTTTAAATACAAGAATCGCAGGCGTTCTCTTTAAGACTTACATTCTCTTAGAAAATCAAAGAGAGGGCATTACTTTTCTAGTAGATCAACATGCAGCCCACGAAAGAGTAAACTATGAGAAGTTTTTACACATGTATTTAAAGAGTGAAATTACTTCACAAATTTTACTAAAACCAGAAATAATAGAGCTAAACCAAAATGAATATGACAAAATTTTAAATTATTTAGACTTATTTAAAAGGCTTGGATTTAAAATTGAAGACTTTGGGGACAATTCTGTAGTTTTAAGAGAAGTTCCTATGATTTTTGGAATGCCAACTTATGTCAATTTTATAAGAGACATTATTGATTCTCTCGATAAGGAGATTTCTTCAAATTATGAGGCTGATTTGTATAAAATAATGAAAAAAGCCTGCAAGGCATCAGTTAAAGCTGGAGACGACCTTTCTGATATGGAAATAGAATCACTTATTAGAGATTTAAAAAATTGTGAAAATCCATATACTTGTCCTCATGGAAGACCAACTGTTGTTGAAGTATCAAAGCACACTATATCAAAATTATTTTTGAGGGAATAAATGGAAAATTTAATAATAATAACAGGACCAACTGGAATTGGAAAGACAGAACTTTCCCTTGAACTTGCAAAAAAATATAAAGGCGAGATAATTTCTTGTGACTCCATGCAAATTTATAAAAAATTAAATATTGGCACTGCAAAAATTGACTTAACAGAAACAAGCATTCCTCATTACATGATTGATATAGTTGAATCTTCAGATAATTTTACTGTAGCTGATTTTAAAAATTCTGCAAAAAAAATTATTAAAGACATAAATAATAGAGATAGACTTCCTTTTTTAGTTGGGGGAACGGGCCTTTACATCAATTCTCTTGTCTATAACTTAGATTTTACTGAGACTAAGCCAGATTATGAGTATAGAGATGAGCTTAGAGAGATTTTAGAAAAAGAGGGAAGTGAATTTCTTTATGAAAAACTTAAAGAAAAAGATAAAAGACTTGCAGAAAAAATTCACAAAAATAATGGTCAGAGAATTATAAGAGCCTTAGAAATTTTAAAAAGTGGCAATAAAAAGGGCGACAATTTTCGTGAGGAAAATAAAGATTACAATTTAATCTACCTTGGGCTTAATATGGATAGGGCAAAACTCTATGAAAAAATAAACCAAAGAGTAGATAAAATGGTTGATTTAGGTCTAGTTGATGAAGTGAAAAATCTTTTAGATGAAGGACTAGACAAAAACTCTCAATCACTTAAAGCCATTGGATATAAAGAAGTAATTTCATATTTAGATGGCGAGATAGATTTTGATGAAATGGTAGATTTAATAAAGAAAAATTCAAGGCACTATGCAAAGAGACAGCTTACTTGGTTTAGAAGAGATGATAGAATAAAGTGGTTTGACAGAGAATCAGATAGAATATTATCTGATATAGAAAGTTATATTGACAGTAGATTAGTTTAGGAGAAGATATGACCATATACGACAAATTATTTCAAGAAGAATATAATATCGATAAAAAAATAATTGATTTTGTAAATAAAAATGAAGAAACTTTAAAAGATAGATTCCAGGAATTTAGTGACATTGCACAGTATAATCAAGTTAAGATTTTAAAAGCCATGCAAGAAGAGGGCTTAAAATCAACAGATTTTAACTGGACCACTGGCTATGGCTATGGAGATATTGGAAGAGACAAGGTAGAAAGCATCTACACCAGAATTTTTAAAACAGAAGATAGTCTTGTAAGGTCAAATATTGTATCTGGAACTCATGCCATTACACTGGCAATTAAGTCTGTATTAAAGCCAGGAGATCACTTTTTATCTGTTACTTCAACACCCTATGATACACTTCAAAAAGTTATTGGATTAAGGGGAGATAATCCTGATTCATTAATTAATTCTGGATATGAATATTCTGAAGTTCCCCTAATTGACAGCAAAATTGATGTAAAAAGCATAAAAAATTATATTAGAGAAAATACTTCTCTTGTAATAATGCAAAGGTCAACTGGATATTCAAATAGAAGGGCCTTTACAATTTCTGAACTAAAGGCAGCTATTGATGAAGTTAAGAGGATAAATCAAAATATAAAAATTTTTGTGGACAACTGTTATGGTGAATTCACAGAACTAATAGAGCCAAGTGAGCTTGGAATTGATATTATGGCAGGTTCACTTATAAAAAATCCAGGAGGAGGAATATCTTACACTGGTGGCTATGTTGCAGGCAAGTCTGAACTAATTAATAGAGCTGCAAATATTCTTACAGCACCTGGAATAGGAAAGGACTGTGGACTTACTTTTGGCATGACAAGACAAATCCTACAAGGGCTTTTTATGTCACCAAAAATTGTTGAAGATGCAATAAAAGGAGCTATGCTTTTCTCAAAATGTTTTGAAGAATTGGGATTTAAAACAATTCCATCAAGCGACGAACCAAGAAGTGATATTGTTACGGCAATTGAACTAAAAAAACCAGAAATTTTAGAGACATTTTGCAAATACATTCAATTTTCTTCTCCAGTTGACTCAGAATTCACTCCTATGCCTTGGGACATGCCAGGATATGATGACAAGGTAATAATGGCAGCAGGGGATTTTATAGAGGGCTCATCTATAGAGCTTTCAGCAGATGGACCAATGAGAAAGCCTTATTATGTATATTTCCAAGGAGGTCTCTCTTACTATCACATTAAGTTTGCCCTAATACATCTCTTAAATGCCCTTGATAAAGAAAATCTAATTAACATTTAAGAGGATTAAATTGTCTTTTTTTGGAAATAACCAAAAATTTAAAATACAAATAGATAAAAATTTGAAATTGAATTTAGTTTTTTATGAAAAAATAAGGGATATATATATCCCTTATAAAAGAATTCTTAATTCCTTATTAAAATTTAGTTTAACTAAAATAACCTTACTGTTTATAAGCAGTAAGGTTATTTTTTTAGTTCATTTTTCTGTAAAGTCCAACAATTTTTCCCAATATATCGACTTTGTCAAAGTAAAAAGGGTCCATATTATCATTTTCAGGTTGAAGTCTATATCTGTCCTTTTCTTTATAAAAAGTTTTTATAGTAGCTTCTTCGTCAATTAAAGCTAAAACTTTTTCACCATTTCTGGCAGAATTTGCCTTTTCAATAATTACATAGTCTCCGTCACAAATTCCTGCATTAATCATACTTTCTCCCTTAACTTTTAGGATGAAAAGTTCTTTATTTGAGACAAAATCAACAGGAAGTGGCATAGTATCTTCGATATTTTGTACGGCTAAAATAGGAGCACCTGCTGTAACTCTACCAAGAATTGGAACATCTACGGTCTTTTTTTTCAGCATTAGTATGTCGTCATCTTGGGGAACAATTTCAAGGGCTCTAGTTTTGGAAGCATCTTTTCTAATATAATTGGTAGTTTCCAATTTTTCAAGTGCGTAATAAACAGTTGATGTAGATTTAATATTACATCCAGAACAAATTTCACGGACAGTGGGTGGGTAAGACTTAGATTCAATAAATCTTTTAATAAAAAATAAAATTTCAAGCTCTCTTTGGTTTAGATCTTCGTACATAGGTTACCTCCAAATTTTTCTATATTAATAATAGCACATTAAAACAAGTATTTCAAACGAAAGTTTAAATAAGTGTATTATTTACTTGACATAATAGAACCTTAGTTGTAACATATGTTTAGAACTAATATTTGATACGCTTGTTTACTACAGGTGTTTAAACTATTTTCGAACAAATTTATATGAGGTGATTTTATGAAAAGAATTATTATTAATAAGCCAAAAGTTTTCTTATTTTTATTTTTAATATTTATTTTTAACTCTGGCTTAATAATAAAAAATTTTGATGATACTAAATTAATAGAGGATAAAGAATTAAGAATCGTAGTGTATACTGTAAAAAAGGGTGACACCCTATGGTCAATTTCAGAAAATTATGAATATAAAAATAAAATGAAGTTTATAATGGATATTGAAAAACTAAATAGTATTACATCCTACGATATAAAACCAGGTTATAAATTAGCTATACCTATTAATAAAAGTAATTAGATGGCATTGAAACACTTACTTTAATGTTTGACTTATGCTTTTAAAAGATATACAATTATTTTAAGGCTTATGCCTGAAAATGATTGTAAAATTTGAAACATGAAAACTAAATAGGAGGTGTGTATGAATGGATTTTAATACTTTAACTATTATTATGGGTATTATTGGTGTGGCAATTGGCTATGCTGTTAGAAGATATATTTCTGAAGGTAAACTTAAAAATGCTGAGGAATTATCAAAAAAGATGATTTACGATGCCGAGAACCAAGCTCAAACTCAAAAGAAAGTTTTACTTGTTGAAGCTAAAGAAGAAATTCAAAAACTAAGATCTGAGCAAGAAAATGAAGCTAAGATTAGAAGGGCTGAAATTAAAGAAATGGAAGACCGTGTTTTATCTAAGGAAAAGCTTTTAGACAAGAAGTCTGCTCAAGTTGAACATAAAGACGAAAAACTTACTAAGAAATTAGAAGGTCTTAGAGAAAAAGAAGATCAAGCTGAAGAACTTATTAAAAAGAGAGAAGAAGAGCTGCAAAAAGTTGCCGGTCTTACTAAAGATGAAGGTAAGGAAATTCTTTTAAATGAATTAAAAAAAGAAATCACTAACGAATCAGCACTTATTATCAAAGAAAATGAAAATAGAATCAAAGAAGAATCCGGAAAATATGCTAGAAATGTAATTGCACAGGCTATCCAAAGATGTGCTGCAGATCAAGTTGCAGAGTCTACTGTTGCTGTTGTAAATCTTCCAAATGATGAAATGAAGGGGAGAATTATAGGTAGAGAAGGTAGAAATATTAGAGCTATTGAATCAATTACTGGAGTAGATTTAATTATTGATGATACTCCTGAAGCTGTAGTATTATCTTGTTTTGATCCAATAAGAAGAGAGATAGCAAGAGTAGCTTTAGAAAAACTTGTAAATGACGGCAGAATTCATCCAACTAAGATTGAAGAAACTGTAGAAAAGGCTAGAGCTGAAGTTGAAACTATAATCAAAGAATCTGGTGAACAAGCAGCTTATGATGCTGGTGTTCATGGACTTCATCCAGAAATTATTAAATATTTGGGAAGACTTAAATATAGAACAAGTTATGGACAAAACAACCTTAAACATTCAGTTGAAGTGGCTGAAATTGCAGGAATATTAGCTGGTGAAATTGGAGCAGACGTTAAACTTGCAAAGAGAGGTGGACTACTACACGATATAGGAAAATCTGTAGATAGAAATCTTGATGCTCCACATGTTGATATTGGAGTTGAAATTGCTAGAAAGTATCACGAATCTGAATTTGTAATTAATGCAATCCAGTCTCATCATGGGGATGTTGAGCCAAATTGTGTAGAATCAGTTTTAGTTCAAGCTGCAGATGCTATTTCTGCTGCAAGACCTGGTGCAAGACGCGAAACAGTTGAATCATATATTCAGAGACTTGAAAAACTTGAAGAAATCGCTAATGAATTTGAGGGAATTGAAAAGTCTTATGCAGTTCAAGCTGGTCGTGAAATTCGTATAATAGTAAAACCTGAAAAAATATCTGAAGCAGAAATTACTATTACTGCAAGAGATGTTGTTAAGAGAATAGAAGCTGAATTAGATTTCCCTGGACAAATTAAAGTTAATGTCATAAGAGAAACTAGAGCAGTTGAATACGCTAAATAATTAAAAACCTGACTTTTGTCAGGTTTTTATTTTTATGAGAGGTGATAGATTGATAAGTTCAAATTTAGTTGATGATTTTTTAGATTATATGAAATCAACAAAGGGTTCTTCTGATAATACAGTCAAGGAATATTACTATGATTTAAGAGTTTTTGTAAGATTTATAAAAAAAAGAAAAAACTTAGTTGATGAATCTATTGATTTTAACGATATTGCTATCGAAGATATAAGCCCTGAGGTATTAGAAAGTGTAACAAAACAAGATATATATGCCTATAATGCTTTTTTAGAAAGGGAAAGAAAAATTTCTAATAGATCAAAATTTAGAAAAATTTCATCAGTTAGAAGTTTTTACAATTATTTATATGCTAAAATAGAGGTAATTAAGAAAAACCCAATTATAGATATAGATATGCCTAAAATTGAAAAGACTTTACCAGTTTATCTAACTCTTGACCAAAGTTTAAATCTTTTAAAAACTATAGAGAAATCAAAAATAAAAACACTTTATAAAAAAAGAGATTATGCCATTGTGACTTTATTTTTAAACTGTGGTATGAGACTTTCGGAGCTTTCTGCTATAAATATTTCTCATTTGAAAGATGATAACACTCTAAAGGTAATAGGTAAGGGTAATAAAGAAAGAACTATCTATCTAAATGAGGCTTCTGTTTATGCAGTAAATGAATATTTAAAACTTCGTCCTCAAATAAAAGATGACGCACTATTTTTGTCTATGAGAGAGCAAAGAATGAGCAACAGATCAATTCAACACATGATTGAAAAACATATGAAAAACTCTGGACTTGATACAAATAAATATTCAGTTCACAAACTTAGGCATACTGCGGCAACGCTACTTTATCAATATGGCAATGCTGATATAAGGTCTTTACAGGAAATATTAGGACATGAATCTGTTAATACTACAGAAATTTATACTCATGTAAATAAAAAATCACTAAAAAAATTAGTAGAATCTAATCCTCTTTCTAAAGTAAGAGAAGAGGACTAAAATTTTAAAACACTTATATTAAAGGAGAAATTATGAAGAAATTAAAAAAAATTGCAGTTCTTGGATTAATGACTATGGTTTTAAGTACATCTGTTTTTGCAGCTGGAAAATTACCAAAGGATGCTTCTGATAAAAATATTGATATTTTTATAAATGATGCTGTTCAAACAATACCGCAAGAAATGGGAAGAGCTTATTTTGATAAGAAAACTAATAGGGTAATGGTTCCAATTAGATATATTTCTGAAAATTTGGGAGCTCAAATTAATTTTTATGAAAGAAATGAAAATAACACTAGAGGAGTTCTAATAGGCGCCATAGATGTTTTAGTAGAACTTGATATTAATTCAACTAAAGCAAAAGTTAATAAGGCTGGAAATGAATCAATTATAGAGCTAGATTCTCCAGCTATACTATATGATGGTAGAACTTATGTTCCTATAAGATTTATATCTGAAACTTTAGGACTTAGTGTTGATTGGAAAGATAATTCAGTTTATATATCAGGACAATTTAAAACTAAGGGAAAAAGATATAATTATGGAGAAGATGATAATCAAAAGGAAATAAATAAAGAAAATAATAAATCTTTTGATCAAACTAAATCTCTTGATGATAAAGATCAAAAGAAAAATGAATCTGTTTCTATTTTTCACTAAAAAAATATAAAGGTATAAAGATTACATCTTTCGTATATTTATGTACACTACCATTTTAAAACAATTTATATTCTTTAAAGTGGTAGTGATTTTGTTAATTATAAGATATTTCATGAGTATAAATAAATCAATGAGTTAAAAAATTGTAAAAGAGGGAGGGTTAATATGAGCACAAAAAAAGAAATAAAATACTTTTTATTTATAGTTTTTTTTCTAGATTTTTTACTGGGAATTACATGTAAATATTTTTATAAAGTAGATAATACAGGGGTTATAACCCTTATTACGAGTTTAGTTCCTGCTTTTATTGCTATATTATTAGAAAAAGATTTTAAGTTAAAAGATTTATTTAAGGATAAATTCAACTTGATATACTCCTTATACTTTATATTATTTATATTTTCTTACATTTTGGCATTATTTTCCAAAAAAGTTTTAAATAATATGAATTATGCCGTATATTTAGGTTGGGCAATTAGTATTTATTTACTTACAATAGATGATAAAAGATTAAGAGGAAAATTTAATTTTGCTATATTGGCTAAATGGGCTTTTATTGTAATTTTAATAGATACATTTAGAATGGGAATATTAAATTTTTACTTTCAATCAGATGTAGATGTTACTGATCTTTTAACGAGAGTAAAAGGTACATTTACCATAGGATTATTTAGCACAATCATTAATTTAATATTTACTATGGGTGAAGAATATGGTTGGAGATATTTTTTACAGACAAGATCTCAATCATTGTATGGTAATAGAATAGGAGTTTTATTAACTGGCATTATGTGGGGCTTATCTCATTTGCCCTTGTATTTTTTTGTATTTTATTCTGGAATAGAAGGCTTTTATGCAGGTATAGATATTACTGTATTTTGCATTACTATTGGGATAGTGCTTGGACTCATTTATATGGAGAGTAGAAGTGTTCTTGCGGTAACTTTCATTCATCTTTTGCACAATATGTTTATGGCTAATGGTACTAGTGCAGATTACAATCAAGATTTTATTTTTACAAAAGAATTTTTACTTGTATCTGTAATAACAGCTATACTTGTATATACTCCATTTTTATTAAATAAAAAGTATAATTGAATTTTACTTGAATTAAAATAAGGGTATCTAGTATAATTAAGAATTATGAGCAAAAGATCACTAATATTAATGATAGCATGTCAGATTATTTTATAAATAAAGATAAAATAATAGATTCAAATGATATTATGATAATAAATCAATTATTATTGAATAATTATAATGATATTTATATAAGGAAAGTTTATGATTATTATAAGGCTATAATAGATGAATTCAATAAAGGAAATATAATATATAATTGTGGTATGATTTGAAGATTAGAACAATTTGCTTTTGTGTTGAAAGAATTTTCGATTATAACAGGATTATTAAAAGATTTTTCAAAAAGTGTTGATGATTTATTTTTTAGAATTACGTTGAATTTACTTAAAAATCATAAAAAATATAAAAATATTCATTATAATTTTTATGATGTTATAGGCGGATTGTCAGGAGATTTGTACTACTTTTTAGATAATAATTTTGAACGAAAAGGAATATATGAAATTTAATTTATATTTTTCAGAAAAAATATATTCAAAAGCGGCTAGATTATCTCTATCTGATTATGAAGACTCGAAAACCTATGACATAATGAATAGGGTCCAAAATCAAAGAGGGGATAATCTTTTATCTTATTATGGGAATTTCATGGATATAATAACTCAGATGATTACTCTGTCTTCTTATATTTTTATTTTAATAAATTTTAGAGTTAGGCTTGTTCTCGTTATTATGGTTATTCCTAAAATTATAAATATTTATATAAAAGGGAAAAATTCATAATAAATTCTATTATTTTAAATATATATAACATTAATTTTTATCATTATTTTTAATATTAATATTTAGGGTAGAGAAAAATTAAAAGTTAGGAGACACAAAAATAGTCACAAAATAATAATTTTGTGACTATTTTTGTGTCTTTTTCTTTTTAACATTTAATTTCATATTAAATCAAATAACAAGCTTACATCTATTTTTAATATCTCTATAAAATAGAATTATATTTCAAATTTCTTGTTTCTTTTATTTATTATATTTTTTCCTAATTATTGTGAAGATTTTAATAAAGCATATTTTTTTATTAAATTATGATCTCTCTAAATCAGTTCTACGAGCTTTTTAATTTCTCCTAATACTTTTATATATCTAAATTTTTAATAATTTTTTATTTTTGTTACTATAATATTTAAAATTATTTTTTTAAATATTATTATTACAATTTGTACTTAAATTTAATTATTATGAAAATCCATCAAACTTTTATTGCAAATTTTATAGATATTGTCCCTTTTAAATTAAATAAATTTTCTTTAATTAAACAACATATTTAATCTAATAAAATAATACATTTGTTCTGTACATATGTTCTAATAACTAAGAAATATTATAATTTATAAAATATGTTATAATTATTTTCAGGTGATAAAATGTCTTTAGACGGAACAGTTGTAAAAAATTTAGTTTATGAAATAAATAATCGAATAAAAGAAGGTAGAATTGATAAAATTTACCAAAATAAAAATGATCTTTTAATTAATATTAGGGCTCGTGGTCAAAAGGAAAAACTCTTTATATCCATATCTGGAAGTCCTAGAATTTATTTTAGTGATGAAAACTTTGAGACTCTACAAAATCCTCCAGCTTTTTGTATGCTTTTAAGAAAGCATTTGGAAAATAATCAAATTTTAGAAGTTAGTCAATATAAGATGGATAGAATAATTAAAATAATGGTTAAGTCTTTAGATGAACTTGGTGAATACAGTAAGAAGTCCCTTATAATAGAGCTTATGGGAAAGCATTCAAATGTTATTTTAATTGATGAGGATAACAAAAAAATTATTGATTCACTTAAAAGAATTAACTTTAACTTATCAAGTGTTAGAGAAATTCTTCCTGGTTTAACCTATAATGAAGAGGATATATCGCAAGGATTAAATCCATGTGAATTAAATTCATTATCTGAAATCATAAAAAATTCTGAGAAAAATGTGAATTTAAAATCCTTCTTTTTAAAAGAATTTACTGGCATCAGTCCACAAATGTGTAGAGAACTTGAGGACAGAACTAATATTGACTTTAAGAAAAATGTATCTTCATTAAATGATAGTGAAATTAATGATCTTGAGGAAAATTTTTTAGAAATTTTTAAAAATATAAGAGAAAATAAATTTGAACCAATAAAAATTTATAGAGATGGATTATTTAAGGACTTTTATTCCATAAATTTAAATGAACTTGGAGAAGATGAAAAAGTAAAAGTCAAATCTATCTCTTCCCTTCTTGAAGAATATTATAATTCAAAGTTTTTACGAGATAGTTTGGGATCAAAGTCCAAGGAATTGAAAAAATCAGTTAGAAAACATATTGATAAAATAAAAAGAAAGCTTTCAAACCAGGCAAATGAATTAAATACAGCTTTAAATCGTGAAAAATTTAAGATTTATGCCGATTTAATATCCTCAAATTTTTATAAAATTGAAAAGGGTGATAATTCAGTTACTGTTGAAAATTTTTATAATGAAATGGAAGAAATAAAAATTCCATTGGATCCTACATTAGATGGACCATCAAATGCTTCAAAGTATTATAAAAAGTATTCTAAATTAAAGAACGCAGCAATATTTTTGACTGAACAAATTGAAATTGGTAAATCAGAAATTTCTTATTTAGAATCAATTTTACTTAACATCGATTTAGCTGAATCTCCTGATGAAATTGATGATATTTATGAAGAATTGGAAAAAGAAGGATATTTAAAAAAGAAAAAGAAAAAAATAAAAAAGAAAAAAGATTCTGAAGAAAATTACATTAAAATAAAAACTGAAGATGGTTTTGATATTTTTGTAGGAAAAAATAATAGACAAAATGATTATTTGACTCACAAAAAAGCCAAAAAAAATGACCTTTGGTTTCATGTTAAGGATGCTCCAGGTTCTCATGTGATTTTAAAAAATGATAACAGAGATTTTACAAACAATGCCCTTCTTACAGCTGCTAAAGTCGCTGCAAAATACAGTTCTCTTTCAAAATCCCAAAATATTCCCGTTGATTATACCTTTAAAGCTAATGTTAAAAGACATCCAGCAAATAAACCAGGACTAGTAAATTATACAAATTATAAAACAATAAATGTAAACATTTAAAAAAGAATAAGGTCAACCTTATTCTTTTTCTTCATCTTCATCTATTATATTCAATCTTGTTAAAACTAATTTATAGCCATCAGCTCCATAATTTAAAGATCTGTTGATTCTTGATATTGTAGCAGTTGAAGCTCCTGTTTCGCTTTCAATTTCGTGATATGTTTTATTCTTAACAAGTAGTTTTACAACTTGTAATCTTTGTGCAATTGCTTGCAACTCTTTAACTGTGCAAATATCTTCAAAGAATCTATAGCATTCTTCTAAATTTTCTAAAAGTAATATGGCTTCAAATAATCCATCTACATCCTTGCTCTTTATTTTTGAGTCGTAAATCATTGTATCCTCCTGCCTTTAAGTAATAGTAGAATATATAAACAATATATATTTTCACTAATATATTAACAATTTTACTTGCTAAAGTCAAGAAAAAAATTACTGTTTGTATACACTTACTTGACTAACACCCTTTTTATTTGTAACCTGAAAGGCTTTATCACAAATTTGAGAAAGATGAGGATTATGAGTTACCATAATTATTTGTCTGTCAAATAAATTTGATGACTTTTTAAGAAATTCGCCCAAATTAAAAACATAATCATTGCTTACATGTTTTCCAGGTTCGTCAAGAATAAGTGGCCCAGAAAGTTTTGGTTGATTTAGTTGTAAGAAGGCAATTCTAAGTGCCAATGAAATAATATCAACAACTCCCCCACCTCTAGCAATCTCAGGTTTTGTTTTTACGCTGTATCCCTCAGGATAATTGCTTTGCACAAAAAATTCAGCAATAGGTACAGATCTTGATTCTGAAAGTTCAATTATAAATTCAATATCTGTTTCAAAAATAAATTGAAGACATTTTGTGACAGTATCTTCAATTTGTCTTTTTGATTGTTCTCTTGCAAACTCAGAAGTTTTTTGAAATAAAAGAGCAACCTTTGTCAAAATATCACTGAATTTTTCTTTATCCTCTAAAACTTTTATTGTTTTTTCTAATTGATCTGACAATATCTCAATTTTACCTTCATCACTTAATATTTTGTTATTAAGTTCATTTAATTTTAAATCAAGTTCTTTTAGATCCAAAATATCACAACCTTGGCATTAAATTATTTGCTTCGTCAAAAAGTTTTTCAATTTCATTTTTTAAATTAGTAATTTCAATTTCAAGGTCTTCTGGTTTTATGCCAAGCTTTTCAATCTCAGTAAGAATTTCTTTTTTTTGTGAGTTTAATTGTTCAAGTCTTGCTTCAGATTTATATTTCATATTTTTTAATCTGTCTAGTTGATCCTTTAAATTTTTTAAATTTTCTTCGTAATTCATTTAATCATTCCTCAAATGGTACTTAATGTGTTCAATTGACTCATTATCGATTTTACTGTAGCAGAAAGGACACACTCCCATATCAAGAATAGTCTTTTCATAAGAGACAGTATAAGCCTTAATATCTTCATCTATACTTTTTAACTTATCATTTACATCAAAAATTTCATTAGAAACTTCTTTAAATTTATCTTTAACTTCAGATATTTTTTTCAAAATCTTAGCTTTATCTTCAATAGTTTTTGAAATAAAATCAATTCTCTCATTTTTGTCAAAGTTTTTTATGTAATTATTACCTAATTCAAGCTTAGAATTGATATTATTTAAATCAGCTTTATAAACATAAATTCTTGAATAAAAATTAATTTTATTTTCTAAATTTTCAGAAATCTTTTGAATTTCATCATTATTTTTATAATGTTTTATATCATTATTAACTTCCGAAAGTTCTCTAATATTTTTCTTATATTTATCGTATAAATTTTCGTAAATAGCGAGAAAATTTTTATTTTCACTAATTTTTGAAACCCTTAAGGAAAAGTCATCTAAGGATTTTAATTTATTTAAATTATTATTAATTAAATCAATCTCCCTATGGGTTTTTAGGATTTTATTCAAATAATTTTCAAAATTATTTTTCTTTAAAAGAGAATTTTCTAGATTTGGAATTATTATCTCAAGTTGATTTAAACTTTTAAATTTTTCAACTAAATTAGAAACGTCTTCTAACTCAATTCTATTTTTATCGAGATTTTCCTTTATTTTTGAAATTAATTCAAGTCTATCTTGTAAAGTTTTTATTTTATTTCTTATTCTTGTAATTTTTTCAAACTTTTCTTTATATTCTTTTATATAAGAAAATTCATCTAATTGTTTTTTTAAATCATCTTTATTTTTTATTAATTCAACAATTTCTTGATTAGTCCTCTTGTTATCTCTAACTACAGTTCTAAGAGCGTCATCTACATAATTTACGCCAATTAATCTTCCAATTGCTGAAGCCCTAAGTGACGCTTGATCATTTAATAAAAAAGGACCATCTAATTGCTCTGCTATATTTAAAATAGTTTTGTTGTTGGAATTATCTAAGGAAACCTTATACATATTAGTTACATCAGTAATTTCCTTTGGTACATCTATTCCAAATCCCTCAAATCTCATTTCATTTCCTGAAGCATCTACAAGGAAATATGAATTTTTAGATGGAGTTTTTAATCTTTCAACAACAACTCCATTGGAAAATGTCACTTTACAAGAGACATCTTTCTCTCCTTGTCTAATAAAATAATCGCCCTTAGGTTCATTGTAAAGAGCCCACTTTATTGCCCTCAAAATTGCAGTTTTTCCCACATCAGAATTGCCGAGGATTACATTTAGTCCTCGGTCAAATTCCATCTCGGTATATTCATGAGATTGAAAATTATGAAGTTCAACTTTTTTTATATATATCATGAGTATCTAACTCCATTTATTTGAGCTTCTTCAACTCTTCTTAAAGCTTCTTTTTTTACATCTTCAGAAATATTTTCACTTTTAGAAATTTTTAAAAGTAGTTCAAAAATATCTAAACTTTTATAATTACTTGTTGCATCAATACTTTCTTTAAATTCAGCAAGCTTAATACCCTTAAATTGATGCCTTTCCATTTCAGATCTATCTAATACTTCTTCTCCTTGTTTAGCACACTTTAAAAATCTATCTTCAATTTTAATTTCATCTTCTAAAGTTATGATATTTACCTTCGGTCTTCTACTTATTTCAGCCTTTGAATTAGATATTCTAATTAATGCTCCAGGATTTGCAAAATATTTATCGTCAAGTTTAACTGTCTTAAAACCAAAATGATAGTGACCTGCTAAAGTAATATCTGCCTTTGTACTTCTTATATCATCTATTAAGGTATGAGGAACTTCTTTTAAAAATGGTTTATCAATTAAAAAACCGTGAGTCATATGAATAGAATACTTACAAGTATTATCCACTTCATCTACAATATAATTTCCCCTGTTTGAAGCTTCGTCCATAGAATATACATAAGGAGCACCAGTAAGCTCAACTCTAATATCTTTTTCTAAAATAATTTTTTTATAATTGACTAAATTCATGATACCTAAATTACATAAGAGGCCAAGCATTGTTCTATCAAGAGTATCAGGATTGTGACCAAAAATATCGTGATTGCCACTTATTATATATATGGGAACACCAAAGCTTTGAAAAATTTTTGCAAAATCAGAGACTATGCTTACAGAAACATCTGGTCTATCAAAGAGGTCTCCACCATGTAGTACATAATCAATATTTTCTTCTTTTATAATATTTGAAACTTCTCTTAATTTTTCCTTCAAAGTCTTTTGGTAGTCATCAATTCTATTTTTTGGGTTTGTGCCTCTAATGTGGGTATCTGTTAAATAGAGTAATTTCAAAAAATCACAACCTATTTATCTTCTTCTAAAAAATTATCAGATTTTGCATCTTTTTCTTCAGCTTCTACTTCATTTTCCGGTATTAAATTATAATGAAGTCTTACTTTATGTTCAATTTCCTTTAATAGTTCAGGATTTCCTTCTAAAAATTCTTTTGCATTTTCTCTACCTTGACCAAGTTTTTCATCATCATAAGAATACCAAGAGCCTGCTTTTTTAACAATGTCAGCTTCTGCTGCTACATCAAGAATATTACCAACACTAGAAATTCCCTTTCCATACATTATGTCAAATTCAGCTTGTTTAAATGGAGGAGCAATTTTGTTTTTAACAATTTTTACTCTAACTCTATTTCCAATCATTTCATCGCCCTTTTTAATGATTTCTGACCTTCTAATATCTAGTCTTACTGAAGAATAAAATTTAAGTGCTCTACCACCAGTTGTTGTTTCTGGGTTACCAAACATGATTCCAACTTTTTCTCTAAGTTGATTAATAAATACAACTGTACACTTAGACTTATTTATAGCACCAGTAAGTTTTCTAAGAGCTTGTGACATAAGTCTTGCTTGAAGACCAATTTGAGCTGCTCCCATTTCTCCATCAATTTCTGCTTTTGGAACAAGTGCTGCAACCGAATCAATAATAATTAAGTCAACAGCATTAGATCTAACTAAAGCTTCAGTTATTTCAAGAGCCTGTTCTCCTGTATCTGGTTGAGAAATAATCAGATTTTCTATATCTACTCCGAGATTTTTTGCATAACCTGGATCAAGAGCATGTTCTGCATCTACAAAGGCACCAGTTCCACCTATATTTTGAGCTTCTGCTAACATATGAAGTGCTAGTGTAGTCTTTCCTGAAGATTCAGGACCATAAATTTCAATAATTCTACCCTTAGGTATTCCACCAATTCCAAGAGCAATATCAAGTGCAAGTGAGCCAGTAGGAATTGAATCAATATCAAGCTTAACATCGTCTCCTAATACCATTACTGATCCTTCACCATATTGCTTTTCAATTTTTGACAAAACATTGTGAAGAGCTTCTTGTTTTTCTTTGCTTAATTTACTATCTTTCATAATTACTCCTTAAAATTTTTTCTAAGTACAAAAAGTATTTGAGACAATACTCTGTTGACAGTGCTTCTTCTTATTTTATTCCTATCTCCACTAAAGAAATAATGCTTAGTATAATAATTCTCATCTGTAAAATAAATGCATGTGTAGACATTACCTACTTCAGTTTCAGAGGAATTAGGACCTGCTTCTCCAGTTGTAGATACTCCAATGTTAGCATTGGATTTTTCCTTAATGCCCTTTGCCATCTCATATGCTGTGTTTTCACTAATAGCTCCAAATTCATCTAAAGTATTCTTAGAAACCTTCAAATTTTTATTTTTTGAATCGTTAGAATAAGTTACAAAGGAAGTTTCCATAACCTTTGACGCTCCACTAATATCTGTTATTGAAGAGCTAAGCATTCCACCAGTAATGGATTCTGCAAAGGAAATTTTTAAGTTATTATTTTTTAAAATTCTAACAATTTCTTCAGCCACATCATCATTATTTTCTGAATAAACATGAGTGTTAAATTCAGCATATAAGGACTTAACAACTTTTTCTATAGAAAATTCCAGTTCATCTTTTTTTGAACTCTTGCCTATTATTTTTACTTCAGTATATGTTCCATGCGCGAAAGTATTTATACTAACAGAATCATCTTCAAAGGTCATTTTTCTAATTCTATCTTCTATTACTGATTCACCAAGACCAATAATGTCTATGGATTTTACCATTATATTTTCATTGGTAAATGATTTATTGGCAAAATAATAATTAAGCATTGGTTCCATCTCATTTGGTGGACCTGGAAGAAGAATTATTCTCTTACCATCAAATTCAATTGACTCACCAAGAGCTACTCCCCACATGTTCTCTATTTTTTCTGAACCTTCTATTAACATAACTTGTTTTAAATTATTTGGAGTCATGTTCCTGCCAAGTCTTGTGAACCTGTCAATCATCTTTTCCTTTTCAGCTTCATCAATATAAATTTTTCTGTTTAAAAACTTAGCAACAGCATCTCTTGTTATGTCATCATTAGTGGGTCCAAGCCCACCACTAATAATAATTAAATCAGAAGCTTTTGTAGAATAATCTAATTCCTTTACAATTTGCTCTAAGTCATCATCTACAGAAACCTGTCTATTTACCTCAATTCCAATATCTGTTAATTTTTCAGAAATATATTTTGAATTAGTATTTGTAATTGAGCCAATCAAAATTTCTTTTCCTACTGTTAAAATGCAAGCTTTCATAATTCTCCTTAAATATTTTCTAAATCAAGAACTTTTTTATTTTTTATTAAATAATCTGCACCTGAAATTACAGTAAATACAACAGCTAAATAAAATATTCCCATACCTATAGGCCTAAGACTTTCTATTCCTGTTAAAAGTAAAATATTTGATATTAACTGTGTAACAGTTTTAAACTTTCCTAGAGGACTGGCTGCAATTGTAATATTTTCAGAAGCAGCAATAATTCTAAATCCAGTAATAGTAAATTCTCTAGCTATAATAATTATTACAGCCCATGCTGGCATTTCTCCAGTACTTACTAACATTATCATGGCAGAACATACTAAAATTTTATCTGCAAGAGGGTCAGCAAATTTTCCAAAATTTGTCACTAAATTATCTCTTCTAGCAAGATAACCATCTAAAAAATCTGTAAAAGAAGCAATTGCAAATATAATAGTTGCAACTATTCTCGAATTATTAAAACCTAAATACATGCATAATACAAAAATAGGAACCATTAAAGTTCTCATGAGAGTCAATTTATTTGGAGTGTTCATATAGCTTCACCTACTAAATCATAATCTAAAGTATCAATAACTTTAACTTTAACAAAATCTCCAACTTCTAAATTTTTAGGAGATTCAATATATGTTACTCCATCAATTTCAGGAGCATCCATATAAGTTCTTCCTACATAATTATTTTCGTCAATTTTTTCCTCAATCAATACTTCTAAAGTTTTGCCTAAATTTTTAGAAAGGATTTCGCTAGAAATTTCACTTTGAATTTCCATAATTTCATCCTTTCTTCTTTTTTTCACTTCATCGGAAATTTGATTATCTAAAATAGCTGCTTTTGTTCCATCTTCTCTTGAGTATTCAAAAACTCCAAGCTTGTCAAATTTAATATCTTCTATAAAGTCTACAAGATCTTTAAAATCTTCTTCATTTTCTCCAGGAAAACCAACAATAAAAGTTGTTCTAATAACAATTTCTGGAATTGCTTTTCGTAAATTTTTAAGAGTTTTAATTATATGACTTTTACTAGTTTTTCTGTTCATACTCTTTAAAACATTGTCAGATATGTGTTGAAGAGGCATATCCACATATTTTACTAATTTATCGTTAGTTCTAAATTCTTCTATTAATTCATCTGTAAAATGATCTGGATATAAATATAAAACGCGAATCCACTTTAAATCTTCTATTTTTGAAATTTCTTTGATTAACTTTGCTAAAGAATATTTTGAGTACAAATCAATTCCATAATCAGTAGTATTTTGTGCAATTAAAATAATTTCTCTAGCGCCATTTTTTACAAGATATTCAACTTCAGAATATATATCTGCAATTTTTCTCGATCTATTTTTGCCACGAAGTGATGGAATAATGCAATAAGAGCAGTTGTTATTACAGCCTTCAGAAATTTTTACAAATTCAGTTTTATTAACTGTTTCTTTTTTTATTCCTTCAATGTAAGCTGAATTTAAATTATCAGTCTTTACAAATAAATCTCCAGCCATACTTCTGTCTAATAGTTCATTTATATAATTAATATTTCCAGTACCTATGATTCCATCAATTTCAGGAATTTCTTTTAAAAGTTCCTCAGGATATCTTTGTGCAAGGCATCCTGAAAGTAAAACTTTCTTACATTTTCCTTCGTTTTTATATTCAACTGATTCTAAAATAGTGTCAATCGACTCTTCCTTTGCAGCATCAATAAATCCACAAGTGTTTACAATTAGAATATCTGCCTCACTTGCATCATCTACCATTTTATATTTATCTTTATTTAAAAGTGAGTACATCATAGATGAGTCTACTTCATTTTTTGAGCAGCCCAGAGTAACTATATGCACATTATTCATCTTCATCACCTAAAATTATATCTATTTCTTCCTTAGTTTTTAAAAGTTTCCTAGGCTTAGAACCTTCATGAGGTCCAATAATACCCATCTCTTCCATTTGATCTACAATTCTTCCAGCTCTTGAATAACCTACTTTTAACTTTCTTTGGATGTAAGAAATTGAAGCTTGTTCATCATTAATAACAAGTTCAACTGCATCCTTAAAAAGTGGATCTTTTTCGTTATCGATTTTAACCTTTTTATCTTTTATTGCCTGTTCAATTTTTGATTCAACATGATTTTTTGTTTCATTATTATTTTTAACATAGTCAACTACTCTTTCAACTTCATTATCGCCTATGAAAGCTCCTTGAATTCTCTTTGGTTTTGGATATTTACTTGGATAGAATAACATATCTCCTTTTCCAAGAAGTTTTTCTGCACCACCCATATCAAGAATAGTTCTAGAGTCCACAGAAGACGCTACAGCAAAGGCAATTCTTGAAGGTATGTTTGCCTTTATAGTTCCAGTAATGACATCAACAGAAGGCCTCTGTGTTGCTAAAATCAAATGCATTCCAGCAGCCCTTGCCTTTTGTGCAAGTCTAGCTATATATTCTTCAATTTCCTTTGATGCCACCATCATAAGGTCTGCAAGTTCATCTACAATAATCAAAATCTTAGGAAGTTTTTCGTCTTCTCTTCCCTCTTCTACCATTTTTTTGTTGTAGCCTTTAAGATCCCTAACATGATTGTCTGCAAAGGCAAGGTACCTTTTTTCCATTTCATCAACAGCCCAATTTAATGCAAAAGCAGCCTTTTTTGGATTAGTAACTACATCAATCAAAAGATGAGGTATGCCATTATAGACACTTAGTTCCACAACTTTTGGATCAATCAGCATAAGTTTTACATCCTTAGGAGATGATTTATAAATAATACTTGTAATGATTGAATTAATGCAAACAGATTTACCAGATCCAGTTGCTCCTGCAATTAGTAGATGAGGCATATCTTCCATACCAGAAATTAAAATATTTCCTTCAACATCTTTACCAAGAGTTAATGGTATATCGGAATTAATGGTTTTAAACTCATTAGAATCTATTAATTCTTTTAGTCCAACTGCATCCTTTTCTTTATTAGGAACTTCAATTCCAACAACAGTTTTTCCAGGAATTGGAGCTTCGATACGTAGATCAGAACTAGCTAAAGCCATTGAAATATTATCACTAAGTCCAACAATTCTAGATAATTTAATTCCAGGTGCAGGCTTTAATTCATAAGATGTAATAACAGGTCCGCGATTTATGGCAACAACTTTAGATTCGATACCAAAATTTCTCATAGTATTTTCTATTATTCTGCCCTTTTCTATTACTTCATCTTTAGAAAATCCGCCCTTAGATTTAAGTCTATCTAAAAGAGCTATGTCAGGATAAGTGTAAATATATTCTTCTTTATTTTTATTTTCAATGTCATTTTTAATTGTATCTATAACATTTTCTTCACTATCAAATAATGAAGAATCACTAACATTATTTTCTTCTATATTTTTATTTTCGTCATTAATAATTTCTTTAGACTCTTCTTCAATATTTTCGTCAGAATAATCCTTTATAACTAAATTTTCTCCAAAGTTTTCAACTTCAACTGCTTTTTCTTCTTCTGATTTTTTTAGCTCAATTTTTTCTTTCTTTAAATTTTCTTTTTCAATTTTTTTCTTTTCTTTTTCTTCTTGTTTTAATTTTCTTTCAGCTTTTTTTATTTCAAACTCTTTCTTTTTATCTTCAAAATATTCACCTATATCTTCAGAAAACATAATTATCTGGTCAATATTAACTTTAAGCATAAAATAAATTGAAGCTACTATAATTAATCCAAGTACCAAATATGTTCCAAGAGAGCCCAAAAGTTTATATGAGAAAAAACCAAAAATAGCTCCAATTATGCCACCGCTTCTCGTAATATCCAAGTACTCAGTTGATTTAATAATCCTTTCGATTAAGGTCATATCCATTTCCTTAGAGCCATCGAGAAAAACTAAAATACACAAAAATATTACAAGTGAACATATTATATATCGCCTCATGTGATATTTTGTTGCTTGTATATTATAAAGAATTCCCCAAAAAATAAGTAGAAGTGGAATTAAAAAGTTTGCAGATCCTGCAACAACTGAAAATAATTTATAAATTAATGTGCCAATTAATCCCATTTTCTGACTATAAAGTGAAATGAAAAATACTATTCCAATTACAATTAAGAAAAGACCCATAATTTCTTTTCCAGAAGAAATTTCAGTAGCTGACTTTTTTCTTTTTTGAATATTCTTTTTATTTGGATTTTTTTTATTGTTTTTTTTATTTTTTATCAAGAGCTTGCACCTCAGTAATATTATAACAATTTATGCTTTTAAACACCAGTATGACCAAAGCCTCCATCGCTTCTTTCAGTATTACTTATCTCTTCAACTTCAACAATTTCTGGAGTTTCTATTTTCATAAATACAATCTGTGCAATTCTGTCGCCATCTTTTATTACAACTTCATCCTTACTCATATTTATTAGAATTATTTTTAATTCACCCCTATAATCAGAATCAATTGTTCCAATTCCATTAGGAAGACCTAAACCTTTTTTTAGTGCAAGCCCCGATCTAGCTCTAACTTGTGCTTCATAGCCCTTGTCAAATTCTAAAAATAATCCAGTTGGAACTAAAACTCGATCGAGTGATTTTAAAACTAAATCTTCATCAAGATTAGCTCTAAGATCCATTCCTGATGATCCTTCTGTTTCATATTTAGGAAGTTGATGCTTGCTTTTGTTAATAATTTTTAATTTCATAAATTCCCCTTTAAAAAATCGCATTAAAATAAATCTTAATGCGACTAAAATTTTATTTACTTATC
>QWCQ01000357.1_pt1 | contig 65466 bp, 58 predicted proteins | sample 1972701 | NCBI WGS metagenome assembly QWCQ01 (sample SAMN09866704, study PRJNA288562) | Human gut metagenome isolate pre4_stool, whole genome shotgun sequencing... | reverse complement strand
CCTTGGCGCAGCCGCTTGGCGGCATCTCCCGCCGCGTCTTCCGCCTTTTTCTTCAGCTCCTCATCTCGCTTGAGTACTTCCTCCGCCACTTCGAGGTCGGCAGCAAGCTTCTCAAGTTCGCCCTGCAGTTTATCGAGTCTCGCTTCGCTCTCCAGCACACTTTGCTGCAGCACATTGAACCGCTCCTGATCGCGCAGAGCCTCAATGCGGTCGGAGATCTCCTTCGGATGGTATCCGTCATACTCCCCCTCCTTCACCTCTACTTGGCGGTTCAGCTTGGCGACTTGGGCATCAAGTTCTCTTATGGAGTGCAGCTTAGCCTTCTGCTTCGGGCGAAGGTCTGCGAGGCTCTTCCGATCGGCTTTCTTCTCCCCCTTGATCTCCTCTATCCGCAACCAGATACCGCGGAGCTTGGCAAGCGACTGCACGATCTGCTCCTCCCTGTCATACATCGGTATCGCAGCGGAGCAGTGGGCAATCTCCTCATCCAGCCGTCCCATCTCCTCCTTACGTGCCTCAGCTTCATCGGTCAGCTGCTTCTCAGCAGTCAGTAATCCGGCAAAGAGACCCTCCAGTCGGGTGCGATCGGTCGCATACTTCCCAAGCGCATCCTCCAGGTCGCTGAGCCTCACCAGACGGGTCTTGAGTTCGCTCAGCGCAGTGATCTCACCATTTCGAGACTTGACCGTCTGCGTGTGTGCCCGGATCTGCGCCTTAGTCTTCCGCACGTCGTCGGGGGAGAGGGTCTGAATGGCATCAATGGCTAACCTCTGTCTCTGGTACTTCTGCTTGTAGTGATCCGCGATCCGGTAGATCTTCTTCCCGTACTCGGTGCACTGCTCCATCCGCGTCAGCCGCTCAAGGATAGACGAGCGCTCCCCCTCGCTGCTGTAGAGGAAGCGGGAGAAGTCGCCCTGAGCCAGTAAAACGGTCTGACAGAAGTCGTCGTAGGAGAGTCCGACGACCTCTTCGATCGCCCCTTTCACCCCCTTTTCGACCGTGTCCCCTCCGACCTTGGAGAGAGTCCTATTGGGTCCCTGGATAGCGCCGTTATGCTGCCGACGGGCACGGTGAATCTCCCACGACGCCTCGTACTCGTCACCGGAAGTGGTCACAAAGGTGAGACTGCAGTAGGCGTCCACAGCACCACGACGCATCAGCTGAGCGACGTCCCGATTTTTATACTCATTATTGGGCCCATACCTCTCTTCGCTCCCAGCGCGCTCCAGTCGGGGCGCCCTGCCGTAGAGCGCGAGACAGATCGCGTCCAGGATGGTAGACTTGCCGGCTCCGGTCTTACCGCAGATCAGCACCAGTCCGCTCTCTCCCATGTCCTCGTCGAAGTCAATGGTCGCCGTCTCGAGGGAGAGAAGGTTACGTATCTCGAGCTTCTTCAGTCGTATCATATCTCTATCTCTTCCTCCTCACAGAGGGCATCTATGGACCTAAAGAGCCCCAGCAGCTCCTCACGCTCCTCCTCCGCGAGCCCCCGATCCTGCAGGTACTTGCCCACGATCGTCACCGGATCCATCGCCACCAGCTCCTCCGGCGTGATGGCGCGACTCTCCTTCGTCTCGACCCTGTCTGTCTGCGGGGACTCTATCTTGACCGTGCAGTACCGCCCCTCCTTCCCCTCCAGCGCCTTAGTAGCCTGCTCGAGGTGGTCGAAGGGAAGGGACCCATCCCCCAGCACGTGAAGCCGGACGTAGGCATTACTCTCCGGATCCATCTCGTGCAGTTCTCGGATCGCTTCTTCGAAAGGCGCCGCTTCCTTAGGCAAGGTAAGAAGTGGACGGAGGGTCTTCATCTGTCGGAAGTCGACCCTTGGCTCTTCCCCCTTCTCCAGCTCCACCAGCAGCACACCATGCTCCGCCGGTTCGTCAAAGGAGATCGGCAGTGGCGAACCGGAGTAGTAAGCCCGCGCGGACAACCTCTGCCGCCTGTGGATATGCCCCAGCGCCAGATAGTCGTATCCGCCCGTGATGTCACCCAGAGCCATCGCCTCACTGCCGCCCACGATGTCTCGGGGCTGGCGGGGGCCATTGAGCGCAGCACCCGACACATAGAGGTGTGCCATCAGGACCGTCGGCAGACTCTCCCGGCTCAGTTGCTCGCTGATTCTTTGGAAAAAGCGCTCCTGCCGCCCATCGAGGGGGTCGCCGTCGGCATGAGGAAAGTTAGCGGGGTAGCAGAAGGGGATCGCCATCACCACCCCTTTCCCCTCTATCTCGATCCGATTGCGAAGCGGATCAGGACCGAGGGTGCCTATCAGGTGGACCCCATGCGGCAGCCAGGGCGGAGCAGCCGCCTCCAGCCGCGGACCGCTGTCGTGATTGCCGGAGGTGAGGATGATCTCCGTCTCCGGAGAGCTGTCATGGAGCCGTAGGAGTGCATTATTCAGCTGCCTGACAGCTGTGGTCGAGGGCATGTAAGAGTCATAGACATCGCCACTCACCAAGAGTGCATCCGGCCGCTCCGCCCGCAGCAGCTCAGAGAGCTGAGAGAAGAAGTAGTCAACCTCCTCCTCCCGGTCGTAGCCATAGAGTTCATGCCCGACGTGCCAGTCGGCAGTGTGAATAATCTTCATAGCGTATCATATCCTTGGATCAAGTAAAGATACCTAAAAGAGCGTTCCGCCCCTTCTGTCCGCCCCCAGGGGTGACGCATTTGAGCCTTAAAGCAAAGAAGTGATAATCCCTGTCGCTGTGCAATCCTGCGGGTCTAAAAAGCGGGCACCCCTGTCGGGGTGCTTCGTTCACCACTCTTTACAATGAGTTGAATGGTTTCTGTACCACTCAAATGCGTCACCCCTGGCCCACCCCCGGACAAGATCGCTCGAGACCGGCCAACCGGATGGCCGGGAGAAGCCCTCAAACTAATACCGGTATTAGTCATCACTATAGTCGGTATTAGTCAACACTAATACCGGTAATAGAAAACTCTATTATCGGTAATAAAAGTGGCAGGCAACTCTGGCCCCTCCCGACGACCCACAAGGGGTCGGTAGAGTCAGGCAGGATGGTACACCGGCAAGGGGCTTACTGTTTCGCCCGGATGTCGAGGGGCGCTGCGAATCGTATCTCTGCGGATAGTGCGTATCACAGTGTAGAATTTTGGTCTGGAAGAGACAGAAAGAGACTCGAAGAGACAACCCCTGCCGGTGGAGGTGGTATATTTGCACCACTTAAGCTTCCAGACAAGTCAAGTATTTCCTGATCGGTCGCCCCTGAGTTGCCCCCTGGCCTGTAGGAGACGACCCCTAAGGTAGGAGTGCGTTAAGACGATGCAGCATCGTGTCTGAGAGAGCTTCCTCAGTCAGGTCGAGGTGACTTGCTGCCCGGCTATAGATCGTCCGGAGCGGGAGATCGCTCTCGTCGCTCTCTAGGAAGAATGGTCGCTTCGGTACTTCCTCCCAGCGATACTGCGGGTGGAGACTCACCCCTATGTGCGCCTCCTCCAGCTGACGTAGGAGCGCCGACTTTCCCCTAAATCCATGGACCACCCAGACGCCCTCCGGATGAGCACGCCGCTCCCTCAGGAGGAGGTGCCAACCGCCCACCACGTGTAGGACAAGGGGGCAAGCAAGCCGATCGGCAAGAGCTATTTGGCATCGCACGTGGGCGGTCTGCTCCTCCATCGACCACGAAGAGCGACGGTCCCAACCGCACTCCCCGATGCCGAGGAAGCGCTCGCCGAGCTCATCAATCCGCCGGAGGAGCAGACCCTCCGGATCGGCGTAACGACGCTCATCCAACGGATGGATCCCGACAGTGTAGAGGTCTGATCGATCGTCAGTCTCCTCGTCCGGCATAAGCGAGCGAACCGCGATGACTGTGGAGTCACCGCGGTAGCGCTCTATATTATGTAGGTGGGTATGGAAGTCAAGCAGCCTCATGGCACAGGGTCGTAGCCACTACCACCCCAGGGATTGCACCGCAGCAGACGCCAGATAGCCAGGAGCAGTCCCTTGATCGGACCATGCTTCCGGATCGCCTCGATCGCATACTGGCTGCAGGTGGGGGTAAAGCGACAGGCGGGAGGCGTGTGAGGGCTGATATACTTCTGATAGAAGCGGATCGGCAGGATCAGTAACCTACCGATGAAGGTACCAATGCTGTGAATGATAGACCTGAGACTCATAGGGGGGACCCACTCTTTACCTCCTCACAGAGGCGGGCAATCGACTTGGAGACCGCTGAGGAGAGTCGCTCTGAGCGAGAGACATGATCACCGATATAGAGCAGTCCCACGAGGAGGGTCGCCTCCTGCTCAGCTGCGAGGGCTCTCAGCGGACCCTTCTGCAGCCGCCACGCCTCGCGGGTGCGACGCTTGATCGTATTGCGGTCCACCGCATGGCGGATCAGCCGCTTGGGGACGGAGATAAGGACCTTGAGTGACTCCTCCGACGGCTCCTCCAGACGCCAGACGACACGGTAGGGATAGCAGACGAAGCGACTCCGGCTCTCGAAGAGCTGCCGGATCTCCTCCCGCAGATAGAGCCGCTCGCTCTTCGTCAGCCCATACTCCTTCATATGGATCTACTCCGCCGCCTTCTTCTCCTCCTGTAGGTAGTGCTCCAGAGCAGCGGTCATGCTCGGATACTCACGCGTCGGTGCACTGATATGCACCTGCAGACCCGCCTGCTCGAGCTCCTCCCGCGTGCCCTCACCGAGACAGCCGACGATCTGATGGCCCTGCTGATAGTCGGGATAGGCAGCCTTGATGGCAGAGAGACCGTTGGGGCTGAAGAAGAGGAGGAAGTCAAAGGAGTCGATCTCCTCCGATGTCACATCAGCATAGATGATCCGGCAGACGTCACAGACATCCACCTTCACCTTAGTTTCCTGGAGCATTGCCACCACCTCAGAGCTGCGCTCCTCTATCTCCGGCACGAGGAACTTCTCCTTATCGTGCTTGCAGATGATGGTCTGGAAGTCGGACGAGGAGCCATTCTTCTCCGGGAAGAAGATCTTGCGCTTGCGTACGGTGATAAACTTCTGCAGGTAGAGGGCTACACGCTCTGAGGCACAGAAGTACTTGAAGTCCTCCGGCAGAGTGCAGCGCAGATCGCTCACCAGCTTGAAGAAGTGTGTAGTGATCGTCCTCGATGTGAGGATCACCGCCGTATGCTTGAGGATATCTACCTTCTGGTCCCGAAACTGCCGTGTCGTCAGTGTCTCGAAGTGGAAGAGGGGCTTAAAGACCAGCTCTAGACCATACTCCTCTGCCAGCTGATAGTACGGAGAACTCTTCTTGGGCGGCTCCGGCTGCGGTACCAGGATTTTACGTGTCTTTGTGGACATTTGTGATATACTACTGATTCACACTAAGTGAGGCGACCTTGAGCAGATAGAGCAAGGGGCCTATTTCGCAAGCGCAAAGGTACAAAATAATATGCAGGGGATAATGGCTGAGGTGACTGAAGATCCGGATCTCCCTATAACATAGGAGGACGCGGTAGACCACATAAAGCACCCCGGAGACAGTGATCAGCAGCGAGACACTCATCGGCGTAAAGAGTCGCAGTAGGAGCGGGATGAGGAGCGTATTGGCGGAAACGATCAGCAGGATCAGGTAGTCCGCCCACCAGAGGGAGATCTGCTCCGGGTGACAGAAGGTATAGACCATCCACGCCTGTACCACAGTGGCTATGACAAAGAGGAGCGCCACCCATAGGGTCACCCTCCCGACACTGAGCCAGAAGCCACTGAGCGAGAGGGAAGCGACACCACTCGACTCCGGTAGCAGAAGCGTCACTAAGAGGGACACCAGGAGGAGACTCTCCACCAGCCCCACGACGAAGAAGCCCACAGATGGGAGCATCTCACCGACGCGAGGGATGGCACGAGGGGGAGCTGTCAGCAGGAGAAGCGCTCGACCTCGCCCACGTGGGCGTATCAGCTGGTGGTAGAGCAGCACGCCGATAGCCACCAGGACGATCGCCACGGCTATCAGACTATCAGTGTAGGCGGGAGCTGAGTCGACGTACTGCGCCTCCTCATAGGTCTCAAACACCGGCCATGCAGACCTCAGCTCCTGACTCAAGGTGTCCCCCTTTGCTTAAATACGGTCTTACCCCTCCACCCACGGCTGAGCCGCCGGGACGGCTCGCCACACTCTCTCCGGCAGCTGAGCCAGCGCCCGATCCTCCGCCCGGTGCATCTCTGCCTCCAGCTCCGGCGTCACGTCATCCTGACCACAGAGGTGGAGTACCCCGTGGATCATCACCCGGAGCAGCTCGCTCCCGGGCGCCACACCCAGATCTGCGGCGTTGAGCCGGATCTGATCGAGGGAGATCAGGATGTCCGCCACCAGCACCTCATCATCGTCCCCGCTCGGGAAGGTGATAATGTCCGTGTAGTAGTGATGGTCGAGGAACTTGCTATTCATCTCGAGCATTTGCTCATTGTTGCAGAATTGGTAATTGAGCTCTCCAATGGTCTTTCCATAGCCCTCCGCCACGGACGTGATCCATATGCCCACCTCTCGGCGGAGAAATGGGGGGACGGCCTCGCTCTCTGAGTAATAATGAATAGCCATAGACACCTGTATTATATTAGACGGGAAACATCGGCCCATCGGGCGCACCCTTGCATCGCCCGGGAGGACACTGCAAAGGTAGTCATTTTATTACACCCCACTCATTACTGACAAAAGAAATGCCCCTGACGAGCAGGGGCACTTCCAACAGGCTATTATCCCGATCCGACGAAGGGGGATCACTGGATCAGGTGAGAGCGGCGAAGCAGCGCGTCAACCGTTGCATCCCGGCCCTTAAAGGCTCGGTACAGCTCCGCCGGATCCTCCGAGTCGCCCCGCTCGAGGATATTCTCCCGGAAGCGATCTGCGGTAGCGCGGTCGGTGAGACCGTTGTGGATGAATTCCTCAAAGGCATCCGCATCCAGTATTTCGCTCCACTTATACCCATAGTATCCGGCGGCGTAACCTCCGCTGAAGATGTGGGTGAAGGAGGGACTCATCGCCGTCCCGACCGCATGCGGAAGCAGCTCCAGCCCCTTGCGCGCCTCTGCCTCCACCTCCTCAATGTCGGTGGGTAGGGTCTCCGGATCGGTGGCATGCCACTTCATATCCAGGTAACCGAAGGTGAGCTGACGTATGCAGCCATAGCCGTCGAGGAAGAGCGCATTCCTCTCAATCGCATCGAGCAGATCGTCACCGATCACCTCTCCGGTCTCATAGTGCTTCGCAAAGGACTTCACGAAGTCGCGCTGGCGCATCCAGTTCTCATTCATCTGCGACGGCAGCTCCACAAAGTCATGCTCCACATTGGTTCCGCTGAGAGACGCGTGCTTCACCGTCGTCAGCAGACCGTGGAGGGCGTGACCAAACTCGTGGAAGAGCGTCGTCGTCTCGTCGAAGGTGAGAAGCGACGGCTTCTCATCGCTGGGCGGGGTAAAGTTGGTCACCAGGCTGATCACCGGACGTACCCCCTCATACTCCTCCACATAATTGGTCATCCAGGCACCGGACCGCTTCCCCTTACGAGGGAAGTAGTCGAGCAGCAGGGTCCCCAGCAGCTGTCCCTCACGCAGCACATCGTACGCCTCCACATCGGGATGGTAGACCGGCAGCTCGCCGTTGCGTCTCAGCTCGATCCCGTAGAGCTTACCAGCGAGACCAAACATCGCCTCCACGACGGACGAGAGCTCGAAGTAGGGTCTCGTCTGCTCCTCCTCATACTTCAGTGCCCTCTCTCGATAGAGCTCCGCATAGTAGCTCCAGTCCCACGGTTCCAGCGTCGTGATCTGGTCCCGACGCTCCGCCTGACCGGCTATCGTCTCCACCTCCTCACGCGCCTTGGCGAGGTAGGCATCGCGCAGCTTATCCAGCATACTGTAGACCGCCTCGGGCGTCTTCGCCATCTTCTTAGTCAGTACCAGCTCCGCATAAGTCTCGTGACCGAGGAGCTTGGCGATGGAGTGCCGCAGCCGGACGATGTCGTAGATGGTGGCGATGTTGCTCGTCTCCCTCGAGGTGTCGTAGCAGAGCGTCCCACGGTCACGGTAGATCTGCTTGCGCGTCTCCCGATTGCTGCAGAAGCGCATCAGCGCACTGTAGGACGGCATACTGAGGTCAAAGATCCAGCCCTCTACACCCTCCTCCTTCGCTCTCTTCCGTGCCTGCTCCAGTGCTGAGGATGGCAGTCGCTTGAGGGACTCGCCGTCGAGGACCGAGAGACGATAGGCATTCTGCTCCCGCAGGACGTTTTGCCCGAAGCGGAGTGTCGCCAGGCTGAGCTCCTTCCGCAGCCCCTTCAGTTCCTGTCGGCTGCTCTCTGGCAGCATCGACCCATTGTCCCGATAGGACTCGTAAGTGCGGAGAAGGAGTCGCTTATCTATACGCGAGAGTGCATCCTGAGATGCCTCGTAGATCTTCTTTACCTTGGCGGCAATGTCGGGATCAAGAGAGACCTCATTGGCGACATCGGTCAGCTCCTCCGTCAGCTCCTCCGACAGCTCCATGAGGCGATCGTCCGCATCGCAGCTGAGGAGGTTGTAGAAGGTAGCCGACGACACATCCAACGCCCTACCCGCCTGCTCGAGAGCCAGCACGGTATTGCCAAAGGTGGCAGCCTCTATCGGCACGGAGCGGATCTCCTCCAGCTCCTCACGGTAGGTCTCCAGGTCCTCCCGCACCTTCGCCGCAAGGGTATCGGCATCCCGGTGCTCGAAGTCAGGATAGAGTCTCTCCATAGTCTGTCGCTATCTTCCGGACCCGACGCTCGTGGCGTCCGCCCTCGAAGTCTGTGCTGAAGAATATCTCCGCCATCTCCTGCGCCTCCTGCACCGGCACGAAACGCCCGGGCAGCACCAGCACATTGGCGTTATTATGCTGTCGGATCTGCGACGCAATCTCCGGCATCCAGGCGAGTCCCGCACGGACAGACCGGTGCTTATTGAGCGCCATCTGGATCCCCTCACCGGAGCCGCAGACACCGACACCCATATCCACCTCGCCCCGGTCGAGAGCGTCGCCCAGCTTATGAGCAAAGTCGGGATAGTCACAGCTCTCTGAGCCACTGCCTGTCCCGTAGTCGATCAGCTCCACCTCGGATGCCCACTTTGCGAGAAAGTCCCTCACCGCTATCTTGATATAGTATCCGGCGTGGTCACTGGCCAGACCTATCTTCTGTACTCCTGCTATCATAGTTTACTTCTTTCCCAATAGCTCCATCACCTCACGGCAGACCGTCTCAGCCGTGTAGCCAAATTTCTCATCCAGAACCGTGTAGGGAGCGGAGAAGCCAAAGGACTCCATCCCGTGGATCCGCCCCTCACTGTGAGAGATCATCCCCTCCAGGGTGACCGGCAGACCGGCAGTCAGGCCATAGCGCGGTACGCCGGGGAGCAGCACGCTCTCCTGATAGGACTCCGGCTGACGACGGAAGAGTCCCTCGCTCGGTATGGAGGCGACATTGACCTCGATGCCTCTCTCGCGAAGCAGCTCGGCACCGGCGACCAGCGTACTCACCTCTGATCCGGAGGCGATCAGCACCGCCTTGGGAGCCTCGCACTCGATGACGGTATAGCCGCCTCGCTCCACGCGAAGGCTCTTGGTATAGTCATTCTCGGGGAGGTTCTTGATATTCTGGCGGGAGAAGATCAGCGCCGTCGGGCTCTTCGTATTCTCCATCGCCATCTTCCACGCCACGGTGGTCTCCTCCACGTCGGCTGGACGGAGCACCAGCATCGAGTTATTCCCGGAGTGGTTACGCAGCTTCTCCATCAGGCGGATCTGTGCCTCCTGCTCGATCGGCTGGTGTGTCGGACCATCCTCACCGACACGGAAGGCATCGTGAGTCCAGACAAACTTTACCGGCAGCTCCATCAGCGCGCAGAGGCGGATCGCCGGCTTCATGTAGTCGCTGAAGACGAAGAAGGTGCCACAAGCAGCGATCAGCCCGCCATGCAGCATCAGCCCCATGCTCACCACCGCCATCGTCAGCTCGGAGACGCCCATATTGATGAATTGGCCGTCGTAGTTGTCCCGCGTAATCGCAGTGGTCTTCTTGAGGAAGCCATCCGTCTTGTCGGAGTTGGAGAGGTCGGCACTGGAGACGATCATATTAGGTACCTGCTCGGCGAGATGTCCGAGGACGGTCGCCGAAGCATTGCGAGTTGCCTTATCCGGTGCCTGCTCGATCCGCGACCAGTCGACGCTCTTCACCTCAGGATCCAGCCACCGCTTCAGCTCCTCTGCGGCCTCCGGCTTTGCCTTGCACCAGCTGTCGAAGCATGCCTGCCACTCCTTCTTCTCCTCGATGAGTGTCTCACGCCGCTTGGCGAAGCACTCCTGTACCTCCGAGAAGATGACAAAGGGGTCGTCCGGATCGCCACCCAGACCGGCAACGGTGCGACGAACGTCGGCACCGGCCTTGGAGAGCGGCTGACCGTGCGTCGACACCTGATCCTCGAGCGAGCGACCGCCCTCCTTGTCGATCGCCCCCTTCGCCATCAGGGTATGACCAATGATGAGCGAGGGCTTGCCCTTGACCGCTATCGCACCATCGAGAGCGCGACGGATCTCGTCCGGGTCATTACCATTGATGTCGAAGATCTCCCAGCCCCAGGCGCGGTACTTCATCGCCACGTCCTCGCTATCCACCTCGTCTACACGGGTGGAGAGCTGCACCTCATTGGCGTCGTAAAACATGATCAGGTTATCCAGCCCTAGGTGACCCGCCAGACGACCGGCCCCCTGCGAGATCTCCTCCTGGATGCCTCCGTCGGAGATAAAGGCGTAGATCCGTTGCTGCATCAGTGCCTCATCGAAGTGGGCACCCATCTTCTTCGCCGCAATGGCAGCACCCACCGCCATCGTATGTCCCTGACCGAGCGGTCCGGAGCCATTCTCTATCCCTCTCGTGATATCCAGCTCAGGGTGACCCGACGTCGGACTGCCCCACTGGCGGAAGGCCTTCAGCTCCTCCATCGTGAAGAAGCCCTGCATCGCCAGCACGCCATAGAGCATAGAGGAGAGGTGACCGGGGTCGAGGAAAAAGCGATCCCTGGCGATCCACGCCGGGTCCTCCGGATCGTACCGGAGATACTCGGAGAAGAGCACAGCGGCGAAGTCGGCGCCGCCCATGGCTCCTCCGGGGTGACCGGACGAGGCCCTCTCCACCATGGAGAGAGCAAGGATCCGGATATTATCTGCGATCTTGTGGCTTAGAGAGTTACTACTCATCGTTACGGTGTATTGAAGTAATGGTTTATTAGTCGGAGTTATGGCAGGCGTGAGCCTACGGACAAATATACCAAGACCTTTGCAAAGAGACCCCACTGCGAGGACGAACTCACAGGAGGCCCCAAGTGGCTCATACGGACCGCTAATAACCCCCTGTTCCTCAGGGGTGATTCTATTACCGGTAATAGTGCTGTCTAATACCGGTATTAGTGATTACTATTACCGGTATTAGTTTTCACCCTAACCAATATTACGTGACGGCTCCGAGAGGGTTACCCCCGGAGGCCATATGACTTGGGCTAAAAGTTGTGCTTCAGTGAGAGACTTACCCCGAGAGGTCGGAGACGATAGTAGTAGGTGTGGCTGTCGGCACCACTGCTCCGGCTAAGGAGATGGTAGCTTCGGTTGGTCAGATTGGCAAGCTCCATCTCAGCCTCCCACCCATGCAGACGATAGCTCATCCGTGCATCGAGGTAGAAATTGCCTGCCCCTGTCCCCCCAATGGTGTGGAGGTAATCGTAGGCACAGGCGATACTCACTGAGAGCGACTCCATCGGGGTGACGTGGAGGTCATACCCGACACGAAGCTGCTCCATACGGGGAGGGAGAGCTTCTCGGGCGATCGCATCCACTCTACGGAAGGCGGTGCTGTAGTCGAGGGTCATCGTACCTGTGATCCTCCTCTGCCACAGGTCGTTGATCAGTGTCAGAGTGGATGCGAGCGCATGACTCTGCATCCCGAGAGGCTGACCACTGCGCAGGATCGTGCCGGAGACCCCTATGTAGCTTGTCTGGAGCTTAATGAGTGTATTGATCCGGGGTAGTCCCTTAGAGATGGTGTGGAGGGCTGAGAGATTGTAGGACTGTGCCTTTCGGTCCACCTCCACAGCGGTGGTCTCGTGGGAGGTGATACTGCTGTCGGTGAGACGATTGGTCTCCGATCTCGAGAGAGCCAGGGTCAGGCTGGTAAAGAAGTCGGTAAATGGCTGTCGATAGGTACCTGAGCCTCTCAGGAGGAGAGATCTCCGGACCGACGGGGTACCGACTCCGGGGATGTAGGTCGTACGATACTCTCTCAGTATCGGCGTAGTGATGAAGCTCTCAAACGACCCATAGTCCTCTCTCGTGGAGAGTCCCAGCGAGACATTCTGCCCGGGAGAGGGTCGGTAGCTCACGGACGCACTCACCTGCGGCTTCAGGTGATCGTACCGCCCACTCTTCTCCTCTACACTCTCCCGGTAGGCGAGACGACTCCAGGAGAGCGGGACGGTGAGACGAGCCTCCATCTGGCCACGACGGTAGCGATAGTATGGCGTGAGCTCAGTACACAGGTCACTTCCGCTCAGCTCAGAGGTACTGACGTACTCGGTCCTCAGGCGCATGATCCGTGCGGTAAAGCGAGCCCCGGCACCCACGAAGCTATGCGAGGAGACCTGCCACTCCCTACTGCCCTCCTCCCTCGTATAAAAGTGGCGCGCAGCTATGAGCTGAGGATGTCCTTGTGTATCGGCGGAGAGAATCAAGTCGGGCGTAGCTCCGTAAGAGAGGATCGAGGAGAGCGACGTGATGCGCTCCTCTGTCCTGCGTGTGTAGGTAAGGCCATTGCTTATGGTCCCGGCGTAGTCCCGGATCTCCTGTCGGACAGGATTGTCTCCCTCGATCAGGAAGAGGCTCCTCGTCCTGTCGAAGTCGGCAACGAGAGTATTGCCGAGATAGTGATCAGACTGATTATCCTCATAGTGGAGCTCGATACTGCCATGATCAGCTCTCCTGGACGCCTGCTCCCCCGCCCTCAGCGTCACCATCCCCTCCGGCGTGGTGAAGAGGCTGCGATACCCCTGCTCATATCGGATACGATGCAGGTCCGCCATACCTCGTACACCCAGAGTGACTCCGGGACGGATCCTGGCAATCCCATTGTAGCTGAGTATGGCGGAGTGATTGCGCATATAGCGCTTACCAGAGATCGAGGGGTCGCCCATGGGGTCACCCGCGATGAGGTCTCTACCCGGGGCTGCGGGAGCCGACACACTGCTTATGTGTGACGAGGTCTCGTAGCGGTAGCTGTCCCCACGATTATTCCCCTTGAGGGTAAGTAGGTGCTGGGATCGCTCCCCTACCATCAGACCGAAGAGATCACCTCTGTAGAGTGGCTCGTATGAGATCCCGGCACCCAGTGCGCCGTACCCTATGGGACGTCTCTTTGCGGACTGCTTTAGTCGGATATTGAGCGCTGCAGCCTCACTCCGCTCGATCCCTTGCAGAACTTTGAGTGGCTGATGATTCTCATAGACCTGCACGGAGGAGATGTCCTCTGCACGAAGATTCTTAGACGCCAGTGAGTAGCGACCTCCGAGCATATCCAGCCCCTCGATGTAGAACTTATTGATCGGCTTCCCCTGATAGGAGATCATTCCCTCACTATCGATGGTCACACCGGGCAGGCGTCGGAGCACATCCTCGAGGACATAGTCGCTCTCCCCCCTGATCTGCGACACCTGGTAAGTGATGGTGTCTCGCGCCACAGTGACGCGAGGGACCTTGACCGTGACTCCCCGCAGCTCGATCGGACTCTCCTCCAGGAGCAGACTGATCGTCTGATCCTTCGCCTCGATCTCACGTGTGAGAGTCTTGAAGCCTATGTACCCCACCTCGAGAAGGAGTCGCGGACCACGCGCCTGAAGTCGAAGCTCGAAGCGACCATCCGCAGTGGCAGCTGTATAGTACTCTCTCCTCTCCGCATCAGGATGTCTCACCTCTACGATCGCCCCCGAGAGAGGCTCCCCCTCCGTGTCCGAGACGCTCCCCCTGAGGATGATCTCCTGAGCGTGAGCCACACCTGCGGTGGCAGAGAGCACGAGGAGGAGAGTAAGGATAGCTCTGCGCATGGTCTACTATCTCTCCTGATCCGGCTTCGGTCGATCCACGAGATCCAGCTCCATCGGTACGTAAAACATATAGCGTCTAACAGGCTTGGCAGAGCTGCCATCCAGCTCCCTGACTCCCAGTCCGGAAGTCTCTAAGACCTCCTCGGTCCTCCACTTGCCCCGAGAGATGGCTCTGTAGAAGTGCTTCCGCTCGCCCTTGAAGGAGCGGTCGTACCCCTCTTTATTATAGATGATCGGATCCTCGGACTTGCTGACGGAGACGAACGAGAGGTCAATCTCTCCGTCCTCGGAGTAAGCCTCGAGGATTAGTCCGGGAAGACCCATCAGCTTATAGGGACCCTCCGAGACCTTGATCTCCGGCGCATACCAGCACCTCCACTGCCGTCCTCTGAGATCACAGACTGCGAGGTGGCTCTCATACCCTCCGATCGTACGCACCGAGTCAGGGACTTCTCTCCAGTCGATCCGAGGTAGCTCCTCCTCGTAGCTGTACGTGCCCCAGCTGAAGGCGACTTCACGACACGTCCCCTTGCTTCGGTCCTTGTACAGTGTCCCGACCTTGCGGGTCACACCGACAGAGTCACATACGGCATACCACCGCCCCCTTGTGGTCTTGTAACCCTCGCTGCGTAGGAAGAGCAACTCCTGCAGAGAGCTGTACTCAAAGTACTTACTGTACCGAGGACCGATCTGGAGGACCATGGTCACCGCTACTTCCTCGCCGGCATTGAGGGGATCTCTCATCGTCAGATCGTAGAGCACCTCTAACATAGATGGCTCCATATCTATCCTGTCCGGAAACTCCACAACCTCATTTAGCTGATAGTCAGACTGCGCCATCGCCCCTATAGAGGTGAAGATGGAGAGCAAGCACCAGCACGCGGCAGAAAACATTACTTTATTCATATCGCTTAAAGAATGTGACGCAGCACCCGAGACAAACAGCCTCTTCATACTACTAATGATTAAAAAGGTTATGCGGGATCACTCCCGTCCTCAAACGTAGAAAAAACGAACAAGAATAGCAAATCACGCATTCAAAGCAAAACTATCTGCAAGGGGAAAATGAAATACCCCCATCGGCAGTATTTTAGGAGGTGACGCCTCTGACAGAGATCCCATCTCGGATCGTTTTTGGGGATCAAGGGGAGGGCGTTCACAAGATTTGGCTATCTTTGAGGTGGTATTAGGACTATACAGACAACATATATACTGATGAAACCGACACTATTTGTACTTGCCGCCGGCATGGGATCCCGCTATGGCGGCCTTAAGCAGATCGACGGTCTCGGCCCTCACGGCGAGACCATCATGGACTACTCCATTTACGATGCCATCCGGGCAGGATTTGGCAAGGTGGTCTTCGTGATCCGAAGGGACTTCGAGGAGGCCTTCAGAGAGAAGATCGTCTCCAAGTACGACCGACTGATCCCGGTGGAGCTGGTCTTCCAGAGCGTGGATAAGATCCCCTACTCCTACAAGGTCCCCGAGGAGCGGACGAAGCCCTGGGGCACCAATCACGCCGTCATGATGGGCGAGGAGGTGATCAGAGAGCCCTTTGCGGTGATCAATGCGGATGACTTCTACGGGCGCGAGAGCTTCGAGGCACTTGCCGACTTCCTCCGCAGCGTCGAGGGGAAGGAGGGCGAGTATGCCATGGTGGGCTACCGCTGTGGCAATACCCTCAGCGAGAGCGGTACAGTCTCCCGCGGTGTCTGCGTCACCGACGACCGTGGCTACCTCACCGAGGTGGTGGAGCGGACCAGCATCGGACGCGATGAGGAGGGGAAGATCTCCTTTGCTGATGAGAATGGCAAGAAGGTGGTGCTGGAGGAGAATACTCCGGTGTCGATGAATATGTGGGGTTTCACGCCCGACTACTTCGCTCACAGTCGGGAGGCTTTCCGGAAGTTCCTCGATGAGAATCTGGAGAAACCGAAGGCAGAGTTTTACATCCCCACTGTGGTGAACGACCTGGTACACCGGGGCAAGGCGACCTGCAAGGTGCTGGATACACCGGCGCGCTGGTTTGGCGTCACCTATGCTGAGGATCGTCCCGAGGTGGTGAGGAAATTTGCCCGCCTCCACGAGGAGGGGATCTATCCCGACAGCCTGCTCTCCTCGCTCCGCAAGTAAGCCCTCTGAGTGCCTCAGCTGCTGACGATCATCGGTCCGACCGCATCTGGGAAGACCCCCGTGGCGGCGCACCTTGCCCACCGGATGGGCGGGGTGGTGCTGAGCGGTGACTCGCGGCAGGTCTACCGGGGGATGGACCTCGGGACGGGGAAGGATCTGGAGGACTATGTGGTGGATGGGGATCCGGTTCCCTACTACCTGATAGACATTGCCGAGGCGGGTGACCACTACAGTCTCTTCCAGTACTTAGAGGACTTTGACCAGGTATGGCAGTCGCTGCCTGTGGAGACACCGAGGATCCTCTGCGGTGGCTCGGGGCTCTACGTCGAGGCGGCGGTCCGGGGGTACCACCTGCCGGATGTCCCTCGGGACGAGCAGCTGAGAGAGGAGCTGGGACAGTTTAGTCTCGATGCGCTTCGCGAGAGAGCGGAGCAGCTAGGTGCGCTGGGGGAGCTGAGGGATCCGGAGAATAGGCGACGGATAGAGCGGGCGATAGAGGTGGCACTCTACTTCCGCGACCATGGCGAGCGGTATCTGGATCGTCCCCCACTGGTGGGACCGATCTACTGCCTCGACATCTCCCGGGAGACCCGTCGCAGGCGGATCAGCGAGCGACTTGACCGAAGACTCCTCGGAGGGATGGTGGAGGAGGTGGAGGGGCTGCTGCAGCACCTTCGCCCTGAGCAACTCACCTACTACGGGCTGGAGTACCGCTACGTGACGGACTACGTCACCGGCAAGCTCACCTATGAGGAGATGCGGGAGCGCCTGGAGGTGGCGATACATCAGTTTGCCAAGCGTCAGATGACCTGGATCCGCGGCATGGAGCGGCGAGGTCTAACCATTATCCCTATACCGCCCGCCGACACCCCCGCCGAGACCGCCGAGCTAATCCTGAGTGAGTATAGTAAGAGATGAGTATGGAGCACCGGACGAGACGTCAGACTGCGGTGGGACTTGCGCTCACCGCGAGTCTTGCCCCTGCGATGGCACAGCAGCGGGCGGAGGGACACCTGCCGGAGCGACCCAATGTGATCGTCCTGCTGGCTGATGACATCGGATGGGGCGACCTGTCGCCTTATGGCACATCCGGGGTGCAGACGCCGGCTGTCGAGGAGCTAGCACAGAGGGGGACCCGATTCACAGACGCTCACTGCGTCGCTGCCACTTCTACCCCCTCACGTTACTCCCTCCTCACCGGTCACTACGCCTGGAAGCGGGAGGACACCGGCGTCGCCAGCGGAGATGCTCCGATGATCATACATCCGGAGCAGTATACGGTCGCCGATCTCTTCCGTGAGGCGGGATACGCTACCGGAGCGATCGGGAAGTGGCACCTCGGTCTCGGGGATAATCCCTCGGGACAGGACTGGAATCAGAAGCTCTCCCCAAATCCTCAGGATCTCGGCTTCGACTACTCCTATATCATGGCCGCCACCGCTGACAGAGTTCCCTGCGTCTGGATAGAGAATGGACAGGTGGTCGACTACGATCCTTCCAGTCCCATCTTCGTCAGCTATAAGCACAACTTCCCGGGCGAACCGACCGGACGAGATCATCCCGAGCTGCTCTACAACCTCAAGCCCTCCCACGGACACGACCAGAGCATCATCAATGGTATCTCACGCATCGGCTATATGAAGGGAGGCGGTCGAGCTCTGTGGAAGGACGAACTGATCGCTGACTCCATCGAGCACCATGCGGTGGACTTTATCCGGCAGAATAAGGATCGACCCTTCTTCCTCTACCTCTGCACTAACGACATCCATGTGCCGAGGTTTCCTAAGGAGGAGTATCGGACCAGTGAGCTCGGTCTGAGGGGCGATGCGTTGTTGCAATTCGACGGCACTGTCCGGACGATCCTGGACGAACTGGAGTGGCTGGGACTGCGAGAAAACACTCTGATCATCCTCACGTCCGACAATGGCGGAGTCCTCGACGATGGCTACGACGACAAGGCGACGGAGCTGGCCGAGGGGCGCCACCGGGTCTGCGGCTCATTCAGGGGCGGCAAGTACTCGCTCTTCGAGGGCGGGACGAGGGTCCCATTCATCGTCAGCCTGCCGGGAGTGGTCCCGGAGGGCGAGGTGGTGGATCATCTGGTGTCGCACATTGACCTCCTTCGCTCTATGGCATCGCTCCTCGGGGTCACCCTCTCTCCTGTCGCTGCACCCGACAGCCGGGATCAGCTCTCCACGTGGCTCAATCGCGGAGGCACCGGGCGGGAACTGATGGTGGAGCAGGGACTGGGGACGACAATTGCCATACGGTACGGCAAGTACAAGTTTATCCCCCCGGTCAAGCGCCCCACCCGGCGCGCCTGGCAGACCGGCATAGAGACTGGGCAGGACTCCATCCCCCAGCTCTACGACCTCTCTACCGACCCCGGCGAGACCCACAACCTCCTCGCTAAGTAACCCTTCCCACAAAAAAAAGGAGGCTCTGATAGGTAACTACAGAGTCTCCTTTTTTCTCTCTAAATCCTTAGATTTGCTCTTATCAATAGCAGAAGTAATAAGATATGAAGAAGAAGAACGCCTATCGGGCGGCGGCGGGGCTCAGTGCCGTGGCAGGCATCGTACTACCTACTGCCTGCGCCCCCAAGGCTAAGGACGAGGCCCCGACTCGGTACAATAACCTGATCATCGAGAGCGATGACCATACCTCCCAGATGATCTCCGCCTATGGCGGCGAGATCGAGACGCCGAATATCGACCGACTTGCCGAGGAGGACGGAGTGAGATTTGACAACGCCTTTGTCGTCAATTCCATCTCCGGTCCCTCACGCGCCTGCCTCCTGACAGGAAAGCACTCGCATAAGAACGGCTTCACCAATAACGAGCACAGCGTATTCGACGGCGACCAGCAGACCTTCCCCAAGCTGCTCCAGGCGGCCGGATACCAGACCGCTATCGTCGGCAAGTGGCACCTCCACTCTCTCCCGCAGGGCTTCGACCACTGGGAGATCCTGCCGGGTCAGGGCGACTACTACAACCCCGCCTTCATCACCGCTCCCAATGATACGGTAAAGGAGAAGGGGTACGCCACCGACCTGATTACGGACAAGAGCATCGGCCTGCTCCGAAGTCGGGACAAGAGTCGTCCCTTCATGCTCATGGTGCAGCACAAGGCACCTCACCGCAACTGGATGCCCCGCATCCAGGATCTGGATCTGTACGAGGATGTGACCTTCGAGCTACCGGAGAACTTTGCCGATGACTATGCCGGTCGTCCGGCGGCCGCTCGGGCAGAGATGAATATCGGGGAGCACATGGACCCCGCCTACGACTGCAAGCTTCTCCGTGAGGATCATCCGACCCACTACTCGCGGATGTACGAGTGGATCCTATCCGGCATGGACGAGGAGGACAGGGAGAAGTTCCTCGCCTACTACCGCCCCATGGCGGACTACTACTGGGATAGCAAGATGACTGACCGGGAGCGGATGGAGTACAAGTACCAGCGATACATGCGCGACTACGCCAAGGTGATCCACCCGATCGACGAGGGCGTCGGACGTATCATCGACTACCTCAAGGAGGAGGGACTCTGGGACACGACCATCGTCCTCTACCTCGGCGACCAGGGCTTCTACATGGGCGAGCACGGCTGGTTTGACAAGCGCTTTATGTACGAGGAGTCGATGCACTACCCGCTCCTAATGCACCTCCCCAAGGGGCTCGATGCCCGCGGGGCGATCAAGGAGCTGACGCAGAATATCGACCTTGCGCCCACCTTCCTCGAGCTGGCTGGTGTGGCAATCCCGGAGGACATCCAGGGCGAGTCCCTTGTCCCGCTGCTTAAGGGGGCAAAGGAGCTCCCCGGGCGGGACAAGATCTACTACCACTTCTACGAGTACCCTGCAGAGCACAGCGTGATGCGTCACTACGGAGTGCGCGATGAGCGGTACAAGCTGATCCACTTCTACCTCGACCAAGACTTCTGGGAGCTCTACGACCTACAGGAGGATCCGCACGAGATGAAGAATGTCTACGACGACCCCGCCTACAGCGAGATCGTCGACCGGATGCGTCGCGAGCTGATCGAGGCACAGACCCAGTACGAGGACACCCTCGCCCTCCGGCTCAACGGCTTCTGATCCGACCACTTAGCTGCCCGGAGTGAGTTAGGCAGCACTGATAACAAAAAGGGCTGACTTCAAGACATCTTGGAGTCAGCCCTTTTTGTTTTTGATAAAGGAAGGGATCGACTGCAACGATATTAGTGGAGGGAGGGGGATAGAGCGGTCGGCAATTATTTCGTACCTTTGCCGTAGTCCTGAGGGGGTGATGTAACACTGCCTGCGGGGCTATATGCAAGAGACTGACTGCCGGATCGAGGTGGCGACCTCGTACTGCAGACGGAGTGACGATTCCGGGCGGAGTATCGCCTGGGATTGTTTCCTTTTTGTCTGACAGGTACAGTCTTTCAGAGATTTTAGAAAACCATTTTCATAGCACTATATACACTATGGACTTTATCTATATGACCGAGGAGGGCTACAAGAAGCTCTCCGAGGAGATCAGTAAGCTGGAGAGCGTAGACCGCCCCGAGGTGATCCAGGAGATCGCCGAGGCGCGCGAGAAGGGCGACCTCTCCGAGAATGCCGAGTACTCCGCCGCCAAGGAGAAGCAGGCGGTGCTGGAGGACAAGATCGCCCAGCTCCGCATGCAGCTCGCCAACGCCCGCATCCTCGACACCGCCAATATCAACACCTCCAAGGTGGGCATCCTGAGTAAGGTGACGCTGACGAATATGAAGAATAACCAGCAGCGCGTCTTCACCATCGTCTCCGATACGGAGTCGAATAATAAGGAGGGCAAGATCGGCATCTCCACCCCGATCGCCAAGGGTCTCCTCGGGAAGAAACCAGGGGACATCTGCGAGATCGAGGTGCCGGCGGGCGTGCTCACCTTCCGCATCGATGAGATCAATATCTAAGCTCACCCTACACCATGACCATCTTTAGCAAAATCATCCGGGGAGAGATCCCCAGCCACAAGATCGCCGAGGATGAGCGCAACTATGCTTTCCTCGACATCAACCCCCTTCGTCCCGGCCACACGCTCGTGGTGCCGAAGCGGGAGGTGGACTACTTCTTTGACCTCACCGACGAGGAACTGGCGAGCCTGATGAGCTTCGCAAAGAGGATCTCCGCAGCCATCCGAGAGATGAGTGGCTGTCGCAAGGTGGCTGCCGTCGTCCTCGGTCTGGAGGTCAATCATGCGCACCTTCACCTGATCCCGATCAATAGCGAGAGTGATGCTGACTTCCACGGCGAGCATGTCTCTATGACAGACGAGGAGCTGGAGGAAGTGGCAAGGCAGATCCGCGAGAGACTCTGAGGGATGTTTGTCGCTAAGCAGAAGAGGCACGAGAACATTGCCGAGTACCTGCTCTACATGTGGCAGGTGGAGGATATCCTCCGGGCACTGCACTTCGATCCCGCCGAGATCCATCGCTACATAGAGCGCGGCTACGACTGCTCTGAAGAGCAGCAGCGGGAGGTGGAGGCGTGGTACCTCTCCCTCGCCAGGCAGATGCGAGAGGAGGGGATCCTCGAGCAAGGTCACCTGGGCTCGCTTACCGAGCTGACCGACCGACTCGAGGCGCTCTCCTCGGAGCTGCTGAGGGATAAGTCTGAGACCCTCTTCGCCACGCTCTACTACGCCGCACTACCCGCCATCGTCCAGCTCCGCGACAAGGGCGCCGGAGGGAGTCACGGCGAGGTGGAGACCGCCCTGATCGGTCTCTACGGCTACGTGCAGCTGCGGGAGCAGGGGCGCGAGGTGTCGGAGGAGACCATCCGTGGGATGAGACAGCTGAGCACCTTCCTCGCCCTACTGGCTGACCGATTCCGCACGAGCGAAGAGGAGTCATGAGTGAGCCAATGGGGAGCGAGTGCCCGCTCGTATGGATCACAGGCGCCTCAGGGCAACTGGGTACAGCGCTCAGTCACCTGCTCCCCGAGTCGGCTCACTACGACCGAGTGCTGACGACGAGGGCGGAGGTGGACCTGACCTCATTTGGTCAGCTGTCCCGCTTCCTCCGGGAGAGGGAGCCGGACGTGGTGATCAATTGCGCCGCATACACCGCTGTGGACGGGGCGGAGACGCTCTCCGAGGACGAGCTCTTCGAGACCAATACCCTCTGCCTGATGCAGCTGCACGAGCTGCGACCGCACCTCCCGATCGTGCAGATCAGCACGGACTACGTCTTTGGGGGCAACGCAGAGACCACCATGCCCTATATAGAAGAGGATGTGGCCGACCCAATCAATAGGTATGGGAAGTCGAAGGCTGACGCCGACCACTTCCTCATCGCCAATCACCCCGAGAGCTACATCCTCCGCACTGCCTGGCTCTATGGCCCGGCGTCGTGGGGGCGGAGTTTCTACCGTTCCATTAGGGAAAAAGTGGAAACGGGGGAGCCGATCCGCTGCGTCACCAATGAGGTAGGGTCTCCCACCTCGACGCTGACTCTCGCTCGCGTGATCGGACGACTGCTGGACGGGCTCACCGACCCCGAGGCTACCGATCCCCTGCCCTACGGACTCTACCACGTGGCAGACCTGGGTGAGACCTCGCGGTACCACTTCGCAGCGACCATCGCCCGACTCCTCACCGGTCGGGAGGACTACCCGATCAGCCCCATCACCCAGGCCGACCTGGCCCTACCTGCCTCGAGACCGCACTATAGCGCGCTCTCCGCCGAGAAGATCCAGAAGTATTACCCTGACCTGCTCCGCCCCTGGGAAGAGGCGCTCGAGGAGGTCATCGACCGCGACACACAGCGATAAATGAAAGACTTTACAGAAGAGATAGCCCGCCGACGCACCTTTGCCGTCATCGCTCACCCCGATGCCGGTAAGACCACCCTCACCGAGAAGCTCCTCCTCTTCGGAGGGGCGATCCATGTCGCCGGGGCGGTCAAGAGCAATAAGATCCGCCGCTCTGCCACCTCCGACTGGATGGAGATCGAGAAGCAGCGCGGCATCTCCGTCGCCACGTCCGTGATGGGCTTTGAGTACGAGGACTACAAGATCAATATCCTCGACACGCCGGGACACCAGGACTTCGCCGAGGACACCTTCCGCACCCTCACCGCCGTCGACTCGGTCATCATCGTGATCGACGGAGCGCGAGGCGTGGAGGCACAGACGAAGAAGCTGATGCAGGTCTGCCGCCTGAGACAGACCCCGGTGATCGTCTTCGTCAATAAGATGGACCGCGAGGCGCAAAACCCCTTTGACCTCCTCGATGAACTGGAGCAGGAGCTGCAGATCGCCGTCACGCCGCTCTCCTGGCCGATCGACTGCGGCGACCGCTTCCGTGGCGTCTACAACATTGCCAAGGAAGACCTTGAGGTCTTCAATCCTCAGGACAAGAGCCACGTCTCCAGCCGTGTCGAGGTGGACATCCACTCCCCCGAGCTGCTTAAGTATGCCACCGAGGAGCAGGCTGAGCAGCTGCTTACCGACCTCGAGCTGATCGACGGCGTTTATCCGAGGATGGATGAGGAGAAGTACCTCGCTGCGCAGCTGGCACCGGTATTCTTCGGCTCGGCGCTCAATAACTTCGGCATCAAGGAGATGCTCGACACCTTTGTCCGCATCGCTCCCTCCCCCCGACCCACCAAGGCGGAGGAGCGGATTGTGAGACCTGAGGAGACCGACTTCACCGGCTTTGTCTTTAAGATCCACGCCAATATGGATCCCAACCACCGCTCCAGCATCGCCTTTGTCAAGATCTGCTCCGGAGTCTTCCGGCGGAATACCAATTACCACCACGTCCGCCTCGGGCGCGACACCGGCAACTTCCGCATCGGGGACTCCCTGACGTGTGGTGAGGAGCTCCACTTCCGCGGGCTCCCCAGCTTCTCCCCCGAGCTCTTCAAGTACATCGAGAATGCCGACCCGATGAAGACGAAGCAGCTCCACAAGGGCATCGACCAGCTGATGGGCGAGGGTGTGGCGCAGCTCTTCACCAGCACCTATAATGGTCGCACGATCATCGGCACAGTGGGGCAGCTACAGTTTGAGGTGATCGAGTACCGCCTGCTGCACGAGTATCAGGCGAAATGTCGCTGGGAGCCGATCAGCCTCTACAAGGCGTGCTGGATCGAGTGCGATGATCCGGCAGTGCTGGAGGACTTCAAGCGGCGCAAGGCACCCTATATGGCGACCGACACCCAGGGGCGGGATGTCTACCTCGCCGACTCCGCCTACATGCTCAGCATGTCGCAGCAGGAGTTCCCCAAGGTCACCTTCCACTTCTCCTCCGAGTACTAAGTAGGGCTGCAAAGATACCATCGCAGCGAGGGGACAAAGTCTCATAAAGTCTCCTAGGGTCTCCTCTTTGCACAAATCAATAGCTCTGAGCTTCGTCAGCGACTGATCACACGGATTTTATCCGCAAGACGGTAGTAGTAAGACAACAAACGACCCTATCGAATTATACCCGATAGGGGCGTTTGCTATTGATTTCGGAGCAAATGAGGGCTTTTATACCCGATAGGTGTTATTTTAGGCAGAAAGCGTATATTTACCGCGTAATCATCCTTATCGGGTATAATCTTAGCAGATATGACCATTGCAGAGTTTGTGAGGGAGAAACGCAGGGAGTACGGACTGACTCAGCTGGATCTCAGTATGAAGACCGGGGTAGGCATCCGCTTTGTCCGTGAGTTGGAGGCAGGTAAGCCGACCATTCGCCTCGACAAAGCGAACCAAGTCCTTGCTCTCTTTGAGGCTGAGGTAGGTGTGCAGGCAAAGAATTGGAGTGAGTCATAGAGCAGGTACCCCCAGATTCTCTCCCGAATACTATAGAGAGCGCCCCGCAGTCAGTGAGACTGCGGGGCGCTCTTATGTATCTGATCCAAGGGAGCGAGACTTCCTATACGAGGAGTGCAAAGAGTCCGAGCAAGAGCATTAGGCTTGTCCAGACTATCTTATGCAGCCGATCAGCCTTCTCGTGGAGGAGGCAATAGCCGGCACAGAACACGAAAAATAGTGCGTCAAGAGGCTTGCTCATATACCAGTCTCTGAAGACAAACGTGGCAAGGATCCAATAGACCCCATAGACTACAGCCAGCCCGAGGAAGAAATACCTGAAGTAGCTAAGCACTCGATTACTCTGTACCATATCAATTCAAAGGATTACATAACATAACAAATCTCAGAGCTGTTCCAGGGCCTATGCCCATAAAGCTCCCTCACACCCACTACATCACTCCACACCGTTGAGCCGCCTCAGCATCGGACCATAGAGGTTGATCACCTTGTCCTGTATGCTATGTGCTATATCATCGTCTCCCAAGACAGCTCTGGCCTCAAACTCTAAGAGCAGCTGACGCTTCTCGAGCTCCTGCCTCTTGCTTTCGTCAGTTGTCGCATAGTATTCATTGATCGCCATCGCTCTAAGCTGACTAATGGCACTTGACATCACCTCTTTATCAGTGAAAGTACGAGCAAACTCTAATTCCTCCGGCGTCATGGGAGCAAATCTTTTTATATCAAAAGTCAATGCCGAATGTAGCGTGTGTCAGAGGGAGGCGAGGAGTTCGTTGGTAGGGATGACGGCGAAGTCGTCCCTCTCCACCAGTCCCCGCTCATAGACAGCGGCGGCGAGCGTCACGCCAAGCGTATCCTCCGGCGTGGTGATCTCTCCCTTACTGTCCCCATGATAGACGATGACGAGCGGCTCATCGGGCATCCCCTCCTCCAGCTCCTCCTTAGTGGGGAGGAAGAGCGAAGTGAGAGCGTAGCTCGTCGGCTCCTCGTCACGTGTCTCGAAGAGGATCGCCCGATAGGGCTTCACGCACTTGGTCCCGGGTACGAGGATCGTCTCCATAAAGTCGCTCGTCGGAGCCAGGATGGCGAGGTAGCACTTATCCTTCAGGATCTCACTGAAGTGGCTGCGCTTCACCTCGAGGCGAAGCACCTCATCCGGAGCGAGGTTGTGCTGACGAAGCATCTCCGCTGCCTCCTCCGGGAGGGGTGATGCCTCCGGATCGATCAGCTGCTCAAATTGCGGGCCCTCCTCGCGGATGCGCCGCCAGCGCTCCTCCTTCTGATCCCTCCTTGGATCCTCATCGAGCAACACCTCTCCGAGCAGAATAGCGAAGAATGGGTCCTGATCCTCCAGCCCCTCATTATATGCCTCCTGGGCGATCTCATCGCCGACGATATCGGCCATCTCATCCGTCTCGCCCTCGTCCGTGCCGTAGTAGTCGAGAATCACGGGGCTCTCGCTCCGGTCATACCGCTGGCGCTCCTCGTCATTAAAGTGGATCTGAGGAAGACGCACGAGGGTCGAGCGTGTCCCCTCAGGCGACGTGCTCTGGTAGAGTACCACCTTGTAGGGCTTGGAGAGCCTCGTCGAGGGGAGACTCTCATCGAAGCTCGGGAAGAGCAATTGCTCGTAATACTCGGTGAGCTCGCGGAAGTCCACCCGCTTGCGACCGGCCACGATCCTGTCGAGTACCTCGTCCGAGATCTCGAGACAGAGGAGATCAGTCTCCTCGAGCTGATGCCTGTGGAGGGCATCCTTGATTGCGTTACTTAGGTTCATCATAGTCCTGTCCTTGCCATTCCATTATCTGCTAACAAATCTACACAAAATCCCCCCAGACTAAAGAATTATATAGTGGTCGAAGAAGGACATATCCCCTGGATGGATCGTCCGGGAGAGGGCGAGAAAGTCAGCAGCAGTGTGCCCTACGGGGTGCGCCGCGTCCCGTCCGGCTCACCCCCTGTTCTTTCGCCTTTTGCTCCGTCCGACTTGTCCGACTCGTCCGACTCGTCGGACAAGATAGCACGCCTCAGCCCTCCCTATCAGAGGGAAATCTATTACCGGTAATAGAAAACAGTAATACCGGTATTAGTTGCGACTAATACCGGTATTAGTGAAATCTCTCTCCTGGGCCGTATCCGGGATACCGCTGTCAGTCGTCCCAGAAGCCGAGGTCGTCGAGCATCTCCTGCTCGTCGCGCTCCAGCTGCTCAAGGTCGTCCGTCTCGGCGTCCGCAGTATCCTCCCGCAGCTCGGGATCGTCGTCATCGAGCCAGTCGGGGATATACTGCGACGGGTCCATGAATTGCTCCAGATCGCGCCGCTCCTTCTTCGTCGGGCGACCTGTGCCGCGGGCACGCCCCTGACGGTACGCCGCCTGCATCGTCTCGAGGATCTCGTACTCGCTCCGCGGGGTGACGTTCTTGAGATACTCGGGTACCAGCTTGGCTCCCACGCGCGCCTTGGGGAGACCCACAACGGGTGACACGATTGATCTTACACGCCTTGGCGGCTATGGAGCGGGTCTTGAAGACTCGGGCGCCCCAGAGCCAGCGGTCTATACGTAGGTCTTCCATGGGTCAGTTTCTCTCTCTTAGTGATGATGACTCTTCTTGTGCGCCTCGTCCTTGGTACGGGCGTTGTAGGTATTCATCGTCCGCTCGATGCCCTGTAGGGCAAAGCTGCGGATCACCTCAGCGGCGAGGATGGCAAGGTTGGGCCACTGAGCCTCCTCCTCTTCGTCAAAGGAGCCGAGGACGTAGTCGATCTGCCCTCCCTTGGCGTAGTGGGAGCCTATGCCAAAGCGAAGGCGGGCGTACTTCGCACTCCCCAGCGTCGCCTCGATGTGCTTCAGGCCGTTGTGTCCGCCGGGGCTGCCCTGAGCGCGAATGCGAAATTCGCCAAAGGGGATATTCAGGTCATCGACGACGACGAAGAGGTTCTCCTGCGGGATATTCTCCTTCTTCATCCAGTACCGGACGGCGTCGCCGCTGAGATTGACGTAGGTGGAGGGCTTGAGGAGGATGAGGATCTTATTCTTTACTCTCATCCGGGCGACCATGCCGTAGCGCTTGTCCTCAAAGGCGACACCCCCCTCCTCCGCCAGTGCGCTCAGGACGCGGAAGCCTGCGTTGTGTCGGGTATCACGGTACTCGGGGCCGGGATTGCCGATCCCCACGATCAGGTATTTGCTTGACTCACTCATGACTTGATAGATAATGATCTGCCACCTCCTCCAGCCGGCTGTACCACTCGGCTCCGTAGGCGCGCACCAGTGCGGAGCGGACGAAGCGGTAGATTCGGACCCCCTCCCGTCGACCTCGCGCCACTGCCGCATCGCAGAGGGGCGACCAGACGTCGTAGTAGAGGATCGTCCGCCCGGCATCGGTCCGCCGGGTGCGCACCGGGTAGAGGTGGCAGGAGATCGGCTTGTAGAAGAGCGACTGCCGACCCTCTGTGAAGCACTTCTCGAAGGCACAGCGGCAGCACTCGCCCTCCTCATTGCAGGTGAAGACGCACCGCCCCCCGTCGACGATCATAGTCGCCCAAGCTCCCGGAGCCGGGCTGTAGAGCACGCCGTGGTTCGTCATGTAGTCGACGTTGGCAGGCGGGATGGTGTCGATCACTTGGGGAAGCGCCTTCAGCAGGGGAGCTTTCTCCTCCTCTGCCACCGGAGCGCCCTCCACGCCCTCCACGCAGCAGGCGCCCCGACAGACCTCGAGGTCACACGCGAAGTACTCGGTGATGATCTCCGGGCTGACGAGGATCTCTCCCACCTCGAGGTATTTACTCTTCTTTGCCATAAAAAATAAAGGAGAGCCACCCCACCATACCGGCACGGGTGTCTCTCCTTGGATCATGCTACCCGTCGGCTCCTGCAAGTCAAGTGCGGGAGTGAGGGGGTAGGTAGCTTACTCTGCGGACTCCTCAGCAGCCTCCTCAGCCGGAGCCTCGGGAGCAGCGGGTGCTGCAGCCTCCTCCTCAGCCTCCATCTGGGCAGCCATAGCGGCCATCTCACGGGAGGACTTGATGGTGGCGACGACGGCGTTGCCGGCGTTGAGCAGCTCGAGGTTGTCGAAGCTCAGATTGCGTACCTGGATCGGCTGGTCGACACCCATATTGGTGATGTCGATGTGGAGACGATCGGGGATATTGGTATAGAGACCCTTGACCTTGAGGTAGCGCATACGAGTGATCAGCGTACCACCGGCACGGACACCCTTAGCGAATCCATCGAGGACGATGGGCATATTGACTACGATAGGCTTATCCTCAGAGATCTGGAGGAGGTCAATGTGCAGCACCTCGTCGGTGACGGGGTGGAACTGCAGGTCCTGCACGATGCACATCACCTTGTCGCCACCCTCTACAGAGAGCTCGACCGTGTGCACGTCGGGGGAGTAGATCAGGTTGCGCACCTCCTTCTTGGACACGAGGAGGCTCTGATTCTTCTCACCACCATAGATCTCTACGGGGATCAGACCCTGGCGACGCTGATCGCGGGTCGCCTTCTTGCCCACCTCCTTGCGGACGGTGGCACTGAGACTGTACGTCTTCATACTTGCTTATTAGTTGTGTTACTCAAAATTAGCTCTTCCTAATTTCCCATCACACCTTGATAGGCCTTTTCCATAAGAAAAGCATGCAAAGATACTGATTTCCTCCCATATAGCGATACGCTTACCGAGTCTATTGCTCCTGCGGACGCCGGGAGGGCGGTAGTCACTTGCACTTCGAGGGGCATTTTTGGTACCTTTACCTGTCGATATTATAGGCATAAGATCGTGACTGCTTTGTACAAGAAGATATTACCCATCCTACTCCTGACGGCAGTGCTGGCGCTCTGCACTCCGCTCGCGGCGCAGACCCCGAGGGACGACAGCCCGGAGCTGCTCTACAGCGACTTCTACCGTCGGGCGCTCTGCCTGGAGCCCCTCGATGCGGAGAGCGAGCTCTCACCCTACCTCTCCCATCTCTGGCTCGCCAACCTGGCCGACTCGACTCAGGCGTCCGCGCTCTCAGACATCGGCTTCGTCCTCAGCCAGCTGGGTCAACCGGAGCAGGCTCAGGCCTATCTCATGCGTGCCTATCGCGCTTCGCACGGAGATCATCTGATCGGCGAGCCTCTCGCCCGGATGGCACTTGCCAATCAGGACTTTGCCACCGCCGAGGAGGTGATCACGGAGCTGCTGGCGAGGGTGCCGGATGACCACTTCCTCCTCATCCTCCTGCAGCAGGCCTACCGATCGGAGGAGAAGTGGGATAAGGCAATCGAGGTGGGGAAAAAGATCGTCGAACTGAGCCGCGATGACCCGCGGCAGGTATCGGGACTCGCGGGGCTCTATATGCAGGCGGGACAGCAGGATAAAGCGATGGAGCTACTAGAGGAGTACGGCAAGACCCACTCGGGCGAACCGACCACGCAGACGGTACTCTTCTACCTCTACCTCTCGGCAGGCGACTACGACCGCGCCGGCAAGGCCCTCGAGCAGCTGCGGAAGCAGGACAAGGGGAGCGACGTGTTGCGAGTGGCAGAGGTGACTTACCTGGCTCGGCGGGAGCGGTACCGTGATGGCGCGAAGTACATCCTCAGTCAGTCGCGGAGTGAGGGGATCGACCCGGAGCAGGTGGAGTCACTGATCCAGACCTTATATAAGGAGTCACCAAGTGCCACGGAGGCGCGGCGAGAGGTGGTGAAGGTGCGGGCTGACATCGCCAAGCTCTTCCCTCAGACCCCGCAGCTTCGGCTCGGTCTCTCACAGGACTATCTGCTGCTGGGTGATACGGTCGCAGCGGAGGGGATACTGGACAGGCTGGTGGATGATCGCGTGGAGCTGGTGTCGCCGTACGTCTACTTCACCGATCACTATGCGGCTGCCGAGGACACGACCAATCTTCGCCACTATGCCGAGGCGGGTCACGAGGCACTGCCGGAGGAGGGAGTCTTCCGCCTTTATCTTGCCCTCCTGGCGGTGAATGCGGGCGACACGACCGGCTACCGTAGACAGCTGGACGATGCCCTCACGGTGGTCTCGACGGAGGATCGATTTTACCCTCAGCTGGCACTCCTGCGGGCAGATGACCTGAGTGGCGGGGGAGACTTTGAGGCGGCGAGGCCATACTACGAGGCAGCGGTGAGCCAGCCACTGCCACCGGCGTACAATAACTACGCCTACTTCCTCACGGAGAAGTCCGGCACTCCGGCCGACCTCGACAAGGCGGAGAAGCTTGCCCGGCAGGCAATCAAGCTGGAGCCGGACAATGGGACCTACCTCGACACCTACGCCTGGGTGCTCTACCGCAAGGGCTCATCGATGCTCGCCCTGATCTATATCAAGAAGGCGATCGAGGCAACGGAGACACCCGACCCGACGCTTTACGAGCACCTCGCCGAGATCCTGACTGCAGAGGATCGGTATGACGAGGCGATCGAGGCGTGGCGTCACTGTCTGGAGAGCGGGGGCGATGCGAAGCTGGTGGCGCAGAAGGTGGAGGCAATCACGGAGATGAAGAAGAAAAAAGCCGAGCCTGCGACAGACTGACCCGGCGTAGATTAGTCACTTAGATCAAGGAAAAGCACCATGAGACAGACCATAAATCGAACTTCGTCCCTCACTCTACTTCCCCTGCTGGGACTGCTACTACTCGTTGCCACCTCCTGCGGCTCGCGGAGAAGCACCGTCAGTCGCTCGGGGGCCATTGGGACTCTCTCCAAGAGCGAGGTGATCCGAGGCTACGCCGCCCTTCCCTCCTACCCGCTCGCCGATGTGCGCGGCACGCTCTCCGTCTCAGCGGGCGACAAGAGCGATCTCTCCAGCGGCTATCGTATGTCGATCTACCCCGGAGAGGCGATGGTGATCGCTGCGAGACCGATGGGACTCTTCGAGGCAGGTCGGGTAACGCTGCTTCCGGATCGGGTAATCTTGCTGGACAAGATGGACCGCTACGGTGTGGACGAGGCGCTGGATATCAAGCCACCACTACCGATCAGCATCCTTGACCTCTTCGGATCCGTCAGCACCTCGCGCTTAGAGGAGATGCAGATGAGCCGGGTGCCGGGAGGGTACCGCTTCACCGACCGGGATAGCGGGAGCGAACTCTTTATGGACCTGGATCTCAATCTCACCGGCATGACGATCGACCTGCCACGGAGAGCGGGCGGCGTGACCGTCTCCTTCTCCCACTTCGCCACCATAAGCGGATACCGTCCTCTCCCTCAGCGCATGAAGGTGGAGCTTCGGATGCCCTCGATGGGAGACCCTGCCACGCTGGCACTCACGATCTCCGACTACGACACCAAGCCGTCGATGAAGCCGGACAAGGCGCTCCCCGACGACTATACCCGACTCAGTCTCATCCGACTGCTCTCTGTAATCCTCAGCAAATGAAGCACCTCAAGTTCCCCCTCTCACTCCTCCTGCTCCTCCTCTCCCTCTCCCTGGCCCCGCTTACGGAGAGCGCTGCACAGACGACGAAGAAGTCGGATGTGGTACGACAGCTGGAGAATCAGCGGAAGAAGATCCAGGAGGAGATCAAGCGGATCTCCGCACTCCTGACCGAGACCACCTCTTCGTCCAAGAACACCCTGCAGCGGATCTCTCTCCTCGACCAGCAGATCCGAGCACGTAAGGAGGCGATAGCGACGATGCAGAGCGAGGTGACTGCGCTCAATGGTCAGATCGACGAGCTGGAGGTGAAGCTGGACTCGCTGCAGGTGCAATTTGACCGCAAGCAGGTGAGCTACATTAAGTCGATCCGCGCCCTTCAGAGCCACCACTCGACGGAGGATATGCTGATGTTTGTCCTCAGTGCGAAGGACTTCGCCGAGGGGATGCGCCGTGCGGAGTACTTAGGGCAGTATGCCAAGTGGCAGCGCAATCAGGCGGAGAAGCTGAAGGCTCTCCGTGCAGAGATAGAGACTCAGCGAGCAGAACTGGAGCGTGCGCGCGATAAGCAGCAGCAACTCCTCAATGACAAGACAGCCGAGCAAGCGAAACTGCAGGCGGATCAGGACGCTGCCCGTCAGGAGGCGAGCCGACTGAAAGGGAAGGAGAAGGAGCTGAGACAGCAGATCAAAAAGCAACAGAAGCAGGCTGCTGCCCTCGACCGGAAGATCCAGGAGCAGATCCGCAAGGAGGTGGAGGAAGCTCGGCGAAAAGCTGAACTGGAGGCACAAAAGGCCAAGAAGGGCAGCAAGACCACCCGCCGTCGCGCTGCCACCAAGGGCGGCTATGCGATGACGGAGAAGGAGATCAAGCTGTCGAAAAACTTTGCCGACAACCGAGGGAAGCTCCCCAGCCCGATCTCCGGGCCGAGTCGATTAGTCTCCCGCTTCGGTCGGCAGAAGATCGCAGGCATGCAGTATGTCGAGCTGAATAATAACGGTATCGACCTGCAGGGTGTCGCCGGAGCACGGGCACTCTCAGTCTTCGACGGCGTAGTGACCCGCATCTTCACCCTCGAGGGCTTCAATAACAGCATCATCATCCGCCACGGTAACTACCTCACTGTCTACAGCAACCTGACGGAGGTCTTTGTCAAGACGGGCGACAAGGTCACTACAGGGCAGGCACTCGGCAAGGTCTACTCCGACCCCGACGTGGGTGGCGCAACGAAGCTCCACTTCCAGCTCTGGAAGGAGACCACCAAGCTTGACCCCTCGCAATGGATCAGGCACTGACCCCTACCCTCCGGTCGCTCCGTGAGCTGAGCGATGCCCTGGAGGGGCGAACCTTCGTTGCCACGGTTGGATCTTTTGACGGGGTCCACCTGGGACACCGTGCGGTGATCAAGCGAACTGTCAGCGAGGCTGCAGAGGAGGGACTAGCCTCCGTGGTGATCACCTTCGACGGACATCCCTCCGAGGTACTCCACAGGAGCGCTCCACCGCTAATCACCAGCACGACGGAGAAGATCCGCTACCTCGCTCCCCTCGGGGCGGATGTGATCCTGCTCCTGCCCTTTACACAAGAGCTGGCGGCTCTATCCATGAGCGACTTCATCGGACAACTTCGGGAGATCGGATTGAGACGGATGGTGCTGGGGTACGACAGCAGGTTTGGTAGTGACACGTCGGGGATCCCCTTTGACCTCTTTGACAAAAAGATGGCATCGCTTGGCGTGCCGGTTGAGCGCGTAGCACCGGTAAGTCCGGGTGGCGTCGAGATAAGCAGCAGCCACATACGGGCACTCCTCACTGAGGGACGTATCCCCGAGGCGGAGGCACTACTGGGTCACCCTTACAGCCTCTGCGGCTATGTCGCCGAGGGACGGCAGATCGGGCGACAGATGGGCTTCCCCACAGCGAATATCGTCCCCGAGGGGGCGGCACCGCTGATCCCGAGGGACGCAGTGCTGGCGGCTGAGGTGCTCTTGGACGGGGTCACCTACCCGGCGATGGCCTACTATGGCACCGCGCCGACGATCAGCGCCGACGACAGAGACTACAGGATCGAGGCCTTTCTCCTCGACTTTAGCGGGGATCTCTACGGGGATCGCGTGGAGATCTCCTTCCTCCTCTACCTTAGGGGTGACAAGCGCTTCGACAGCCTCGAGGAGCTGAGGGCGCAGCTGCTCGAGGACGAGCAGGCGACCCGAGACTTCTTCCGCCGGAGAGGTCGGAGCGTTTAGTGTCAAAGAATTACTACCTTTGTATCCACCATGAGACTACGATCTTACCATACCATAGCGCTGGCGATCATCGCCCTACTTACGACCGCGTCGTCCCTACGTGCGCAGGAGTCGGTGGCCGACTCGCTCACGGTGCGCAACATCTTCGATGAGCTTGCGCTCATCAAGGAGGGCGAAGGGACGGTCTTCATCACCCAGTCGCCCGACATCGCGGCGCTGGTGCACAATCGCCCGTCGCTGATCACCAAGGACGACCTCCAGGCAGGCTATACCTACCGGAGTGGCTACCGGATCCAGGTATTCAGCAGCAACGACACTAACGCCCGCAGCACCGCCTCCTACCGAGCGCGGCAGCTCAAGGATGCCTACCCCGAGATTGAGACCGATGTGCTCTACAAAGCCCCCTTCTGGAGCGTCCGCACCGGCAGCTTCGTCACTCGCGAGGAGGCGAGAGACTTCATCGCTCGGCTCAAGGGGCGCTTCCCCGCCTTTGCCCGAGAGATGTATGTGGTGCCGTCCAAGATCAAAGTACCTCTCTAACGACTGACTCATCCCATCACTATGACCTCACGTCACGACAACCCCTACTTCACCGAGGAGATTGATCCGCAGGAATTGGAAGAGCGAACCGACCGACTGGCTGAGCTCTCCCGTCAGATCCTCACCGAGCTTGGTGAGGATGCCGACCGCGATGGCCTCCAGGAGACGCCGGTACGCGTCGCCAAGGCGCTCCAGGCACTCACCCGAGGCTACCATCAGGATCCCAAGGCGGTGCTCCGTGCTGCCACATTCGAGGACGACTACAGCCAGATGGTGATCGTGAAGGACATCGAGTTTTACTCCCTCTGCGAGCATCACATGCTCCCCTTCTTTGGCAAGGTACACATCGCCTACATACCCAATGGTCACATCACCGGGCTGAGTAAGCTGGCCCGGATTGTGGACATCTTCTCCCGCCGTCTGCAGGTACAGGAGCGGCTCACGAGGCAGATCAAGGACTGCATCGAGGAGGCGCTCCACCCCCTCGGGGTGATGGTGGTGATCGAGGCGCGGCACCTCTGTATGCAGATGCGAGGCGTGCAGAAGCAGAATGCGATCACGACGACGAGCGACTTCTGCGGCGCCTTTGAGCGACAGAGCACCCGGTCCGAGTTCCTCGAGCTAATCCACCACGAGGGCAAGGGATACGTATAATCTATTTATAGGAATAAGGAAATCATCATGAGCAATATCAAGCACACGCTGGTCCTCTGCCTGGGAGTCCTCCTCGGCATGACCGCCTTCGGTAGCGCTGAGGCACAGTTCCACTGGGGACTCCGCGCCGGAGCCGACTTCTCCAAGTTTCCCACCACAGCAGATCAGTTCAAGTCCGACTACTACACCGGCTTCCATGTCGGTCCGACGGTCGAGATGAAGCTGCCCCTCCGCTTCTCCGTCGATGCCTCCCTCCTCTTCTCTCAGAAGAATGTCGGCATCACCTCGATGGAGAAGACTGAGGTAAAGGATATCCTGAAGACCAATTACTTCGTCGTGCCTGTGAATGCGAAGTTTGACCTCGTCAGCCTGCCCGGTGCGGACGTGATGGTGATCGCAGGACCGCAATTCAATTTTAAGCTCAGCAACAACCTCGAGGACCTTAAGGACCTGAATACCCTGCGGGAGACCGAGGCCAAGAAAGCGTCCGTCGGAGTCAATGTCGGCCTCGGCGTGCGGGTGCTGAAGATGCTGCAGATCTCTGCGCTCTACAACGCCACACTGTCAGACGACTACAAGTTTACGAGCCTCAATCAGACGACGAAGGATGTCTTCAATGCGAAGACGAATAGCTTCGTAATCCAGGCTGCTGTCCTCTTCTGATAGAGTCAGCTGCTGTTACATAAGGAGAGACGCACCATCCGGTGAGGGTGGTGCGTCTCTCCTTTTTTTATTTGATCACTCCTCGACCGGCGTACACGGCAGCGATGCCGAGACCTACGCTGAGTAGGATGTAGAGCGCCATCAGGCTATAAGCGCCGCACTCCTTGAGCATCAGGCACTCCTTAGAGAAGGTGGAAAAAGTGGTGAAGCCGCCACAGAGCCCCACGGTGAGCCCTCGGGCGATCGCCGCATCAAGCGAAGTGGTCTCCGCATAGGCGGTCAGTAGCCCTATGAGGAAGCAGCCGAGGAGGTTGATCACAAGCGTCCAGAGCGGGAAGCCTTGTAAGACTGTAGGCAGAGGGAGTAGCCCGATGCCGTAGCGGAGGATACCGCCCAGCATGCTGCCCAGACCGACGAAGAGAATGGTTTTCATGACTGTACTAAGCTGTGAGTCCGGAGAGTCGCTCGAGGATCGTCGTCGCCTGCCTGAGCGTCTCCACGCCACGGACGGAGATACTGCGGTCGCCCTTCTCCTCCTTAAATCGCAGATCCTCGCCCCACTGAGCCGCCGCCTGGAGGATGTGGGAGAAGATCGGGCTCCTGTAGTAGGGGCTGTGGAGGTCGCGGACGAGGGTCAGCTTGAGCAGTCCGCGCTTCAGCAGAACCCGCTCCACCCCACACCGCTGGGCTAGGAGACGGAGCTCCACCACATGGAGCAGCTCCTCCCCCTCACGCGGCATCGGACCAAAGCGGTCCACCATCCGATCGTAGAAGTCGAGGAGATCCCTCTTCCGCTGGATGCCGTCCAGCTCGCGATAGAGCCGCATCCGCTCCTCGTCCCCCGGGACATAGGTCTGGGGGAAGTAGGCAGCCACATCGGTGTCGATGGAGGTATCGGTGACATACGACCTGCGGTGACCCTTCTTGTCGGAGGGAGAAGGGCTCTCTGCCTGCTCCACAGGTTCCTCCTCAGCCGGGAAGAGATCGGCAAACTCCTCATCCTTAAGCTCCCTGACCGCCTCCTCCAGCACCTGCTTGTAGGTCTCGTACCCGAGGTCGGCGATGAAGCCGGACTGCTCCGAGCCGAGGAGGTTTCCTGCGCCCCGTATGTCGAGGTCCTGCATGGCGATCTGAATGCCGCTCCCCAGTTCGGCAAAGGAGACGATGCTCTCGAGCCGACGCTTCGCCGTATCGGTCAGTGCATCCGCCGGGGGCGTCAGGAGGATGCAGTACGCCTGCCGATCCCCGCGCCCCACCCGACCGCGGAGCTGGTGGAGGTCGCTGAGACCGAAGCGCTGCGCCTCATTGACGATGATGGTATTGGCATTGGGCACATCGATCCCATTCTCCACCACGGAGGTGGCGAGGAGCACGTCGTACTCCCGATTGACAAATCCGGTCAGCACCTTCTCCAGTTCCTTAGGCGGCATCTGACCGTGACCGACGCCGATGCGGACGCCCGGCACCGCCTTGCGGATATCCTCCTCCACACTCTCCATGGTTCGGATCCGGTTATTGATCACAAAGACCTGCCCATCGCGCGCCAGCTCAGCATTGATCGCATCGGCGAGCACCTCCGGGCTGTAGGTGGTGTGGTCGGTCCGCACGGGGTGACGATTGGGCGGCGGGGTGAGGATATTGGAGAGGTCGCGGGCGCCCATGAGAGAGAATTGGAGCGTCCTCGGGATCGGCGTGGCGGTCATCGTCAGCGTGTCCACCTCGGCGCGCATCTTCCGGATCTTCTCCTTCACCGCGACGCCAAACTTCTGCTCCTCATCGATGATCAGCAGCCCGAGGTCCTTAAATTTCACCCCCTTCCCCGCCAGCGAGTGGGTGCCGATCAGTATGTCGATCTTCCCCTCTGCGAGATCCTTCAGCAGCTGCGTCCGCTCCTTTCCCTGCCGTGCCGCATTGAGGTAATCGACCCGCACGGGGAAGTCCTTGAGCCTTTTCTTGAAGGTGTGGTAGTGCTGGTAGGCTAGCACGGTCGTCGGCACCATCACCGCCACCTGCTTGCTATCTGCGCACGCCTTAAATGCCGCCCTCACGGCGATCTCCGTCTTGCCGAAACCGACATCCCCACAGACCAGACGGTCCATCGGCACAGGCGACTCCATATCCGCCTTCACCTCCTCCGTAGCCTTCTCCTGATCGGGCGTATCCTCGTACATAAAGGAGGCCTCCAGCTCCTGCTGCAGGTAGGTGTCGGGGCTAAAGGCGAAGCCCTTCATCTTCAGCCGCTGGGCGTAGAGCTTGATCAGGTCGCGAGCGATCTCCTTGACCTTCTTCTTCGTCTTATCCTTCAGCCGATCCCAGGCGCCGCTGCCCAGCTTATTGAGCTGCGGTGCCTCCTCCACGTCCTTGCTCTTGTACTTGGAGATGCGGCTGAGGGCGTTGATGCTGACGTAGAGGCTGTCACCGCCCTTAAAGTTGAGCCGCACCGCCTCCCTTTCCTCCCCATTTTGCTCGATCTGGCAGAGCCCGCCAAACTGTGCCACCCCGTAGTCGGAGTGGACGACGTAGTCCCCGTACTCAAATCCCCGGATATCCTGCAGCGTCAGCGCCGAACTCCGCTTGCGGATGCGGTCACTCTTGAGCCTATAGCCGTGGTACCGCTCGAAGATCGAGTGGTCCGTCAGCAGGCAGAGCTTGATCTCGTGGTCGATGAAGCCCCCGTGCAGCGTCGGCCGCAGTGGGACGAAGTGGACCGGCTGCTCCCGCTCGGCGAGGAGTCTGTGGAGTCGCCCCAGCTGACTCTCCTGGTCGCTCATGATCATCGTCGCAAAGGACTGATGCTGGTAGTCGGAGAGCGTCTCGGCGAGGAGATCCATTTTCTTATGAAAGAGGGGCTCCGGCTGCTCGCGGAAGGCGATCTCCCGCCACTGCGACTGCTCCCTCAGGTCGACGCCCCCGGTGAGGAGCGAGAAGTGCTCCAGCTGCGCCATCACCGTCTCCGGCTCGATCAGCCGCGCCTGCATCTCCTCGAGGGTGTGGAAGATATTGTCCTCCGGGTGGACCGGGGGCATCTCATAGACCGTGCGGAGGGTAGAGGGGAAGAAGGAGTGACTCGGCAGGTAGACCACCGCCTCCGCCGGCAGCAGCTCGAGGAGCGAGGTACCCTTGCTCCTACTTTTACTATCTACCGGTGCCAGGATCCGCACCCGCTCCATCGTCTCGCCGGAAAGCTGGCTCTCGGGGTCAAAGAAGCTGATCGTCTCCACCTCGTCGCCGATGAAGTCGATCCGCACCGGTAGGTCCTGTGCGTAGGAGTAGATGTCGATCAGACTACCGCGGACGGCGAATTGTCCCGGCATGTAGACATAGTCCGTCTCCTCGAAGCCCAGCGACCAGAGCCGCTCGCGGAGAGACTTCCGCTCATACTCCTCCCCGAGCGCGATATCGATATGCCCCGCCTCATACTCCGCCTGGTCGGCAAAGCCCTCCGGCAGCGCCGCCGCATAGGTGACGATGATCCGTGGTGGCACCCCGCCACCCCTCAGCCGATCAGCAATCTCGCTCCGCAGCACCTCATTGGCCGCATCGGGCTGTCCGTAGCGGATGCCACGACGATAGAGTGAGGGGAGGAAAAAGGCCTGCTCCTCGCCCCCCATCAGGGCGACCAGGTCACTCTGCAGGTAGCCCGCACTCTCCTCATCGTCACAGACGAGGAGGAAGGTCGGCACCTGCGTCAGCCGATCCGCCAGCTCGGCAAAGAGGAGTGCCGGTGCAGAGCCGGCAAGACCGGAGAGGAAGAGCCGGGCGGGACTCTTCCGCTCCTGGGCGAGGGAGCGGACAATCGTCTGCAGAGCGGGATGCTTCCCGTAGAGGCCCCGCAGCGTACTTAGGTCGACAGTCTTGGCTGTCGTTTCTTCAGGATCTTTGTTCTTCATTTACGGGGCAAAGGTACCGCTTTTCCCTCACCCCGAGTGGACTAAAAGCCGTAGCTCAGTCCCAGTGCCAGCCCAGGACTGACCCTGCTCTTAGTGAGCAGTCCCTCTGCCATGACGAAGAGTCCCAGCCGATCGAAGAAGCGGTACTTCACCCCACCGCCGAGCGAGGCGGCCGTCGGGCTTACCTTGAGATCCACAAAGGGGGTAAACCTCGAGGGCAGGACGCTCCATGTCGTCTGTAGAGCCGGTCGGATAGGATCGTTGTCCAGCTTCGTGAAGCCGATACCGACGTATAGTCTGCGGTCAAGGAGCGACACCCCCGCTGTGAGCGAACCGGTCGCACTATTACTCATATCGATCTGCTCACCATCGGGACCGTAGACGCGATGGAACCAGCTGTTACAGATGTCTGCCGAGGCGGCGAAGCGAACCTTTCCGAGCCTCGACCCGCCGTCGCTTGCCGCTGTAGCTGTGCCGGTGAGCGACAGTGCCATCACCAGCGTCAGGAGAAATAGTGAGAGCTTACTCATGATCAGATGTTATGTTGTTAGTTTTCGACTGCAATAGTAAGGAAATCGGCAGACACCCCAAGGGGGGGGGGAAAAAAAAGAGGTCTCAGTTCAGGGGTGACGCATTTGAGCTTATCAATAAGAGAAGTGATAACCTCTGTCGCTATACAATCTCGCTGACCGAACCCCGCCCTGTTGCTATCGCCTGCCGATCCCGCAGGGGCGAAGCCCCGGAGGGATCATCGCTTTTTAGACCGGGTGTCGAGGCACGAAGTGCCGAAGACCCCGGGAAAGACCACCTCGGGAATGATCTCCGACCCCGCTAGGGTGTCGCACTTACCAATCAGGCAATCAGTGCGACACCCTGGCGGGGTCGAGGGATTGCTTGCGATGCCCGGTCCACGGGTCATCGGGGCTACGCCCCTCGACCACGTGGCTAAAAAGCGGGCACCCCTGTCGGGGTGCATCGTCTTCCACTCTTCACTATGAGTTGAATAGCTTCTGCACGGCTCAAATGCGTCACCCCTAGAGGTCTCGGTTTTGTCACCGACAGCAGGCGGGAGAGCGACCAAGCGCCCCTTTTTATCCACCTCTTGTATACGTCTGAGGATCAGCGGTGAGGAGCGCCCTTCCTCTTGCATGTTTCTAATACCGATATTAGTGATCACTATTACCGGTATTAGAGATCACTATTACCGGTAATAGTTTTGAGGTGATCCTCAAAGCCATGATTGACCACCCCTCTTGTCATCCGAGGAGGGCGCTTCTTCTTGGTCTCTCTCAAGAGCATATTATTGGCATCCAGGAGCTTGTACAGCCAGTCTCGACCCACAGTGAAGATGTCACGGAAGTATTCATTGGACAGCTTGTGGAGTACGGCTACACTCGCCCTCGGCAACTTCTCTCGCTGTCGACGGCAAAAGTAGAGTACTGCGCTCGCCTTGGTGGACTCCTCGTAGCCCTCCTCGGTGGCGAGACGAGCAGTCTTAGCCCTCACTCTATTGTAGTAGCCTTTTCTGCTGACTCAGGGTTTTTGCAGCACTGACTTACACCGATTGCACGACCTCCGATGCTCTTCTCTTTCATCTCGCCCACTAGTCTAAATCGATCTTTTTATTGGATCAATGTGATACTTGGAGGACAGTAGTCCAAGGACGCTTTTTTGATCTCGCACTCAATTTGTGCCTCTCGAAGTCTTACCTTAAGCTCCTCACACTCACGCTCTTTCTCGATAAGCTTACGCTCGATGTCGCTGATATTCTTACTCATAACCTGCTCTCTGATTTGTTTTGGGGTTCTGATCCCAAAGGCACTGATCCAGCGGGATATGGTTGTAATCGGCACGTCGTGACGCTTACTATGGTGACACGAACTTTATCTGGGAGAGAGAAAACTTTCGGATGGTATCCGTGCGGTTTTTCTACGCTATAGTGCAAAAAAGGTCCTGCACCTCCATGTCGGGGGCGCAGGACCTTTTTATGCGAGAAGAGGGGGGCGCTTACTCCACTCTCATCCGCGTAGTACCGTGATGCTGTCGGCCAAAGCGATCAGTCGCTCTCACCTCGATGGTGTAGCTGCCCGGTGTGAGCTTGGAGTCGATCCGTCCGGACCAGATATGGGTCGAGGGGACTACATTGGAGGGACGACGTCCCGGGAGTAGCTCATCCGAGTAGTCCCACTCGTGGAGGAGGTTCAGATAGTGTGGATCAGGGGTGCCTGGAGCATAGCTCATCGGACGCCACTCGCCCTGTCCGATGCGGTACTCGACCTTGTCCCCCTCCTGGCACATAAAGATATTGGCGAGTACCCTGGCAGAGGTCCCCTTACCGGCAGCGACCACGCTGGGCGCCGTGACACGCATCTGATAGTCATCCGGCATGCCGACCACCCTGTAGTCGAGCGCATACTGATTGCCGTCCACACGGAGGATCCCGAAGCCCTGAGGGGTGCCGTCGCGCATCGTTGCGTCGGGGAAGCCGTCAGCACCGATCTTGCCGGAGAACCAGTCTCCACAGGTAGTCCCGATATTGATCTCGAGGAGCGGATTTTTGCCCCTCCAGCCATCCTCAGGCCCGTACTCGATCAGCTGCTGGACATGGGTGTGGGCAGAGAAGACCAGGACGTGATCAAAGCGTGAGAGGATCCTGAAGAGCCGCTCCCGGTCCGACCGGCGGAAGTGATCATCTGTCCCTCCCGCATCATCCAGATGGATATGCTGCGAGAGGACGATGAGCTGATCCGGGCGGACATGCTTGAGATCACTCTCGAGGAAGTCGAGCTGATCCTTGCGATAGCCTCCCCAGTACTTCGTCCGACCTCCCGGGTCGGGAAAGAGGACGTCATCCATGATCACATAGTGCACGTCCCCGTAATTGAAGGCATAGGTGGCAGGGCCGTAGTAGTACTCAAAGGTCTCATCCGAGTCCTTATCATCGAGGATGAAGTGGTCGACATTCATATCGTGATTGCCGAGGACATTGTGCCAGGGGAGCTGGAGCTTGGCCACCTCGCGCATGTAGAGCGGCTCGAGATCGAGATAGTCCCATGCAAGGTCGCCGAGAGAGATGCCGAAGATCGCGTCTTCCGGGATACGCCTCTGTACATCAGCGATCACCTTACCGCCAAAGTAGGAGACGTCCGTCTCTGAGTGCGGCTGAGGGTCACCGAAGACCATCACAGAGTACTTGCGCGGTTCGTCAGTCTTGCGGAGGGGGAAATTGACCTCCTTCGGGAGTGGACCGGTAGGCTCAAAGGCCTTGTACTTCAGCCCCTCGGGTGAGCCAAGAGGCTTGTAGCTGTAGTAGAAGAGCGGGGTATAGTCCTTGCTCAGAGGGGACTGATAGCCGGAGGGCTTGATGACAAAGAGGGTCGAGCCGCTACACTCCACTGGCAGCTGATACCTGCCCTCCTGATCGGTCAGGACCACCTCGCGGCCATTGGAGACACCGACACCGGAGAGGCCTGGCTCTCCCGCATCACGCTGTCCGTTACCATTCTGATCCTCGAAGACATAGCCCTGAGCCATCTCCTGTCGGACCTGAGCATCCAGCTGATAGCCGGACGCAAGCACAAGCAGTACCGCCGGGGCTACTGCCGAGATCACACGTCTATTCATTTCTGCCATATTAGTTTGGTGTACGGAGTATCCTCTCTCATACTAGAGAGAGCCTCCTGGTAGTTATCTTTATTTGTTCGCTGTAGGATTGCGGGGTACTTAAAGCGCTTGGGCATCGTATTGCCGGTAGGCACTCCCGGCCCAAAGGGCAGCTCCGGCAGTCCGGTCCTATTGTACTCAAACCACTGCTGATAATCACAGAAGAAGAGGGCGTAGAACTTCTGTAGCATAATCCTCTCGAGGGACCCGTCATAGGCGGTCGAGGGATTGTCGAAGTAGCCCTCCTGTAGACTCACTCCCCAGAAGCGTGCTGACGCCTCTACGCCTCTCTCATAGTGAACCTGTGCATCGCCGGAGACGACACCTCGCTGCATCAGCTCGGCGAGGATAAACTCCACCTCAGAGTAGGTTATGAGCATTAGATGGAGTGGAGCCTTGACGATATCCTGACTGGGCAGTGAGGCGGGTCCACTCGGCACGACCGAGTATCCACTCTGCATTCCTCGGTAGGTATCCTTGCCATCTACCTTGACCGTACGAGCAAAGAGGGGCAGTCTGGGATCACTCCACTCCATCAGATTGTCGATAAAGAACTCGGATAGAGCCTTGTAAGAGGTGAAGTCCTGCGGGCGGACCATTGGAGCGACGTAGGGAGCCGCACCGGTGATGTAGAGCTTCGCCTCATCCTCATTGGACTCGAAGATCGGGTACTTCTCCGGATTGGCCAGCATCTCTCTGATCGTATCTGCTCCCCCAAGGGCGTCCACGCTGAGTGATCTCAGGAGGACGCGGAGGCGGAGCGAATTGGCAAACTTTCGCCACTTCACAATCCCGGGCGAGACACCTGAGACGAGCCGATCATCGGTGCCGTAAAGCAGCTCCCCCTTCTTATTGAAGACGAGACCCTGTGACTCATCGAAGAGACTATTTGCCTCCTCCAGATCTGCCAAGATCTGCCTGTAGACCTCGAGCTGAGTGTCAAACTTGGGTCTATAGATCTGCTCGTCGGCACTCGTCGCCTCACTCATGGGGATGTCCCCAAAGGAGTCCACCAGGAGGGAGTAGATCCAGCTCTTGAGGGTGAGAGCCACCGCACGGTAGTTGGGCGCCTCTCTCTCGATCGTCTCCTTCTCTATGGCGTCGATATTATTGAGCCAGCGGTAGTAGGTCGTCCAGGCTCCGTCCCCTTCGGTGTCAGAGATGTAGAGCCAGCCTTTGCCCATGTTGCTATTGGTGGTGACCACTTCCTGCATCAGGTGGAAGGTGAAGCCATTGAATCGGTGCCAATTGTAGCTTGTGACCTCGAAGAGGACCGGATCAATGAATGCGCCCGGATCTGCCGTCTGCATCCTCGTCCTGTCTGTATTGATCTCATTCATATCCTGGCATCCGACTAGCGTGCCGAGGGCGATGAGAGCGGTGAGTGTGAGCTTGAGGTATTTCATCATGTCAGTATTCTCCTTAGAATGCAATACTAAAATTGAGGCCATAAGACTTGGTAGAGGGGAGTGCACCATTCTCGATACCTACGACGATGGAGCTGGAGTTGAGAGCTGCCGTCTCAGGATCATAGAGCGGGTACTTAGTGAAGCAGAGGAGATTTCGCCCAAAGGCAGAGACCGTACAACCGGAGATAAAGGTACGATCAAGCCACTTCTTAGGTAGAGAGTATCCGACGGAGATCTCTCTCAGCTTGATGAAGGAAGTGTCGAAGGTATTGGTCTCCACATTGGCTCTGCGATAGTAGTCCTTGTAGTAAGACTCCACAGTGACGAGCTGCTCATTGGGAGAGTAGGAGCCATCACCGTTGCGCACTACACCGGGGATCACCATGTAGATACCACCGAGATTGGTCAGGCTGGGATCAGCGAGGATACGAGGATCGCCCTTGGGGATATAGAAGTCCGTCCCTGGGAGTCGTCCATTGAGCGTATGGGCGAGCTTGCCCTGCTCTGTCATCTTGTGGTGGGACTGAGAGTAGGCGAGACCACCATACTGTCCATCAAGGAGAATGCTGACGGAGAGACCCTTGTAACTAAATTGATTGAGCCATCCAGCTCTCCACTTGGGACTGGCATTGCCCACTCTCTCGATCTCTGAGGGTCGCTCAGGGAGACCATTCTTGCCGATCACCACATGTCCATCTTCATTGCGCACGAGCTTGTAGCCCCAGATATCGGTCACTGACCCTCCCACAGTACCGATGAGGTGAAAGGTCCCTCCCACGGAGGCGATCACCTGATTTTCGTCAGAGCCCTCTGCGAGGGAGAGGATCTTATTCTGATTGGTCGACCAGGTGACCTTGGTCGTCCACTTGAAGTCAGGCGTCACCACTGGGATAGCTCCCAGCTCTAGCTCCAGACCCATATTCTGCACCGTACCCGAATTGATCGTCGCACGAGTATATCCCGTAGTGGGATCGATCGGTGCATCGAGGATCTGATTGCGGGTCCTATTGTAGTAGTACGTGAGGTCTACGCTGAGACGATCGTCAAACATCCTGTAGTCAAATCCGACCTCATAATTGGTCGAGATCTCAGGGAGAAACTCCTGATTGTACAGGGTGGTGGGGAGGATGAGCGACCCCGGGAGCTCGCTCGTGGTGTAGTACTGAGAGGTCTTGTAGGGACTGGTGTCATTACCTACCTGAGCCCAGGAGCCACGGAGCTTGAGGAGGCTTATGACGCTCGGCATCTCGACCAGCTCATTGACGACTGCGCTGAGATTGACCGAAGGGTAGAAGTAGGACCTATTGGCCTCCGGAAGGGTGGAGGACCAGTCATTGCGTCCGGTGATGTCGAGGAAGAGCGCATTCTTATAGCTCGTATTGAGCACGAAGTAGAGGCTATTGATCGCCTTATTACTGATCCGTGGCTTCACCTCGGGGGTGGAGAGGGCGTTGGCCAGATTATATACACGAGGGACCTTCAGCCCATGAGTGGCAGCCGACAGCTCGTCGTAGCGAGATTCCATCATGTTTCCTCCGAGAGAGGCAGTAAGTCCGATCTCCTTCGTCAGATCTTTCTTCCAAGTCAGGAGCATATCGGTATTGATCTCATAGTCGAGGATATTTTGCTGCTTGAAGAAGCCATCCCTATACACCACGTCACTGATAGGGCGGTGCTGCTCTCGATGGTCAGCAGCAATACGGACTCCCGTACGAGCCATCAGGGAGAGCTCAGGGGTGATGTCATAGGTGACGGACAGCGTAGTCCTATTGCTCTGCGAGAGTGCAGGATTGATCGCCTCGTGGAGGATCACGAAGGGATTGCCGATGTAGGAGCTGTAGGGCTGCAGCTGATTGAATCCCTCCTGCCCGATCCGCCACATGGGACGGAGCCAGTCGAGATTGACGTTAGGGTTCTGGAAGATCAGGAAGTAGGAGATGGAGTTGCTATTGTACCCCAGTCCCGGAGTATTGTGCACATCCTTCCTAGTATAGGAGGTGCTATAGTTCATCCGGATCTTGTCAGAGATACTCTGGGTACCAGAGATACTGACCGTAAAGCGGTCATAGCCTGTATTGGGGAGGATCCAGCGATTATTGGAGTAGGTGATCGATCCACGTAAGGAGCCACCCTTGTGATTGCTGGTGAGAGCGACGGTACTGGTCGAGGTGACACCGGTACGGAAGAGATCCTTGCGATTATTGGGATAGGCGACCCAGGGGGTAGCGACCTCCGACCTTGTCTGGGTGACCGGATCGTACTGGTAGAAGAGCCGAGAGGGATCAAATCGCGCACCAAAGGCACTGCTCGTCCCACTAGTGCCGGGATTTCCATCCGGGGAGGCTCCATAGGAGTAGTAGAGCTCGCCCTCATACTCAGTGCCCTTCTTCCCGATATTGGTCGGACGACCCTGACCAAACTCATACTGATAGTCCGGCCAGCGCATGATGTCCTCGAAGGTGACGGCCGATGAGATCGACAAGCCGATCCCCTTGCGGCTGCCGGAGCTACCGTTCTTCGTCGTGATGATGATCGCTCCATTGGCTGCACGAGAGCCGTAGAGCGCCGTGGCTCCCGCCCCCTTAAGCACCTGGATGTCTGCAATATCGCTGGGATTGATGTCGGCAAATCCATTTCCGTAGTCGACGGAGAGCTCAGAATTGCCTCCCGCTGCATAGGCCACCCCCGGATTAGAGATCTTGCTGCTCATAGGGACTCCATCCACGACGATCAGAGCGGCATTTCCGTCCACATTGAGAGAGATATCTCCTCTAAGGGAGACCCTCGTAGAGCCGAGCGGACCACCCGGAGAGACGATATTCAGTCCCGATACCTTCCCAGAGAGTGCACTAGACCAGTTAGAGGGCATGGTGTGGGTGATCGACTCACCATCCAGATTCTCGGTCGAGTACCCAAGTGATCGAGCCTCACGCTTGATCCCAAGGGCAGTCACGACTACCTCATCCAAGGTCTCGGCGTTGACTCTCATGTGGACATCGAGCGGAGTAGTCCCACTCCACGTGATCCTCTGGGTCTCATAGCCCACAAAGGAGAAGGTGAGCACCTGACCTTTGGAGGCCCTTACGCGGTACTTCCCCTCCATACTGGTGGCTGTGCCTGTACTCATCTCTCGATTGGCTACTGTCACACCCATCATGGGCTCGTCATTCTCGTCATAGACTGTCCCAGTGACATAGGTCTCTTGTGCAAAGACCAGGACTGGAAAGAGGAGAGCAAGGCAGAGCCCTACAGCACATAGAGCTACATGTCTGCATAATGATTTCTCGACCATCTCAATAAATGTTCATCGTTTGTAAATTTATTTGCAAACTTAGAAGTATAGTGTCACAACGGAATTACGCCGACATCTCATTATAGTGAAGGAATCGAGGCGGTGGGCGGGCTGGTGGCGGTGAGAGGGAAAATGGCTAACTTCGCCTAGAGAATGACCACAGACTAGTTTTCCCCACTATCATCATGACTGACTCTGCCCCATCAACTCCGGTGCGAGTGCCCTCCGAGGGAGGGCACCTCGCCAAGGAGATCCTCTTGATCGTCATCGGCTCCTTCCTCGAGGCGCTGGCGTATGGTGGCTTCATCGCCCCCAACGACATCATCCCCGGTGGGGTCTATGGTATCACCATCGCCCTCCATGAGCTGACGAGGGGGGTATTTGCCTTTGCTCCCGACGGTCTGCCGATCGGGACGACGGCGCTCTTCTTCAACGTCCCCCTTCTCCTCCTCGCGATGCATAAGCTGGGGCTGAAGTCGGGACCCAAGACGGTACTCACCTTTATCCTCATCTCGCTCTTCACCGACGGGATCACCCTCTTCCTCGACCACAAGCCGATCATCGACGATATGATCCTCGCCTCCTGCTACGGCGGGGCGATCCTCGGCGTGGGGGTTTACTTCGTCTTCCGTGCCGAGAGCACGAGCGCCGGGACGGACGTGCTGGGGCGGATCATTGCGAAGGGGCGAAATATCAAGCTCGGCACCTGCATCATCATCATCGACTCGATCGTGGTCGTATTCGGACTGCTGGTCTTCGGGGACATCAAGGTGCCGCTCTACTCGTGGCTCACCATATTTATATACGGTCGGGTGGTCGAGTTTCTCTCGCCTGAGAACCCCAAGAAGGCGGTCTTCATCGTCTCCTCTCAGGTGGAGCCGATCCGTCAGTGTCTCTCTGCCCTCGGTGTACGGGGATCGATCCTCCACGGCCGGGGCATGTACGAGAGCGTGGAGCGCGAGGTGCTCTTCATCGTCGCTGAGCGGAAGACACTCCGCCGCATACGTAGCGAAGTCAGAGCCTTGGACCCCAAGGCCTTTATCTCCACCATGGATGCCGGCGAGGATCCGCTGCCGATCCCTAAGGCTCCTCATCAGTAATCTCTTATGTCTAAGCTAAGTCCGGAAATGTGTACCGTCCCCGTGGACGGCGAGTATGATCCCTCGGTGATACGCTTCCTCCACATACGCACCCACCTGGGTGAGGAGCTGTCCACCGGCAAGTACCCCTATCGGGTCGATATCACCTGGCCCTACGATGGGGACGAGAAGGGGCTCCCCGATCCTGAGACCGCCGATGCGATGAAGGGCTTCCGTGAGCGGGTGATCGATGAAGCGCTCGAGCGGGATAAGCTTGCCCTACTCGCCTACGAGGTGGTGGGTGAGGATCGCTGCCTCTGGTGCATCTACACGCGGAATATCCCAGCCTTCCAGGAGATGCTCAACGAAGCCTCCGCAGAGCTGCCGGACTACCCGCTGGAGATCTATGCCGAGGAGGATCGGGAGGGTCTTGCCTTCGGCGAAGTAGAGCCGCTGATCGCGGCCGAGTAGCCTACCCGTAAACGCAAAGCGGGGACGCACTTCAGATAGAAGTGCGTCCCCGCTCTGTATCGGACTTCGTGGAGGGAAGATGAAAGAAAACTCAATTTTCCCTCAAGAATAGCTACTATAAATTTGTAAGGTACCGAGATTATACATATCTTTGCTTCGTCAACCAATCAAAGTAAGTAACGCAATGGAGACAGACAGCAGAGAGCGCACCCCGGTAGTCGACGTCCGGGAGCTGCATAAGACATATCCGGGAGCTCAGCCGCTCCACGTCCTCAAGGGCGTCTCCCTCCGGGTCGAGGAGGGAGAGATGGTGTCTCTGATGGGAGCGAGTGGCTCCGGCAAGAGTACCCTACTCAATGTCCTCGGCATCCTCGACACCTACGACGCCGGCTCATACTACCTGGATGGGCAGCTGATCACCCGTCCGGGGGAGAACGAGGCAGCGGAGCTTCGGGGACATAAGATCGGTTTTGTCTTCCAGTCCTTCAACCTCATCTCCTTCAAGACCGCGCTGGAGAACGTCGCCCTGCCGCTTTACTACCAGGGTGTCAGCACCCGCAAGCGGATGAAGCTCGCTGAGGAGTATCTCGACCGCGTGGGACTGCTCCCCTGGAAGGACCACCTGCCTAACGAGATGTCCGGCGGACAGAAGCAGCGCGTCTCCATCGCCCGAGCCCTCATCACCCGCCCCCGCCTGCTCCTCGCCGATGAGCCGACCGGCGCACTCGACAGCACCACGGCAGATGACGTGATGCGGCTCCTCAGGGAGATCAATGAGGAGGATCATATGACCGAGCTCATCGTCACCCATGCCAAGGAGGTGGCAGAGCTGACCGACAGGATTATCCACATCAAGGACGGTCTCATCACCGACGAGCCATGAAAGAGCTATTTGCCGAGATCCTCGCCTCTATGCGGACGAGCAAGCTCCGCACCTTCCTCACCTCCTTCACCATCGCCTGGGGGATCATCATCCTCGTCGTGCTGCTGGGGATCGGGACCGGGATCCGCAATGGCGCCACCCGCATGTCCGAGGATATGGGGATGAGCCACTTCGGCACTCAGGTCACCCTCCAGGAGACCGACCTGCCCTATGCGGGGTACCAGAAGGGACGGAAACCCAAGCTGACCGCAGACCAGATGGACCGCCTCAGGAGCATCTTTGCCGACGATCTCTACGGCATCGATCCGGCACCGGACTTCGCCTTCCTCACCTTCACCACCGACTTCGGCTCCGCCAGCACCCAACTGGGTACCGCCACGCCACTGAGTGAGCGCTTCCGCACCCTCCGCGTGATACAGGGACGCACTTTCTCCCCCCGCGAGCTGGCGACGGGGGAGCGTGTAGTGCTGCTCTGCAAGAGTACCATCTCCAAGCTCTTCGAGGCCGGCACCGACCCCATCGGGCAGGTGATCACCGCCGGAGGAGTCAGCTACCGAATCATCGGTGTGACGGAGGATGTCAATCCCTTCTTCGCCGTGACCGAGATACCCCTCACCACCTACCAGGGACTCTACCCCAATCAGATGATCGAGGTGAGCTACCTCAAGCTTTACCCAAAAGGGTCCAAGGCAGAAGAGATGAAGAGCTTCGAGGAGCGATTTAAGGGTGAGCTGTCGAGGATGCTGAAGTTTGACCCCAGCGACCCCTACGTTTTTCGACTACAGAGCTCCACAGATGTTAAGAACTCGATGGACAAGGTCTTCAACGGTCTCGATATGCTCCTCTGGATCATGGGGCTCGGCAGCCTCGCCGTCGGCTCCATCGGCGTCTCCACCATCATGACCGTCACCGTGCGGGAGCGGATGCGCGAGATCGGCATCCGCAAGGCCCTCGGTGCCCGACCGAGAGACATACTCAAGATGATCCTCGGCGAGAGCATCGCTCTCTCCGTCGTCTCCGGTCTCGTCGGGCTGCTCCTCGGCGCCGGCATCGTCCGGCTCATCGGCTACTCTGCCGAGCACGACAGCTGGGCGATCCACGAGGTGGGTAATGGAAATGGTGCCGAGGCGGCCTACTACCACATCGTCAGCGACCCGAGTGTCAACCTCAGCATCGCCATCGGAGCGCTGATCGTACTGGTGCTTGTCGGCATCATCGCCGGCATCCGTCCGGCACGCCATGCGCTCCACGTCCCTGCCGTCATCGCCATGAGAGATAAGTAAGACTATGAGTAAGCTATTCTCCACAGAGCTCTGGAGCGAGGTCTTCTACTCGCTGAGACGCAACCGCCGCCGTACCCTCGTCACCTCACTGGGGGTCTTCTTCGGGATGTTTTTCTTCGTCCTCCTCGACGGGCTGGGTACCGGCATCGGTAACAGCATCAACGAGGGTTTCTCCACCCTCTCCAAGCGTATGGTCGTAGTCTTCGGGAGTCGTACGACCAAGCCCTACCAGGGCTATAAGGCCAACCGCTACATCGAGCTCACCTACCGGGACTACCTCTGGATGAGCGACCATGCCAAGAGCCTCGATAAGGCAGGCTGCTTCCTCGGCTTCAATAAGGAAAATATGTGGTCGGACTCCCAGATCACTGCCAACGGCAAGTCGGCAAAGGACTTCGTCGTCGGCGTCACCCCGGAGTACCCCTACGACATCCGCCCGGTGATCGTCACCTACGGGCGTTATATGACACGCGAGGAGATCAAGCGGGGTGACCCGGTCTGCGTCATGGGACTGAATACGACAGAGAACTTCTTCGACAAGCCGGAGGACGCAGTAGGGAAGTACCTCTCCGTCGGAGGGATCGCCTTCCGCATCGTAGGGGTGATCGAACCTCAGTCTGATAATTTCAATGTAGGCTACACCCCATACTACTGTGTCGAGGTGCCGATAGACTTCGCCGTCGGCGGCAATCTCGATCGCCAGGTGATGATCTCCGGACTGCTTAAGGAGGGCAGCAAAGTCGACGACCTGCGGAGCGAGCTGAGTGGCTACATCGCTCGCGTCCACCACGTGGACCCGACCGACACCGGCGCGCTCGGGATGGTGGACGTCGAGTCACAGCTCCGGATCTTTGACCTGATGGCCAACCTCCTGAATGCCCTCGTCTGGATCATCGGTCTCGGCACCCTCCTCACCGGCGTCATCTCGGTCAGCAACATCCTCCTCGTGACCGTCAAGGAGCGGCAGCGGGAGATCGGTGTCCGCCGCGCCCTCGGAGCCAAGCCGATCGACATTGTGATCCAATTTATGCTCGAGTCGATGGCGATGATCCTCGTCGCCGGGCTCCTCGGGCTGCTCGTCGGACTGCTCCTTCTCCTCGGCATCGGCGCCCTCGCAGAGAGTGGCGGTAAGCTCAGCGACTTCATCCTACGACCCTATCCGACGCCGGGGATCCTCCTCTTCTCCCTCATCATCATGATCCTTGCGGGTGCCTTTGCCGGGCTGTTGCCGGTGCAGAAGGCTCTCGGCATCAAGGCGATCGACGCCATACGAGACGAGTAATCCCCTTTTCCTCATAGACAAAAACAATAACTACCAATCATATCTCCATTATGATCCAAGATCCATCACAGTCCGGCACCGTCCCGGTGCAGAAGAAGCGCGCGAAGAAGTGGCCCAAGATCCTCCTCTGGGTCGTCCTCGGTCTCGCCATCATCGGCGTCATCGCCACTGCGATCGTCAAGTCGCAGGGGAAGACGAAGGAGCTCTACGAGGAGGTCACCCCGACCGCCAATGACTCGATCGTCAAGTCGACCGTCCTCACCGGCTCCATCGAGCCGCGCGACGAGATCCTCGTGAAGCCCAATATGAACGGCATCATCGCTGAGCTCAATCACCTCCCCGGCGACTTCGTCCAGGAGGGCGAGCTGATCGCCAAGATCCAGATGGTCCCTGACGTCGCCATGGTCCAGAGTGCCGCCTCTCGCGTCGATGCCGCCCGCGTCGATCTGGAGCGAACCGAGGAGGTCTACAACCGCGACAAGTCCCTCTACGACCAGAAGATCCTCGCCAAGGAGGCGTACGAGACCTCGCTCGCCAACTACCGCCGCGCCAAGATCGAGTACGACTCCGCCGTCGAGCAGCTTGACCTCACCCGCACCGGCTCCTCCGCCTCCACCTCCAAGCGCAATAACACCCTCGTCTTTGCCACCGTCACCGGGACGATCCTCGAGCAGCCGGTCAAGGTCGGCTCACGCGTCACGATGGCGAACAACTTCAGCGAGGGTACCACTGTCGTCAGTATCGCTGACCTCACCGACCTCCTCTTCATCGGTAATGTCAATGAGAGCGACGTCAATAACGTCACCGTCGGATCCCCTGTCACGATCCACGTCGGGGCGCTTAAGGACAAGACCTACCACGCCGTTGTGGAGTACGTCTCCCCCAAGGGTAAGGACACCAGCGGGACGATCCTCTTCGAGGTGAAGGCGGCGATCTCGGGCGACGACCTCTCGGCACTTAAGGCTGGTTTCTCCAGCAATGCCGAGGTAGAGATGGCGCACAAGACCGGCGTCCTCACGATCCCCGAGGCGACTGTCACCTACGAGGGCGACAAGAGCTTCGTCTTCGTCAAGGGCGGCAAGGGAGAGTATGAGAAGAAGGAGGTGACCCTCGGTCTCTCCGACGGCATCAAGGTGGAGGTACTCTCCGGACTCACCGGCGACGAGACGCTCCGCGGTAATCTCATGAAGAAGAAGTAATCCGCCATGATCGCTCACAGACCTTTCATCCCCACCCTACTCCTCCCGCTCCTCGCCCTCACCGCCATGGCGCAGGTGCCGGAGGCGGAGCCTACCCTCAGCAGCGAGATGACCCTCTCGCAGTGCATCACCTACGCTCAGAGGCACAGCCCCGACCTGATCCCCGCCCGGGTGCAGATGGAGCAGCTCGAGGTGCAGGAGGAGTCCGCAAAGATGAACTTTCTCCCTGACCTCAATGCCGGCGTGGGGCAAAACTTCTCCTTTGGCTACACCCAGGGACACGACAAGGTGCTGAGGAAGAATAACGGCTCCTCCACAGGACTCAGTGTCTCCACTTCGCTCTCCCTCTTTGAGGGCGGCGCCCGCTGGTGGGCGCTTAAGAGCAGCCAAGAGGCGCTCGAGAGCAAGGACTACATCCTCGACGAAGTGGAGGACCGGATCGCCCTCACCGTCGCCTCCAGCTACGTCGGCGTCCTCCTCGCTCAGCAGATCGTCGAGGTGGCGGAGGAGAATCTCTCCCTCTCTCTCATGCAGCAGAAGCGGGTCGATGCTCAGGTGGAGGCCGGCAAGCTCGCTCCCTCGGAGCAGCTCAAGATGCGTACTCAGGTGGGGCAGGATCGACTGGCGCTCAATGAGGCAAAGTCCGACCTCGACCGTGCCATGCGCGTCCTCCGACTCGATATGGGCATCACGGAGGAGGGCGAGACCTTTACCGTGCCTCAGGAGGATCCCGAGAGCGTTATCGCTCGGCTGGAGCGGGAGACACCCTATCGTGCGGCACCGGAGTGGACCAATCCCTCCCTCCGTCTCGCTCAGCTGCGATACGACCTCTCCTCCTACGACGTCAAGCGCGCCAAGGCTGGCTATATGCCCCGCCTAAGCCTCTCCGGCGGCTACTCCAATGGCTATTTCCACTACTTCGGTGACGAGGTCATCAATCAGTCCTTCGGCGACCAGCTCAAGTCAAATGGTCAGTACACCATCGGTCTCTCGCTCTCCATCCCGATCTTCAATCGCGGTCAGGTCCGCGCCTCCGTCCGTCAGGCAGAGCTGCAGCGGGAGAGCGCCCTCGGACAGCTCATCCAGCAGCAGTTTAGCGAGCGGCGAAATATCACCCTCGCCACCGCCGACCTCCGCAAGGCGGAGGAGTCCTACCGGCTCTCCAAGGACAATGTAGAGGTGGCGCAGGAGTCCCTCGACATGACCGAGAAGGAGTACAACGCCGGTCGCATCACCGCCTACGAGTGGGAGCAGTCCAAGAATAAGCTCATCGGAGCCAAGTCGCAGTATCTCCAGAGCGTCTACACCCGCCTTCTCCGCTCGATCAACCTCACCTACTACCTCACCGGCACTCTACCCCGATAACTCTTTTATTTCATACCAAACACTATGCGCACCCTCAGATATCTATTTGTCTCCCTCGCCCTGCTCGCCGGCTTTGTCGCCGCTGAGGCTCAGGAGCCCGGCCGGCTGCCGGATAAGACCATCACCCTCGACTACTGTCCTACCGACATCACCGCCTCCACTGGCTTCGAGGTGGTACTCCGACCCGGCACGGAGAATAAGGTGGACCTCTACGTCGACAATATTGACAAGGTCAAGTGCTCCACCGATGCCTCGAAGAAGTCGCTCCGGATCTCGATGAAGCCCTCCTTTGGGACCATCAAAGACGACGACCACACCTATCTCGCCGTCGTCACCCTCACTGATCTCAATGGTCTCACAGCCCTGAAGGCGGAGACCGGCGCCGAGCTGCATATTGACAAGAATTATCGTCCCACTAAGATCGCACGGCTGGAGCTGAAGTGCTTCACCGGCGGCGAACTGCTCTTCACCGGTGATGCACGAGAAGTGATCGCCACTGCCGCCACCGGGGGCGAGCTCTACCTCTCCGGTAAGCATAGGACACTGAAGCTCAAGTCCAAGACCGGGAGCGGGATCGAGTACACCGGCTCCTTCCACCTCGCAGACATGCATGCCGGTACCGGGGGCGAGATCACCCTCTCCGGCACCGGCGACACCGTCAGCATCTCCGCCTCCTCAGGTGGCGAGGTGGATGGGAGTGATCTCACGGTGAAGGGCGGCACCCTCGATGCCGATCTCTCCTCCGAGATCACCATCCGCTGCACCGACCGCCGCAACATCACCTGCGACGGCAAGGGTGACATCGAGATCATCATCGCCAAGTAATAGCCCCGATCTCTGACAGAGTCCTAATGGCGGGCGGGTGTGCCAAGAGTCCTCTCTCGGCACACCCGCCCGCCATTAGCTATGTCCTGGGAAGTTCACTCTTATGGATAAGCGTCGGCTCATCCTTTACCGGTAAAAGAATTTACTCCCAAGACGGATGGTGATGGGCGAGCCGACTGACGCACCTTTGCTGAGCTTCGGATCCGTTCACTTGACCTCGTATGCAGCCCCTCACCATTACCGCTGCTGCATAAAGCGATCCTCACGCAGCTGCTCCAGCCGCTTGCGAGCATAGAGGACCCCTCGGGGAGGGCTTTCGCCCCGGGTCACTGCGGAGCTCAAGGTAGGTCTCCAGAGCCTTCATCTCGGCAGCGGTATCTCCCAGCTCCCTGTACGTCAGAGACTGCCTGTAGGGGATGTCCGGCAGGTCGGGGGCGAGGCGGCCGAGATCTCTGAGATGGCGGAGCGAGGAGCGGTAAGCCCCTCGGAGGAAGTCCGTCTCTGCCATCAGGTCGTGGTAGCTTTTGAGTACCTGGATCCGCAGCGGGGTCCGCTCCATGAGGGAGTCCACCTTGGCGAGGTAGAGGGCTGCATCAGCGGGTTTCTTCTGCTCTATATAGACGCCTGCGAGGTCAATCATCGGGAAGGGATTGGCCTCCTCGGAGATCTTTATCGCCTCCTCCAGCACCGGGATCGCCTGCTCGAGGGAGTCCTGCTGCATGAGCGACTGACCGTGGTAGTAGACCGTATTCATACTCCTATCCCCGGCATGGTAGAGGATGTCGAAGTCAGCATAAGCATCCCGGTAATAGCCTGCAGCGTAATTCACTGCTGCACGACGCTGTCTTACGGGGCGATTGTCGGGATACTCATAGAGAAAGCTATTCATCATCGTCAGACCGAGGAAGCCCACCCCCTTCTCCTCATAGAGGTCGGAGAGGCGGAGGACATTGACGATATTATACGGGGAGAGTTTCTTGATCTCCTCACGGACAGTGATGGCGGAGTCCGGCTGCTGCATGCTCTCGTAGATCCCCGCCAGCAGTTGCTTGTCGATCACGGAGCCCTCCTCCGTCGCCAGCGGCAGGATCAGTGCCTTAGCCTCCTCGTATCGGGCAAAGGAGGTGAGGACACGGGTCTCCTGCCGGAGCATCACGGGGCTCTTGAGGCTGTCGGGGTAGCTCTCCAGCAGCTCCAGAGCACGGTAGTACAGCCCCTCATCGATCAGTCGCTGCACCTCCGACTCGGTTACGTCATCCTGGGCGACCGCCATCATCGGCATCACACACAAGAGCAACCAAAACAGCGCTTTGCGGTGGATGCACCGGATCACCGATTTCTCCATACGATATCCCTTTCATTATAAATCATTCCTCGGCACAAGATACAAAAAAAAACCACTACCAAGTCTCTCGACTCGATAGCGGTACGATGGTGGACCCTGTAGGATTCGAACCTACGACCCTCTGTTTGTAAGACAGACGCTCTAAACCAACTGAGCTAAGGATCCGGTAATGGAATATTTATGAAAAGCAGTGGACCCTGTAGGATTCGAACCTACGACCCTCTGTTTGTAAGACAGACGCTCTAAACCAACTGAGCTAAGGATCCGAGTGCACCCGACCGGCTCCTCTCCAGCCGAATGCTCCGCAAAGGTACGAAATTTTATCGTTTCCGCAACCCCCTGCCCCGCTTAGGCCCCACGGAGGCCATCCAGAACTCTGGCTAATTCGTACCGCAAAGATACCACCTCGACCACCACCCTATATCTCCTTGCGTCTCGACCTGTCTCCTAAGTGCAACTCGAGGCACAATTGGTCAGCAGGGTGAGCATAAGAGACACTTCAGCTATTCTCCCGGCACAGTCTTAAGGCACTTGGGGAGCTCGCACTCTCTTAAGATCACCGTCACCCGAGAGCGCCTCGTCGTCTCCCTCGCCACGTCATCCATTACCGCCTTATGAGAGAGAGTGCGTGTACATTCCATACAGAATGGAGAAAAGTGGTACATTAGCAGGCAGATAGCTTTTGACCAATACAGAAGTACCCCTTATCATATCACTTACGATCATGAAGAAATCACTTATCCTCGTGCTCTCGGTGGCTCTCCTCGCCTCCCTGTCAGCCCTCTCCTTCGCCTGCACCACAGCAGTCTTCTCCGGCAAGTCGACCCTGACCGGTCGCCCGATGCTCTGGAAGGTGCGAGACACCGACTACTACCACAACTATGTCTCCCGCCACCAGTCCCCCAAGGGATGGTGGTACATCGGCATCTCCAATGTCGAGGACAAGAAGGGCAAGCAGATCTGGAGCGGTCACAACGAGCGGGGCTTCGGGATCATGAATAGTGCTTCCTTCAATGTCAATAAGGGCGACCCCGCCTCCATCGCCGATCGGGAGGGCTATGTGATGCGTCGGGCCCTGGAGGAGTGCGAGACGCTCAAGGACTTCGAGCAGCTCCTCGACGCTATGGTGAAGCCGATGGGTCTGGCAACTCACTTCGGCGTCATCGATGCCAAGGGCGGTGCGGCGATCTATGAGGTGAATAACTACACCTGGACGAAGGAGGATGCTAATACCGCTCCCGGAGGATACATCGTCCGCTCCAATTACTCCGAGACGGGCGAGAAGGATCGCGGACTCGGCTACGTGCGCGCTTGCGCTGCTCGTGAGCTGCTCTCCGAGCTAAACGGCCCGGTGACGATCGGCTACATCACCAACTCACTCTCCCGCTCCCTCTATAACGCTCAGCTGGGGATCGACTATGGAACTGAGTATCTGAAGAGAAACAGCTTCGCCAAGGGCTTCATCCTGACCGACGACCTGATGGCCCGCTACGACTCCGCCTCCGTTACCATCACTGAGGGCGTCGCTCCCGGCGAGGATCCTGCCGATGCCACCTCTTGGATACAGGTGGCACAGCCCTACATCTGCCCGCTGGTACCGGTCTGGGCGTGGGCCGAAGTACCTACCGAGCTTGCCCTTCCGCAGAAGGATGCGCCCGAGGCTACAATCGCGGAGCTGGTGCTGGAGATCAAGGGGGAGCTCTTCCCCCTCCATACTGTGGAGCAGACCCGATACCTCTACCTGCCGGTGATCATCAGCAAGGATGGCACCGGACTGATGCAGCGGATCCAGGCCCTGGAACAAGAGGCTCTGCCCACCATCCACGACGCTCGGAGCTGTGAGCAGCGCAAGGCTCTCACCTCAGCCTACATAGAGCGCTGTATGGTTCTCCTTCGCTCCGCCGCCGGTACCCAGGGCAGCACCGCCACCCACTAATCTGCGAGAGCGACAGACACCTCCACCGAGACCCCCAAGTAGCTTATCATTTCCGTACCTCAGGAGCAGGATCGGTAAGCAAATCGTGTCTCAACCCCTTTGTTTAAGAAAAACCAAACAGTTACCCCTTTGCAGATAGGCTTTTTATTACTATCTTTGACCAGTCAAGGGAAATCTTAATAGTATTATGACGGCAGAAGAATTCAAGAATAGATTTAACTCCACATCGAAGAGCCTTCGATACAAGAGGAGGATCATCGAGCACATCATCGACGAGGGCCCGGACACCCTCCCCATACTCTCCAGGAAGCTGGAGCTGAGTGTGCCTACGACGAGTAAGTATGTCAATGAGATGATCGACGGAGGCCTGATGCGGAGCTACGGCAAGCTGGAGACCTCCGGCGGACGACACCCCTTCCTCTTCGGACTGGATCCCACCAATGTCTACTTCCTCGGCGTGGACTTCACCCAGGGGAAGATGCATATGATGATGATGGACTTCTGTGGCGATCAGGTACAGGAGGTGATGGATATCCCATTCAAGTTTGAGAACACCCCCGAGTGCCTCGAGGAGATCTGCCAGCGGATCGACCACTACATTGATCATGAGAGTACAGTCAAGCGCAAGGATCTCGTATCCATCGGGCTCAACCTCTTCGGCAGGATCAATCCCGAGACCGGGAGCAGCTACACGTACTTCAATTTCAGCGAGAGACCTCTCGGCGAGATCCTCACAGAGCGCTTCCGGATCCCGGTCTGGGTCGACAATGACTCCCGCGCCAGCGCCTACGGAGAGTATATGACTCACATCCGTGAGGAGGGGCGAAACATCCTCTACATCAATGTCACCTGGGGTCTCGGACTCGGTATCATCATCGACGGCAAGCCCTACGCCGGCAAGTCCGGCTTCAGCGGTGAGCTCGGGCATATCCATGCCTTCGAGAACGAGGTACTCTGCCACTGCGGTAAGAAGGGCTGTCTCGAGACGGAGGCGAGCGGAAGTGCCATGTACCGGAAGTTTCAGGAGCGGATCGCGCAGGGAGACACCTCCACCCTCACATCGCCGGACGGCCCCTTCGGCATCACCAATCCTGAGGACGTCACTCTGGACCTGCTGATCGACGCGACCCAGAGAGAGGACATCCTCTGCATCGACATCCTCGAGGAGATCGGCAATAACCTCGGCATGCACATCGCCGGACTGATCAATCTCTACAATCCCGACTTCGTCATCATCGGCGGTCAGCTCGCCAATACGGGAGACTACTTCATGCAGCCACTCAAGACTGCGATCCGCAAGTACTCGCTCAATATGGTGAGCCAGGACACCAAGCTGCGCCGCTCGCTGCTGATGCGCTACGCCGGTGTGGTGGGCGCCTGCATGCTGGCCCGCAAGAAGTCGATCGAGCACCTCACCGACAGCGAGGAGTCCGAGGCGTGATCATCAGTCCGGGATCTTCCCGATGAAATAATAAGCAAAGGAAAAGGAGGGAGTGGCTTCGTGCTCTCCCTCTTTCTCTTTCTCATCCTCACCTATACAGAATAGCCAGAGTCCTACCGGGAAAGACAGCTACCCCATGCCACACCTAGATACGGAGCAGCAGCTAAGGCTCCGAGATCTTATAGAGAAAAGGTTTGGATCCCCTATTCGCACCAAGGGAGACTGTGACCTGCTTAGGCACACTGACTATCCTTGCGAGATACCTCGGCATGCAGGACCACGAGGAGCTACTGGAGCTGATGAGGAAGGGGAGAGATCCGATCCTCGAGGCGCAGTGTAGGATCCTGGAGAGCATCGTGCAGGGGATAGAGCCCTGCTCGGAGCGACAGCCCTGGCTCCTCAGCGACTACTTCGTCGGCTCCCTTGTCTCCGGGGGACACCTCCCGGAGGAGTTACTGTCGACCCTGATACGTCAGCCCTACAGCCGGACGCAGCTGATGGAGAGCTTCCCGATGATGGACTGGGTGAATAATCAGGAGTATCGCAGGCTCTTCGAGGAGTACCTGAGACTACAGGAGGAGGGTAGAGCGCAGGGAGAGCTCTTTGTCTACGGTCTCCTGGGACTTGGCGCCTATATGAGTGAGGACTGGGAGCGCCTATCCCGCTGCATCGATCGCCAGGCGCAGGTCGAGATCACACCGCAGCTGCACCAGCTGCCCGTCGCCCGCAGGTATGGTCTGCTACTGCTGAGGGATCTGAGAGAAGGGAAGGCTATCGACGGACTCCTCAGGGAGATCATGGAGGTGAGAGAGAGGTATGGCGATGAGGCCAAGGGGCTGATCTGCAACTTCGACTACATCCTCTTCGAGCACCTCCTCCTGACAGACCGGTGGGACATCATCGCCGAGCTGGGAGGAGATTTCCACCACGAGCAGAGCAGCGCCCTCTATCTTCCCGTTTCGCGTCAGCGCTTTCACCACCAGGTGTGGAGGATCTACAGTGCCGCCGCACAGCTCTCCCGCGGGGATGCAGGTCAGGCACTGAGGACGCTCCGGGCAGTCGACCTCAGCCAGACGATGGTCGGCTGGGAGAGTACCACCAGACTGCAGCATCACCTCGTCCTGCTACACTGTCGTCTCGACCGGCACGAGCGTAAGAGAGTGCTGGAGGAGGTGAGGCAGCTATGCACGTCGACCGGCTTCACTCTCTTTCTCTCACTCGCAAGGGAGCTGACACTATGAGATCCCTACGAGCCCACCCCTCGCCCAGCCGATAATACACCGACAGTCCGATACCTACTATGACACGCTTAGACCCACATACCCTGGAGACCCTCCGAGCAGCCCTGGAGATGGAGTATGGCGCCCCGATCACGACGAAGGGGGACGGCACACTGACTATCCTTGCGAGATACCTCGGCATGCAGGACCACGAGGAGCTACTGGAGCTGATGAGGAAGGGGAGAGATCCGATCCTCGAGGCGCAGATCACGATCCTCAAGAACTTAGCTCAAGGGGTGGAGCCCGACCAGGATCATCCATGGATAATCAGCGACCACTTCGTCCGCCTCATGATCTCAAATGAGCCGTATCGGAGAGAATTAGCCACTGCTCTAATCAAGTCGCCCCTGGGACAGAAGCAGCTCATGGAGTGCTTCCCCCTCATCGATTACATCAATAATCCGGAGTACCGAGGTCTCCTCGAGGAGTACCTCCAGCTGCAGAGCGAGGAGACACGACCGAGGACAGAGCTCTTCGTCTACGGACTGTGCGGCATCGGCGCCTACATGAGCGGGCAGAGGGAGCTCCTCAGTCACTATGCTGAGCTGCTAAGTCGGCTACCCGTCACGGAGGAGCTGCCCCAGCAACCGGTGGCGCGCCGGTACGGCGTGCTGCTGCTGAGCCGACTCTGCGAGGGGAAGGAAATCGCTCCTCTCTGGAGCGAACTACTGGAGGTAAGGAAGCGCTATCAGGAGTTTGCGAGGGACGAGATCTGCAACTTTGACTACATCCTCCTCGAGCAGATCATAGTGAGCGACCGCTGGGACCTGATGGCGCAGCTCTGCAGTGATACCGCCTACCATCAGGGTCACCGCTACTACCTCCCCACATCGCGGCAGTACTTCCATCGACAGGTTTGGCAGATCTTTACCGCAGCGGCAAGGGTTGCTCAGGGGAGGAGAGCGGAGGCCGAGGCTCTCCTGAGGGAGGCTGATCTATCTCACATAGAGGTCGGGCTAGACTGCCTGACACGACTGCAGTACCTCCTGGTGCTGCTCCATTGCGATCTCGAAGGCGCCCGACGAAGTCAGGCAAGGAGGGAGATGGCTCAGCTGGTGGAGCGGACCGGCTTTGTCCGATTCCTCGAGCTAGTGGAGCAGCTCTGAGTCCCTCGGGGCAGCGGCATCAGATACCCCGGTTGCCGTCAGTCAGGGCGACGAAGAAGTCTTTCTGCAAGTGCCTGGTCCTCATCAGTATGAGATCCGCCATTTCTATTACCGGTATTAGTCGGATCTATTACCGCTATTAGTGACGACTATTACCGGTAATAGACTTCACTAATAGCGGTATCAGTAGGCAGCGACTCCGAGGGGGGCCCAGGGGTGGCGCATTTGAGCCTTAAAGCAAAGAAGTGATAATCCCTGTCGCTGTGCAATCCTGTCGACTGATCCCAGCCCTGCTGCTACCGCATGCCGATCCCGCAGGGGGCGAAGCCCCGGAGGGATCTTCGCTGTTTAGCCCGCGTGTCGAGGCACGAAGTGCCGAAGACCGCGGGAAAGAGGACCCCGGTAAAGATATACGACCCCGCCAGGGTGTCGCACTTATTGCCTGACTGGTAAGTGCGACACCCTGGCGGGGTCGCGGGATTGCTTGCGTTGCCTGGTCCACGGGTCTTCGGGGCTACGCCCCTCGACCACGTGGCTAAAAAACGGGCACCCACAAGGGGTGCTTCGTTCCCCACTATTCACAATTAGATGAATGGCTACGGTATCTCTCAAATGCGTCACCCCTAGGGTCCGTTTTTCATAGCTGTAAGTTTGTCACATGATCGTTGAGGGGGCTATTGGACGAGTCGGACGTTCTGCCAAATATACTAGGCTCTGACAGCATACCGGCATCCGCAAGGATGCCCGTTCCATAGGCATCGGTCGAGGCACGAAGTGCCGAAGACCGATGTATAAGCGTACGCATTAGGCCTCGACCCCTTGCGGGTCGCCGGGAAAGAGGATTTCTGCTCGGCGACCCGCAAGGGGTCGAGGGGGTAGGGACGGGTCTCTGTACATCGGTCACCGCTTCGCGGATGACCGATGCCTATGGAGCGAGCACCCTTCGGGTGCCTCACGGATGAGCCCCCTTGGTCTATGATTACCCCAACGCTCAAATGCGTCAGCCCTGGAGGGGACCGCAGGGCTGACGTTTTTGGATTTGCCTGAGATCTTCCTGAGTAAAAACGAGAAAAATATCTGAAAATCAGGGCATTAAGCTTGCATAGCCTGAGAATTATTCGTACCTTTATACCTGATAATCAATCGTTTGTCTCTCTTTTTAAGCGTTATTAGGTATGAATAATTTGCTCTCGGTCATCTCGCTCA
>QWCQ01000167.1_pt1 | contig 65926 bp, 53 predicted proteins | sample 1972701 | NCBI WGS metagenome assembly QWCQ01 (sample SAMN09866704, study PRJNA288562) | Human gut metagenome isolate pre4_stool, whole genome shotgun sequencing... | reverse complement strand
AGTCAAGAGATAAGTTTAGACTAATTTCTTGACTTACTGACTTTATGAGCTGACATATTTTTTACTAAAGTTAATTTTGACTTAGGTCGAAACTAATTTTTTGACCAAAGTCATAACTGACCATTTGACTTAAGTCGCGACTGATTTCTTAACTTAACTCATAACTTACCTGTTTGCGGTATTGGATTATAATACCTTTCAAGCATTGTTTGTATGTCGCTCTGCTTGTAGAGTATCTTCCCTCCGATTTTGTAGAAAGGAAGCGTTCCTAAGTTTCTGTACTCTTGGAGCGTGCGTGTGCTGAGCCGTAATTGGCTACAAACCTCCTCGCCAGTGAGGTAAACCTCTCCGCCCAGCATCGGACGGGCGGTAGCGCAATACCGCTCCAGTTTCTTTAAGATACCCTCCATCAGTTGTGCAAACATCTGCATCTGAGGGTCTTGCTGTGTAATGATTTCGTTCTCTGCCATAGTTTATTCATTTTTTGAGTTCAGTATCTCCATGATGTCGCTTTCCTTGTAATAGCACTTAACAAAAACATTGCAGCGAATTCAAAATATTCTATAATTTTGTGCATCATAAGATTTTTTGTTACCTTTGCGCTTTAAATAATAACATACTCTAACAGAATATACTTATGGCTAAAAAATTTGCCGAACATCAAGGGTTAGACTTGACCCATACAAACAAGGAAATCTTAGCAAAGTGGGAGGAACTGGATATATTCCACAAGTCTATTGATGAGCGTGAAGGTTGTGAACAGTTCATCTTCTTTGAGGGTCCTCCATCGGCAAACGGTCATCCCGGCATTCATCACGTATTAGCCCGCGCCATCAAGGACACGTTCAACCGGTACAAAACAATGCAAGGGTTCCAAGTGCTGCGCAAGGCTGGATGGGACACACATGGATTGCCCGTGGAGTTGGGTGTTGAAAAAGAACTGGGTATCAATAAGAAAGATATCGACAACAAGGATTCTGAACATTATATTTCGGTAGAAGACTATAACCGTAAATGTCGTGAAAACGTCATGAAGTTCACTGAAGAGTGGCGGAAACTGACCGAAGAAATGGGCTATTTCGTAGATCTTGACCATCCTTACATAACCTACGACAACAAATACATTGAAACGCTGTGGTGGCTTTTGAAGCAACTTTACAACAACGGATTGATGTACAAGGGCTACACCATTCAACCATATTCGCCTGCTGCGGGTACAGGATTGAGCTCGCACGAGTTGAACCAACCCGGCTGTTATCGTGACGTAAAAGACACCACCGTTACGGCAATGTTCAAGACGGATAACGATACGCTGGCTAAGCTTGATGCTGAGTTGGCAGCAAGCACCTGGGGAGCAACTTATTTGGTGGCATGGACCACCACGCCTTGGACGCTTCCGTCTAATACGGCACTCTGCGTAGGGCCGAAGTTTGACTATGTTTCGGTACGCACTTACAATCCTTACACGGCAGAGAAAATCAACATCATCATAGCAGCTGATCGCTTGAATGCCTACTTACCGGCGAAAGGACAGGTCGCTCCAGGTGATGAAATGCCCCCATATAATAAAGGTGAGAAGGTAGTTCCTTATCAAGTGCTTCGACATTATAAAGGAAGTGACCTGGAAGGCTTGCGTTACGAGCAACTGATGCCATGGGTGAAACCCGCTGAGAAAGTGGACGCCAATGCGGCTCCGTTTGTTCAGCAATACGCAAAGGCGCATCCCGAGAACGTGTTCCTGGGCGAAAATGGCAAAGACCAGTTTGTAGAGATGGCGAGTGAGGCTTTCAGAGTAATTCTTGGCGACTACGTTACTACAGACGATGGTACAGGCATTGTGCATATTGCACCAACCTTCGGTGCTGATGATGCCAAGGTGGCAAAGGATGCACGGATACCAGGTTTGTATTTAATCAACAAAAAAGGCGAAACCCGCCCCATGGTTGACCTGCAAGGAAAGTATTATCTTGTAGAAGAACTCGATGCAAACTTCGTGGAAAAATGTGTGTCCACAGAAGCGTATGCACATCATGCCGGCGACTATGTGAAGAACTCGTATGATCCCAAGTTCAATCCCAATGGGGTGTGGGATGTGGAAGCTTCAGAAAAAGCCGAAGACCTGAACGTCATTATGGTCATGGAGATGAAGATGGAAGGGACGGCATTCAAAATAGAGAAACATGTACACAGCTATCCACACTGCTGGAGAACAGACAAGCCCATCTTGTACTATCCGCTTGACAGTTGGTTCATCAAGGACACAGCCAAGAAAGAGCGGATGGTAGAACTGAACAACACCATCAACTGGCAACCAGCGTCAACGGGTTCGGGACGTTTTGGCAATTGGCTTGAAAACTTGAATGATTGGAACCTAAGCCGCAGTCGTTTCTGGGGAACACCCTTACCAATATGGCGCGATGAGAACAAAGGCGAGAAATGCATTGGCAGCTTGGCCGAACTTTACGATGAGCTGGAAAAGAGCGTGGCTGCCGGTTACATGAAGTCGAACCCATTGAAGGATCAAGGCTTTGTACCTGGTGACTATTCGCAAGCCAATTATGACAAGATAGACTTGCACCGACCATACGTCGACAACATTGTGTTGGTAAACGAACAGGGGCAGCCCATGTATCGTGAAAGCGACTTGATTGATGTTTGGTTTGACAGTGGTTCGATGCCCTACGCGCAACAGCACTATCCTTTTGAAGGCGATATGGCCGAGGACAAGACCATGCGTGATGCGCAGGATAGAGTAGTGACCGGAGAAGATGCCCGTAAGGCAATGGTAGAAAGCACCTATCATGGCACGCCCATTCCGCCCGCATTCTTCCCAGCCGACTTTATCAATGAAGGCGTGGATCAGACGCGTGGCTGGTTCTTTACCCTGCACGCCATTGCAACAATGGTTTTCGATTCAGTAGCTTTCAAAAATGTTATATCTACAGGATTGGTTCTCGATGCCAAGGGCAACAAAATGAGTAAGCACCTGGGCAATGTCAAGAATCCATTCGATATGATTGAGAAGTATGGAGCCGATGCCGTGCGTTTTTACATGATGACCAACTCGGCCCCATGGGATAACTTGAAGTTTGATGAAGAAGGTGTTGACGAGGTGCGTCGCAAATTCTTCGGTACCTTATATAATACTTATTCATTCTTCGCCTTGTATGCCAACGTGGATGGTTTTGATCCAGCTACGACACAGCCAAACAAGGATCAAGCACCCGAGATTGACTTGTGGATTATTTCGAAACTCAATTCCTTGATTAAAAACGTTGAGACAGCATTGAATGGGTATGACCCTACTCGTGCAGGCAGAATGATTGATAGTTTTGTCAATGACGACCTAAGCAACTGGTATGTTCGTCTCAACAGAAAACGTTTCTGGGGGAAAGAAATGAGTGCTGACAAGCGTTCAGCATACCAAACCCTATATACCTGTTTGATGACCGTAAGCAAGTTGCTGGCTCCTTTCGCTCCGTTCTACGCCGATCAGTTATATCTTGATTTGGGAGGTAAAGCGGAGAGTGTTCATTTAGAATCTTTCCCTGTTGCAGATGAACAATTGGTCAATGAAGACCTGGAAGCACGCATGGACTTGGCACAGAAAGTCACAAGCATGGTGTTGGCGTTGCGTCGCAAAGTGAATGTTAAGGTACGTCAACCGTTAAAGCAGGTGATGATTCCTGCCATCGATGAAGAGCAAAAACGCCGAATCAACGCGATGGCAGATTTGATTAAGCGAGAGGTCAACGTAAAGGAACTGAACTTCATGGAGGGTGAAGGTTTGCTGGTAAAGAAAGTAAAGTGTAACTTCAGAACCATGGGTAAGAAGTTTGGAAAACTCATGAAAGGAGTTGCTAACTTTATGAACAATGTTACCCAAGAGCAAATCGCATCTCTGGAGCATGACGGCAGCATCAGCTTTACCGTTGACGGTGAGGAAGTAACGGTTGAAAGAGATGATGTTGAAATCGTCAACGAGGATATTCCAGGCTGGTTGGTGTCCAACGAGGGCAATCTCACCGTGGCCTTAGAGGTTGAATTGACGGATGACCTGAAGAAAGAAGGCATGGCAAGAGAACTCATCAATCGTATTCAGAATTTACGCAAGGAAAGTGATTTTGAGATTACCGACCGAATTAACGTGACTGTTTCTCCCAATGAACAAACCGACGAAGCCATACAGGCATTTAGCGATTACATCAAAAGTCAGGTGTTGGCAGACAACGTGGTCGTTGAACCAAATGATGGGGTAGAGGTTGACTTTGACGATTTCAAACTTCATATTTTAGTAAAAAAAGTATAGTTTCATAACAACAAGTACGGTAAGGAGCGCAGGTTTGTAAGTTTCTGGCTGTACGTTTGAATTCATTTTATATGGAAGAGAAGAAAAGGTATAGCGACGAAGAACTGGAAGAGTTTCGCGCTATTATACATGAAAAATTGAGTTTGGCCCGTAGAGATTACACAAGCATGATGAAACAAATCATGAATTCTGACGGTAATGACATCGATGATACGTCACCTACATATAAGGCTCTTGAAGAGGGTAGTGCCACGCAAACCAAAGAAGAACTGGTACAGATGGCTAACCGCCAGCAGAAGTTCATCCAAGGTTTGGAAGCTGCATTGGTGCGAATCAACAACAAAACGTACGGTATTGATCGGATGACGGGTGAATTGATTCCGAAAGAAAGATTGAAAGCTGTGCCGCATGCCACTTTGAGCGTGGCATCAAAGAAAGCACGAAACCATTAATGCAGGCTGACATTCTAAGTATCGTAATCAGAAGTTGATGAAGAGATATATTACAGACGGAAAATTAGCGATAATCATAGTTGTGGCCATTTTGGTGATTGATCAGATTATCAAGATTTTGGTCAAGACCCACATGGCCTTGGATGACTCTATTCACATAGCCGATTGGTTCTACATCAGGTTCATCGAGAACAATGGAATGGCATACGGTATGACCTTTTTCAACAAACTGACGTTGAGCCTTTTCAGAATAGTTGCCATCTCGGTGATTTCGTACTATGTGTATAAATTGGTGAAGCGTCCGCAACCAAGAGGTTACATCATCTGTCTGTCCATGATTCTTGCTGGTGCGATGGGGAATATCATCGACTCTATGTTTTATGGCTTGATATTCTCTCCCTCCACACCTTATGAAATCGCAGAGTTTGTGCCATTCGGTTCAGGCTATGCATCATTTCTACATGGTAAGGTGGTAGACATGTTTTATTTCCCCATCATTGAAACGACATGGCCACAATGGGTGCCACAATTTGGTGGGAAAGAATTTATCTTCTTCTCACCTATATTCAATTTCGCAGATGCATGCATCAGCGTTGGCGTAGTTCTTCTGCTGCTTTTCTACCGGAAAGAATTGGAACTCATTGGAACTACCATGAAGGGAGAGACCAAAAATGAGGAATCGCATGAGTGATCAATCGTCTAAATACTATTTGCTCTTTGCTTTCTTCTTGCTGGCAATGGTATCGTGCACTCCCTCTGTGCCTAATCGTTACATCCAGCCAGACAAAATGGAGGACATCTTGTACGATTACCACATTGCCGATGCCATGTATCAATCGAATAGCGGCGACGCAACAACCATGATTGCCTACAAAACCGCTGTACTGAAAAAGAATGGTGTGTCAGAAGCTGAGTTTGATAGTTCGATGGTTTACTACACAAGGCACACAAGATTGTTACAGAAAATATATGAATCTCTCTCAACAAGGCTGAGCAAGGAAGCACTGGCACTGGGAGCATCTGCAAGTGAGATTAATCAATATAGTTTGAATTCGGCGAATGGAGATACAACCAATGTGTGGACGGGGGAGCGATCGATTGTGTTTTCTCCTTACAGACCTTTTAATCTGAGCTCCTTCACATTGAAGACGGATACGACCTATAAGGCTGGCGACAATTTGTGGCTGAACTTTGATACACAGTTTATTTATCAAGATGGTTCACGAGAAGCTATAGCGATGTTGTCTGTCAAGTTCAATAATGACAGCGTCAGTTCACAACACGTATATGTATCGACACCAAATCATTATACGCTTCAAATATCAGATGATAAGCACGTTGGTATTAAGGAAATCAAGGGATATTTCATACTTAATAAAGGCAATTCGGCAGATGCATACAGCACAACGTTTAAGCTGATGATAATCTCAAACATCAGTTTGATTAGAATCCATGCACCGAAACAGAAGCGCACAGGAGAAGCACCTGCTGACTCTACTTCTTCTGACGCGAGACACAAAGGCGGAAATGATTCGCTGAAATCAGCGGTTCAAATATCGGCATCATCACAAAGAATGCAAAATGCCAATGAAAAAGTACCGGCATCAGCTGCAATAAGATAGGCATTTTTATAAATACAATAATACCATATACGATTATGATGAGATTTGTTTTTACCAAGAGTGAGCATAACGTTGATTCGCTATGTATGAAAGTTGTTTTCATGACGGTTTGTGCACTTGTCCTCAACCTGCAGAATGTTTTGGCCTGCACGAACTTTATTGTGGGAAAGAAGGCCTCTGCAGATGGCTCAGTTATCTGTTCTTACAACGCAGATGATTATGGGCTGTTTATTGGCTTGTGCCATTTCCCTGCAGGTAAACATCAACCTGGCACGATGCGTGATATTTACGACTGGGATAATAACGAGTATCATGGCCAAATTCCAGAAGCAGCTGAAACCTATAATGTCATTGGCAACATCAATGAATACCAAGTGACAATTGGAGAAACAACTTATGGCGGAAGGGAAGAAATGGTTGATTCAACTGGCATAATCGACTATGGTTCACTGATATACATCGCGTTGCAACGGTCAAAAACAGCGCGGGAAGCAATCAAGGTGATGACTACTTTGACCAATCAATATGGATATAACAGTGAAGGTGAGACTTTTACCATTTGTGATCCCAATGAAGCTTGGATCATGGAAATGATGGGGAAGGGACCTGGTAGTAAAGGCACCGTATGGGTGGCCATGCGTATTCCTGATGACGCTATATGCGGACATGCAAACCAGAGCCGCATCTCGAAGTTCAACATGAAGGACAAGAAGAACGTCATGTATGCGAAAGACGTTGTTAAATTTGCAAGGGAGAAAGGTTGGTATTCAGGAAAAGATGCTGACTTTTCTTGGAAGGATGTTTATGCGAAACCTGATTTTTCTGGTAGAAGGTTCTGTGATGCTCGCGTATGGAGTTTCTTCAATCATTTCCAAGATATGACTCGCTATTTGCCATGGGCAATGGGCAAAGATCCAAATGCAGAAGACATGCCTCTGTGGATTTATCCGAAGAAGAAGGTGAGCGTGCAAGATATCCAAACATGCATGCGCGATCATTACGAAGGTACACCACTTGCTTTGGACAGCGTGGACATTGGAGGTGGAATCTGGCAGATGCCATACCGGCCCACACCGTTGATGTATAAGGTTGGTGACAAACAGTATTTTAATGAGCGGCCTACTTCTACTCAACAATCTGCATTCTCCTATGTCAGTCAGATGAGAAATTGGTTGCCACGTGAAATAGGTGGACTTCTTTGGTTTGGCAATGATGATGGGAACATGATTGCATATACTCCTATATATTGTGGAAATACAACGCAACCAGAGTGTTACAACACGCCAGGTGCAGATGCTGTTACATTTTCAGATAAAAATGCGTTTTGGGTTTGTAACTGGGTTAGCAACATGGTTTATCCGCGATATCATCAGATGTTCGGTGACCTTCAAACAGTCCGTGATTCTTTGGAATCATCGTATTTTAACAATCAACAAGAAATTGAAGCTGAAGCTCAAAGACGATATAGCTCCAACAAACTTGATGCAATTAATTATCTTAATGATTATTCCAACAAAAAGGCGCAAGAGATGCTTGGGCGATGGAAGCAACTTGCAATACATTTGATTGTGAAATACAACGACATGACAATAAAGCCAGAAAAAAACGGTCGATTCTTAAAAACAAAGACAGGTCTCGGAGCTAAAGTCAAACGTCCCGGCTTTCCAAAATCATTTGCAAAGGAACTTGTCACTCGCACTGGAACAAAATATTTGGCGAAGGAAGAAAACTAACACTTTCAATATAAGGTTATTTTACATGCGACTTTACATATAACCGTTATTATGGTAAATAAAAGATTTTAACCTTGATTTCACAGATAAACGACAAAAAATTTCGGGTGGATATTATGTTTGTTTCAGTGTTAATCTCTCTTAAAATTAGTGTTTAGTTCGCCTATTTCATCAGATTACAATGAAAAATGAGTACCTTTGCAGCTGATTTAGTCCGTTAAGGCCAGAATAAGTACTGATAAGTATCAGTCGCCTTGCGGAAGAAAACCGTTTATTAATAAATAATAATGTACGCAATCGTAGAAATTAACGGTCAGCAGTTTAAAGTTGAACAAGGAAAAAAGCTTTTTGTTCACCACATCAAAGATGTTGAGAGTGGAAAAACTGTTGAGTTTGACAAGGTACTCCTGGTAGACAATGAAGGAGCTATCACTGTCGGCACACCTACTGTAGAAGGTGCAAAAGTAGTAGTAGAAGTTGTGAACCCTAAGAGTACCGTTTCTGTTCTTTCAGAAGAAGCTTACGCAGAAAAAATGAAAAAAGCAGAAGCTTAACAATTTTCAAACTTATTCCAAACAAACAACAGGTTTCCCAATTCTCATCCGAGGATTGGGATTCTTGCTTTAAAATCTTTCCCAACATTACAAGATACTATTTGACTTTCAGTGAGAAGTTGTGTAGCCCCGAACTCTAATCATTACGAATTATTAGTCTGTAGATTCAGTGAATATAACTATGCTCTTACAGTGGCCGCAGTTTCTCGTCATATATGTAATGACATAACGCAGCTATATTGCCTATCATCATAACCGTCTGTGAAAGGAAATTTTTGAGACCAAAGCCATGTGAGCTTTGGTCTCAAAAATTCATTTCTTATTGTTTTGCAACCTTCAGTTTGGCAGGCTTCATTCCTGCTGAACAGTCGATGGTGAAGACGTAGGTTTCTCCATCTTTGATTGTTGCATCGTCGGCGATGACGATATTGCCATCTTTCTCCTGAACTTTGAAATAGGGATTGTCGGTAACGAGATAATGGTCGGAACCAGCTTTACCGAATTCCACACCCCAGTTGGGCTGACCGAAGAACTTGAAGTTGATATCTTTGGCATTCAGTTGCTGTCCGATGGTCAACGTCACTTGGTATACTTTATCAGCTATGGGAGCCATGGCCACATCAACATCTACCCCAGTCCACCAGCCATGGTTGATGGCTTTCCATGTAGGCTTGTTCACGCCTTCGCTTCCGATGATCCATATACAACCTGTGCCATCGGGTTGTAGTGAGGCTGGGTTGCCATTCTCTGCCAGCGGATGTATGCGGAAGTACTTCTTCTCAAAGTCTGCCGTGAGCGAATAGCTTCCCGTGAGGGCTTTGAATGTGAATGTGCCGTCGTTGTTCCGACTTAGGAAATCTGGATCGTAATACCATTCGTCTGATTTCATTTCCAGTGATCCCTCAAACTCATATAGTTTTCCTCGCGACATATTCAGCACTTGTGTTTCGCCGCTTGCGGCAAACTGAACTAATGTGACTTGGGCTTCGTAGGTTGGTCCGTACTCGAAATACCGCATATCGAAGCTGATCTCTACATCTCCCGCATTCTCAGATGTGAAAGTGATGTCGCCATTGTTTTCTAGAGACACTTCCTTGCCATTCCATCCAAACAACAATGGCTCGTGTGTATTCCCAACGGCAGGAGCCTTGAAATGGCCCTTGGTAACCGTAGAGGGAGTATTGATGATAGTGGTGAACAAGTAGGGATTCTCGGCTGACGGTGTCATGGCATAAGTTTTCCCATCTGCACAAACGAAATCGATGGATTTGAATTTCGGACGTTGGATGTCCACCTCAAGACTTTTTTCTGTTATTGCCAGAGATACATCCTGTAGTGTAAAGCGAAGCTCGACCGTACCATTGGGAATGGAACGGTAAAAAGGCGCTTTAATACGTCCGCTGTATGTTCCCTCTGTCTTGGTTCTGACTGTTTGCGTGGCTACGACTTCCCCTCCGTAGCACAGTTCTACTTTAAGGGTGGAGAGGGGAACTCCCGTGCTGTTAGAGCAGTTCACATGATAATCTATACTGTCGCCCATCGTGGCGGAAAGCCGTTCGGTAGAAACCGTGATGACAGGATTCCCTGTCGTGGTTTCGTCATCATTACAGGCCACAAGTAGCGGCACTGCAATGATGAGAGCAAGGATATGTTTGATATATCTTTTCATTTTCAATCTTTTTTAGATGTTGTAGAAGGATTCCATATACATGATACAACACCTTCGGCAGGAACTGTTACCTGGAAGTTGTATGCACCGTTGCTGACGGTTATCATCTGGTCGTGGCCACCGCTGTTGGCCAATACGATGCCGTATGTGGAATCGGGATTGCGGAATGTGGCATAGTCTACATCCTTGATGTGTGCGCTACGGCTTGAATCTTCTATCCGAACGGCTCCGGGGCGCACCACGCTGGATATATGGCTGATGATGTAGTAGTGAGAATTGCGATGCAGCGTCTTATAGTCCGATGCAATGTCTACAGCGCCGTAGCAAGTCTGGCAGCCTCCGTCGAGGTTGGGCCCCATTTTCTCATCGAGCATCAGATTCCATACCAACACAGCCTTGCAGTGTCTGTTCACTGTTCCCAAGATGACGTTTTTCATATCGGGCAACAGTCTGGCTGAAAGATTACGCCCGTTGTTCCACGTACCGATGGAACTCTCAGAGAAAATGAGTTCCTTATCGGGAGCCTTGGCATAAATATCATCCAACTCGGTATTGCTTCCACCGTAGTCGTGATAGGCTGCACCAACTACATATTCAGACCCTTCGAACTCGTTGCCAAGCGCGTTGTATATCTTGACGGGATAGTCTTCCTGATCGGCCTTGTTGTCGTAGTTGTAGTTGTGGTCGAAAAGGTAGATCTTAGTCTTCAGCGCATTCTTTTTGAAAGCTTTGGCCAATTCTTTGACAAACTCTGCCTGTTCCTGCCATGGCATATAGGTCGAGGCGCAGTTGGCTCTGTTGAGCGGCTCATTCTGTGGACTCACTGCATAGATGTTGATGCCTTCAGCTTTCATGGTCTGTACAAACTTCACGAAATAGTTGGCATAGTCGGTGTAATGGTCAGGATTGACATGTCCGTCAGTCCATGAGTCGAATGGAGCCTTTGTCTTCAGATCTTTCACCTTCATCCACTTCGGACAGGTCCATGGTGCTGCCACAATCTTGAGTTTGGGATTGATGGCAAGAATCTCCTTGAGAATGGGAATCACGTAGTCGGTCTCGTCTTTATAAAGACGGAAATGTTCCAGTCCTTTCTCGTCACACAAGGTGTATTCGGTACTCGAAAAGTCGTTGCATCCGATAGATATTCTCGCATAGCTCACTCCGTATCCTTCGGTTTCCGAATAGGTGCGTTTCAGAAAGTCCGCCCTGTCTGCAGCACTCATGTGAAGGAGATTGTAACACGTACTGTAGGTGATGGCAAAGCCAAATCCGTCGATTTCTTGTCCCACTTTCGTATCATCGATGAGAATGGTCGACGGAGCTAAAGACTCTCCGGCTTTCAACGAAATTTCCTTCTGAGCCAGCTGTATAAAACCGTCGGATGTTGTAGTGAATGTTTTCACCTTGTTGGCTTGAGGAACTGGAGAGGGTGTGGGATTCTCTGGCTTAACTTCAGGCTGAATATTGAGACCGCTGTCCACTGAGCATGCAATAGACAAGAAAAGGTTGGCACTGAGAAGCAGTGAAGTGATATACATATTTTTCTTTTTCATAAGTTTATTGATAATTGATGGGGTTGGAATTAATAGCCGGGATTCTGACGTAAGTTATCGTTCTCGTCAATAGCCGACTGAGGTATTGGGAGCAAATAAGAGTTCTCGTCAAATGGTCTTGCCTGTGGTAGGCGTCCTTCATCTCTGCGGTTAAGACTGTTCATGACACTTTCCACTTTGCCGTTGCGACACAGGTCGTACCACCGCTCTCCTTCCATGGCAAGCTCCAACCGGCGTTCCAGTAAAACGGCTTCCTGCATTTTTTCTTTAGAAGACGTGTATTTGGTATCCAAAACGTGGAGCTTGGCCCTTTGCCTGATGATGTTCACGAGTTTGGCTGCTTCAGCCAAATTGCCCTTGTTTGCATAAGCTTCTGCCTCAAGAAGGATGATGTCGGCCAAACGAACAACATATACGTTGTTATACCCCGAACGCAGTTTATACATAAAGGCATAGTGTGAAGACGGATAGTAGTTGCTCCACGTGCAGTCATAATAAACGATGGTCTGATTCTTTCTCAGCGTGTCGTTCTCGGCTTCAAAGGCTCTGATAAGGTCGCGTGATGGGGTTACCCATTTGGCCCAAGTGAAGCTATTGTCATAATCTTCCAGACATCGGCCGTACATCCATGATTCCCAGTTGCCGGCTCCGGGGAACCACTGAATCTCAAGTATTCCCTCAGTGGTGTTGCGCTTCATGCAGTCCTTGGTTTTAGCGTTCCATCCCCATAAGGTGGCAAAATCTTTTTCCAAAGCTACGCCAGGTGTATTTCTCACCTTTTCAGCGTAAGCAACCACCTTGTCATAATCACGCACGGCCTTCTCGGCGTACACCTTGCATAGGAATGCCTGTGCTACCGTCTTTGACATCAGCGTGCGGTCGGTTGACGAAATGTCGGGAGCGTTTAGCTCTGCATATTCCAAGTCTTCGATAATCTGCTGATAACATTCCTCTGTTGTAGAACGTGGTGGAAAGTAAGTGGGATAAACCTCTTTTATATTGTTGGAAGTAATGGTCTGCGCCACTTTCGTGATGACAGGCAGTGAGCCCCACATCCGCACCATGCGGAACATCATCAATGCACGGAATATTTGTCCTTCCGCACGCCATTGACGATACTCTGCATCGCTAACTTCTCCTATCTTGTGAAGCTGTTCTACACCATTGATGAGCACGTTGGCTTTGGCAATGTCTTCCAGATACCGACTCCAGTCGCGGCTCATCGTTCCCGTGGCCGCATCCAGGGCATTGGTTTCCGTGGGAATGGTTTCCTGTCCGGTTGTTCCTCCGTAGGCATTGTCGGCATGGGCTTCGCCCAGCAGCAAATAGTCTAGATGCATGTGTTCCTGCCGGTTTTTAAAGAGTTTGTATAAAGCCGTTCGCTGGCTCAGGGCAGCTTCCCTGTTCTTCAGCACGGCTGTAGTTGTGTCGGTTTGTGAGCCTTCGGTTAGTTCCGAGGCTTGGGATATAGGCTCTGTGTCCAATGAACAGGCTGTTGTGGCAGATAGCGCACATCCCATTAGTATTGTTTTAATATATTGTTTTGTTGTCATGATGATAGTTGTGTTAATGATTAGAATTCTACTTTAAGTCCCATGACAAACGAGCGATTCAAGGGGTAAGTTCCCCAGTCGATTCCTTGCACACCTCCACTGTTTCCATATTGGTTTACTTCCGGGTCGCGACCGCTATAATTGGTCCATGTCAGGAGATTGGAAAATGATATGTATGGCATGAGGCGAGTAAGGTGAAGTTTGTCGATAGCGTTCTTAGGAACATCGTAGGATAAGGATATATCCTTAACTCGCAGATAACTGCCGTCTTCAAGATAATAGGTGGAGTTTTGCTGATTAAAGCCTACTCTTGGAACAGACTTGTTTTGGCCTGGTACTCTCCAACGGTCTAGAACTCCTTTACTTTGGTTTCTTCCGTTAAACATACCTTCACTTTCCATACGCGACACATTATAGATGTCGTTGCCCACGCTACCCTGCACGAGGATGCTCAGATTGAGACCCTTCCATGAGAAGGTGTTGGTCAAACCATAAGTGAAGTCTGGATTAGGGTCGCCGATATAAGTACGGTCACTGGCCGAAACAATACCGTCTTCATTCACGTCACGATAAATCATGTCGCCAGTTTCACGATCCACGCCATCGGCCACGTAACCCCAAAAGGCTCCCAACGGATGGCCCACAGCGTTTCGCACCACGCTTTGTCCCACATTGTCGTTGGTGACGGCACCCCAGTACACCGGCACCAGCTCGAGACGGGTCAGCTTGTTACGGTTAAACGAAATGTTGAAATTGGTATTCCATTTGAAGTTACCCGTCAGATTTTTGGAGTCTATGGAGAATTCCATTCCCTTGTTTTCAATTTCTCCTCCGTTATAGGTCAGGTTTCTGGCAGCAGCACTTCCAGCCGGCAACGTAATGTGCATCAGCATATCACTGGTCTTCTTGTAGTACCAGTCGAAATAGAAAGTCAATCGGTTGCGCAGCATGGTCAAGTCAAACCCAATATCCATTTGAGAGGTAGTCTCCCAGGTAAGTTCTGGATTGCTCAGTGAACCTTGTGTACGGGTTGGAACAGCGTGTTCGTTGCCCGTTTCCCACCATTGTATGCGTCCGAAGTTATAGAGAGCCAGATAGCCGTAGTCTCCCAGTCCGCTTTGGTTACCGGTTTGTCCCCATCCGCCGCGAATCTTCATGTCGTCAATCCATTCTATGTCTTTCATGAAGTTCTCGTTGGAGATACGCCAGAGAAAGAGGGGAAAACACCCCATCGATGTCCGGGAGCAAGTCTTGAGCTGCCGTCGGCACGTAGGTTGGCGGTCAGCATATAAGTGCTGTTCCAGTTGTATTGCAAACGACCGAAGAATGAGAAAATCTTCCAGTCGGAAGCAGATGAACCGGTGCCACTCCAACTGATTTTATTGGCAGCGTTGAGAGTGCGGAAGAGGTCGTCGGCATAGTCGGATCCATTGACATAGTTCTGGCTCCAGTCGCTCTGCGTCCATGAAGAACCGGCCATGGCGTCCAGTCCGTGTTTGTCAAAATTCTTTTTCCAATTCAGCACGTTATCGATGGTCCATACCGTTCCTGTCGAACGCCCGTCATAGCCCGTACCGTTCTGGTTGCGACCCTCTCGTGTAAGTTTTGGGTCAAGAAAATTGGTAACTATTGACGATGACCGGTCAAACGAAATCGTGCTCGTCAATGTAAGTTCTGGAATGAAGGTTACGATAAACTTTCCAGTCGCCAACAGTTTGTTGTATTGGCTCTTGTTGTCTTTGGTACGGGCAATATTCTCCAGTGGTCCGTCCACATTTACACCATAAAAGTCGGTGTAATACTGTCCCGGGCGAGCTGGATCCCATATCGGAGCATATGTCGGCGTGCTTAGAATGGCGGGAACCACACCACCTCGGTCGCTACTCGTTCCCGAGATAATGCCTGTTCCTTTAAAAGTATAATCAGAATAAGCCACACTGCCGTTAAACGTGAGCCATTTACTGATTTCGTTCTCCAGCGATCCCCGCATATTGTAGCGTTTGTAGCTGGAGCTCACAATCACACCGTTCTCTCCCGTATATCCTCCTGAAAGGTAATAGCGCAGCTTATCGTTTCCGTTGGTAATGGCCAGTTGGTAGTTCTGCACGTTGCCTGTTCGGTACACTTCCTTCTTCCAGTCGGTTCGGTCTCTAAGTTCTGCGGGGAGTTTCAGACTCAAAACGCCCTTCTCGTTCATATCATTGATGAGATCCTTGTATTCTTCTGCGTTGAGTGGATCTTGGTTGTCACGAACGGTATTGAAGGCATAATGTGCACTAAGGCTTACCTTAGCTACACCAGATTTTCCTTGTTTGGTTCCGATGATAACCACACCGTTGGCAGCTCTCGATCCGTAGATGGCTGCCGACGAAGCATCCTTAAGAATTTGGATGTTGTCAATGTCGTTGGCTGATAGATAGTCAATGTTGTCTACAGGCACACCATCTACCACATACAGCGGGTTATTGCTTCCGTTGAGCGAAGTGGTACCCCGCACACGTATCGTCGGCGCAGAACCGGGTTGGCCGTTGGCCTGACTAATTTGCAGTCCGGCTGCTTTTCCCTGCATACCCTGCACGGCGCTCACAATAGGACGTGTTTCCAGGTCTTCGGTGTTCACACTCGATACAGCTGTGGTCACATCTTTTCGTTTCACCGAACCGTAACCTATGGCCACGACCTCCGAGAGGATGTTGGCTTCCTCCTCCATAACAACATGCATATTGGGTTGTACACGTTGTTCCAAAGTTTTGTAGCCTACATAAGAAATGCTCACACGCGCAGAGCGGTTAGCCTCAAGGCTAAATTTACCGTCTATATCGGTTACGGTCCCGCTGCCGGTTCCTATTACCTTCACGGTAGCTCCTATAATGGGTTCTTGATGGGTATCCAGGACTACACCGCTCACTTTTATTATTTGTGCGACGGCTGTCATGGTAAAACACAGGAACGCCACAGAGAGCATGATGGCTTTTGGCCACAATTTCTGATTGTTTCTCATTCTAAATGTTTTTAGTTATTGACAGATGTTTAAGTTTTGTTTTGCAAATTTAATTAATAGAATCAAGCTTTGTTTACATACAAAGGTATCAATGTGGATAATTCTGTATGGTGGAAAATGATATATTATTGATATACATGATGTTGTGTTTTATGTTCAGGTGTTTTAATATAGAAATGATTTTGTTCTTTACAGCTTAAAGGCATCATAAAACAATGTAAAATGTTTGTTGAAACTGAAAAATATGGTATATTTGTGTGCCTATTAATTATATTTAACCGTCATGAAAATAAGACTTTTACTCTTATTTTTTATCTTCGCTTTGTCCCAGGAATCGTCTATGGCGCATTCCAATCGTTCCGAGACACAGCTTTCTCTTAACGAGCTCTATTCACTTTTAGACCGCTCCATCAAAAATTCTCAACAACATATCAAGACCAAAGAACATCGCCTTTCTGTTTTACGCCGGCAGTATGAGGGCATGAGCAATCTTCAAGCACGCTATGAGTTGGCGGACGGATTGTATCGTGAATATTATTCCTACAGCAACGACTCTGCGCTCGTATGGCTTGGTCGCGGACTGGAACTAGCCAAAGCATTGAAGCGCAAAGACCTTCTTAACAATCGTCGGCTGCTGTTGGCCAATCAGTATGGACTCTCTGGATTTTACAACGAGGCCATATTCCATTTTCAGCAGATTCCTCTTGAAAGGCTTAGCATGGAAGATCGCATAAACTATTATTTCGTAGGCAGTCATTTCTATGGCGATTTAGCTTTCTTTTCGAAAGATTCACAGATAGCGCAACAGTATTATCATATAGCAGACCAATATAGTGATTCTCTCAATGCCATCGCCCCCCACAATTCTATTCCATACTTATGGAGAAAGACCGAAAGACTCAACAACAGCGATCAATATCAAGAGGCACTGAAAACATCCACTCAATGGGAGAAACAGGTCAGCTACGGAACCCACGACTATGCTATCATGGCTTTCTTCCGCGCGGAGATCTACCGCAAGATGAAAAACCGTGATGAGCAGAAACGTTGGCTGGCCATATCGGCCCTGTGCGACATTAACAGTGCTGTCATGGACCAGAGTTCTCTGTGGAATCTCGCCAATCTGCTCAGTGAGGATGGCGATAACGACAGAGCCTATCAGTATATGGATTTCTCGTGGACTTGCGTTTCCCATTTCAGCACGCACATGCGTGGCTGGCTCGTTTCGCCCATCCTGACACTCATCAACAACAACTACCGCGACAGTCTGCAAAGTGCCAACCACCATCTCATGTTACTCATCGTTGTTGTCAGTCTTCTTTCCATTATTCTGCTCGGTATCATCTTCTATGTTCAACACAAACGGACACAGCTTGCCAAGGCCAGAAACGAATTGAAAAGCATCAACAGTAGATTGGAAATCCTCAACGATCAACTTTCCAATGCTAATACGCTCCTTTCATCTACCAATCATCAGCTTTCCGATGCCAACAAGATGAAAGACGAGTACATCGGTAAATTCCTTTCCACGTGTTCCGAATATATCGATAAACTCGATAACTACCGCATCAAAGTCAATAGAAAGCTCAAGGCCAGACAATATAACGACTTGTTGAAAATGACGGAAACCGACGAGCTCAAATCCAATGAGCTGAACGAGTTATTCTACAATTTTGATACCGTCTTTCTTCATCTTTTTCCCAATTTTGTCAATGATTTCAACGCGTTGCTCCAACCCGAACATCGTATCCACATTCCCCACGGCGGACAGCTGACTACCGACCTGCGCATCTTTGCGCTCATACGACTGGGCATTGAGGAGAGTTCCCGCATTGCCGAATTCCTCAATTATTCACCTAATTCTATCTATAATTATCGTGCCCGCATTAAGAAAAAAGCCCTTTGCGACCGCAGTGAATTTGAGAAGCGCGTTAAGAATATAACGATGTAGGACGTACACCATATTTAAGTATCAATTAATAATCACAGTAGAATTAAAATCTTTCTTTTTTCTATGAAATGTTATCTTTTTTACACGGTTTTGTAACAACACTCCTTTATTTTTGTAAGCAAAATAAGATAACACAGAAAAAAAATGAAAGTCATATTCATTGTACAAGGTGAAGGCAGAGGACATCTGACACAAGCCTTGACTTTAGAGAAAGCACTTCGTGATTGTGGCCACGAAGTAACCGAGATACCTGTCGGTAGAAGTCGGTCTAGGGAAGTACCCTCCTTTTTTCTTCATCGAACACAAGCCCCTGTCTTTGGCTTCCTCAGCCCTAACTTTCTACCGTCAAAAGCAAACCAGAAGGTAGGACTTACTCGATCTATCATCTACAACATTTTTAAATCGCCTAAATACCTGTCGAGCATTCGATATCTTCATGAGCATATCCAAGCGAGTGGTGCCGACCTGGTCGTCAATTTTTATGAAGTCCTCACAGGATTAACCTATTTTCTTTTTCGGCCCGGCGTACCAGAAGTGTGCATCGGTCATCAGTACATGTTTTTGCATCCATCCTACCCTTTCCCGAAAAAACATAAAGCGAGCCAACGCCTCATGTTGGCGTTCACGCGAGCAACATGCCTGGGCGCCACGCGTAAGTTAGGCTTGTCGTTTAGGAAAACTGGCGATTACGATGAAGAAAACCTATCTGTTGTACCACCATTATTACGTGATGAGGCACTAAAGATACAAAGAGGTAAGGGTGATTACATGACGGGCTATATCATCAATGCTGGGTTCAGTGACTCGGTGATGCAGTGGCATGCCAATCATCGAGATATCTCGCTGCACTTTTTCTGGGACAAAAAGGATGCGGAAGAAACCACACAGATTGACGACACACTGACTTTTCATCGCATTGACGATCAGAAATTTTTATATTATCTGGCCAATTGTAAGGCTTATGCAACAACTGGTGGTTTTGAGTCGGTATGCGAAGCCATGTATATGGGTAAGCCCGCGATGATGGTACCTGTCCATGTCGAACAAGAGTGCAATGCGCATGAGGCCACGTTGGAAGGGGCTGGAATCAAGTCAGATAGCTTCAACATGGACCAACTTATTGCATTTAGTCAGCAATATATGGAAAAAACGGAATTTCGTACCTGGGAAAATGGCGCCAAAATGATGATTGTTGCGCGGTTGGAGGCAGCCGTGGAGCAATACAACAACACTGCAACCAACAAAGGCTACGGTCTAACGAGGTTTGGAAGAAAACTGTTAGTGAAGAGCCTTTTGCACAATTTTTCCTTCAAAAATTACTGATAAATCCACCACTATATATAATAGGTGCTCATCAAAGTGAATGGAGGAATCATGACATGCAACAGCATGACTCCTCAATTCATTCAGTTTTCGCCAGAAAATTGTTTGATGCGTTGCTCTTCTGCCAGCTTACAAATCAATAAGACACCATCTTTTTCGGCGACAATACAATCATCAAGTCCTTGGATGACAACTTGTTTGGCCTGTGTCGCATGTACGATGCAATTATGAGTGTCATACAAAGAAATATTCTCTCCGATGATGCCATTGCCGTACAGATCGCGCTTAGTTTGCTGAAGTAGCGAACTCCAGGTACCCAGATCACTCCATCCAAACTCTGCTGGACACACAAAGATTTCTTCAGATTTCTCTAAAATCGCATAGTCTACAGAGATGTTTTCACACGCACCATATCGTTCGTCGATGACCTGTTGTTCTTCTTTGGTACCATAGATATCCATCATGCTCTCAAAAATCTTAGCCATTGCTGGCACATATACCCTGAAGGCATTGACGATTGTTTTAACGTTCCAAATAAAGATGCCGGCATTCCAGAAAAAATTGCTCTGCTCGATATATTCTTGTGCGGTCTGTAAATCTGGTTTTTCCCTAAATCTATCTACCCTGAAAAGTTCTTTGTTACGCAACGAACTGGAGGTTAAATCTGCTTGGATGTAACCATACCCTGTTTCAGGTCTGTTGGGTTTCATTCCCAAGGTGATGATTGCATCTGTTTCGTTGGCAAAAGTTAAACAAGATTTGACTACTCTTTGGAATTCAACTCCATTAGTGACAACATGGTCACTGGGCGTCACTACGATGTTAGCTTGCGGGTCACACGACTTGATACGCCAACTGACGTATGCTATACAGGGTGCCGTATTACGGCGCATGGGCTCCTGAAGGATGTTTTCAACGGGGACATCAGGAAGCTGTTGACGCACAAGATGAAAATATTTCTTATTGGTCAAAATCCAAACGTGATCGGGAGAACAAAGTCCACTGAATCTGTCCAAAGTGAGTTGCAAAAGGGATTTGCCAACTCCTAATACATCAATAAACTGCTTGGGTTTATCACTTGTACTCATGGGCCAAAAGCGGCTCCCTACTCCACCTGCCATAATTACCAAATGGTTGTGTGTTTTTTCCATATATAACCAAATATTGTTTTCTTATGCAAATATAGTGATAATAAATCACAAACGACAAAAAATGATGTAAAAACGTTGACAATCAATCGCTATTCTCAAATCAATATGCTATCTTTGCAAGTGTATACATTTTATCTGTATACCTTAAATTATACTTACATCGAAAAAACTAATATTATAACTATAACATGATGAATGACTTAAAAACTATGAACCGTGCGGCAGACAACATCAGAATTCTTGCTGTCTCCATGGTAGAAAAGGCAAACTCTGGCCACCCAGGAGGTGCTATGGGCGGTGCTGATTTTATTAATGTGCTTTTTTCAGAATACTTGGTGTACGACCCAGACGATGCAACTTGGGCTGGAAGAGATCGTTTTTATCTTGACCCAGGTCACATGTCGCCCATGCTTTACTCCACACTTGCCTTGCAAGGTAAATATACGATTGATGAATTGAAGAATTTCAGACAGTGGGACTCGCCAACAACGGGCCATCCCGAACGTGACATCACTCGAGGAATAGAAAACACATCTGGACCTTTAGGTCAAGGACACACCTTTGCTGCCGGTGCAGCTGTGGCGGAAAAGTTCCTGGAAGCCAAGCTTGGAAAAACCATGATGCAACATAAGATATATGCATATATATCGGATGGTGGCATTCAAGAAGAGATTTCCCAAGGAACAGGCCGGTTGGCAGGTGCGTTGGGGCTGAACAATCTCATCATGTTCTACGATTCTAACGACATTCAGCTCTCGACGGATTGCGATGCTGTAACGCAAGAAGATACAGCAATGAAATATCAATCATGGGGATGGAACGTATTGACCATCAACGGTAATGATGTTACTGAGATTCGTCAAGCATTGGACGCAGCCCTGACGGAACAGCACCGACCCACGCTCATCATAGGCAAGACTACCATGGGTAAGGGGGCTTTGAAAGCTGATGGCAGCAGCTACGAGCGTAATGTGAAAACACACGGTGCCCCACTTGGCGGTGATGCTTACACTAAAACAGTACTTAATCTGGGCGGAAACCTCGATAATCCTTTTGAAATCTTCCAAGAAGTCCAAGCAATGTACGACAAACGCCAGGACGAACTGCGAGAGATTGTTGCCCAACGCCACGCTGAAGAGAAGGCATGGGCTGAGAAAAATCCAGAGTTGTCGGCACAAATGCAAGACTGGTTCTCTGGTAATGCTCCTCAAATTGATTGGAGCAAGGTTGAACAGAAACCAGGACAGGCCACTCGTGCTGCTTCATCAGTATGCCTTAGTGTCCTGGCCGAACAGGTTCCTAACATGGTTTGTTCGTCTGCCGACCTATCCAATTCGGACAAAACAGATGGTTTCTTGAAAAAAACGCAGAGCATGGTGAAAGGCGATTTCACTGGTGCTTTCTTCCAAGCTGGCGTCAGTGAGCTTACCATGACCTGTATGTGCATTGGCATGTACCTGCACGGTGGCGTCATTCCTGCCTGTGGAACCTTCTTCGTCTTCTCCGATTATCAGAAGCCGGCCGTTCGTTTGGCCGCATTGATGGAAGTTCCCATCAAGTTCATTTGGTCACACGACGCATTCCGTGTTGGTGAAGATGGTCCTACCCATGAGCCTGTGGAGCAGGAAGCACAAATCAGATTGATGGAAAAGTTAAAGAACCATCATGGAAAAGATTCCGTCAGAGTGTTTCGTCCTGCAGACGTTGAAGAGACAACAGTGTGTTGGCAAATGGCCATGGAAAACATGGATACACCGACGGCACTCATCCTTTCACGTCAGGCCATTGAGAGTTTGCCAGAAGGAAACAACTACCAAGAAGCACGTAAAGGTGCATACATCGTTGCTGGCAGCGACGAACAATATGACGTTATCTTGTTGGCCAGCGGCTCAGAAGTGTCAACTTTGGTTGCCGGTGCAAAATTATTGAGAAACGACAACATCAAGACGCGCATTGTCAGTGTGCCGTCTGAAGGGTTGTTCCGCCGTCAAAGCAGAGAATATCAAGAGTCCATTCTTCCGAAAGATGCAAAGATTTTCGGTCTGACAGCAGGATTACCAGTAACCTTACAAGGCCTGGTTGGAGCCAATGGAAAAGTCTTTGGACTTGAGAGCTTCGGCTATTCTGCACCTTATAAGGTGTTGGACGAAAAGTTAGGCTTCACGGCTGAGAATGTATACAAGCAGGTAAAAGAATATCTATCTGAATAATTTTGTCATGGATATCAAGACAGTTGGCCTCGCATGTGATCATGCTGGCTATGAAATAAAAGAGTTTATCAAGCAATACCTTGAAGAGAAAGGTATTTCGTACAAAGACTATGGCACCAACAGCACATCCTCTTGTGATTATCCCGATCACGCCCATGCCTTAGCCAATGCCATTGAGCGGGGTGACGTCTATCCCGGTATCGGTGTGTGTGGTTCGGGAGAAGGAATGAGCATGACGCTCAATAAGCATCAAGGAATACGTGCCGGACTGGCTTGGTCGCCCGAGATTGCTCACTTGACTCGTCTCCATAACGATGCCAATGTGTTGGTTCTGCCGGGAAGATTTGTTGACAAGGAGACGACAAGAAAGATTCTTGATGAGTTCTTTTCTACCGATTTCGAAGGTGGACGACATTCTCGCAGAATAGCAAAGATACGTATTCAATAGCATGAACATCAGGAGAGCCCGCCTTGGTTCTCTTGATGTTTTTATTTCTATCTACATCCTGATGAGCGAAAACGATTATCAATTCGAGATATGCGCAAACAGTGTTGAGAGCTGCTTGGCTGCTCAGGCTGGTGGTGCAAACCGTGTTGAACTGTGCGCCGGCATTCCAGAAGGTGGCACAACGCCTTCTTATGGTGACATCAAGATGGCCAGAGAACACCTTGACAAAACGCGTCTGCATGTGATCATCAGGCCACGTGGAGGTGATTTCCTATACTCATCGCTTGAAATCAAGTGTATGTTGGCAGACATTGACATCTGTAAACAACTGGGAGTAGATGGCGTTGTGTTCGGTTGCCTGACTAAAAATGGTGGCATTGACATAGAAAACAACCAGCTACTTTTATCGCATGCCAAAGGCATGTCTACGACCTTTCACCGAGCCTTTGATCGATGTAAGCATCCTTTCGAAGCTCTTGAACAGCTGATAGACCTTGGGTTCGACCGCATACTTACATCCGGACAACAGCCTACTGCGGAAGAAGGTATCGAAATGTTAAAGCAATTGCAACACAGGGCACAAGGAAGAATCAACATCCTTGCTGGTTGCGGCATCAACGAAACAAACATCGTACACATCGCCCAGTGTACCCTTGTCAAAGAATTCCATTTTTCTGCCAGAGAAAGTGTTTACAGCCAGATGGAATACCATAACCCATCCGTCTACATGGGAATGGCAGGTCAAGATGAAATGACCACGGAGGTAACAACAGAAAGGCGTGTGCGAAACACGATACAAGCACTTCTTCATTCAACAAGATAATCTATTCAACCTATGAAAAAAGCAAGCCTAATCCTATTGATGCTATTGTGTTTCCAACTTAGCCAAGCATCTTTAATTTTCAAAGACAACCAACAACGCCAAGAGGTCCTTCAAGCTTTTAATGAAAGAATGAAACGAATAGGACCTAAATTCTTTGACATCAATGGGTTAAAGTTGACAGATGACGAACTGGATGCCTTGCATTTTCTGTATGCTTACATGCCTGTAGCTGATAACACTGACTACCCTACTCGTTTTTACTTAGAGAATATCCGAAGTACTTTTACCACGCAACAAGCCATGCCCTGGGGAACAAAGGTGCCACAGCTGTTGTTTCGCCATTTTGTCGTGCCGCTACGTGTTAACAACGAAAACCTTGACGATGCCAGAAAGGTTTTTCATGACATGCTGAAAGACCGCATTCAAGGCATGAGTATGCAAGAAGCAATCCTGGAAGTGAACCATTGGTGCCACGAACATGTCACCTATACCCCATCCGATGCTCGTACGTTGTCTCCGTTAGCCTGCATGAAGAACGCACAGGGACGTTGCGGAGAAGAGAGTACTTTTACCGTTGCTGCGCTCAGGGCTGTGGGCATTCCGGCCCGACAAGTATACACCCCACGTTGGGCCCACACTGACGACAATCATGCATGGGTAGAGGCTTGGGCAGACGGCAAGTGGTATTTCCTGGGTGCCTGCGAACCCGAACCGGTACTGAACCTTGGCTGGTTCAACGCGCCAGCATCGAGAGCCATGCTCATGCACACACGGGTTTTCGGGCATTATGACGGACCTGAAGAGATTGTTCTACGCACTTCCAATTTTACGGAAATCAATTTGATTGACCATTATGCCGAAACCGCACGGGTAGACTTTACCGTTGTGGACCAAAATGGTAAACCCGTCAATCACGCACAGGTAGATTTCAAGATATACAACTATGCTGAATTTTATACCGCGGTAAGGAAATTTACGGATCAACAGGGCAAGACGTTCCTCACAGCCGGCAAAGGCGATCTGCTGGTTTGGGCATCAAAAGATGGATATTACGGATTTTCCAAGGCCTCGTTCGGCAAAGATCAACAAGTAACCATTCGTCTCAACCGATCGCAGAAGACAGATCTGGCTACAAAAATGCACCCGTTGGACTCTCTTGACATTGTTCCTCCGCCAGAGAAAGCACGAATACCACAAGTGACAGAGGAAATGAATGCAAAGAATAAACTTAGATTTGCGCAAGAAGACAGCATCAGAAAAGCTTACGAATCAAATTTCTATCAGGCTGTAGATGAGAGTGAGTTGTCACAATTGTTAGTGAAAGCGCGAGGCAACTGGCGGGTCATCAAGAACTTTTATGACAAGTACCCAGAGAAAGAAGAAAGAGCGCTATCGCTCTTGAAGACATTGAGTGACAAAGATTTGCGTGATATCTCCATGGACATTCTCGAAGATCATCTCTTGGCGAAGAGCAACCAATTGAGTCCGAGAGTTGAGAACGAAATGATCATCCTACCCTTCAAACAACAATTACAAAACGCCTTTGACCCTGCAACAACCAAAAAGTTTCAGCAAAATCCGGCATTGCTTGTTGAATGGATTCAAAAAAACATACGCATCAACCCAGATAACGAGGCCTTAAGAATTGCACAAACGCCCATCGGCGTGTGGAAATCAAGGTTTACAGATGCTCGCTCAAGAGATATTTTCTTTGTCGACTTGGCCCGCAGTATTGGTATCGAAGCACGCAAGGACGTGGTTACTTCTAAAGTTCAATATCGCCTAAATGACCAATGGATGGATGTTAATTTTGAAACAGAAAAACAGAAAACAGCTCCAAAAGGAAAGCTGGTTTTAAGCTATTTGCCATCCAAATATCTGGATGACCCTAAGTATTATAACCATTTCAGCATCAGTAAAATAGAAAATGGCATTCCAGTTTTGCTAAACTTTGATGAAGGTCAGGTTGACATGGGCGGCGGAACAAGCTGGAAGAATACCTTCAAGGATGGAACGAGCCTGGATGCAGGAACCTATTTTCTGGTCACCGGCACTCGCATGGCCAGCGGAAATGTGAAAGAGAGCCATCAGATATTCAATATCAAAGAAGGACAAACGACAACGCTCGACTTGACACTTCGCACCTCCAAAACAGAGATTAGCGTGATTGGCAACTTTGACAGCGAGTCGAAGTTTGTGAAAGATGCCCAAGAGGTTAGCATCCTGTCGCAAACAGGGAGAGGATATTTTGTGTTGGGCCTTATCGATGTGGGACAAGAACCCACCAACCACACCCTGCGCGACATTGCCAAGCTGAAAGACGAATTTGACCGTTTGGGCAGACCTTTTGTACTTTTGTTCGAGTCAGAAGCGGAAGCCAAGAAGTTCAAGTCAAGTGACTTCGGAGAGCTACCCAACAAGACTATTTATGGTGTAGACAAAGATGGTGCTATCAAGAAGCAAATCGTGGCACAAATGAAGCTACAAGATGCTCGACAGTTACCCATCTTCATCATAGCCGACACATTTAACCGAGTGGTATTTGCATCTCAAGGATATACTATTGGACTTGGGGAACAACTGTATAACACGCTGAACAAATTGTAATCACGGCATTATATAAAGATGTGAGAGACACGCTTCAGATGAGAGCTAACACTGCCGCTTTATCAAATATGAGAACCCGACTGAACGAATGTTGTAAACAAATGATATTCAATCTGTTATCTATTTCGTTTTAAAGTCATTGATATTGGAGGGCAAAGTCAATGACTTTGGAGGCCAAACTCATTGACTTTGCGCGATTAACTCAATGAGATTGTAACGTCATGTGTGTCAAGCAGTTTTCTAAGGAAACCAACAATGGCCCAACAGACTGTTTCGGACATACCTTAGACACTTCATTTTTCATCATCTTTTCAGTGGTATTCTCCTCCAAATCCAATTGGGTACCAACTTCCATAAGGCAACCAAAACAGACCACCGCCAATCGATGACGCGTACATGTTCATGACGCATGATGGCATGAAACATCTTGGCGGCAACTGTTTTCTGATTCATCAACATGGGATACGAGCCGCCATTGAGCAAAGGAGTGTCTACAAAACCTGGCCTAAGATCCGTAAATTTGATGTTGAGTTTACGAGAATTGGCCAATTGCTCAAGTGACTGAATGTAAATGTTTTGCATGGATTTGGTTGCACTGTATGCCGGTGCCGGCCCCAATCCTTTGGTTCCAGCAATGGATGATATCACAGCAATGTGCCCTCCCCCATGCACTGCCATATATCTGTAGGCTGTTCCCACCATCCTGACGAACCCCATGCCATTGGTGTTTACCGTGTTCAGCTCTATATCTTCCTGAAGCTCTTGGTTGATTTTTCCAACACCTGACACGTGTAAATACAAGTCTACCCCACCCATGCGCTCAATTAAATCAAGCAACTGGGCGGGTGCATCATCGCTACATACATCAATTTGGGCAGTATGGATGGCTGGTTCTCGAGCTTGTGAGTCATCACTTGCGGAGAAATTACGACGAAGGTTTTCTTCTCTCCACTTGTTCAAACAGTCGATACGACGGGCCGCTATCCCGACAGTCCAACCGGCATCATAAAAGAGTTGCGCCAGTTCTTTCCCCATTCCTGATGAGGCTCCCATGATAATTACTTTGTTCATGTTGACAAATATATGACAGATTAGTCAAAAAAACGAAGTATTTCATGACATTATGGATAAAATTAAGTATATTTGCATTCAGTAATCAAAACATTATCTCTATGAAAGATTTTTTCAAATATGTTGGAGCAACAGTCGTAGGACTGATCGTTTTTGGACTCATTGTGGTGATTTTTGGCACGATGAGTATAGTGGGCTTGATATCATCTGCGCAAGCTACTCAAAATGTTAGCAAAAACTCCGTTCTTGTCCTGAATCTTTCAGGTAGTTTGGCTGAACAAGGTAGTGATGATGTTTGGGGAATGCTCACCGGAAACGAACTTGGTTCCGTAGGGCTTGACGATATTCTTTCTGCCATCAAAAAAGCAAAAAATAATGACAGAATCAAGGGTATTTATATACAGTCGGGTATATTTTTGGCTAATTATGCCGGTAGACAAGAGATAAGAAATGCACTCTTAGACTTCAAAAAGAGCGGCAAAAAAATCATTGCTTACGGTGACAACTACACTCAGGGCAACTACTATCTGGCCTCTGTGGCTGACAAGGTTTTTCTGAACCCACGAGGCATGATTGATTGGCACGGCATTGGCGCTCAACCAATGTTCGTGAAAGATTTGCTGAAAAAAGTCGGTATACAGTATCAAGTCGTCAAAGTTGGAAAATACAAGAGTGCCACAGAAATGTACATCGCCGACAAGATGAGCGATCCCAGTCGTGAGCAAACGCAGGCTTACATCGACGGTATTTGGTCAGACGTGCTCAAGGCAGTGAGTAACAGCAGGAAAATCAACGTGGATCAGTTGAACCAATATGCTGACAGCTTGATAACCTTCAGCAATCCAAAGGATTATGTGGATGCCAAATTGGTGGATGGTTTGCTTTATACCAACCAGGTGAAGGACGAAGTTAAGAAGATGTTCGGACTCGACAAGGATGATCCTGTCAACCAAGTGGGTGTCACTGACATGCGTAGTGTCAAGGAAGAGACCGAAGGAAAACAGGTTGCGGTGTATTATGCATACGGCTCTATCGTTGACAATCCGGTGACTGGCAGCATGTTTGGAGCTGAACACATGATTGTAGGTTCAGAAGTTTGCAAGGATTTGGAGGCTTTGGCAGAAGATGATGATGTGAAAGCAGTTGTTCTCAGAATCAACTCAGGCGGCGGAAGTGCATACGCTTCAGAGCAGATGTGGAATCAGGTTGAGCAACTGAAGAAGAAGAAACCCGTGGTGGTTTCGATGGGTGATATGGCTGCATCAGGCGGATATTACATGGGTTGCAATGCCAATTGGATTGTAGCGCAGCCAACTACACTTACGGGCAGTATCGGTATTTTTGCCATGATACCAGACATGAGTCAGTTACTTACACAGAAATTGGAAATCAAGTTTGATGAGGTGAAGACCAATAAGAATTCTACGTTTGGGTCGTCAGCACGACCTCTGAACGCAGAAGAAATCGGTTATCTCGCAAGATATATTGATAGAGGGTACGCTCTCTTCCGCCAACGCGTGGCTGACGGACGTAAATTGTCTGTTAATCAAGTAGAGGCTATCGCCCAAGGGCACGTTTTCGTAGGTCGAGATGCTTTGAAAATTAAGTTGGTAGACGAATTAGGTGGTCTTGAAAAAGCGGTGGCAAAGGCTGCAAAGCTGGCTAAACTCGATGAATTCTACACGCAAGACTATCCTGCAAAGGCTGGTTGGATGGACCAATTGACGGGTGCCATGAGCGGCGGCAACTATCTTGACGAGCAATTACGAGCCACATTAGGCGAATATTACGAGCCCTTCATGTTGCTCAAGACGATGAATCAGCAGAACATGATTCAAGCTCGTATACCTTTTTATCTGAACATCAGATAATCAAGAATATCAAAACCACGGTCTTAACTCGCATCGAAACAGCGGCTATCATACATGATGCCGATTTGCATGAGTAAGACTCAATTTAATGAATGAGGACAGAAGGAGATTATATAAAGATTAACGAATGGCTGCTGCCACTGAGTTGGCTGTATGGAATTGGTGTGAGGTTACGCAATCAAATGTTCGAAATGGGCATCCTGAAAGAGCAGACATACGATATTCCTATCATCTCCGTTGGCAACATGACTGTGGGTGGAACGGGCAAAACGCCGCATGTTGAATACCTGGTTCGCCTCCTTGGTGACATGATGAAAGTGGGTGTGCTGTCAAGAGGCTATAAACGAAAAAGTAAAGGCTATGTACTGGCGCGCGAAGATTTAACCATGCAGGCAATAGGGGATGAACCGTTCCAGATGAAATCCAAATTCCCCAACATCTTTGTCGCTGTGGATGCGAACAGAAGGAGGGGCATTGAGAACCTGACATCTGATGCAGAAACGAAAGATGTTGATGTAATCATCCTTGATGACGCTTACCAACATCGCTATGTAAAGCCAGGAATCAACATCTTGCTGGTAGACTATCATCGATTCATCATGAACGACCAACTGTTGCCAGCCGGGCGTCTACGCGAACCGTTGAGTGGGAAAAACCGTGCAGATGTGGTCATCGTGACCAAATGTCCTAAAGACTTAAAGCCGATGGAGTTTCGGGTTTTGACCAAAAACCTGGACCTCTACCCTTTTCAATCTCTGTTCTTCACGACGATCAAATATGGTAATTTGCAACCAATATTCGGAAGCCAAACTCGCGCTCTCCGAACGATCAAGAATACAAACGTGCTCTTGGTAACGGGCATCGCTTCGCCCAAGCAAATGCATGAAGACCTGAAACACCACTGTCAGCATATACATTCATTGAAATTTGCTGACCACCATCTGTTCACCAGAAAAGATATTGAGAAACTAAATGCACAATTTGAGGCCATCAAGTCACCGAAAATTGTCATTACTACCGAAAAAGATGCTACGCGATTGGTTGCCGTAGACGGCCTCTCTGACCAAGTTAAGAATGCCATTTATTCATTACCGATACAAATAAGTTTTCTTCAAAACGATGAAGAAGCATTCAACCATAAAATCATTAGTTATGTACGAAAAAATTCAAGAAACAGCATCCTGGTTGAAAGAAAGGATGACAACAAGTCCAAAGACAGCAATCATCCTGGGAACCGGACTAGGACAATTAGCTTCAGAGATAACAGATAGTTACGAATTCGCCTATACTGACATTCCAAACTTCCCCCTGTCCACGGTGGAAGGTCATTCTGGCAAACTTATTTTTGGCAAGCTGGGAGGCAAGGACATCATGGCCATGCAAGGCCGATTCCACTATTATGAAGGTTATGACATGAAAGAAGTAACCTTCCCAGAGCGCATCATGTACGAGCTGGGCATTGAAACTTTGTTTGTTTCCAATGCCTCGGGAGGAATGAATCCCGACTTTAAAATTGGAGATCTGATGATTATCGACGATCATATTAACTTCTTCCCAGAGCATCCACTACATGGAAAGAACTTTCCAACAGGTCCAAGATTCCCTGACATGCATGAGGCCTATGACAGACAACTAAGAACACTGGCTGACAAAATTGCCAAAGAAAAAGGTATCAGGGTGGTTCATGGTGTTTACGTTGGTGTACAGGGACCGACTTTTGAAACACCTGCAGAATACAGAATGTATCATCGTTTAGGTGGTGACGCTGTTGGAATGAGCACCGTACCCGAAGTTATCGTGGCTCGTCACTGTGGCATCAAGGTGTTTGGAATGAGCATCATAACCGATTTAGGCATTGAGGGACAACCCGTCGAAGTTTCTCATGAAGAGGTTCAGGCTGCAGCGAACAAGGCTCAACCGCTGATGACTGAAATCATGAGTGAAATCATCAAGAGAAGTTAAAGCATGCTCACCGTAAGCTGATGAGTGAGTTGACAAGGCATATCCAAGCTCTCATGTTACTAAAACAATCATTGGGTACTCCTGTCAACTCACTTTGTAATCAATAGACTTTACAGCAAATTACCACTCAAGCGAATGACAGATATTTCAAAACTGGGTGAATTCAAACTAATTGATCACCTCACAAAAGACATCCAAATACAGAACCAATCAACAAAACTTGGTATTGGTGACGATTGCGCCGTGATGCACTATCCCGATAAGGAGGTACTGATGACCACCGACATGCTGATGGAAGGCGTTCATTTCGACCTCACTTACATCGATATGCAACACCTTGGCTACAAGTCAGCCATGGTGAATATCAGCGATATATTTGCCATGAACGGAACGCCAAAGCAGTTGTTGGTGAGCCTTGCCATTGACAAAAGGTTTAAAGTTGAAGACATGGAGGCTTTTTACAGCGGCCTGCAAATGGCTTGTAACAAATGGCATGTGGACATAGTGGGAGGCGATACGACATCCTCACGCACGGGTATGGCCATCAGCATTACCTGCATTGGGGAAGCAAAAAAGGAAGACATCGTTTATCGCAGCGGTGCCAAAGACACTGACTTGATTTGCGTCAGCGGCGATTTGGGTGCAGCCTACATGGGACTGATGTTGTTAGAACGTGAAAAAGATGTATATTACCAGCAGATAGATGAACTCAACAAGAAGCTGAAAGCTGCGCAAAAGGAACAAGACAATCAACTCGTTGAACACCTAAAGAAGAAACTTAGCGAGCTTGGTAACTTCCAACCAGACTTTGCAGGGAAAGAGTATCTGTTGCAAAGACAACTGCAAACAGAAGCAAGAGGCGACATCATAGAAAAGCTCCAAACTGCTAACATCCACCCTACTGCCATGATTGACATCTCCGATGGATTGAGCAGTGAATTGCTACATATATGCAAACAAAGCAAATGCGGATGTAGAATTTATGAGAAGAACCTGCCGATTGACTACCAAACAGCTGTCATGGCAGAAGAGTTGAACATGAATGTCACGACTTGTGCGTTGAATGGCGGCGAAGACTACGAACTGCTTTTCACTGTTCCCATCCCCGATCATGAAAAGATACAGCAGATAGAAGGCGTGCGAATGATTGGACATATTACCAAAGAATCATTGGGTGCCCAACTAATCACACGTGACAATCAAGAATTTACACTACGGGCTCAGGGGTGGAATCCGCTATAAATGAACTCTTTGTGTGTGAGCTGGCCATTGGAAACGCTTCGGATGACAGACGCATATATGCACTTTCATCGTGCGTTTTCTTTGTTAACAAATATTAATCAGTAACATTTTTTCAAGAAATGTTTCGGTGATTAGATAATATTTCTTACCTTTGCAACCGCAAAAGCAATGGTGCCATAGCTCAGTTGGTAGAGCAAAGGACTGAAAATCCTTGTGTCCCCGGTTCGATTCCTGGTGGTACCACAGAAGAAAGGTTGCAAATAAAAAGTCCTGAACATATGTTCAGGACTTTTTATTTGCACCTACTTGTTCTGTCGTCCGCTCATCAATAACACGATTTTAGCGGCTATTCGTGATGATAAGGCTCGCCTTTCAGGATGGTACAAGCTCGATACAACTGCTCAACAAAGATCAATCGGACCATCTGATGCGAGAATGTCAATTTAGACAAAGAAATCTTCTCATTTGCTCGCCCATACACTTCCGGAGAGAAACCGTATGGGCCACCAATCACAAAAACAAGTTTTCTAACCGATTGTTGTTTCTTTTCCATCCATGCCGCCAATTCAATACTCCGAAATTCTTTGCCATGCTCATCCAATAAAACCACAGTATCAGCAGCCTCTATCTTCTTAAGAATCAACTGCCCTTCCTGCACTTTTTGTTGTTCCACTCCCCTGTTCTTGTTGTTTTTTAGCTCAGGAATCACAGCTATGTTGAATGGTACATAATGACAAATCCTCCGTACATAGTCCTCTATACCTGCAATAAAATGTGGATTATCAGTTTTACCCACCACTATTAGTTCTGTTTTCATATGCTAAAAGGATTTCCTACCACAATCGTTCCATCACCATTCATGGAGAATTCGCTTATTTCTACCCGGCACAGGATATTTATTTCTCATCCGGGTTGATGATGTCATATTGATCTTTTCGCTTCGGATTCATTGGGAACCATCCTTTTTCAACTCGTTTCTTTTGAGAGAACAGCTCTCCAATCGTCCACAAACACGAAGCACCCAATACGCCAAGGAGCGATGAAAACATGACATCTTCAACAAAAAGTGACGCTATGACAGATAAAATGCCCATAACCAGGAATATCCACCAGGGACGAACGCCCCATTTGTACTCAACCTTAATCACCACGGGATGAAAGAGGCCGATGATAAGAAATGTTGACACCGCTATTATTAGTCCTTTGTAATACATGGTTATCGATAAGTTTAAAACTTGAAGTTGTTAATCAATCGCTATTTTGCAAGCTCTTTGCAAATGTACAAAAAAACGCTTAATGCCAGAAAATTCTCATTTAAAATTACTATCTTTGTCAAACAATACGTATAACTTAAACAGCATAAAGATATGGCAAACAATGCAGAACTGATTGCCCAGTGTGAACAGAAGGCAAAACAATGGTTGACTCCCGCATTTGATGAGGAGACCCAGAGAGAAGTGAAAGCAAAGATTGAAGCTGAAGACAAGACAGACTTGATCGATTCTTTCTACAAAGATTTAGAGTTTGGAACAGGTGGACTTCGTGGTATCATGGGTGCCGGAAGCAACCGTATGAACATCTACACGGTGGGCATGGCTACCCAAGGATTTGCCAATTACCTGAAGAAAAACTTCCAGGATCGTAACGACATATCCGTTGTCGTGTGCCATGATTGCCGCAACAACAGTCGTAAATTCGCCGAAAGTGTCGCCGATATCTTTACGGCCAATGGCATCAAGGTATATTTGTTCGACGACATGCGACCTACACCCGAGTGTTCATTCGCTATCAGGCATCTTGGTTGCCAAGCTGGTGTGAACATTACAGCCAGTCACAACCCAAAAGAGTACAATGGATACAAGGCTTATTGGGAAGACGGCGCACAAGTGTTGGCTCCACACGACATGGGAATCATCAATGAAGTGAACAAGGTGAAGGTAGAAGACGTTAAGTTTGAAGGTAACAAACAGCTGCTTCAAATCATCGGAGAGGACATCGATCAGGCTTATCTCGACGCAGTTAAGACCGTTAGCATCGACCCGGAATTGATTAAACGCCAACACGATTTGAAAATCGTTTATACGCCTTTGCACGGCACTGGTATGAAGATGATTCCGCGCTCACTTAAATATTGGGGCTTCGACAACGTGCATTGCGTTAAGGAACAGATGGTAAAGGATGGCAACTTCCCTACCGTTGTTTCTCCAAACCCTGAAAATGGCGAAGCATTGACATTGGCTTTGCGCGATGCAAAAGAACTAGACGCCGACATCGTGATGGCCAGTGACCCTGATGCCGACCGCGTTGGCATGGCATGCAAGAACGACAAGGGCGAGTGGATCTTGATAAACGGGAACCAAACATGCTTGATTTTCCTCTATTACATCATCACCAACCGCAAGAACATGGGCCTGTTGAAGCCAACAGACTACATCGTTAAGACCATCGTGACCACAGAGGTGATTCGGAAAGTTGCCGAGAAGAACAACATTGAGATGATTGATTGCTACACTGGTTTCAAGTGGATTGCTCGTGAAATACGCATTGCTGATTCCGGCAAGAAATACATCGGCGGCGGCGAAGAGAGCTATGGCTTCATGGCTGCCGACTTTGTTCGCGACAAGGATGCAGTGAGCGCCATGTGTCTCTTGGCTGAAATTTGCGCGTACGCCAAAGATCAAGGTAAGACACTTTACGATCTTCTCATGGACATCTATCTGGAATACGGCTTCTCCAAGGAGTTTACCGTCAATGTAGTGCGTCCTGGAAAGACTGGTGCAGACGAAATCAAGGCCATGATGGAGGACTTCAGAAAGAATCCGCCGACAGAGCTTGGAGGCTCAAAGGTCGTTATTTGGAAAGACTACCAGACGCTTGAACAGCGTGATATTAATGGAAATATTTCCAAACTTGACATGCCTGACACCAGCAATGTGCTACAGTGGTTCTGCGATGATGGCACCAAGGTGAGCGTTCGCCCATCGGGAACGGAGCCTAAGATCAAGTTTTATCTGGAGGTAAAAGGCACGATGAAATGTGCCGGATGCTATGAACGTTGCGATGCAGAGGCCAATGAAAAAATCAATGCCATCAAGAAAAGTCTGCATCTTGAGTAAACCAAGAAACGAATTGAGCTTCCTTCATTGGCGGCTCAATTTGTTGCTTCATATTCTATGTCATTGAGTGCGACAACCAAAGTCAAAGAGTTTAGCGGTTAAAGTCAAAGAGTTTGACCGCCAAAGTCAATGAGTTTAGACAGCAAACCCATAGAGATTAGCATCCAATCTCTATGGGTTTATATTTAACTATCATTCAGATAGTTACGAATTTAGATTATGTCGTTTTTTATTAATTAGAATGTTCTGCAATCTCCTTCTGCGCACATTCAGTGCAGATGCCTTTGTAGTATAGCTGAATCTCATCAACAATATTTCCGTGAATATTTCTATTCTGAACAAGTTTCGGTGCATCTTCTTCTGGCATATCTATCACCCTTTTGCATTTCTTACAATAAAAATGTACATGGGGCTCTACACAACCATCGTAACACACACGATGCTCGTCAATGGTTATCATTTGAGCAGCTTGATGTTCTGAAAATAAACGCAGCGTATTATAAACGGTAGTCTTACTTAGGGTTGGAATTTTGGGACACAAACCTTTATAAACATCCTCCACTGTTGGATGGGTATGATTTTCCATCAGGAACTCCATGATGGCCAACCGCTGTGCTGAAGGATGCACTCCAGCTTCGATTAACTTATTATATGCTTTGTTTTCTGATGTCATATTCGTACATTTTTTGAAAGTGCAAAGATACAAAAATCAATACAATTACAAGCATAAGAACAAAAAAGAATGGTGAAATCTTGCGGACTTCACCATTCTTCTGTTATAAATCTTACTTTCTTTGTTCAGAAAAGACATCCATAAAGTCAGAAATAGGAACTAATATTTGTTCTCCTGTTTCCATGTTTTTGATCGTTATCTTATTTTCCTGCATCTCGTTTTCACCAGCCATGGCCACGAATGCGATTTGCTTTGCATTAGCATAACTCATCTGCTTCTTCATTTTAACCGCATCTGGGTACATCTCTGCGCTGACTCCATGACTGCGAGCCTCATTGACCAAAGGCAAACAATAGGCCGTCTCTTTTTCGCCAAAATTGATGAAAAGAATTTGAGTAGAATTGGTTGTTTCTTTTGGATACAAGTCTAAAGCATTTAATACATCATAGATACGATCGGCACCAAACGAGATTCCTACTCCACTCAATCCTGGCTTGCCAAAAATACCCGTCAAGTTATCGTAACGACCACCACCTGTAATGCTGCCAATAGAAACATCCTTAGCCTTTACTTCAAAAATGGCACCAGTGTAATAATTAAGGCCTCGCGCCAAAGTCAAATCAAGTTCTATCTCGTTATTAAGCTGCATTGGTTTCAACACATCTAAGATATAGGCAACTTCTTCCACACCCTTCAGTCCTACCTGGCTGTCTTTCAGCACGTTTTTGATGACGTTGAGCTTTTCATCATTTGTTCCTTGAAGGGATATGATGGGTTGCAACTTCTCGATGGCGTCTGGAGAGATACCGGCGTTTGCCAACTCTTGGTTGACATTTTCAAGACCTATCTTGTCCAATTTGTCGATGGCAACTGTGATGTCTACTATTTTATCCGCAGCACCTATCATCTCAGCAATACCCGAAAGTATCTTTCTGTTATTGATTTTGATGATTACCCGCACGCCAAACCTTTGGAACACCTCATCCACTATTTGCATCAATTCTACCTCATTGAGCAAGGAATCTGATCCCACCACGTCGGCATCGCACTGATAAAACTCTCGATATCGGCCCTTTTGAGGTCGATCGGCACGCCAAACAGGTTGAATTTGGTAACGCTTAAAAGGGAATTGAAGTTCATCATGATGCATGACAACATAGCGAGCGAATGGCACTGTCAAGTCGTACCGGAGCCCTTTCTCACAAAGTTGCGATGCAAGTTTCAACGTATTTCTTTCCACAAGTTCTTTGTCGTCAACCTTACGCAGGAAGTCACCCGAATTAAGAACCTTAAAAAGCAACTTATCTCCTTCCTCACCGTACTTGCCCATCAGGGTTTGAAGGGTTTCTAGAGCTGGGGTTTCTATCTGTTGAAAGCCATACAATGAATAAACATCTTTAATTGTGTTGAATATATAATTGCGCTTAGACATCTCCATGGGCGAGAAGTCTCTTGTCCCTTTGACGATAGTTGGTTTATTAGTCATTTAATTTCTCTTTTGTCATTAGTTTCTTACAATCGTTTGATTACGATCAGGTCCGATTGAAACAATCTTGATAGGTGTTTCCAAAAACTCCTCCAAAAACTGGATGTAATCTTTGAATTGGTGTGGAAATTCTTCCTCGTTGGTCATTTTTGTCAAGTCAGTGTGCCAGCCTTGCAGCTCTTGGTAAATAGGCTTTACGCCTTCCAGATCGTAAGGAAGTTCCTTCGTCTGTGTGCCATCCTTCAGTTCATAACCAACACATGCTTTAATTGTCTTGAATTGATCCAGCACATCACTCTTCATCAAAATAAGGTGAGTCACACCGTTAACCATGATTGAATAGCGTAATTGAACCAAATCTACCCAGCCACAACGACGCTCTCTACCTGTTACAGCACCATATTCATGACCGATGTCACGAAGTTTCTTGCCATCCTCGTCGAACAATTCGGTTGGAAAGGGACCTGATCCTACACGTGTACAATAAGCCTTCATGATGCCATAGACGTTTCCAATCTTGTTGGGACCAAGGCCCAGTCCGATACATGCTCCGGCACAAATGGTGTTTGAAGACGTTACAAACGGGTAACTACCGAAATCAATATCCAGCATTGTACCCTGCGCACCTTCGCACAAGATGCTTTTCTGTTCACGAAGAAGATGATTGATTTCATGTTCGCTGTCTACAATGTTGAATTGTTTGAGGTATTCTATACCTTCCATCCAATGCTTTTCCGTTTCTTCCAAATCGAAATCTGTAAAGTGAAGAGCTTTCAACATGTCCAAATGACGCGACTTGTGAGCCTCGTATTTTTCCTGAAAGTTATCAAGGATGTCTCCTACCCGCAAACCGTTTCTCGACGTTTTGTCAGTGTATGTCGGACCAATGCCTTTGCCTGTTGTTCCAACTTTGCCCTTTCCTCGTGCGGCTTCGTAGGCCTTATCCAACACTCTATGCGTAGGCATGATGAGATGAGCTTTCTTGGAGATATGAATACGGCTTTGCAATTCATGGCCACTCTTCTCCAGTTCTTTAGCTTCGTCCATGAAAAGATCCGGTGCGAGCACTACTCCATTACCGATAATATTAATCTTTCCACCTTGAAAGATGCCAGAAGGAATGCTACGAAGAACATATTTTTGGCCCTCGAACTCCAATGTATGGCCTGCATTTGGTCCCCCTTGAAACCTGGCAACAACATCATATTTTGGCGTAAGCACGTCGACCACTTTGCCTTTTCCTTCGTCACCCCACTGCAAACCTAGCAGGACATCTACTTTACCTTTCTTCATTTTATCTTATGTTTTTAGTTTTTTCTTTATTTATTTTCTTGCGTGTTATCAGCGTTTGACATGCACTGCAAACCCCATAGATATACAATGAGAATCCATCTTTCTTGAATCTTCTCAACTTGGTTTCATTCACAGCCTCGACAATTGCTGGGGAGTTAACCTCCGACACTTTACCACAAACCGTACAAATCTGATGGCAATGATTCTTATTGTCATAGCACGACTCATACACCGTGCCTCCTTGCAGGCGATGACAAATCACCAATCGCAGTTTTCTAAACAATCTTAAGTTGTTATAAAGGGTTGCCCTACTAACCCTAAAGTTATGTTCGACGAGATATTCATCCAACTCCTCCAAAGAGAAATGTCCCCTGATGCTATAAACAGCATCAAGGATTGCATACCTCTCTGGCGTTCTTCGAAGGTTGTTTGTTACAAGATAATCATCTAGAAGCTGTTTAACAGCATTTCTGATATCTTTTTTCATTTCCCGAACATTATAACTCTACAAAGTTACAATATTTCCTTGAAATATAGGTAAGGTATGGCTATATAAATCTTCACAATTGTAAATTCAACCTCTCTTCGGCCATGTTACGAAAATCTTCACTAAGCTCTGCGAACTTATTCACGCAATTCAATGCAGTATGGCGAACGCCCATGTTCTCACTATTGAGCGCAAGGGCCACTTCATCCAAGAATTCGTCAATTCTATTTCCGTGAGGATTTTCCCCCTTCATCAAGAGCCTTGAGAGAATGAGATAGCCACACATCTGCTCAATCTCTCGGTTGGATTTCATCCATTGGTAAGACAAATCAGCCGCATGATGTAAGTGTTGGAACAAATTAAAACATGCCATTTCAGCCAAATCTTGTGAATTGATATCCCCTACCCATTGCTCTGCAAGTGTCTTATCCATATCTTCGGGAGGCATGATGAGAGTCGCCAGAATCTTGCATTCACGGATACTCTCTTGCCACAATGCTACGGCAAGATTGTGATTCTTGCCATATTGTTGGGCCATTTTTTGCAGGTCAGGCAGTGATACCCCCCAGTTTATCTTATAGTCCACCCCTTTCTGACGCATAGACTGTGATGCAACGCCATTCATCAACAGTCTGAACGAACGTTTAATTTCTCTTACCGTTTCGTTAATATCTTCATTCATCCGATTCTGCAGTTTTAGAATATCTCATCATTTGATGAGCATACGATTCCGTATAATCAAGTTGTATGTCAACGATGTTACCCTGATTATCGTACTGAGGCTTCATCCAGGGATTGATAAATCCTTTGTAGGGTGCGATATTCAGTTTTTGATAACGACTTAACACCTCTCTGTGCAAATCTGCATTTATGTCAATGGCGTATCTTTCAACGATTTTCCTTGCGGCTTCAAAGTCACCTTCGCTCTTGATACGCTGAATCTCTGCCAGCAGTTTGGCAAACAGCTGTCTAAGTTTTTGATAATCGTTGATTTGAACGAAATGACGAACAGCATTATCGCCAGCAGCGCCCTGCTTTTCTATTATCACCACCTCACCGTCGGCATGCGCCAATACCCATCGCGCAATGAGAGCGCGATTACGCATGTGAGCTTCCTCTATTTGATGACCCTCCTTGATTCTGACCATCTGTGTCAACAGGCCATTCATCATGTAGGTATAGTATTGAGATTTGTACGCATCTGCGTTTGGTAGCAATCCCAACTCAATGAGCTTCTCGTCTGCGATGTAATAAAGTCCAAACAAGTCGGCCCTGGCTTCCTCAATGGTATCACCATAAGCGCCCAAGGCATCACCGTCGACACCCGGTAACAACCGTCCACTGCCATGTCCCAGGCACTCATGCAAATCGGTATGCAAATCATCACAAAGATCCCCATTACGGTTAATCAATCCCAGCGTTTCGTCATCGATTACAAACTCCTCATGTAGACCATTGCCTCTGCCCACATGATTGTAAGCTTCCGTGAGATTTCCGATTGTGACGCTCTTAGAACCATACCTGGCTCGAATCCATTCTGCGTTCGGCAGGTTGATACCTATAGCCGACGACGGATATTCATCGCCACCCAACATGGCAGCACAGATGACATGAGCAGTTACACCCTGCACTTTATCTTTCTTAAAACGCTGTTCTACCGGTGAATGGTCTTCAAACCATTGTGCATTTTTACTAATGAGTTGGGTGCGCTTGGTAGCCTCTAAATCCTTGTATTCTACAAGCCCCTCCCATGAGCCTTTCAATCCCAACGGATCGCCGTAAACCTCTATGAAGCCATTGATGAAGTCTACTTGTCCATCTTGCTCCTTCAACCACTCTATGGAGTATTTGTCGAACAACTTCAAGTCGCCCGTTTCATAATATTGTATCAACAGCGAGATTATCTTCTTTTGCTGTTCGTTTTCGGCAAATTCTTGCGCCTTGCTCAACCAATAAACTATTCGTTTCAACTCCTTTTGGTACAAGCAATTGGTCGTGTATGGTATCTCTTTGATGACGCCATCCTCTTTCACCAACTTGGTATTCAGTCCATAAGAAACAGGGTCAGTATCATGAGGCTGTTTCTGGGCGGCGTAAAAGCGTTCAACTTCCTTTTGACTAACGCCTTCATAATAATTACAAGCCGATGTCAATACCAAGTCTTCTCCATCGGTCTTGTTCACACGCTTGGGCAAGATGTTGGGGTCGAACATTACAGGAACAAGCTCATCAAGCAGCTCTTGTATCGTTTGACGGTGTGACAATGGCAGGCGTGAGGCATTTATCCCGGACACCGCTTTTCTAAAAAAGCCTTCCGAAAACCCAGGAATCATCTTTTCACTGCCGTAATGATGATAGATACCGTTAGAGAACCATATCCTCTTCAGATAAATTTCCAGATTCTTGAAGTCATCACTATCTCTCGAGCCAGCATATTCCTCATACACTGCCTCAAGCACCTTTCTTATCTTCAAGTTATACTTACCAAACTGGTCGGTCGTGATATCTCTTCCCGCCAATGTGGCCTTTGCCAAAAAATAGATGTAAATCTTTTGTTTGAGCGTCAAGTTCTCAAACCCTTTCAGACGATACCTCAGCATTTGCAAATCAGCAAATCGCTCGTCTGAATATTTAAATTCATGTGTCATTGAGCGACAATAGGATTATTACTTCTTTTTCTTCTTCGAACTAGATTTCTTTTTTCCCTTCTTCGGAGGCAATGCATCTGCTGGGAGCATGGCCAGATGCTGCATCTTGTAATCGCGGGGCGTGCAACCATTCAACTTGTAAAAAGAAGCGTAGAACGATTGCCGATTCGAAAAGCCTACCATATCTGATATTTGTTCCATATTCAAATCTTGATACCTCTTGTCGGTCAGCAAGGCCATAGCCTCTTCAATACGATACTTGTTGACAAATGATGTGTAGTTCATGTGGAAACGCACATTGACGACGGCCGAAATATACCGCGTGTTGGTGCCCAAGTCCTCTGCCAGTTTCTTTGCCGAGTAATTCTTATCCTTGTATTTCTTTTGGATGAGAATAACATCTAATATTTTTTCCTTCAACTCATCCATCAACTCAGGACTGACTAGGGAACGATAAGCGGCATCCTTTTCCTTTTTCTTAACAATGTTGTATTTTGCCATATCACCCAAATTAAAAAAATCCGAAACTGTTCTTTCTTTTGCAAATATATGCATATTTTTTCATTTCATCAAGTTTTTCAATAAAAATTTGATAAGATTTTACGATAAAAAAAGTTTTTTCCGACATTCACCATCGGGTGTGCGTGAAAATGATTAATATTGGCGCATAAAGAAGATACCTAAGTACTTATATTTCGTGTGAAGAAAATGCTGTTTAGCAGAAATGAACAAAACTGCCGTGTTTTTGACGAATGGATTGTCAGCATTCATGACATTGTATAATGGGTTAGATGAGTGGGTATGATTTGTGTCTAAAAAAGACATCATTTCAATAAGAAAAGTTAACTTATTTCCGATAAAATATGGTCTACCCGGCATGTAAAAATCTAGAGTGATGGTAGGGATTTAAGCTTGAAAATCAATCTCTATGACTTTATCCCCCAAACCCATTGACATTGAAGGGCAAACTCATTGAGATTGGAGACCAAACTCAATGAGTTTGGACACAAGGGGCAAAAGATTAATATAGTTAGTGCTGTTTCGTATTCGGCTTATTGCCTTTTTTCAAAATCGTGATACCTTCTTCTTTTTCGTTAATCTCGAAGAGTTACTCGTAGGCGTAATTGCGAAGTCGTTCATATTCAAGAGCTTCTTCCAGTTCCTTGATGCGTTGGCGATATTCACTCTCTCTCAAACTTTTCTGTTTCATGCCTTGTAGATATTTTTCTGCGACGGCTCAAAGATTCTATTTATTAAATAAGGTATTGCCTCGCAGTTGATTGATTACTTTCATCACTTGGTGAGAAATTTGCAAGTAATGCTCCATTTCATCAACCTGATGGGCGTGATAAATATCACGGAAATGCTCGAATTCAAAAGCCAACCGATGCTTTTTTGGCTGAATGTTGATGGTTTGCGGTTTACCGCCCTTGTACAGTTCAAATTCAGACAGCGTACTGACGGGGCCTGTGACGACTATGCGACCCTCGTCACCCTGTATAGCTCCAAAAGAGAGTCCATCACAATCTTTTGCACCAATGCAGGTGGCCACGAAATCAGGATAGGTCAAAATGGCTACTCCAGAGGTATCAATTTTGTTATGTCCCACATTGGGATGATATTTCACGCGGGCGGGTTCGCCAAACAATGACACGACAAAATTAATGTTGTAGACGTTGATGTCCATCAAAGCCCCACCATGGCATGCCGGATCAAACGCAGGGGTTAACTGGTGATTTAAATACAAATCGTACCTGCTGGAGCGTTGACTGTAATTGCAGGCTATCAATTTGATGCGTCCCAGTTGCGCCAGTAACTCGTCTTTTATCAATCGATAGTGGGGCATGTGCAACAGGGTAACGGCTTCGAATATATACAAATTGTCAGCAAATGCCAACTGCATCAGCTCTTCCAATTCAGCTACAGACGTACAGATGGGTTTTTCGATGATGACATTTTTCTTGGCCAACAAGGCACGCCGTGCATAAGTTGCATGTGCATGATTGGCCACGGCCACGTAAACAAAATCGATGTCACTGTTGCGGAGCATGGCATCATAATCGTTGTAAACCTCTTTAATATGAAACAAAGCAGCCAACCGCTCTGCCTTTGAAAGACTTTGCGGTCGGCTGCAAATGGCTTGAATCGTAATACCATTGATTTGTTGGACTACGGGAATCATTTCGTTGACGATTTTACCCGTTCCAATTATTCCAATGTTCATTTCATTTTTGTTCAAAGTTTGCCACGGTTGCTTATCGCTTCGCTTCTGTTTCGTCCTTCACATAGTGTGGAAGATGGAACTCGTAGGAGTTATCAAATACCTGCCCTACTTTATTGATTTCTAGCAAAGTGGTACCACCGTTCTTCCCGAAGCTGCCGCTGAGGTAGGCAATTTTATCCTCTGGTTTGATATATCCCTTTTGACGAAGCATCCTAAGGGCTGCCGTAAAGAGGTATTCAGAACTGGTATGTTCTTTTTGGTAAATAGGGATAATTCCATAACTCAAATTCAACAACCGTTGCGTTTTCTCTCTATAACAGATGGCCAAGATAGGTGTGGCACCACGGAAAGACGACAACGTGCGAGCCGTTTGCCCAGTCTCGCTGGCCGTGATGATGCCCTTCACGCCCAGTCGACGGGTAGATTCAATGGCTGAATGTGCCAAGAATTCCCGTTGGGTTTCATAATCATGAGCCATGGGATCGATGGTTGTTTCCCATGTTCTGTCGGTTTCAGCCTGCTCAGCTATGCGTGCCATCGTCTGAACAGCCTCTACAGGATATCGCCCAGATGCCGTTTCGCCACTGAGCATCAATGCATCTGTCCGAGAATAGATGGCGTTGGCAATATCGGTTACTTCGGCTCTCGTTGGTCGCGGATTGTTAATCATGGTGTGAAGCATCTGCGTGGCCACGATGACTGGCTTTTTCTTCATGACGCATTTGCGAATGATTTGGCGCTGAATGCCAGGTATTTCCTCGATGGGAACCTCGATACCCAGGTCACCGCGGGCAATCATGATGCCATAAGAGGCATCTATAATCTCATCGATGTTATCAACTCCTTCCTGATTTTCTATCTTTGAAATGATTTTGATGTCGCTGTGATGTTCGTCAAGGATGTCTTGCACGGCTTTTACATCCTGCGCATTACGAACAAAAGAATGCGCAATGAAGTCAATATCCTGCTCGATGGCAAAGAGAATGTTGTGTTTGTCTTTCTCGGTAAGTGCAGGTAAGTCGATGTGTCTGCCTGGTATATTCACACTTTTATGAGCCCCGAGTACGCCGTCGTTCATCACTTGTGCCACCACCATCGGCCCGATAATGTCAATCACTCTCATGTCCAGTGCTCCATCGTCGATTAAGATGTCGTTGCCAACTTTCAAATCTTTTGCAATATCTGCATACGAAACGTTAATGATGTCGTGTGTGCTGTCTACGTCCGGCCTACCGAAAATCTTTACAACCTCACCTGTTTTGTACAGCAGGGGTTCAGCTACGTTCGTGGTTCTCACTTCCGGTCCCTTGGTATCAATCAACAATGCCAGGTTTGAAGAAACTGCACGAGCATTTTTGATGACTTCTTTCATTCCCTCAATAGTGGCGTGAGCAGTATTCATACGCACGACATTCATACCTGCGAAAAACAATTTTCGCAAAAACTCCTCACTGCAATTTCGATCACTGATCGAACATACTATCTTTGTTTGTTTCATGATGATGATGATTCATTTGATGAATGACCTGCACAAAAAAGAAGGTTCAGGCCAAATCATCAATGCAAATATTGCTTTTTTATTCCATGCAAAATTACGAAAGATATCTGATACATCCAAATGATTTCAAGTTTTTCAAAGCCCCATTCTTGCGGGTTTAGCACACAATATAAAAATTAACACGAGATGGTGTTCATAGTTATGAGAAAGATTCTTTATTAGACATCTTGAAAGCCATCAATCCATCCTTCTTCCCATCGTATTTCCTTTTCACCCTTATCGTCTGCATGAGGGTTGTTGACAGACAGTCCCATCAGCCTGATAGCTCGATGGGAGTAATCCACTTCACGCAACAAACTCTTTGCCAGAGGCAGTATCTGGTCTTTGGTCTGCAAACAATGATCTACCGTAGCGCTTCTGGTTATTTGCGTAAAATCATCAAATTTGATTTTCAAGGTCAGTGTCTTGCCTTCAAAACCAGCCTCTTTGATTCGTTCAACCAGTTCCAACACCGTGTGGTAAAGTTCAATCAAGACAGCCGAGCGCCGGGTGAGATCTTCCTGGAATGTACGTTCGCAGCCAACGGATTTACGAATCCAATGGCTGACAACAGGCCGTTCATCATCGCCTCTGGCATCTTGATAGTAGACGCTGCCCATCTTGCCGAATACTTCAATCAAGTGCTTTTCAGAAACCGTACGCAACTGTTCGCCCGTAAAGATTCCCATTTTATGCATTAGTTGAGCTGTTTTAGGTCCGATGCCCCAAAACTTCTCTATCTTCAATTGACCAATAAAATCGTACGCATCTTCATGACTAATCTCAAACAATCCATCAGGTTTTCGATAATCAGAAGCTATCTTGGCTAGAAATTTATTGAAAGACACGCCGGCAGAAGCAGTCAAATGAGTGGTTTCTCGTATCTTCTTTTTTATTTCAAGGGCGATGGTCCGCGGATCATCAATATCCTTTTTATTGTCTGTTACGTCCAAAAATGCCTCATCCAAGGATATAGGTTCAATGATGTCTGTGTACTCACGAAATATCTCACGAACCTGTATGGAAACCTCGTGGTACACCTCTCCTCTGTGTGGCACAATGATCAATTGCGGACACAGACGCTTGGCTTTGCACATGGCCATGGCCGAGTGCACGCCAAACTTGCGCGCCTCGTAACTTGCCGTGCTCACTACCCCACGCGGTCCGTCGTGACCTACCGCGACCGGCTTGCCTCTTAATTCGGGATGGTCACGCTGTTCTACCGAAGCGTAGAAAGCATCCATATCAACATGGATTATTTTTCTCATCATGCAAATCTACACATTTATTATATATTGCACAAGAACAACGCATGAAAGCTCACAATAATGACTCGTAAATTCTATCAAAATACAGCTGGAAATATTTTGATATCTAGGTATTTATCGTTAACTTTGGCGATACGAAAAGAAACCATTCATAAACTAATTTTAAACAAAGATGACTTACAAGATTATTGACATCGAGGGAATCGGCAACGTAAATGCAAAAAAACTTGTTGAAGCAGGTATCAATACAGTGGATGATTTACTGCAAAAGGCAAAAAATCCTGCCGGCCGTAAAACCCTAGAAGAAACTACAGGGATAAGTGGTAAAAGTATTCTGAAGTGGACAAACCATGCTGACTTGATGCGCATTAACGGTGTAGGTCCACAGTTCTCTGAACTTTTGGAAGCCGCTGGTGTTGACACGGTGAAGGAACTGAAACACCGGGTAGCAGAGAATTTACAGCAAAAACTTGAAGAAATTAATAATAAGAGAAACTTGGTAAACCACGTACCCTCAGTTTCAGAAGTTCAGAAAATGATTGATCAGGCCAAAGAATTACCAGCAATCATGGAATACTAATTCCGCCTATTCGGCAGAATATCTTCAACATGGCACTGCATTTCATGCTGTTCATCTACAGCATGAGTGCTTTTTCTGCCCTATGTGGTCTATTGTCATCAGGTGAAGGTCAGCCACCAAAAAGATTTCAAAATCGCATTTAATATCCTTGAAAAACATGTTTCGAATTACAAGTTATTCTCACATCTCCACAATCTTAGGATAATGCAATGAACTGAGAACATGGATATGATGGTAAAACTTGTTGCATAAAACAGGGAAAAACAGCTGCACCTTTTCCATAGCACAAAGGTAGATTCACAAAGGTGAAATGGGCATATTTTCTTAATGTAGATATATAAGTTCTTGGATAAGAACTACTTCTGAACTATTTTTATGAAGTATTTTGGCAAAAATAACTAAATATATTTCTCTATCACGCAAAAAACAACTATATTTGCAAATCAAAATCGAGGTACAAGATAAAAAATAACAACAAATAACAATAAATACAATGACGAAAGCAGATATCATCAACGAAATTTCAATGTCTACCGGCTTGCAGAAAAAAGAAGTAGCAGCTGTGGTAGAATGCTTCATGAGTACTGTAAAGGATAGCCTTCTCAAGAAAAGAGAAAATGTTTATTTGAGAGGTTTTGGTAGCTTTATTATCAAGCACAGAGCGGCAAAGACTGCCAGAAACATTCAAAAGAATACCACAATTACAATTGACGCACACGATTTGCCCAGCTTTAAACCATCTAAGAGCTTCATCAATGCGATGAAAGCGTAAGGCAACTTTTAAGTTGAGAATTATCAAATTGGTATTCTACATCTATTAATATAGAAAATTTAGTACAAAACATATTATTTTTAAACATTTAAAATTATGCCAAACGGTAAGAAAAAGAAGGGCCACAAGATGGCTACGCACAAGCGTAAAAAAAGATTAAGAAAGAATAGACATAAGAGCAAATAACATTGCTTGATAGTCTATATAGACAGTGGGGCGCGTCAAAAAGTCCTATGAAGGATATTTGGCACGCCCTTTTTTGATGTAACTAAGCAAAGTAAGAAGAGAAATGACCAGCGAAGTTGTTATTGACGTCCAGGAGAAAGACATTGCCACGGCACTGTTAGAGGATAAGCGACTGGTTGAATACCAGAACGAACCGCGCTCTGCAACTTTCTCTGTTGGAAATGTCTACATCGCAAAAGTAAAAAAACTTATGCCAGGCTTGAATGCCTGTTTTGTGGATGTAGGATATGAAAGAGACGCTTTTCTTCACTATCTTGACTTAGGGAGCCAATTTAATTCGTATGCGAAGTACTTAAAACAAGTACAAAGTGACAGAAAAAAACTTTATCCATTTGCCAAAGCTTCACGTCTGCCAGACCTTCAAAAAGACGGTAGCGTTCAGTCAACACTGACCTTAGGGCAAGAAGTATTGGTGCAAATTGTTAAAGAACCTATTTCAACTAAAGGTCCACGACTAACTGCTGAGTTGTCTTTTGCAGGTCGCTTTTTAGTTTTGATTCCCTTTGGTGACAAAGTTTCCGTTTCTTCAAAAATAAAAAACGGTGAGGAACGCGCCAGGTTGAAACAACTCGTCCGCAGCATTAAACCTAAAAACTGCGGCGTCATCGTACGCACGGTGGCAGAAGGAAAAAGAGTTGCTGAATTAGATGGCGAAATGAAAGTGTTGACAAAGCGTTGGCAAGATGCGATTGTCAAAGTACAGAAAACCCAAAAACGACCTCAACTAGTATATGAAGAAGCGGTACGAGCAATCGCTTTATTAAGAGATATATTTAACCCAAGTTTCGAGAATATTTATATTAATGATGAAGAAGCATTTAGGCAGGTTAAAGACTATGTCACGTTAATAGCCCCGAGCAAGTCAGGCATTGTGAAGCGATACACGGGCAAAGTGCCTATCTTTGATAATTTCAACATCACAAAACAAATTAAGTCTAGCTTCGGTAAGACCATCAACTACAAGCATGGTGCCTATCTTATCATCGAGCATACCGAGGCCCTTCATGTCGTAGATGTAAATAGTGGGAACCGAACACGAAACGAAAATGACCAAGAAGCAAATGCGCTTGAAGTAAACCTTGGGGCAGCAGACGAACTGGCACGGCAGCTCAGACTGCGTGACATGGGAGGCATTATCGTTGTTGATTTTATCGACATGCATCTTGCTGAAGACCGACAAATGCTCTACGAGCGCATGTGTAAGAACATGCAAAGTGATCGTGCACGTCACAACATTCTCCCAATGAGCAAGTTTGGATTGATGCAAATCACTAGACAACGTGTAAGACCTGTAATGGATGTCAATGTTGACGAAACATGCCCCACGTGTAATGGCACAGGTAAAATTAAGTCTAGTATTTTATTTACCGATCAACTTGAAAGAAAAATTGACAAACTAGTCAACAAAATAGGAATTAAACGGTTCACTCTCCATGTTCATCCGTATGTAGCCGCATATATCAATCAAGGAGTATTCTCCCTGAAACGTAAGTGGCAGATGAAATATGGACTTGGAGTTAACGTCATCCCTTCACAAAAACTAGCTTTTTTGCAATATGAATTTTACAATTCAAAAAAGCAGTTTATTGACATGAAGGAAGAGATAGAAACAAAGTAAACTTTCTGATACAACGGGGATGAGCATGCCACAAGCGTGTCCATCCCTGTTGTTTTTATTATTTACCATATAGCATATTTCACAAAATTACATTGTAGGTCATGAACAAGAAAACCCTACTCACACTCATTTCATGTTGCCTGCTCATGGGCATTCATGCGAAAGACATGTCGCAATACGAATGCTTCAGCCTCATGAAGGATAAGATAAAGTCATCGGTGGCGCCCATGCTCAAGACAACCTGGGGACAGAATGCGCCTTATAATCTACAATGTCCGCTGGCTCCTGGCAAGAACGTACACTGCAAGACGGGCTGCGTGGCCACTGCCATGGCGCAGGTTATGAAATACTACGGCTATCCAGCGCGCGGACAAGGCAGTGTGAGCTACACATACGTGGGCGACGACGGACTGACATACTTCGTTGAGACCGACTTCAGCAAAAGCACCTACGACTGGGAGAAGATGAAAGATGCTTACACATACGGTGACAACAGCTCGGACGAGGAGAAACAAGCAGTGGCAAAAATCATGGCCGACTGTGGTGCTGCTGTGAAAATGGAGTACAGGCTACACTACAGTGGCGCATTTGACATGGATGTGGCACAAGCCCTGAAAGACCATTTCGCGTACGACGACGCCGTGACCTACCTGTCAACCTTCTACGAAGATATAAATGACAGCATATGGTACACCACGCTGTACCAGCAACTTTCAGACGGCATGCCGGTCATCTACGGAGGAAGTTCGCCCTATGCGCCACATTGCTTCGTTATCGACGGCTACGACGAAAAGGGCAATTTCCATGTGGTATACGGACTGGGAGGCGGCGACGGATTTGTGGATCTCAAAAAGATACCTTACCAGAATCAGTCGATGACATTCAATATCAAGCCACGGAAGGTGTCCAACGCGGTGGACAAACACCGCGCAGACAGCCGCAAGCCCATGGAGAAGGCACGCTACCGACTAGACGGAACCAGAATCAGCAGGCCGCAGCGGGGCGTCAACATCATCGTGATGGACGATGGAACGGTGCGCAAGGAGGTAGTAACAGCGCCTTAACAAGTTTTCTATTGTTGTTTGCTAAAACTTTGTTTGAGTATGAAAAATAAGAAGGGTGTATCTTAATTCGTCTTCATGATGCACCCTCTCCTATCCCCTGTAAATTTCTACTGAGCCAAAAGATTATTATCTTTACTAGATTATCGTAATTTTGCAACTTTATTCGCGCATTGTTGAATTTGAGAATCGAAAGCATGTTTACGGCAACATCTATGACTTCAATTCTTCTATTATTCGTAAACCTCGTCGATACCAAACTCATCTATGTCCCTATCATCTCCGGCGCACGGATTATAGCCTTCAGGGAGCCCAAATGAAGCATCTGGTTTATATCCTAACGAAGCATCTTTATAAACTCTTTTCATGAAGTTAGCCCATATTGGCAAAGCCATGGTTGCCCCCTGCCCCATCCTCATGGAGTCAAAATGAATGTCGCGGTCTTCACCGCCTACCCAACATCCACTCACTAATTGTGGCGTGAAGCCCATGAACCAGGCATCAGAGTTGCGGTTTGTAGTACCCGTTTTCGCTCCTATCTCTCCATCGATGTTGTACTTGAAACGCAATCGACCTGCTGTTCCTCTGTCGACAACTTCTTGCAAAAGAACCAACATTTTGTTGGCACTCTCCGCACTAATCACTTCGCTCATACGAGGCTGGAAGGTTGCCAGCACATTCCCCTCATTATCTTCTATTTTAGAAACAAACATCGGAGCTGTACGGATGCCGTGGTTGGCGAACGTGGTATATGCGCTGACCATTTCGCCAACAGAAACCTCGCAAGGTCCTAAACAAAGTGCCATGGACGGATGAATGTCTGGGTTCTGAATACCAAAGTCGTGGAGCATACTCACAAACAGCTGTGGGTTCAAACGGCTCATCAAATATGCCGATATCCAGTTGTTTGAGTTGGCCAAGCCCCATTTCAGGGTCACCATCGAGCCATATCGTCTTCTACTGGTGTTTCTTGGCGTCCAAGGCTTGCCCGCCACCATATAGGTTCTCTGCACGTTGGGGGCTTGGTCGCAAGGAGAAAAACCGTTCTCCATGGCCAAGGAATACAGAAAAGGTTTGATAGTCGACCCAATTTGCCGGCGTCCGTTCATCACCATGTCATACATGAAGTGATTGTAGTCAAGTCCACCCACGTATGCCTTTACATGACCCGTCTGTGGATCCATGCTCATGAAGCCCGCACGAAGGAACGACTTGTAATAACGGATAGAATCCATGGGCGTCATTGTCGTATCCACATCGCCATGATAGGTAAACACCGCCATGTCGACAGGCGTGTTGAATGACTTCTTGATTTCTGCTTCAGTGGCACCCGAGGCTTTCAATACCCTATAGCGTTCACTTCCTATCATAGACCTGTTCAAAATAGATCTGATTTCTTTCGGTGTCAGTGCTTTGGTGAAGGGAGCGTTGGGACGTTTGGCTTTCTCTTTGTCAAAAGCCGGTTGCAAGAACTTAGCCACATGGTTATAAACAGCCTGTTCAGCATAAAGTTGCATGCGCGAATCTATGGTGGTAAATACTTTCAAGCCATCTGTGTAGACATTATAAGGCTTTCCATTTCTCTTAAAATTCTTATTGCACCATCCATAAAGGGGATCTGTATCCCATGCGATGGAATCAAAGACAAATTGATTCTGGTTCCAGGAAGGATAATCAGAACGATCTGGACGTGTGGCCATCATATATTGGCGCAGAAATTCACGGAAGTAGGTAGCCAATCCATTCTTGTGATCTGTACGGTGAAAGTTCAACTTCAGCTTTTCATCTGCGTACTGGTGATATTCTGCTTTCGAAAGATAGCCGGCCTTCTGCATTTGCCCGAGCACGACATTGCGACGCTCGGTACAACGTTCGGGATAGCGAACGGGATTATAGAGAGACGGATTCTTACAAAGACCGATGAGCATGGCCGACTCTGTGACCGTCAAGTCTTTTGGCTCTTTGTTGAAATATGTATTTGCAGCAGTTTTAATTCCTACTGCATTGTGAAGAAAATCAAAATAATTAAGGTATAAAGCGATGATTTCTTCCTTGGTGTAATTACGTTCCAACTTTACCGCAATGACCCATTCAATGGGCTTTTGCAGCATCCGTTCCAATGTACTTCTTGCTGTTTCCGAATAAAGCTGTTTAGCCAATTGTTGGGTTATAGTTGAGCCGCCTCCTGCATTCTCTTGTCCTAATATCCCCCGTTTGATGATGGCGCGTCCCAATGCGAAAAAGTCAATTCCCGAATGTTCATAGAATCGCTCATCCTCTGTTGCAACCAATGCATGGACCAGATGTGGAGAAATCTTTGAATAAGGTATAACAATGCGGTTTTCCTTGTTAAAGTTCCAGGTGCCCAGCACTTTCCCATCTGCCGAATAAACCTGGGTTGCAAAACGACTGATAGGGTTTTGAAGGTCTTCTACTTCAGGCATATAGCCTATCCACCCATTCCATATCGCGATAAATGCAATCAGGATGATGCAAAATACTGCGATCAAAGTTTTCCAAAGGAAATGAACAAATGCCTTTCTCATTCTCCGCAATACATATATATATAATTGATGCAAAAATACAACTTTTCTTTTAATTATCTCTCGTAAATAAAAATTAATAACTAACTTAGCCGTCAATTCCAAAAACAGATTAAGTATACAAAATGGAAAAACGTCATTTTATCAACATTGCCGACCTCGCTAAAGATGAGCTGATGTATCTGTTGGCCTTGGCCGAGCAATTTGAAATGCATCCCAACCGCGAACTATTAAAAGGTAAGGTCGTAGCCACACTCTTCTATGAGCCATCAACCAGAACCCGTCTTAGCTTTGAGACGGCGGCTAACAGACTAGGGGCACGGGTAATAGGCTTTTCTGATGCGAAAGCTTCCAGCGTATCCAAAGGTGAAACCCTCAAGGATACCATACTCATGGTTTCCAACTATGCCGACCTCATCGTGATGCGCCATTACATCGAAGGTGCTGCTCAATATGCCAGCGAAGTGGCTCCCGTTCCTATCATCAATGCCGGTGACGGCGCTCACATGCACCCTTCACAGTGTTTGTTAGATCTCTACTCTATCTACAAGACGCAAGGAACGCTTGAGAATTTGAACATTTACCTCGTGGGTGATCTGAAGTATGGCCGCACGGTGCATTCACTCATCACGGCAATGCGACACTTCAACCCCACTTTTCATTTCATTGCTCCTAACGAACTGGCTATGCCCATGGAGTACAAGCTCTATTGTCAAGAGCATGGCATCAAGTATCAAGAGCACACCGCCTTTAACAGCAGGGTGCTGGCAGACGCCGACATACTCTATATGACACGTGTGCAGAAAGAACGTTTCTCTGACTTGATGGAATACGAACATGTGAAAAACGTTTACATTCTGCGCAACGACATGCTCAAAAATGTCAAGGACAACCTCAAGATACTTCATCCACTACCACGTGTCAACGAAATTGCTTACGACGTGGATGACAATCCGCATGCCTATTACATTCAACAAGCACAAAACGGACTCTATGCCAGACAAGCCATATTCAGTCATTGTTTAGGCATCACACTTGAAGACATCAAGAAAGATAAAACAATTATCAAATAAGTTGTAATACAACAATAACATTCTGATTATGAACAAGAAAGAGCGTTTAGTTGCAGCAATAGAGAATGGTACCGTTATTGATCATATCCCTGCTGGCAAAACATACCAAGTTGTCAATCTGCTGGAACTCCAATCATTAAACACACCAGTTACCATTGGCAACAATTTTGTCTCCAAAAAGATTGGTAAGAAAGGCATCATAAAGGTTTCCGACAAGTTTTTTTCTGACGAAGAAATCAGCCGACTCTCTGTGGTAGCACCGAAAATAGTGCTCAACATCATCAAAGATTACGAAGTAGTGGAGAAGAAAACAGTTGAGACACCGAACGAATTGCGTGGCATCGTGAAATGCAACAACCCCATGTGCATTACCAACAACGAGCCCATGCAAACCGTATTTCATGTGGTAGACAAGACACATGGTCTATTGAAATGTCACTATTGTGATAAAGAACAAGACATCAATAAAGTAGAACTCTGCTGAATCCTATCCTGTCAAACTCACTAATACAATCAATAATAGACCCAAAAAACAAACAGAATGCTGTGAATCGCAGATCATTCTAAATAAAACATCTTTACTTAAACCAAATTAAAAAATCATGGAAAAAGATCAAGAACTTTTTAATCTCATTGAGCAAGAGCATCAACGCCAGCTCAAAGGAATGGAACTCATCGCATCAGAAAACTTTGTCAGCGACGAAGTGATGCAGGCAATGGGATCGTATCTAACAAACAAATACGCCGAAGGCCTTCCCGGAAAGCGTTATTATGGCGGTTGCCAAATTGTTGACCAGGTAGAGAATCTGGCGATAGCACGTGTTAAAGAACTCTTCGGAGCCGAATTTGCAAACGTACAACCACACTCCGGCGCACAAGCAAACGCCGCCGTATTGCTGGCTGTATTGAAGCCTGGCGATACATTTATGGGACTTAACCTCGATCATGGCGGCCATTTGTCGCACGGAAGTAGCGTCAACACATCCGGCATCCTCTATCATCCCATTGGCTATAACCTGAATAAGGAAACGGGTCGGATAGACTATGATGAGATGGAACAGCTGGCTCACCAACATCATCCGAAACTGATTATCGGAGGTGGTTCTGCTTACAGTCGCGAATGGGACTATCAGCGTATGCGCAAGATTGCTGACGAAGTAGGAGCTTTACTCATGGTTGACATGGCTCACCCTGCAGGATTGATTGCCGCCGGATTGCTGAACAATCCCGTCAAATATGCACACATCGTCACCAGCACCACGCACAAAACGCTCCGTGGCCCACGCGGTGGCATCATTTTGATGGGTAAAGACTTTGAAAACCCATGGGGCCTGACCACTAAGAAAGGTGATGTCAAGATGATGTCACAGCTACTCAACAGTGCTGTATTCCCCGGAACACAGGGCGGTCCTCTTGAACATGTCATTGCAGCCAAGGCTGTTGGCTTCGGTGAAAACCTGAAACCGTCTTGGAAAGAGTATGCCCAGCAGGTTAAAAAAAATGCGGCTGTGTTGGCCGATGCACTCTCTCAACGCGGCTTCAGCATCGTAAGTGGCGGAACAGACAACCACTCGATGCTGGTTGACCTTCGCTCAAAATATCCCGAACTGACGGGTAAAGTGGCCGAAAACGCACTCGTTGCTGCCGATATTACCGTCAACAAGAACATGGTACCTTACGACACACGTTCGGCATTCCAAACCAGTGGCATCCGTCTTGGCACCGCAGCTATGACGACGCGAGGTGCGAAAGAAGACATCATGCTTCTCGTTGCCGGACTCATCGAAGAGGTTTTGAACGCACCTGATGATGAAAAGGTCATTGCAAACGTGAGACAGAAAGTCAACGAAACGATGAAGAACTATCCCCTCTTTGCATATTAAGAGGCGTCACCAGACTATTAACAACCACCGAATCCTTTCCATGCCTGAAAGAAGAAAGCTTTCGAAGCATGGGAGAGGTTCGGGGTGATTCAGTTTCTTGCTCTTCCAATCAGCATAGAATGTTGATAGCTGGCTCATCAATGAAATGATAAAAACTAAATATGACATACGGTTTTCAATACATTATTCTCATTGCTATCCTCATCGCAGCTGTAGCGTATGCAGGACGAAGAATATACCTGACATGGCGACACAGCGGCGACAAATGCTACGGATGTAAAGGATGTGCATTACATGACCAGATTCTGAAAAAACAAGCGTCAGCCCATCGAAAGCCCGCGTGTTATGAGAAAAAGTGAGACAAATGTTTGGAAGAACAAATTATTTACCTTATCTTTGCACTCGCAAAAATCAATCAGGGTACCTTGGCCGATCGGTTAGGTAACGGTCTGCAAAACCGTGTAGGGCAGTTCGACTCTGCCAGGTACCTCAAAAATCAACGAATCACAGTCTTTTCACGCTCGAAGAGATTGTGATTTTTTCGTTTATGCCCATACATGCACCCAACTTTCAGTGTGCAAATGGCCCATGTCATGGCTTGGGCAGTGACAGGACGATGGTTTTAAACCAATCTTTCATCACCCCACCCGCCTGGTTCTGCGAGTCAGATACCAAGACCAACACTTGGGAACCGTCAGCCAGTTTCGGACCAAGGCACATACCCTCGAAGTTGGCTATCTCATGACGAAACAAAGAAAGTCGGGTGGTCCACTTCGTCACCAGTCGTTTTTTCAGATAAGGCATTGCTTCGTTCAGCGCATCTTCCCCATCGATGTGAACGCCTTTTTGAGGATGTACCAAAAACAATTTGTTGTTGACAAAAGCACCTAGTTTAGAAGGTGGCGTATAAAATTCGCGCTCCAAAACCAGCACGCTGCCGTCATCGAGTGCCGTGACCTCCGCAACTCCCATACCATAGAGATAAGCTTTCTTGTTTGCTTCCGGTGCATCCATCAAATAGGCATACTGATGCAAGGGCTGAAAATCAGCACTGAACGATTGCAAGCGCAACCTGTTACGCACCCCATTTGTCGCAGTGGCCTGTTCACCATCGCCCAGAAGCGTCCCTTCATTACACGTCCAAAAAGTCTGGGTTCGGTCGTTAAAGCTCAAAGATTCCAACCCATAATTACCCCTATCCCTCTGATAGACAATGGGAACTGACAGCTGTCTGATCGTCAGATGCCCATCCAGCGCATATTCTTTAATAGTGTTGTCGGTTTCACGGGTGATGTACAACGTTTTAGATGACGGCACATAAGTGATGGCTTCCATATCCCCATTTTTGTCTGTGTCGCCCCTAAAGCCGAGATTCTCCACGTGAAGTACGTCACCAGTGATGGAGTCGAGTGCTATTTTAAAGAGGAAGAAGCCATCCTGTGGCGACTTGTCACTAACCACCGCATACACATTGTCACCGATATAGGTGATGCCACTGTAATTCCCTGCGGGTATTTCCTGCGGAAAACTACGCTGCTCATTCACTCGCACAACTGTTAGTGAGTCTTGAGCTTTTGCCGAACATACCGCCAACAAGGCGGCTGCCATTAAATAAATCTTTCTCATCTGATACGAATAGGGCGCAAACCGAAGCCAAAGGAAAACTTGTTTACTTTGGTGAGGCGCAGTCCATTTTATGCAAAGGTAATATATTCCCAACAACAAACTACAGCTTTTCTGCGAAGATTCGCAAAACTTTAGCATATTCTACACATGTCAATGCCACATCAAGTTCACTAATTCATAGTCTGTTACCCACCCCTTCGAAAAATAGACCTGAGGGTAAAATAGAGTTCTTCTTGGATTCTAAAGACCCTCCATGAAAAACGTAGCGGCATGTACCCAAATTTATATTTTAATCGTTTGTACAGTCTATTTACCTCAATGCTTTTCCATATTCGGTGAAGCTCATGCATGCCCATTGCCAAATCCTCGGCAGAAAGCTGTTTTCTGTAGGAATAATGAAAATAGTATAAATCTATTAGTACCAGCCAACGTTCATTCTCATAGATAGTTAGTATATCATCACTTACATTGTATTGTATCAATAGTTTCTTCATACTTTCATTGGCGCGAAGATAGTCAAACCTGCTTCCACTAATAATGTGTGTTACCGAGTGGGGATTGTAGTGGTAGTAATACTCTCCATGACAGCAACCCACTTGCTTAGAAAACAGATAATGCAGTCGTGTGCTGTTGTCATCACTGTAGGTTTTACATGTGTCATCGTACGGGAATTGTTTGAAAAGGAAGGTTTTCGCTGCATAAACACCATGTATTTTCCAGGTTAAACTGTCTTTGAAAGCTTCATATCCAGACCTTTCTTCAAAAAAATCCATTGCATATTCCCGTGCTGTTGAATTGTCGTCTCCAAGGGTGATGAGCTTGAAAAGCACACAGTCTACTTGTGGACGCTTTTCAAAAACCTGTAAAGCTTGTTCCAAGGCATCTGGTGCAAAAGTATCATCGCAATCTAAAAAAGTGGTGTAACGAGCGTTGATATACCGAATTCCTTCATTGCGTGCATGTGCTGCTCCATAGTTTTGATTTAGGCGATAAATCTCAATCCGTTGGTCTACAGCAGCATACGATTGTAATATTTCCCAAGAATTGTCCGTAGATCCGTCATCCACACAAATCACTTGAATATCTTTGAGGGTTTGTTTTCGCAACGAATCCAAGCATCTTTTCAGATACTTACTACCATTATAAACCGCCACCAATATGGCAAATGATGCTATTTTTTCCACACTCGTGTTTTTAGATGTGTCCACAAATCGTTATTTTTTCTCCATCTACGCACTGACAACCACATACCCAGAGCAGCACAAGCGCTGTGCAATACCCTCGACACCGAGAAGGTGAGCCACCAATTTGTTGCGAACAGTGCCTTCTAAGATAGCAAGATCTTGTACACCACCAGTGTATTTTAAGATATGGGTATAGGTTTTGTTGCGATTCTCGTTTATCATCTTAGGATGAACGAATAATAATAACTTTTATTACGTTTCCGATGTTGAACTTTTGTTTCAACACCAAACCAAGCGTATATGCCAATTAAATAGTGTTTTATTTTTCAATTTTTGGCATTTTAGTCGTTCAGTTCGTAGAAGGAGAATTCGGAAAATGTGAAATAATCCTCTTTTTATAGTGTGATTATGTGAAAATACGTGGTAAAAAATACGTGATAATGTGAAATAATCACATGTTTATTGGTTGGATTATGTGAAAAGTTTTATCTTTGCAGTTGTAATTAAAGATTTTAATATGGAACAACTGCTTAGAAGAAAGGTTGATAGCTATTTGATGGCTTGGAAAGCTAATCCAGATAGAAAACCGCTCATTATTAAAGGTGCCCGTCAGATTGGAAAAACACGCTCAATAGAGTGGTTTGCCAGTCAGAACTATAAGACTGTTATCCAAATTAATTTTGTAGAGCAACCAAAATATAAGAATATCTTTGACGATGGATTTGAAGTTGATGCGATTCTTAAAAACATTTCATTGCTCAATCCTGAATTGAAGTTTATACCTAGCGAAACTCTTTTTTTCTTTGATGAGCTGCAAGCTTGTCCAAATTGTGCTACATCATTGAAGTTTTTTAAACTTGATGGACGCTTCGATGTTATCTGTTCCGGTTCATTGATGGGTATTAGTTATCGGGAAATTGAATCTAACAGTGTAGGCTATAAGGAAGATTATGAGATGTATTCCATGGATTTTGAGGAGTTTCTTTGGGCTAAAGGATACAATGATGATTTTGTGGATGAGCTGTATCAGCACATGTTGGAAGTCAAACCACTTGCCAAACTGCAAATGGATGTTCTCTTTGAATTGTTCCGTGATTATGCTACTATCGGAGGTATGCCAGAGGTTGTAAACACATATATCAAGAACAAGAATTTCAGTGGAACTTTGGCCATACAGAAGCAATTACTCAAAGACTATGAGGAGGATATTACCAAATATGTAGAAGGTTTGGATAAAGCAAAGATTCAAGCCGTTTATAACCACATTTCTACGTTCTTGGCAAAAGAAAACAAACGTTTCCAGATTACTAAAATCGCAAAGAATGCGCGTAATAGAGATTACATTGGTTGTGTAGAATGGCTTTCTGATGCTGGCGTTATAAACATCTGCTTCTGTTTGAATCAACCTGAGCTCCCACTTAAAGGAAACTATGATCCTAAACTATACAAGATTTACTATAAAGACACTGGGCTCTTGATTGCGTCACTCGATGAGGAAGCACAAGATGATTTGAGAGCCAATAAGAATCTGGGTACATATAAAGGAGCTATATATGAAAACATTGTAGGTGATATGTTGGTAAAGCAGGGTTATAGCCTTTATTACTACAGCAAAGACAGGCCTTCTCTTGAAATGGATTTTTTTATCAGAGATGCTGATTCTCTTATTCCGGTAGAAGTAAAAGCTAATGATGGAGCCACACCGTCATTGAACAAGTTACTAAGTGATGATAAATATCCAGATGTTAAATACGGCATCAAATTAGGATATAAGAATATCGGGTTCAATGGCAAATTCTATATCTTTCCATATTTTTTGTCATTTTTATTGAAAAGGTTTGTGCGGAGAGGATAAAATAAGGGTCATCCGAAATTTGGAGTGATAGCTCTTATTATAGCGCCACTCCATTTCCATAATGAACCTCATTTGTATTTGTTGTTCACCAATTTTGCCCTTAACAGAAAAGGCTGTAACGGCTCTTGGTTTTATTGATAGCTTTCTATGAAAAAAATGAATCATAAATTATATAATTGATTAACAGACAATCAATTACGAATACTTAAAAACAATCGGTTCAAACTCATTGAGTTTGGACTCCAAAGTCAATGACTTTAACCGCCAATGTCATACAGTTTGGCAGCCAAACTCAACGCTATTGATTTTTCATTGATATCAGTTGTAAACAAACACAGTTATCTCAACACCCGATACGAGTATTTTTTTATATTTTTATAGGCACAACCAAACTAAAAACTTTGCACAATGAAAAAGGTATTATTCACACTGCTGCATTTGATGACAAGCACAAATGAAAGGACAAAAAACAACCGGCCAGTACACAATGTTACAACGAAACAACTTAACGGTTGTTCAAATTCTTGAAGCAGCCATCGAAAGCAACAGGACAGGGAAAGCCATCAAATTATAGCATCATAGGAATGTTTATAACTTTTCCCGCATACTGATTTATGAGGATAGATATCCAATAAAAGCCCATTTCATCGAAGGTAGCATCATTATTTTTAGGTATTTTGCGCAATGCATCATCATTTACGTCTGTATTGCCCATTTAATTTTGTATTTTTGTATTTGAGATAGAGAGACAAAGATGAAGTTATCAGACTTAAAAACAGGCGAATCAGGAGTTATTGTCAAAGTTACTGGTCACGGTGGCTTTCGCAAACGCATCGTTGAAATGGGCTTTATCAGCGGGAAAAAGGTTGAAGTGCTATTGAATGCGCCCCTGAAAGACCCGGTAAAATACAAAGTGATGGGTTACGAAGTGTCACTAAGACACTCCGAGGCCGATATGATTGAGGTGGTGTCACTTGAAGAGGCCCGAACGCAAAAACCAGCTGAAAACAATTACCAAGGAGCCATTTCTGATGACGACGTCGATGAAATCCAACGAGTAACCGAACAGCAAATCCGTGCTGTTGCGATGCAGAAGAGCCGAACCATCAATGTAGCCTTAGTGGGAAACCCCAACTGCGGGAAAACATCGCTGTTCAATTTTGCATCCGGTGCACACGAAAGAGTGGGCAATTATTCGGGTGTCACCGTCGATGCCAAGGAAGGTCATGCCAGCTTTGAAGGCTATGAGTTCAACATAGTTGACCTTCCCGGCACTTATTCGCTTTCGGCTTATTCGCCGGAAGAACTCTATGTGAGAAAACAAATCATCGAGAAAACACCAGATGTCGTCATCAATGTCATAGATACCTCAAACTTGGAGCGAAACTTTTATCTAACGACACAACTCATTGACATGCACCTTCGTATCGTCTGCGCATTAAACATGTACGACGAGTCGGAAGATCGAGGCGATCGAATTCATATCGACAAGCTTTCCGAACTTTTCGGCATCCCGATGGTTCCTACCGTATTTAAAAATGGAAGAGGCGTTAAGGAGCTGTTCCATCAGGTCATTGAGACATACGAAGGCAAGGAGGACGCCCAACCACAATTCCGCCATGTACATATCAATCATGGGCATGAAATAGAGCGAGGCATTGCTGACATCCAAGCTTTCTTGAAACAAGACGAAAACATTCGGCAGCACTACTCTACCCGATATCTGGGCATCAAGCTGATGGAACACGACCATGACGTGGAAAAGATGATCAGTTCCTTGCCCTCTGCAGACAAGATATTTGCTGCCAGGGATAAAGCTGACAGACGTGTAAGGGAGGAAACGAATACCGACAGCGAGACTGCGGTGATGGATGCGAAATACGGTTTTATTCACGGAGCGCTGAAAGAGGCTGCCTACAAGACTGGAAACAAGAAAGACACCTACCAGCTTACGCACTGGCTTGACAGCTTTATCACAAATAAAGTTTTGGGCTTCCCTATCTTTATAGCCTTGATGTGGCTGATGTTCGAGGTTACCTTCTCGCTCGGGCAATACCCCATGGACTGGATTGAATCCGGCGTTGCCTGGCTGGGACAGGCCATTTCCACCTATTTTCCTGACGGCCCTATCAAAGACATGCTTGTCGACGGTGTCATTGGGGGTGTAGGTGCCGTCATCGTCTTCTTGCCACAAATATTAATCCTGTATTTCTTCATCTCTTATATGGAGGACAGCGGTTACATGTCTCGTGCGGCTTTCATCATGGACAAGCTGATGCACAAGATGGGATTGCACGGCAAATCGTTCATTCCTCTCATCGTGGGTTTCGGCTGCAATGTGCCGGCAGTGATGGCAACACGAACCATTGAAAGCCGAAAGTCAAGGCTCATCACCATGCTCATCTTGCCTATGATGAGCTGTTCGGCCCGACTTCCCGTTTATATCATGATTATCGGAACGTTCTTCTCGACCCAGTATCGGTCAACGATGATGATGTCGCTGTATCTAATCGGTATCCTCATGGCCGTCTTTCTGGGCTGGCTGTTCAGCAAATTTGTCATCAAGGGTGAAGACACCCCCTTTGTGATGGAACTTCCACCCTACCGATTACCGACCTGGAAAGCTATCACCAGACATACTTGGGAGAAAGGAAAATTGTACCTCAAGAAGATGGGCGGCATTATCTTGGTGGCCAGTATCATCGTCTGGGCATTGGGCTATTTTCCCCATAACGAGCATCTGTCCAGGGCTGAACAGCAAGAACAGAGTTACATTGGGCGCATTGGCAAGGCCATAGAACCAGTATTCAGGGTGCAAGGTTTTAGTTGGAAACTGGATGTGGGCATCGTAGCAGGTGTTGGAGCTAAAGAAATTGTGGCTTCAACGATAGGTGTGCTCTATTCGTCAGAAGGGAGTGTTGATGAAGAAGACGCAACATCAGATGAGCCCGAGAAGTATTCACGGCTGAGAAAACAAATGACAGCCGATGGCATCACGCCGCTAACCGCATACGCTTTCTTGCTCTTTATCCTGTTATACTTCCCCTGCGTGGCCGTGATTGCCGCCATTAAAGGCGAAACAGGCAGTTGGAAATGGGCATTGTTCTCGGCTGGTTATACCACGCTTCTGGCATGGATTGTATCTGCAGCCTTCTATCAAATAGGAAGTCTGTTTATCTCATAGCTGCATATTCTTGGACTGTCCAACATTAATTTCAAAAAAATAAACGAAATGTTTGGCATTTTAAGAAAATCAATGTACCTTTGCACACGCAAAAAAGAAACTTGCACCCTTAGCTCAGTTGGTAGAGCAACTGACTCTTAATCAGTGGGTCTAGGGTTCGAATCCCTAAGGGTGTACTTCTTTCTCGCTTGCACCCTTAGCTCAGTTGGTAGAGCAACTGACTCTTAATCAGTGGGTCTAGGGTTCGAATCCCTAAGGGTGTACAATCACTACAAAGGTAAATCAATAGGTCTGAATGAGGACATTTTGATTTACCTTTTACTTTTTTCATAACTTCGCAACGTCAGCTGAAGTTCAATTTTCGGGTCAGTCGTAAAACCCAGTTGCAACCCCTCCCCCTCTCATGCACATAATTTCATAGGTATTTGTTATCTTTGCATCATGAAGACCGAGCAATTGTT
>QWCQ01000181.1_pt1 | contig 67155 bp, 57 predicted proteins | sample 1972701 | NCBI WGS metagenome assembly QWCQ01 (sample SAMN09866704, study PRJNA288562) | Human gut metagenome isolate pre4_stool, whole genome shotgun sequencing... | reverse complement strand
CTGTCCGCAGGTTGGCTCCTGGCGAGGGATCCCTCGCCAGGAGCCAACCTGCGGACAGTAATGAAAGAAAGATTTATGCCTTGATTTCTTTAATGACTTTCTTTGCCCAGTCACGAACTAACTGGTCATCGCGGAAGTCGCCCTCCACTGCACCCCCTAGGCGAGCCACCGTGCGCTCCCGCAAAGATAGCTCCTCTGGATCCAATCTGCCCGGGAAAGTCACATATTCTTGCGGATCAATATTCAAAAGCACCGGTCCTACCCGCGAAGGATCTTGCACCTTGTCTTCGGGAACCCCCGACAGCCCCACCGAGAATGCCCACAGCGGAGTGCGGCGCAGTTCCGAAGCAAAGCGGCGACAAAAATCATTGGCAGTATCCATCCATTTGGTTAGATAAACCGCTGAGCCAATAATGACTGCCCCGTATCCATCTAGACTGTAGACCTCTTCTGGTTTTTCCAGGTCCACTTCCAGACCGGCATTCTCCAGTTCCTCTACAATAACTTTTCCAACTTCTTCAGTCGCTCCATGCTTGGAGGCGATAGTCACTAAAACCTTCATGTCTCTAGTATGACCATTTTTTTCTTTCTTGTCGCGAAAAGACCGGAATTCCTAAAATTCTCATAGACTTAAAACCATGGCGATGGTCGATCCTTCCTTCAAAAATGGGCAAAAGCTCACCGATCTCGCTGTGGTATCCAAATATGCCCTGGATCCGGTAGTTATTTGTCGCAGTGCCGGCCTTCATCGCGTTTCTGAACTGGGGCGCGGGTGCACCCGCGATATTTCTTGGCTTTTTTCCCTTCCAGAACAACGCCTTGACCATTTCCTGGCCTCTAAAGAGGGCGAGCGATTCTTAGGGCAACTACGTGCGGATTTACAGCGGCCGCTAAAGGTGTGGCTGGGAGGGGGCACCCGAGAAGAAGCCGAACGTTTCTCGCGGATGCTAGGTACCGGAAGAATCTTAGATACCGCGCAATATCCTGAGGGCAGGGATTATCCCCAGCGACTAGTGGGAGCGATTCTTGCCTGCGAACAGGAAGAAGATACCAAAATCCCCTGGCTGCTCGATCCTGACGACCTGGTGGAAGCCCTTATTGAGCGTTGGGAAGATTTGAGTGTCCACAGCCGGCAGCGAATACGTCGCGCATTCTTAGGAATTGACGCTACCCATCTTCCTCCTAAGATCGCCAGCGGCCTGAATGCCTGCGGGATTATCCGGACTCGGCGTTCACCGCTAGTAAAATGGTTAACTGACCCCAAAGTGTTGGCCTACCTGGTGGTAATTACCTATTCCAGTCTGCGAGTTTTACCGGTGAGTCTGGTAAAAGAGTTTCATGGATCTCTGCTGGTGCTATGGACCATGGATATTGTTACCGCTATCCCCTACACCTGGGGAGTACTGGCCATGTTTACCGCCAAGCGCCAATTGGTGCGCATCATAGGTACGTTTACTACCGCGATTACTTTCGCGGCTCCCTACGTATATTTCGCTATGACCGGCAAAGACTACCCCACCTACGTGATAGTAATCGTTATTTTGTTTATTATTTCGGGGTTCTTTGTAGAAGGCTCGAAATATCTACGCGAACGTTACCTGGTGAATTTTTTGCGAAAACCACAAGAAACCGGCACTAACTGACATTTTTATGGTTTAGTTGCGTCTGCTTGCGTGGGGCTTGCGGACCTACAAAAGTACGGATCACACCGTTGCCAATAAAGTAAACGCCGCTAATCCACCATGCCCACCACACCAAGGGGTTACGTTCGGGGAAATAAATAGTGAGCCAAATAATGCAGGCTAGCCAAATCACCACTGACAAAATATTTAGCCACCGCAGTTTTTCTACCCGGAAAGGATGGCAGAAAGTAAGCGGAGATAGCGTTAGCACAATAAAGAGCAGCACGATGGTCAGGTTGAACCACCAGGGCAGTGCCACCAGATAGAGATAGAGGATTACGATATTCCAGGCTGCCGGGAATCCCACGAAATAGTTATCGGAGCTTTTGGCTTTCTTATTGCAGTAACAGAACATAGAGGAGGCACAAACCGCTACCATGAGCAATTCGGTCACCACTAGATCCATTCCCTTACCGGGGATTCCCGGAGCGAACACTAAGGTTTGGGACATGAAAATCGCGGGGATAAACGTCCAGTTCAAATAGTCTACGATCAAATCGAGAGCGGAACCATCAAACCAGGGAATTACCTCCTTCACCCGGTAGCGCCGCGCCAGAGTGCCGTCCAAGCCATCAACAATCAAGCTAATCGCCAGCCATCCCCACATCTGCAGGTAGTCGTGGCGCATTAAGGCAAGTACCGCACAACCAGCCCAGACCACCCCAGAGGCGGTAAAGACATGAACTGCCCAAGCTTTTAGATAGTCACTGCGCGTGAACTGAGAATCAACTGTCGCGGGGATCTGTTCCATAGTCCCTATTTTGCCTTAGGCTTTCAAATACATAAAAACCTGTGAAACCTTGGCTCTTTGTTTCTTATAACGAGCGAGGGCGCCTAGCCCTCAGTAGACAGGGCTTTGCCCGGCTCGCCGCTCCATACATCGGTGGGTAACTTTGCCGGCAGATAGGGATTGTTATTAGCTACGAACACCGGTACCGCCTCTTTATCGCGCCGAAGCGATGCCGAATAATCCTTTAAGGCTCCCACTGCCCACTTCCACAGCAGGGTAATCGCTATCAGATTGGTGATGGTCATAACCGCCATGGCGATATCGACCGCGTTCCACACTAGCGGCAGGGATACCACTGCTCCTAGCACCACCGACGCCACGGAAACCATTCGCACCAGCCAAGATGCCCAGGGTTTAGTAGTCACAAACGACATATTCACATCGGAATAGACATAGGCGGCAATAATTGAAGAAAACGCCAGTACCGAAATAATCAGCAACATTAAATAGGTTGACCAATCCCCCAGCTGGGAGGCTACCGCCACCGTGGTCAACGATGCCGCCTGAGAAGGATCGGTACCGGTAAGCACCTCTTTAGGCGCACTCAAAATGATAATGGCGGTGGCAGAACACACGATAATCGTGTCTACGAAAACCCCTAACGATTGGATGAGCCCTTGGCGCACCGGGTGGGAAACCGTAGCGGTCGCAGCCGCGTTGGGGGCGGTTCCTTGCCCGGCCTCGTTAGAAAATAGACCGCGCTGCACCCCGTTAATCAAGGCAGCGAAGATTCCTCCCCCGACGCCTCCCCCAAGCGCCCCACCGGTGAAAGCGCTTTTTACGATTAAAGCTAGGATCGCGGGAATCTGCCCAATATTCATCACCAGGATAATCGCCGCAATAATCACGTAAACCACGGCCATAATGGGAGCCATCCATTCGGTTACCCGCGCTACCGAACGAATTCCTCCTAGAATAATCGGAGCCGCAAACACGAACAGAATCACCGCAATAATCGCCGAATGCGTGCCTTGCTGGGCTTCGGTAGTGCCGAGGGTGGCCATAATCGAGCCGGCAATGGCATTGGATTGCACGGAAGTGATCACGAAACCACAGGTAATGATAGCGATCACCGCAAAGATGGAACCAAACCAACGTTTGTGCAGCCCCAACCACATATAGTAGGCCGGACCTCCTCGGAAAGTACCGTCCTCGTTTTGGACTTTAAAAATCTGCGCCAGGGTGGATTCCATAAAGGAGGTAGCCATCCCCACTAGCGCTACTATCCACATCCAGAAAATCGCACCCGGACCGCCAATGATGAGCGCGGCCGCCACTCCGAACACGTTGCCTACTCCCACGCGAGCCGCCAGGGAAATAGTAAAGGCTTGGAAGGAAGAAATTCCTCCTCGCGAGTCTTTACGAGAGGACAACACTACGTGCCACATATGGCGGAAAAAGCGGAATTGCACTCCCCGGGTAATCACCGTGTAGAAAATCCCCAGGCCGATTAGGATCCAAATTTCGCCGTAGAGGGCGATGGCATCGGCTATCTGTTTAACGATTGCGGCGGCTTGATCCACGCTTTTTCCTTTCATCCGCCCAAAAATCTTTTCGGCGTCCTTATTAGGACAATCCGGCAGAATGAGGTTACGCAAACGTGTCCACACTGCGGAAGCTGGTTACAATAGCCGCATGAGTATTGCTCCCCTAAATCAGCTGCTGGACAATTTAGAGGACGCGGGTAAGCTGGATGACCCCTTGGAAGTCCTGGCGGGGTTCAGTAATTGGGCGACCTCTACCCGCCGAGCTTTATATCCCCATCAAGAGGAAGCCGCTACCGAAATTTTTGCCGGACACCACGTGATTGCGGCGACTCCTACCGGGTCAGGTAAGTCCATGATTGCTTTAGCGGGACATTTAGCGGCGCTGGCGAAAGATCAGCGTTCCTACTACACCGCCCCGATAAAGGCTCTGGTCTCAGAGAAATTCTTTGATCTAGTAGAGCTGTTTGGAGCCCGCAACGTGGGAATGATTACCGGCGATATTTCTCTAAATGCGCAAGCCCCAATTATTTGCTGCACCGCGGAAATCTTGGCCAACCAGTCACTGCGTGATGGCGACGAGCTGGATGCCGGGGTAGTCATCATGGATGAGTTCCATTTTTATGGCGACCCTGACCGCGGCTGGGCTTGGCAGGTCCCGCTGCTGGAACTGCCGAATGTACAGTTTGTGTTAATGTCGGCGACCTTGGGGAACGTTGATTTTTTCATCCGGGACTTACAGGCGCGCAGCGGGCGGGAAGTGGTGCTCGTTGACGGAGCCTCCCGACCGGTGCCGTTGGAAATGGAATATAGCGAGGACGACTCCCAGTATCTGTTAGAAAACCTGGTCAAGGCGGGACGCTGGCCAATCTACCTGGTGCATTTTGCGCAAAATGATGCGGTGAAAACTGCGGCGGGGTTGGCCTCTGCTAATCTGTTAGACCGCGAAAAGCGGGAAAAAATCGCTGCCCACTTAAAAGGAGTCCATTTCACCAAGGGATTCGGGCAGACGCTTTCGCGGCTATTACGCCTGGGGGTGGGGGTGCATCATGCGGGCATGTTGCCTCGTTACCGCCTGTTGGTGGAACAACTCGCGCAGCGGGGACTGTTAGCGGTGATTTGCGGAACGGACACTTTAGGCGTGGGTATCAATGTTCCTATCCGGACTGTGGTGTTTACTTCCCTAGTCAAGTTCGATGGGCGCCGCCAGCGGCATCTCTCGGCGAGAGAGTTCCACCAGATTGCCGGCAGAGCCGGGCGCGCCGGGTTCGACACTATGGGGTTTGTGGTGGTGCAGGCACCGCCCGAGGTGATCGAGGCCAAGAAGTTGGCGGCGAAAGGGCAAAAGCGTAAGGGCACGTCCTCATCCAATAGCCAAAAGCCGAAGGTGTCCTGGGGGCATTCTACTTTTGAACGCCTGGTCGCTGCCCAGCCAGAAGCTCTGCGTTCGCATTTCCGGATTGACCATTCCTTAGCGCTTAACGTCCTTTCTGGGAAACGGGATGCCGGGGAACATTTGTTGTGGCTGGCGCGCAATAACCATGACGCTCCGCAGGAGGCCAACCCCCATTTGCGCCGTTTGGGGCAGGTTTATTCCTCTTTGAAACAGGCGGAAGTGGTTCGGCATTTACCTGCTGAAAAGGCAGGCAGCCGCGGGCGCCTAGTGCTCACCCATGACCTGCCGGAAGATTTTGCGCTTAACCAGCCTTTATCGCCTTTTGCCCTGGCTGCTTTGGAACTGCTTGATCCCGATAGCCCCGATTACGCCCTGGATTTAGTTTCGATTGTGGAGTCGGTGTTGGAGGATCCGCGCCAGGTGCTGATTGCCCAGCAAAAGGCGCAGCGTGACCAGGTCTATCAAAAGCTGCGTTCCGAGGGTGTGGAATACCACCAGCGTCAGGAGATTTTAGAGGAAACCACCTGGCCGCAGCCTCTGAAAGAGCTGATTGCCGGGGCATTTAAGACTTTCGCGCATTCTAATCCTTGGGTTTATGGCTCTGAGCCCTCCCCCAAATCGGTGGTGCGCTATCTGGTAGAAAATGCGTTGACCTTTACCCAGTTTATTTCTCGTTTTGAACTTGCCCGCAGTGAGGGCGTGGTACTGCGCTACCTGACCGATGCCTATCGCGCCCTGGGACAAATCGTGCCACCGGAGAAGCGCAATGAGGACTTTGACCAGTTATTGATCTGGCTGGGCAACACGGTTAAGGGCGTGGATTCCTCGCTGCTAGACGAATGGGAGGCGCTAGCCAGCGGGAAACGCCGGGAAAGCCCCGCGGAGGACGCCCAGGAGGAACCCGCCTTTGGGAGCGCAGAAAACCAGCTGCCTAGCGCTAATCCCTTCGCTTTGCGCCGCCAGTTCCGTAACGTCGTCTGGCAGCGCGTAGAAGCGGTATCCTTCGATAGCCTGCCGCGCCTTCAAGATTGTCAAGATTTACATCCCGATGGGACTGCCTGGTCGGATGAGGATCGCGGAGCCCTGTTGGATCACTATTGGGAACACTACGATGACTTGCCACTAGATCAGGGTGCGCGCGCCAGTAGCCACGCGGTAATTAGGGAAGGCGACCAGGCGCGAGAGCTGCTTTCTCGCTACCTTCCTGCCGATAGCAACTTGCTGGACGGCAGGAAGGTTTGGGCGTTACTGCAAGAAGTGGATGACGGCAGCGGGCTATGGGAATGGCGAATGTTATTTGCCCTGGATATCGCGGAAACTGATGAGAGTGGGCAGCTACAACCATACCTGGTGACTTACGGAGATATCACCTAGGGCGCTGCTGGCAGATCGCGCCCTGTCAGCGATTTGCCACGCCCAGTAGAGTGGAGTTATGGATATCGCAACCGGGATTGAACAAGTAGACCAGCGGATCTCTAAAGCCTGTGAGCAGGCGGGACGGGAGCGCAGCGAAGTTACTTTAGAGCTGGCGGTGAAAACCCGCACCAGTGAGCAGATTATTGCGGCCGCTAAGGAGCTGAAAGCGCGCGGACTGCCGGTAGTGCTGGGGCATAACCATGTCCAGGAAGCCCAAGCTACCAATGAGGCGGTGCGGGCAGCAGATCTGGGCGCGGAAGTTCATATGATCGGTCGCCTGCAGGGCAATAAAATTACTGCCGCCCTCAAGGTCTGTGACCTGGTCGAAACGGTGGATTCTCTGAAAACTGCCCAGCGTCTGGTGCGCCGCCTCGAGGCCAACTATCCCGGGCGGGTTCTCCCCTGCTTTATCGAAGTTAACTGTTCGCGCGAAGCCTCCAAAGAGGGAATCAACCCCGAGGACGCCTGGGAGTTAACCCAGCAAGTGCTACAAATGGAGCAGCTGAGCTTGCGCGGATTTATGACCATTGGGGCGCTCAGCCCTGATGAAGAGCGGATTCGCGAGTCCTTTAGGATTTTGCGGGATTTGCGAGATCGCACGCTTGCTGCCGGAGGACCCGGGCAAGATGCGCGCGAACTATCGATGGGAATGTCCCAGGATTTAGAAATCGCGATTAGCGAGGGCGCAACTATGGTGCGGATCGGCACCGATGTTTTCGGCGCGCGCGATTACCGTTAAGGTTTTGTCTGCCGCTCAATCCGCAGTCGGTTAGTTTGCAATCCGCCGGTTATCTAGGATTGCTTCCACATCTACTGGCTTGCTTTGTGCCACCAGCTGCGCGGTAGTCAAAGACTCTTCGCTATGCGGATGCGGACGCGAAGGACGATAAGGAGCCTTGTTTTGGGTCGCCAAATGCTCCGCGAGTAGCTCAGAGGCATCTACGTCACGGCGCGCTAGTCGCGGTTTGAGGGCGTAGATTGGTTTCGGCATCGGCGTCGGCGTCCAAGTGTGGTCAGTTTCTGCCTGGTTTTCTGCTGCCTCCTCTGTATGACTTGTAACTGCCGAGGTACCCGTTTCCTCGGCAGCATCCGCGCTGCTGTCCTCAGCCGAGATTTCGGTAATCTCCGCTACCGGAGTAGTTTCTTTCTCGGCTACAGCGGCGGCAACGGGCTCTTTATCCTCGCTGACTTTTTCTTCTACTAAGGTAACTGTGGCGCTTTCTTCGCCTGTTTCTAAGTGGCTCTGCGAATGGCTGGAGGCTATTTCCCGAGTGGTTGCCTTAGCCGTTTCTTCTGCTTGCTCTACGGTTTCGTCCTCGTGAATTACAAAGTATTCCCGCAAGGTGGCGGCGCGCCTGGCAGCAGCAGCCAGCTTTCCGAGTGCTGTCTGTCCCCGGTTTTCCCCGCCCGATTCTGCTTTCAGTTCGTTACCTGTAGCTGTAGTGCTCTTTTGATGTTTTTCGGTGCTGGCAACAGGATCGCTAGCTTCGGCCTCAGCGTGCATTTGGGCGAATTTCTTTTCGCTGGCACTTACGCGATGTCCTTTTGCGGGACGGGTCTCGAGGGCGTGAATAAGTTCTTGGGCTCGCTGATCATTCTCCCGGCCGGCTTTGGCAGCTCGTGCCCCCAGAAATAGCGTTCCCGCAATGGTAGCGAGCGGAATAAGCGTCCACCACCAGGAAAGCAGACTTACCGCGGCCGCCGTAACCAGCACCATACCTATCGCGAACTGTACCGTAACTAAAGTGAGACGGCGACGCGCAGCTTGTGAACGCCGCTCAATCTGCCGAGCCCGGGTAAGCCGAGCGGACATCAGTTCACTGTGGTCACGCTGGGTTGGTGCTACTGGTCGCTGCATGGTTCCTCCTAATACTGGGGGGTTTGCGCTGTAACGTTGCCGCTTTTGCGCCGGTTGCTGGGTGTTAAGCACCCGCAAATTTGCGCTAAAACGATCATCGCCATGAGATTGGGTTTGCCGCCGCTTGGAATCAATCAAGAGAGGTAGGTAGATACCCCCCAAAATTAAGACCACTATCGGCAAAGCCAATCCAATAAACTCCACATATCAAAAATAGGGGATTTAGGCGCCAGATTCTCTCTTCATAAAGGCGTGTTGAGCAGGGAAAGTTATTAAATCTTTAGCAAATCGCAACATCTATAACAATCACACCAATAGCCACATTTTTTCTTTATTTTGGCTCGCAGCTACCCGCGGAAGAAACCTATTGTTTAAGTAATCTCACGCAAGTCCTTAGGTTCTAGTGATGGTGCCAACACCAAGTTTGAAAGGATAGTTCAACGGTGTTGTACGAGTATGCGGGGGTCAGTTGACCGACCCGCGCATAAGAAGCGGAACAAAACCCAGGACAGTTCAGCTACCTCCCCTCCTCGTCGGCTATAGCTACCGGCTCCCCTCGTTTAAGGCACGCCCTTTTTTCCAGCTGCGCTACGTATCCACCCGCGGGGATTTCCTCAGCAGTTGCCGCATACCCCAGGTGATCAGCCCAGCTGCCCGCAATGCAATAAAAATTCTGTTTTCGTCCCTCGAAACGCAGCCCCAGTTTCTGTACTACCCGCAAAGACACTTTATTTTCGGGACGAATATTGATCTCCACCCGATGCAGGTAGGGAGCCCCCAAACATAAATCCAATACCATAGCCACCGCCGCAGTAATCACTCCCCGTCCGCTATAGGCTTCGGCTACCCAATAGCCCAGGTTTCCCGAATGCGAGGCTCCCAGGGCAATATCTCCAATAGTTACCTGCCCCACTAGCTGCTCATCAGCATAAACACCAAATGGATAGTAACGGCGCTGACGCACCAGGCGGGCACTACGGCGAATGAACGCTTCCAGCTCCATATCTTCTGGGGGATACCCCGGGGCAACGCTGGCTTCCCAAGGCGCCAACCAACGCTCATTATCGGCTCTTACCTGCGCCGCCTGACGATGATCCCGCGCCACCATTTCCCTAATAGATAGCTGATTTATCGGCGGATCACCCGGTTTAATCAGGCCGCGAGCTACCGGATTATCCAAGTGCGCATAGTAACGCGGCCTGCGCCTAAAAGTTAAACGCTCGTAAAGCAACACGGCGCCCTAATCTAGCACCATGCAGTGGAAATAGTCGCCCTCCGAGACGGAAGTTACCGCCTCGGGGATAACCGCCAGTGCATTCGCCCTCGCCATGGTAGAGAGTAAAAGATCTTCTGGCTCGCCAGTTAGACGCGCGCGATAACCACTATCGGGCGCACCCACGATTTTCACGGGCACAAACTGGCGCCTACCAGCCGGGGAACGCCAACCGCGATCTACTCGCGCCCGCAAGGAAGGACGATACAGTTCATCCCAACCAGCCATATGTCGCAGGCAGGGGCGCACAAAAATCTCGTAGCTGATCTGGGCGGCTACCGGATTTCCGGGGAGGCAAAAAATCGGGGTACCCTCCCCGACAGTGCCGTAACCGAGCTGTTTGCCAGGAGTCATCGCCACATTGTCGAAGCGGGCAGTCCCTAAAGGAGCTAGCACCTCTTTCACCGTGTCGGCGCTACCGTAGGAAAGTCCCCCGGTGGTGATAATAATATCTGCCCGAACTAGCTGGTCTTCAATAGTTTCAGACAGCGCCTTTTGTTCATCAGGCACTGCCGCCACTCGGAAAGTGTCAGCGCGCGCATCGGCTACCGCAGACGAAAGCGCGTGCCCATTAGCATCGAAGACTGCCCCGGCGCGGATCGGTTTGCCCGGTTCGATAAGTTCATCTCCGATAGACAAAATCACTACCCGAGGACGGGGACGCACCGTCACCCGTAGGCGTCCTACTCCCGCCAGTAACGCTACTTGCCGCGACCCAATACGCGATCCGGCACGTAAAATGGGGGTGCCCGCACTTACGTCTTGGCCGCGTCGCAAAATGTTTTTTCCCTTGGCGCAGGCAGATAAAATTTGTACCCGCGCCGGACCTTGGTCAGTTTCCTCCAAAGGCACCACCGTGTCGGCTCCCACCGGCAAGGGAGCGCCCGAAGCTATCCGGACTGCACTGTTTTCCACCAATGTGCACGGTTCTGCATCCCCGGCTTTCACCTCAGCGATCACATCCAGGAAGACCTGGCGCATTTTGCCGGCTCCCCCCACGTCTTGGGAACGCACCGCATAACCGTCCAAAGTCGCCTGGTCGGTGACCGGTAAATCGAAAGGTGCACTCACGTCCTCAGCTAGGACACACCCCACCGCGTCTGGCAACAACACGTCTAGGGGATCCAGCGGAGCCACTAGGGAAAGACAAGTATTCAAATGTTCCGCAACCGTGCGCATTACCCCTCCAAAGTCTAGTACTATTACCAGGTTACCTGCCGGAGTCTTTGCCGCGATGGCGAAAAGCCGACTGTGGTTAAACGAGCGACTATCATTGACTCATGGGTTCTGTGAACAGTAAGCCGGAACTGCGAAAAAAATTTCTTGACCGGCGTCGCTTAACGTTTTCCCCTACCCAACGTGTCCAGGCAGAATCGCAAGTGCTCCAGGCTGCCAGGCCACTATTAGCTTCCCTAAAACCCGGCGAGGTCGTAGCCAGTTATATTTCTTTCGACACCGAAGTTCCAACCTTCTTACTCAACGAAGCCATTTTGGATTCCGGGTTGAAACTAGTTGTCCCTTGCGATTTGGAGCAGCCCCGTTGGGGACAATTAGATCCGGTGCAACACACCCGCGCTCTATATCGCCGTTTCAATCCTCACCCACCACTGGTGTCTCGAGAAATGCAGTGCGATCACCTGGCAAAACTGGGGTTAAAGGTGATTTTCTTACCGGCTTTAGCAGTAGATAGGACGCAGGTACGTCTGGGACGAGGAGCCGGTTGGTACGACCAGGCTTTGGCGCACTGCGATTTGACTGGTTCCACTCGCCCCCAGTTGATCGCCTTAACCCATGACTGGGAAGTTTTACAGGCGGGGACGCTGCCTCATGAACCGCATGACCAGTTAGTTGATCAGGTACTTACTTCCTCGGGGCGTTTGCAAAAACTAGGCAGCGAGTAACTCTCTGGTTAGTGCGGTGACCAAGGTTCCGTTCTGAGCGTTTCCCCTACGAGGCGCAAAAATACGGCTTTCTTCTTCGTCTACCTTGTCCCAGGTTTCAGCGGTTCTTAAAAGCCGTCGATGACCCGGCGGTTAATGGTTTTCTGCAGATATGGTTTTCCCTGTCCCCAAGGGGTAATAGCCGCAATGTTTTCCGGCGGATTATCTCGGCTTTCCCTAACGGTCAGCAAACCAACAAAAATCTGGTTATGCGCGAGTTCCTTTGGCGTTGGCGACGTACTATCGCCCTAGCAGCCGCAGTTGCAGTAGCCGTCAGCCTACTGCGTTTAGTGCTGCCCCAAGTGGTCACGAAACCACTATTAATTGCCGCCACCGATATTCCACCAGGAACCATTATTGACGCTGGCCAAGTAACTGTGAAAGAGATTCCCGTGGCCGCCCTGCCACCTCAGGCTTATAAGAAACCTTCCCAGGCAGTCGGTCAGCGGACAGCCGTTCCCATCGCTGCCGGCACTACTCTGTTTCCGGCCTTATTTTCTTCTTCTCCTTTTTCACGACAATCCTATAGAGGGAAAGTGATTTTGGCACTACCTTTGCGAGAAAGCGATCAAGGCCTGGCCGGCGCCGGTGATGAAGTGATTTTCTTCCTCGCAAATGATCAAGATAGTAGCTCTGCCCCCGATACCAGCCCAGACACTACTAATCCGCAAACTATTCCCGAGGGCGGGGCGAGAAAATCTGCGGAGAATACGGGACTCTCCGCGCAAATCACGGCGCAAGTATTATCAGTCAGCGCCGCTAGCGGATCTTTGACGGGCGGGCAAAAAACCGCCACCATTGAGGTTGCGGTTAAACCCAGTGAGGCTGGACGCCTGGTAGAAGCCAGCAAATCAGAACCGCTACAATTGGCCAGGACAGGTTAATTACAAAAAAATGAGGAATGATGAGTAAAGACAATACTGGTTTCATTGCTGGATTCAAAGAATTTATTTCCCGTGGAAACGCCATCGACCTAGCAGTTGGGGTTGTTATTGGTGCCGCTTTTGGCGCAGTAGTCACCGCCATCGTTGACAAATTCATTAACCCGCTGATTGCAGGGCTAGTGGGTAAACCTAACTTCGATAATGTTTTAGAGTTCCATCTCGGTAACGCTACCGTGCAACCGGGAGCGATTATTACCGCCCTGGTTAACTTCCTGCTAGTCGCCCTGGCGATTTATACCTGCATTATTGTGCCGATGAATAAGCTCATGCGGATGCGTGACGCGAAAGCTAAAGCCGATGAAGAAGCCGAAGAACCCAAAGCAGATCCCCAAGTGGAACTGCTAACCGAAATCCGCGACCTCCTACAATCCGAAAAATCCGCCCCGAAATCCGGAAAATGCTCTGGCATTTTCACGGATTTAGTGCCCGGAGCCTACCCTGCGGCATAAATCCGCCCCTGCACGCTAGTTGCGTACCTTACGAGAATCTCGCGCCAGCTATGCCCCTTGCGCGGAGGAGAAGTTTTATCCGAGCAGGCTAGGCGGGTATCTGGCGGTTCTTGTTCCCGTATAGCCCCTTACTTAGGTGGTACCAGCGAGCGGGGAGCCTGGGTTTTATCCGAGTGGGCGCGGCGGGCATAAGAATTCGGAAAACGCCGCTACGTTTTCCGAATTTCTTGGGCGGGAGGAAAAACCCAGGCTCCACGCGGGAACTACAAGAAAACCCAAATGATGACTATTGGTTACGCTCGCGCCAATGAGGGGGCATTTCGGATAGGTAGTCTATTTCCGGGTGCTGATTAGCAGTTTCTCGGCGCTCGCCTTGATCGGGGATGGGGTCAGAGCTTTCCTGCCAGGAGGTAGGTTTACCTTCGCGGATGCGCTGCCGGTCAACCTCGGAGTAGCCACGCGCGGCCGGATGTTTCATGGTTAAACGTTCCGGGTGACGACATTCTTCAGGATCGTTTCCACCTGACCATCTCGGCGCTGCAAACCTAGCTCATTAATCAGCAGATCTACTTCTTCCTCCACGCTGCGAGTTTTATCGTCCGAACGAATCCAGGCGAGCAGATCATCTAGCTGGTCATCACCGTAGGCGGTTAGAGGCAATCCTCGGGAGATGGCGGGACGCTTTACACTACGCTGTTCTTCACCTGTTGCCTCGTGCGAAACGGGAGAGGAAGCCGGAAGTGGCGCTACCGCTACCGCGGGCGCATGGGAGGCAGCAGGAGCGGGAGCTGCCGCTGCTTGGCGCTGTGCCTGCGCTTTTTTGCGTTCCTCAACCACATCCACCACCAAGTCTAGTAGCTGCTGAGCCTGTACGGCCGGATCCATAAATACCGCGGTGGAATAGACGATGCTAACCACCCATCCGTATTCTTTGAGTCGTTGCCGCCAATGACGTTCCCGCCGCCGTAAAGATTTCTCGGCGACATAGTCGGGGTTGTCGGTCAGCACCGCCACCAGCAGTTCATCGGGATAGTCCGGGTGTCCGATGGCTAGGGGGATCCTCATACCGTTCTTGGGCCCTAAGTTGGGAATCACGGTCAGCCCCACTGAATAGAGCCGTTCGGCGAGATCAAGTAGTAACCGATCAGGTTGAGATTCTTCCTCCCCCATCGCCTGCGCGGCCTCAACTGGCCCTACAGTTTGGGCTTCGGCTCGGGCAGCCTGCAGCAAATCGTATAGCATCTGGGAGCCCGGATGATGCAGCCGTTGCGGATCGATAGCTTCCGGTGCCATCGATGACACCAGAGATAGTTCTTTACGCACCATTGAAACCGCGTCTACCAGTAGCGCCGTACCATCTGCTGCCGAAATTACTCCGAAGTCATGAAGTACTTGGCCGTGAGGAGTCTTGGCGAACCCTACCGATAAAATCACGTGGTCACGGCGCAAACCTGCTGCACCAGCTGCGTCTACTATCACGAAGGGTTCTTCTTGCTGACTACCCAAGAATTTATCTAACTGTGGGTTACGAGCGACTTCACTCATGATCGCGGCACTGATTCGCCGGGCATGTTTGACCGTCAAAGCTACCACCCCCAAAGACTCTTTGCTTTGGGTCTGGGCGTGCAAACAAACCTGTCGCACTACCTCTTCAACTTCTTGGGAAGAGGTTTCGACGCATTGGGCACCGGGGGCAGGCATTCCACGTCCATCGACTACTGTCAAAGTCACCGGGCGGGAGGGGCGCGGTACGGTCACCGGCATTACGTCTCGCCCATAGTCGTGATCGGCCAGGAACGATGCCACCCACTCATTTACTCGAGATCGGGTAGGAGGTGCGGTGAGCTGCGGGAATATCCCCGCAAACTCCGAGATGGTGCCTTGCTCGCTGCGGCGCACATCCCCTACGACTACCACTTGTTTGGCTCTCGCAATCGCGGGAATGACTTCCGCCAAGTCAGTGTTTTCCACTCCGTCCAGTACCAGTAAATCCACGGGGTGATCATTACCAAGAATCTGCGGTACCAGCACCGGAGGAATCGCGCGAATCGGGCGCAGGCGCTCCACAATCGGGAACTGCCCGATCACTTCCGGCAGATCGCTGCGGGCATCTTTCAACACTTGCTCTAGGTCTGAGACCGTTTCAGACTGGGTGCCTACCAGTTTGGCTACCTGGTGACGCACCTGGCGCAAGACTTGTTCCGACAGCGAGTTCACCTGAGCAAGATCCAGTTCCCGTAGCCGCGCAGATAGCTCGGCGAGACGTTCTCCATCAAAATGAGCCAGACGGTCATCTAGACGTAGCATTTCTGCCAATGCTGATGCCCACCAGGAAAGGTCAAGCTCTGCACGCAACAAATCGAAAGGAACTCTCCGTTCTCGCAGGTCATCAACCAATTCGTCGAGACCTGAATCGTGAAGCTCTTTCAGGATCGCTACCCGTTGCGGCAGGCGCTCGGCTCCTTGCTCATCTTGGGACAAGTTATCAAGCAAACTGGCTAACTCGTCTAGTGGCATTTGCATTAGATCGCCGAATCCAGTGGAGAAGAACGGCTGTAAGCGCGTGATATGGCCGCGCAGCGCTTCCTCAGCTTTTTGCATCTGGTCAAGGCGCCCCGGCAATACCGGCCAGCCGCCAGCGGGAGAGTATTCGCGCCAAATCCGGCGTTGCTGTTGCACCCGAATCAGTTCCCGATGCAGGTCTTCTACTTTTCGTCCTGGCCGCACCATGTCTTTAGCCTGTTTTATCAGGCGTCGCCGCTGGGATTCCTTCATATTGAGTGCGCGTTCTTTACGCCATTTCTTGGTAGCGGTGGCGATCACCATATCAGCAGCTGAGCGCTCGAAAATCTGGGGCTTAAACACATCCATGGCTTCGCGCAGACCATCTAACATGCGTAGCTGGTCATGCCATTGGTTCAGGTTCTTGGCACGCAGCAGGCCGGTTTCTTTCTGGGCGCGATCAATATCCGCACGCACCTGCGGCAACATTCGTCCCGCTAACTGGTTGACCCCCTCTACTGCGGTGTCAACCATTTCGGGGGAAGAAATTACCACCGAATGCCACGGATTGGTTGCCCGCGTCTGGGAGAAGATTCCTTCTTTAGCAGCTTGTGCCAGTAACTCTTGGGCACGTTTCGCACCATCGGAGGCAATCCGATGCAAAGTTTCTAGGTCAAAACGTACTTTAGTGCGCGGCCCGGGCTTCATAGAAGTCAAATCTGCCAGCACCTGCAAGGCATCATAGGCGGACACCTGCCAGGGGTCGCGTTTACGATGCAGCTGCTCCATATAGCCACCCAGCTGGGAGCGCACCTGCGTTAGTTCGTTACGCATCTTTATAGTGGCTTCGTCAGCTGCCGGATCTTCTGATTCTTCAGGAGCGTTTAGAGATTCCAGTAACTTGGCGGGGATGAGGTCGCGCCACCGGCTGCGACTGGACAAATCCAGGGTGAGGCTCTCTAGCCCCAGACGATTCAAATACCCCAACACTTGTTGGAGACGACGCCGCGCGCCTGGCACATAGGCAATGGTGCGCCCCGCACTGGCAGCGTCAGCTAATATTGCTGCCACCGTGGAAGTCTTTTCCGATTCCGGAGGTGCATCTAGCAGTAGATTTGCCCCGGAAGCCACCGCATCTAGCACGTTATGCTGCGCGGGATCCAAATCCCCTATCCCATGCTCGGCCAGGGGATCCCGGTCGGTCAACACGGGTTGCGGTAGCGGAGAAAGCACCTTTCCAGCGGCCTCTACATCTCCGCAAAGGGCGGCTGTCACGTCTGACTGTTCCAGTAGATCTTGATTGAGCGCAAAGTCTTTGACCAGATTGGAGAGAGGATGCAGGTATTGCCCTACGGTGAGCGAATCGTAGAGGTCAAATCCCAGCAGATGCCGCAACCCCAGGCGCCGCAATTCGTGTAGCGCATTGGTGGGGCTAAAAGCTACTTCTGCTTGCAGACCTTGCAGAATGGAAACGATTTCCGCCTGCTCGCCCTTTTCTCGCAGCGCTGCTTCCAGCGGCGGCCAGACTTCTACTGCACTATCTAGAGTAATCAGCACGTCCTCATCAGCGGTTAAAGACAGCTCTACCGGGCAGAGTAATGCGGGTCCGGTGATAGTGCGCGGCTCACTGGCACGTACTTTTTCAATATCGTAAACCGCGCTGTCTGCAGTCTGCTCCTGAGCAGTATCTTCGCTGCTAGAGAGGTCACTTTCTGCATTTACTGCCGTGGCAGCGGTTGCTGACATTTTCGTGGTCGAGGACGCGGATTTGCTCGCGGCGCGTTCCCAGGCGGCTCCTAATGTGCCGCCTTGTCGCCAGGAGGCAGTCCCGATCGCCAGATAAACCGGCGCGCTACCATAACGGGATTCGCGGTCTCGGGAAGCAGACAGTACTTCGCGAGCCCGAATCCGGCAATGGGACAGGGCACGCGGTTCGCGTACCAGATTAGATAACCGAGTCGGACGCCCTCCATATAATTGAGCTAACCCCCCGGGGTGGGCGGCAGACAGCTCCAGGTAGCCGGAGGAGGTCTCTTCGGCGATTGTATGCTCTAAGTTGGCATTCCAATGCGACAGCATCTCTTGTACCAGCTGCTTACGGCTTTTAGCTGCCGCTGGTTCCGCGGCGGCCTCGCTAGTGACGTTTTCCGCTGTGGTCATCTCTGTTTCCGGGTTAAAGCTCACGATGCCACCATACGCGAAAGTGCGGGTTTGCCCTGGTTGCCATGCCCTAAGATAGCGAAAACGACAATTGTCACGTCTCGATTCGTCCTCGATAAACCTGACTGCAATTTTGAGGCCAGTAAACCAGTGTTATCCTGGACTGGCTGAGGCGCTGACGGCCGCCTTGCGCCCTCGTAGCTCAGGGGATAGAGCACCGCTCTCCTAAAGCGGGTGTCGGACGTTCGAATCGTCTCGGGGGCACTATTCGACGACAATATTTACGGTGCCATCTTCCTCAAAAAATGACTTTGGCCAGGCACTACGAGGACGAACCTCGGGGTACCTGGCCAAGTAGGGGTAACTACCGGTTTAGAACATGACCCGCAATACGCTGACTGTGATCGCGGAGATAACCGCCGCTGCCGGCAAGGTAATCACCCAGGCCAGTGCAATCGGTTTCATTAAAGACCAGTTAGCCGCTTTGTTAACGATTCCGATCCCGAGCACCGCACCAATCAAGATGTGGGTGGAAGAAACCGGCAGTCCCAGCAGTGAAGATCCCATAACCACCGCCGCAGCTGAGAGCTCTGCCGCAAATCCCGAGGCCGGGTGCATTTCGGTAAGCCCAGATCCCACGGTCTTAATAACGTAGCGGCCTATGAACCACAGCCCCGCAATCAGCGCGATTCCCAAGGTGAGCATGACTGCGCCCGGGACAGCGCTCTCCGTGGAAATCCCCCCGGTTCGCAAGACGTCTAGCACCGCGATGAACGGACCAATAGCGTTGGCGATATCGTTCGATCCATGCGAGAAAGCGAACGCGGAAGCGGTAAATACCTGCATCCAAGAGAACAACAGGAAGGTGGAGCGGGAAAGATCGCGCCGCTTGAGGGAACGGGCAAAAATGAATACTGCCATCCAAACTGCTGCCGCCAACATTGTCAGGATCAGGACATTCCCCAACATAGATAGGCTGATATCCAGGTTATCCAGCCCTTTAAACAGCATGAGAGAACCAATGATGATCGCTCCAAATGCCGCCAACAATGGCACCCAAGTATCTAGAGCTTTATGGGCATTAACATCATCTTTTTCGCGGTTGATCCGTTCTAGCTCTTTGAAGTAATCAGATTCCAGGTCAGAGGGATCATAGTCCCCCATATTCATGGTGGTGGCGTCACGTACCATCGCGTTGGTGTAGGAAACCTGCTGGATTTCATTGAGCCGCTCAAACCAGGCCTTATGACGAGTACGCAGGTCTGCACGTTCCTGCTTGATTTCACGTAGACGCTGGTCGGCGCGTTCATTGTAAACCAGGATCGAGGATTTAATAGATTTGAACAAAATATAGGCCACTACCCCACCCAGTACCGGGGACAGCACCCAGGAGATCGCGATTTTCCCGATGCCTCCCCATTGCACCATGTTCCAACCTCCAGTGTGGGTGGTAAATCCTACCGTGAGGGCAGCCCCAACGATGCCACCCACAATGGAGTGAGTGGTAGACACCGGCCAACCCATACGGGTCGCTAGCAGCAGCCATACTGCCGCCCCTAGCAGGGAAGACGCCATGATTAGCGCAAAGTCCATCGCCTGTAGATTCGAGATGGCCGATAGGTCGACGATTCCGGAACGCACCGTATCGGTTACTTCTCCCCCGGCAATTACTGCCCCGGACACCTCAAAAATCGCGGCCACTACTAGGGCTTGCTTCATTGATAGGGTTCCGGCGCCTACAGATGTCCCGAAAGAGTTGGCCACATCGTTACCGCCAATGTTGAACGCCATGAATACGGCGAAGGCGATCGTGATTACTAGCAGTAACGCTTGATCGGTTTCTCCTACATAATCGAAAGCCCAAAAAATGAACCAGATGGCACTACCCAATAGCAGGCCACCGAAAGCCAAATGCCAGTACACATCTCTTTTCGCCAGTTTTTGGGAAAAAGTCAGCTGTCCCAAAGGTGCTTCGGCCTCTGTTGGGGGCATATCAGTTTTAGCCACGGGATTAACTCCCTTCAGATGAGAAATTTTAACTTTCACCTGGAAGTTAACAACCTAAGGTTACCTATTGGTTAACAAAGTGGAACCGCAGGGAAAATTGTCAAAAGAAAGACTAACCCAAGAAGTATGACCACACCTGCGTATTCTCTCGTTTTATGACCGCGAAAGCAGTATCGGTGGCGGGACCGCTACCTTCTAGGTTCCGGTGTCGCGTGACTGGTTATCCATAATCCGCTGCCGTTCCGCGCGTTCTTTCCGACGCCGCATCGCTCGTTCGCGCGGCCCTTCGATGCTGACAAAGGGGCGGGAGGCGCGCAGAGTAACGTCTACTTTCCAATGCCGCCACAGCCAAATGCCTACTATCAGCGCAACCAGCAAGGAAGCTATAGCGCCCACCCCTAGTGACCAACGCGGCCCCCAATGTTCAGCTACCCAACCGATTATTGGCGCCCCAATCGGGGTGGTCCCCAGGAAGAAGAGGAAATAGATAGACAGAACTCTGCCCCGAATCTCTTCATCGGTGGAAATCTGAATAGCAGCATTAGCGCTGGTAAGCAGGCTTAACATTACAAATCCGGTGGGGATAAGTAACAGAGCAAACACCTCATAGGTGGGAGCTAGCGCGAGCGCGCCCTCTAAAACTCCAAATAGTACGGCTGATACCACTACGGTGAACACTCGGGGCTGGCGCCGCCGGGCAGCCTGCAGGGCTCCCGCCAGAGCTCCAATCGCCATAATCGAGCCCAATAACCCATATTCACCCGCACCTTTACCGAATACCCGAGTAGCCATGACCGCTTGGGTGAGCTGGAAATTTAACCCCAAGGCCCCCACTACCGTAAGAATGGCGATAATCGCTTTAATATCGGTACGGTTTTGGACATAACGCAGCCCTTCGCGCATCATTCCTTTAGTGCGAGAAGTCTTTTCCGGGTGATAAAGCCGGGCAGGATCCATCAGCGCCAAGCCGAGAACTGGAACGATAAAGAGGACGAAGTTGGCGATAAAAACCCAGCCCGGCCCGATACCAGCGATCACAAATCCGGCAAGTCCCGGACCGATCAGACGTGCCGAGTTAAAGGCAGTCGAGTTTAGCCCCACCGCATTAGGCAGGTCTTCTTTAGTTACCAGTTCGGATACGAAAGCTTGCCGCGCTGGGGAGGTTAGGCAGTCTGCAACCCCGGTTATCAGGGCGATTATATAAATATGCCAGAGAGCGGCGACTCCCGTGAGTAGCAAAATCCCAGTTAGGAGCCCGCAGAGGGCAACTACGCATTGGCAGATCTGAATAATGCGGCGCCGATTGAAGCGGTCAGCCACCATCCCCGCCGGTATCGACAGCAACAATTGGGGCAGGAACTGCAACGCAGTGACTACCCCGACTGCAAAGCCGGACTGGTCGGTAAGCACCATCAACACTACCCAGTCTTGGGCGACTCGTTGCATCCAGGTGGCGGTGGAAGCAAAAATATTAGATAGCCACCAGATCCGATAGTTGTGGTATTTGAAGGAGGTAAATGTGCGCGACAAAACTACCTCCTCAAACCTTGCAATCTATATCCCTGCTTATTTAGCCTAGCTCTATTGGAATACTGCCCGCAGCTTTCCACGCTTTCAGCGTAGCTGTAGCGGCGTGGTTGGCTTTCAGGAAGAGTTTTGGGAGCTAAAGTGCAGTGCTTAACCTGTTGAAAGCGAGCGCCCCGACAACGGCTTACTAGGTAAACAACTGGGATAAGGGAGCTAGTGACCGGATGCACGCGAATGGTTTTTGCCGCTAACCTTGCTGTCCGTTAAACTATGGGGGTGCTTTGACATTGGAGATGTCGCATAGTGGCCTAGTGCGCTCCCCTGCTAAGGGAGTTGGGGTGGATAGCCCCTCGAGGGTTCGAATCCCTCCATCTCCGCCAACAGACCAGGTTTTAACCCCTATTTATGTCAGTTTTTAGGGTGGTTGTTAGCGATTCTCACCAGTTCTAATGCCAAAGTGACAGAAAACTACGCGAAGTTTTTTATTTCGCCACCCCATACGCGGCAAATCACGCCTATCTGGGCGTTATTAGTTTACTCCCCGCTATATATATGTTTTGGCCACGCCATCACTCGGCGTAGATTGCGCACCTGGAAGCGTTCTAACAGTTTTCCGCCACCGTAGATTCCCCCCACCAGCACCGCAGCGGTAATGAGGGCAGCTATCAAGAGCGAAACCCAAGAGGTATCCAAAAGGACGCAGACCAACACAATTAATCCCGAAGGGAGAGCACACAGCAATAACGCCGCCATTGAGGATGCCATGGCAGCCAGCATAGATTTTCCGCTTCCTCCCGAATTATTACGCAGAGCCGACTGTCCCGGTGCCGGACCGGGGATAGTAACCACCGCAGAAATCAAAGAATTTGCGCCCAAAGCCACTAACAGGTAGCAGCAGGCTAAAATGGCAGATTTCATAATTGCGGAGGTGTCCATTTTTAGCGCGAAACCAAAAATCAAAGTAATCGCCACCATCACCGGAAGTTGATAGCTAGCAAGAACCCCAACACGCACGGTTCTGTCAGTTTTACCGGCAACCCCGGCAATAATCTGATACCAGTAGGCGGAAGAATCATTGGACCACATATTCAGCAGCGCAGTTGCGGCTGTCACCGCTACCAGCAAGATAGTTCCGTTTAACGCCCAAAAAACCATTTCTCCCGAGGGATGGTTTGCCCACAACATAATCCCAAAAATAACTGCCACATACAGTATCGAAGATAGGGAAATAATTTGGCGCGGGTCTTTTCGCTGGTAATAACTTATTCTTGCCCAATGAATCTGTCCTACCGGCGACAGGGGTAACACTCGAGCTAACAGAGGAATCCTCCACTCGTCCTCACTATTTTCGTTAAAGGACGCATCTAAGTTCTTGGCAGCGGATACTTCCGCTAAAACCTGCCCTCGCCCCATTAGAGCGTTCGCAAAAACCTTCGGCCACGCCCTCAAGATTAGAACCCCATAAAAGCAGGTAGAGGCGAGGGAGAGCGCCAGCCCCCAATAAAAGTGAGCCATCACGAAAGGAGCAAGCAGGAAAGGAGCAAGCGGAGTAAGTGCCAAGAAATACCAAAAAATCTGCGCCGTGCTTCCGGTCAGTTTTTGCACCAGCAGCGGGAAAAACGCGATTGCGCCACCGCTATCGGCAAACCAATGCTGAATCATAGTCACCAGCAAGTATCCCAAAGCGATTACCACCAGCATACCAATACCGGTAAAAAGCTGGCGAGAGCTAGCGCGCTTCGCAGTTAATCGCGATACCAGCCGAGTTTGCAATATCTGAGTGAACGCTGCAATCAAAAATACCCCTAGCAGCCCACTTAGAACGGTAAGCACACTCGCACCAAGGCTACCGGCGGCTAGCCACCCCGCCAGCGACACCTCGTAGATAACGAAAACTACGCAAGAGGAAACACTGACGATATTAGCCGCGAGCAGCCCGTAAGCGGCGCGCCGGGTCGGACCAATATAGGGGCTTAACGCCTGGGGAGTCAGGCTTTGCTCACCAGCTACCGATGCCGATACCATCATCATCCACACCAGGACGATAAGCAGCGCGTAATAGATTTGAATCGGAGCGGTAAGCCCTGCTTGACCTGCTTGCCAAAACCCGGTTGCCACCCCAAGTAATATAAATGCCACGTAGATGATAGCTAGGACACCGAGGACTATTCGCCACCACTGTTTAGTGAACTGTTTGGTTTGCAAACGCAGGTTTAGCCGGATTAACGTCCCAACCATGACAGGTCTCCTTCGCGTTGCTGATGTCCCCCTACTAGCTGTAGGAAGCGCGAGTTGAGGTCTTGCCCTGCCGCGACTTCTTCGGTGGTTCCGGATACCAGAATACGACCCTGATTAATCACTGCCACATGGGTACACAACGATTCCACGGTCGCCATCACGTGGGAAGATAACACTACTGTTCCCCCTCGCTTCACATATTCTTTTAACACTTGTTGTAGGGTGTTTGCCGAAACCGGATCGACCGCTTCAAAAGGTTCGTCCAAAACCACTAGGCGCGGGGAGGTTACCAGCGCTAAAGCTAAACCGATTTTCTTGCGCATACCGGTTGAGTATTCGCTTATCGTTTTCTTTTTATCTAGCGGCAGTTCAAATGTTTGCAAAAGTGAACGGGAGCGCTGAATTGCACTCTGTTTATCAAGACCGCGCAGCTGAGCGACAAATGTTAAGTGTTCAATCCCGCTGAGACGGTCAAACATATGCATCCCGTCGGGTAATACCCCCAACGCTCCCTTTGCCGCTACCGGTTCGTCCCACATACTGATGCCATTAATGAAAACTGTGCCTCTGTCGGGTTCTAAAAGACCGGTAGCGATAGACAGAAACGTGGATTTTCCAGCCCCATTAGGACCTACCAGCCCGAAAAATGAGCCAGCCGGTATTTGCAAATAAAGATGGTCTAAAGCAAGGTTATTGCCGTAGAGTTTCACCACGTCCTGAGCATCTATCGCATTACCTATCCCCGCGGCTTGAGGTGCGCGCCTCTCCGGTTTTTCTGGTGAATCCAGCTTAGGTTTGGGGTTAGGTTTGGGGAGTTCATGTTCCATGGGTAAAGACTAACAGCCCCTCCATTCGCCAACTGTGCGACAGGCGGATTCTAGGAGGGCAAAGCCGCTGCCGGAGACTCCAAGAAGACCGATAAAAATGTAGACAACAGCAAGCTGGCTATCGGAAAAGCTGTTACTTTAGATAACGGTTTACAAATATCGGTTGATTCGAAAGAAGAAAAGACTGATCAGGTTGGCGACAAATATCTGCTTGTTACGGTTACTTACAAAAATACCGGGTCTGAACCAGTAGATTACAACCAGTTTGACTGGAAGCAAACGTCTGATTCGGGAAATATGAAAGATCCCGAAATTCCGGTTCTAGACGAAGAACCCCTAGGTGACGGATCCTTAAAAGCCGGTGGAACCGTGACCGGGATTGTTCCAGTCAAACCTGACGCTGCCAGCATTTCCTACTTCGGAAACATCATAGATAAAGAAGCCACGGCTACTTGGCTACTGAAATAGGTTCTTAATTTAAACTATTTTTATCTCTCATTTTTAGCTACGTATTTTCCGGCTAGTTAATTGAGTAAAAGTTGTCCCCGGGCTTTCTAAGCCCGGGGACAACTTTTAATTACTTAGGGAGGTTTGGCTTCCTAGACCTCCTGGGATCGGCGACGACTGGCGGCGACCAGTCCCACTCCGGTGACTACCGCTAGCGAGTTCAACGCCAACAGGGAAGTCATAGATACCCCGGTCACTGCCATTTGCTCGCCGGCCGCCGGTTTCCCGGCAGCCGGTTTGACGGTGTTAACCTCTTTAACTACGACAGTTTTGATGGTTTTCTTTCCCTTGGGTTTCGCCGGTAGTTTCTCCCCTACTTCGAATTGGAAGCTGGCGCGCTCACCCCATTCGTTGGTAGCGGTGATGGTGTGTACACCTTGCTCCCGTGGCGCCTGCACGGATACCATAAACTCGCCTTTTCCTACCGCGGGATGTACCCCCAGGTCAACCACGGTTGAATGCATAATGACGTGGTTCTGACTATTAGGACTAAAACCGGTGAAACGTACCTGGAACTTGGTTCCCGGCAAGAACTTGCTCTGCCCATTGGCTGATTTGGCTGCCTGCACCTGATGGTATTGTTCGTAGACTGCCTGGGCAGCTGCCAGCTGAGCTTGAGCTTCCCGATTAGCCGCGGTGGCTTCCTCCAAGATATCTTGCGCAGCTTGAGCCAGTCTCGCTAGTTCATCTGCTGCTTTCTGCGCCTCCTCGGCAGCGGTAGCCGCATCGCGATAAGCAGCAAAGGAAGCGGGCAATCCCAGGTTGTCTAGGTCGCTGTCCCCAGCGGGCAGGCCATCTTTCAAAGCCTGCTCACCATCAATAGCCGCCAGTTTATCCGCTAGTGCCTGCTTGGCTTCCGCTTGTTTTTGCAGGTCGTCCGCCACCTTAGTGACGGCTTGCAATTCTTTATTAGCTTTGGCGGCGATAGCTTCAGCCGCTTTTAGATCTTGCTCCGCCTTTTGCGCCTTTCCAGCTGCCTGATCATGGGCTACCTGCTGTTCAGCTAACGGATTTAGCGCCTGTTGCGCGTTTGCACGCTCGCTTTCAGCCCGGTTGGCAGTCTCTGCAGCTTGCTGATTTTCGGTTGTCGCCTCCTCTAGCGCAGTATCTGCAGCCTCTTTCGCTGCCTGTGCCTGTTGGAGTGCCTGAGTCGCCGTTTCCAGCTGGGTGGCGGCTGCTTGAGCTTTGGCTTTAGCCTGGGTTAAAGCTGCTTTCGTCTCGGACAACTCTTGCTGGGCATTTCCTAACGCCGTGCCTTTAGCCAGCTCTTCTAGTTCTTTTTCCTTCTCTAGTTGCGCTGCCTCTTTGTCTTTAACGTCCTGCTTTGCCGTTTCCAGGGCTTTCTGCGCAGTAGCTAATTCTGCCTTAGCATTCTCGAGGGCGTTCTTAGCGTCAGTAGCGGCCTTAGTAGCTGCCCGCACCGCCTGCTCTTTTTCCTTAGCCACGCCCTCGGCAGTCTGCTTATTGTTCTGCGCCGCCGTAACCTTCTCTTTTTCGCTTTCTACTGCCGCAGCGGCGTCAGCTTCTTTGCTTTGGGCATCTTTCCAGGCATTATCCTTTTCCTGAGTTTTAGCTTCCGCCTCTGCTACCGCTGCTTCAGCTGTAGTTATATTGTCACCGGCAGTCTTTGCCGCTGCTTGCAACTTTGCCAGTTTTGCTTTCGCATCCGTTAGCTTCTGCTTTGCGCCCTCGGTAGTCACCGAGTTGTAGTACTCCATAAACCGTTGTTCGTATTCATCAACGGTATAGGTTTTTTCTCCCTGCCTGACTCCGCTATAGACTTCGCCCCAAACAGCTCCATATTCAATCCCCTCACCTGCTGCACCCGCAAAACCGGTGGCAGTAGAGTGACCTACGATATTGAGGTAATGCCCTATATCGAAATATATGCTGGGGTACTTCTGATAAATCTGATACGAGGACATATTCGCCATATCGGGGTGCTGTTTCAAAGCTTCTTCATAGATGGATTTCTCGGCGTACCACCTGGCCACCGGATCGCTTTTAGCCCACGCTAAGTTTTCTGCCACCCCAAAAGCACCAGAGTGCTCAATCTGGTACCTCGACCAGTTAGCTCGCGCTTGAGCAATAGCCATTAAGCGGTCAGTAATCACGTAATCGTCAAGCTTTTCGCCATTGCGTCCACCTTTGGCGCGATATTGATTAACTACCCGTACCCAGGCGATGGCCTCTTTCATATTGTCTAAATTGGTAGTGTCGTCCGGGGCACCGGGTTTCAAAGTGCCGTTAACCAAGGTGCCATCGTCAGCGGTAGTGGTTTTATCATTCAAAATCTCAAGAGCATCCGCTGCCCCTACACTTTCAAAGAACCCAAAGCTGCCCTTCTTGAATTTTTCGGCAGCTTCTTTCACCGCTTTTTCCGCGTTCGCGACTTCGGCTTCGGCCGCTTTTACCGCTGCGTCGGCTTGCTGTTTCTTAGTCTTCGCTTCTTCGAGATCTTTTTCTGCTTTAGTTTGTGCGGCTTTAGCCGCATCCGCTGCCTTCTTGGCAGCCGCAGTTTCACCCTGGCGGGTCGCTAAAACCGCCTCTGCTTTACTCTGCTCTGCTTGCGCGGCTTTTACCTGTTCCCCGGCAGCTTGCACTGCTTGGTCTGCGGCAGCTTTATCCTTTTTAGCCTGTTCAACTGCTGCCTGTTTTACTTGCAGCTCGTTTTGCGCAGCCGGGACTGCCTGTTGGGCATTTTCTAGCTCTACTTGCCGTTGCTCAACAGTATTCTGAGCTGCCTTCACCTGTGCTTTAGCTGCCTCTACCGCTGCCTGCGCGTCCTTTAAGGCCTGCTCGGCGTCCTCACTCAGCTGTTTAACTTTGGCTTCTAGCTCGCTAACTTTTTGTTCCTTGGCGCGTACATCAGCTTCGGCATTTTGTTTTGCTTGGGTAGCCTGATTGACCGTTTCCGTGGCGGATTGCAAATTCGTAGCCGCAGTTTGCGCGCTTGCCTGTGCGTCTTGCAGCGCTTTTTGTGCTGCGGCCGCTTTGGCGTCTGCCTCTTGCTTGGCTTTTTCGGCGGCAGCTACCTTGTCTTTGGCTGCCTGCAGCTGCCTCGCATCGGGGGCAGGATTATCCGCGACTGCTTTATCTGCTTCCGCCTTTGCTTGCTCGGCTTTGGTTACGGCTTCACCCGCAGCTTTTGCGGCGCTCTCGGCAGCCGTTTTCTTCTCATTGGCTTTTTCAAGCAGGCTGGCTGCATCACTTGCCGCTTGCGCGCTCTCTTTCTGCGCTTTCGCTAGGGAATCGAGGGCGTCTTGCTTCGCCTTTTCGCTGGCCGCAGACTTTTCTCCGGATTGCTCGGCAGCGTCCTGCGCTTTCTTCACAGCTACTTGCGCTTTAGTTTCCGCCTCCGCGGCCTTATTTGCGCTCTCTTGGGCGCTATTCTTCGCGGCTTCCAGGTTTTTTTCCGATTGAATTTTCGGATTGGTTTGCTGGTTTTGCTGTTCAGCACCTGTGGGATCAGCGGGCCCGGTAGGCTCGGGAGCGGCTTGCGCGATCCCCGTGGCCGGTAGAGTTCCCGCCAACGCCAAAGCGAATCCGGTAGCAGTTAGTTTTGCGGCATGCTGCTTCATTGCTCGTAAATCTCCTTTAGGTCACCCCTCAATGACCTATCTCAACCCTCAACTTTGAAATTTGGAGTGCCCACTAGCGGTGACCAAACTCACCAGGGCAAACGATTAAAATCTTATCAGACTGAGCAGCATCCCTCAATGGACGTAAGTCTCATGCGCTATGAAGATTTAAGAGAGCTCTCTGCCCTCACCTCACTTCCTGCCGCCTGCGCCACAGGATAGCAGGTTTTTTAGGCAGCGAACTTTTTCATTGCGCCCTGCCGGGTCATACCGATAATCTCACCGATCGCCTGCCAGGTTTGACCTTGATTACGAGCCTCGTTAACCGCTTCGTCTAGCTGTCTATCTGCTCTAACGGTTTCAATCAGCGCCTGATAAACCTTAATTAAGGAGGGATCAGTAATCGTCATTTCCGGCTCGGGATCCGCCGCGATTTCTGCTAGCAATTCTTCGTCAGTTTTCATTTCATCCATCCTTTCCTCAAAAATTTCGCCCTGGCTTTCATGGCGTGAAAAATATCCCCGTCTTGATTAACCCCTATTTCCAAGAGTTTGCCACCGGGGGTTGGTCCGATACGAATCTGACATCCGTCCAGGAAGTGCACGATAACAGCATTCCGATAAGCATGAGCTATCTCCTGATCAGTGCAGCTTTTCTTAGCCTAGCTATTTGCGCTGGTTGATACGATATATTGCAGCATTGCCGGGGCTATGTCTTCTTGGAATCAATATCAAAAGGAGGATACCAATCCCAAAATGTTTCCATCGAAGTTACTATTTACGACCCTTTCGGTCTGCCAGGTTTGCCGGGGCGTGTGGCTTGCCAATGGTCTAGCGTCTCCTGAGACCACCCGAAAACTTGCGCTTTTCCCTCTCCGATTATCACGTCAGGAGGTGGGAAGATTCCTCTAGCACGGTAGGTCGCAACCGTGCTAGGAGATAACCCTAGATACCTAGCAGCTCCAGCACTTGAGAAATATTTTTTAGCCATGCTGTCGGATCGCTAAGAATAGGGCGGATACTCCACCAATCCCAATAGCTAGGGATAGAGCTGTGTTTGCCACTGATGGAAAGCTAACTATTTCGGTCAACACGAAAATAGCGAAAGTAGCGAACGCTAGGTACATTGCTTTTATCTTCATTTCGTTTCCTCCTCACTAGCCATAATATCGGACATAGAGCTCTCCTACCCCTTACCCGATAGCTTTAGATACTCACCCTTGAGGTGATTCCAAATAGGGTTTACAACGGCAGCTATTCCTGTTACATACGTCCCAAGGACTATTAGTATTTCAACTAAAGTTCCAGTAAGCACCTTAATACGGTCACTTTTTACTATGTCTCTATTGCACTGAATGAGGAGAATCTGGGGATTCAGTTCTTATTTACCCCTGATATGCTTGAGGGACACGAGACGCCAGCCGATAGTCTGCTGGGATTCAGTTCTTATTTACCCCTGATATGCTTGTTCCTCACCGTTACCCTTTACCCCCATAGCTGGGATTCAGTTCTTATTTACCCCTGATATGCTTGGTTTTAGCCGAAAGGTTTTCTAGCGCGTGCTGGGATTCAGTTCGTATTTACCCCTGATATGCTTGTTGTCCGTCCCGGCATCGAGCGCCCACGGCTGGGATTCAGTTCTTATTTACCCCTGATATGCTTGAAAACCGCGCTACCCTCCCGGCTCGGAGGCTGGGATTCAGTTCTTATTTACCCCTGATATGCTTGCCGCAAATCTCACTCATTTGATTGCATAGCTGGGATTCAGTTCTTATTTACCCCTGATATGCTTGAGCAGGGGTAAATAATCCCAGTTTACACGGGGTTTCACGCTCAATTTTTGCTCAAAAAATTGATAGTTGTTCCGGTTTTTCCTCTGCTTTGCTAGGAGTTCCGTTTGAAAAATGGAACGTTCGAGACCATTGTTTATCTGTTAAGAAAATCATGCGAACGTTTCCTTCGGGAGGAATACCGGCACGGACTTTACCGATGGTGGTTACGTCGCTTAATCCCGCAGGAGTATATTTTGCGTAGACACTAAACTGCACCATGCTGAACCCTAAATCCAACAGCATTCGCCGGTATGCGTTTGCTTCGCGCCGATGGCGGGCGGTATCCACCGGCAAGTCGAACATCACCAGACACCACATGGGCTTCTTACTCATAGAAACTACTTAAACCATTTAGGAGGAGAAAAGCTTTTTACTTGACTCTCAACGTAAAGGCCAAATAACTGAGCGAGATCCTCAAATGCTGTGGGAATACCGATACCATCATCTCGATACTGACTACTGGCAGCCGCCACCAACTCGGCTTTACAATCAGCCGCCGCGGATTTACCGGCCTTTTCAAGGCGGTAAACCTCCAAATCAATTAACGGTCGAAAGATTTCCATCAAATCGTCAACTAAGCAAAACAGATTAGCTCGATTGTGATGGAATATCCCCAGTGACGGTTCTAACCCGGCAGCTAGCACCGCTCTAACCCCGTGACCGCGCACAATCGTATAACCATAATCCAACATGGAATTAATGCCATCACCCAACCCCGGTTGACGCGAGAACTCTTTCCCGAACAGCGCCAACCAATAATAGCGGGCTGCTCTGCCTTCGGTGTTATCGGGATCGCCAGAACGTACCAGCCTTACTAACTCCAGCAGCTTTTTACTGTCTATATCTTTCCCACACAGCAGCAAAGTTTTCGCTTGATTTTCTATTTTCCGCCTCACCACTGCTTTCCAGGCAGTTTTTTGTTTAGGAACGCTCATACCCGCCTGTGCCACCCGCCGCGCTGCGACCCGAGAGTGAGGCCGCCAAGCAAAGGCTCCCGCCTCGGGAATCCCCCGCCAATCGCAGAGCAAAACACACACATCTGCGGCGGTTAAACGGTGCAACACAGCTCCGGAGAGGTGAACTCCCATCCCGATAAGAACTACCGCAACATCAGCCACTGGTAGAGTCACCTGCGGTTTATCTTCTGGATGTAAAACTATAGCTCCTGTTTTCGAGGAAACCGACCCAGAAAACTGCGTTAAATCAATAATCCGCCAGGAAGCCATGGTTTCCCCCTTAAATAGACCAGCTATTGGGTAGTCGCGAAGAATTATCGCGAATATTTCCAAGCACGTCCCGGCGAATTACCCTTGGTTTTGCTGCGTTAAACAACTTGTTGATAGCTGGCCACCAGCCTCGACCCTGTAAAATTTCTTTGGTTCCCGGCAAAGCATCCTCCGGCATTCCCTCTCCCGCCAAATAAAGTGGACGCAGTCTGAGTGTGATTTTCATGGGAAACCCATCTACCGACCAATGCGATATTCCAGGATACTCCGATAGCAACTCGGCAATTGCCCCTTTTCTTTCCGCAGATAAATCCAGTTCCAGCTCGTCATCGACTACTAGCCAACCCAGATACTTGGCATTGCCTTCCCGAAAAGCCTCACGCAACTTCATTTCGGCATTGCGCATCGAAATACTTTGTTCTGGCAAATGAACCTGAAATAGATCAACCCCAGCTTTATTCGGTAAATCGACCGTAAACACTCTAAGCATGGCATATACCGGTTTTTTGCGACCCAAAATTCGGTAAATCCGCGCATGGTGGATAGAAGTTCCCACCTCCACGCATCCGTTGCGCAACTTCATCGTAGGGGCATTCGTTGGGAAAATTCCGACACTGTCATCTGCAGCAAAATGACTGCCGTTAACCACTATTTTTCGTTCCGGATTAGCAGGTAATCCCTCTGCCCACACAAAGTCAGGCAAGCGGGTCAACGCGCACCACAAAGCGGGGGTTTCTGCCCGATCAATATCATTCATCGACCAAGCATCCCCCAATTGTTTACTATGCAGCTTTTTCACTTCCTCATGCAGTTTCCCGTCCCCGAGCCGTAACCTGAAGTTAGAGAACACCGGAATCTGGTCATCAGCCAATGCTTGGTTATAAATCTCTGCCAGATAACGCATCTGCTCTAGCCAAACTGCATAGATCTTTTGCTGCGCAAAGGTGCTACCTTTCCAGCTCTTCCAATTTTGCTCACCACCAGCCATAATCTGGCCACGCCGAAGGTTTTCTCGTTCCACCAACGTCTGCGCTACTGCCGGGCGCATCATCGCGATGGTGGCGGCATCCATAGCATGATGACGCCTGTCCAGACGGGTTTTTCCTCGTCCGCCAATCAGATTAACTCGCCCTTCAAAACCTGAAGCTCTGCGGGCAGCTGCGGTAATCGAGCCGTTAAACACTCGTACCTTAACTTGATTTTCAGAGTCCGCGTCCTCCCCTTCGCTAGTATCAATTGCTGTCGCCGATTGACCTAGCGGGATGCGATAGCGCTGCTCAATTCGATGAGCCAGTTCGCGCGCCATCCAACTGACTGCTTCCATAGAGCGGTTGTCAATTTCGGGGTCTGCTTTGGTACGCGATAACCTGTCAATAACCCCCGCCCGTAAACTTTTGTCATCTTTAACGGAAGTATCGGTAAACCAACCTTTGACTCTAGAAATCGCTTCTTTCTGACTAACCCCCGGGATATTTGTCTGCGCGGCCCAAACCGCGAAAGGAATATTGCTTTTCTCTTGGTTACAGCGCCTGCAAACTGCCACCAGATTATCCCTGGTATTCGTAGATCCCACCCCTCGCCGCGGGACGATATGATCCATTTCGGCAGTAGCAAATGTAATATGGGTTCCACAGTACAAGCATTCACAATGTTGTCGCTGCAACGCTTGTTGCTTGCGAATCGCAGCGATACGGGGCAACCCCGAAAGATTCTGGCTTCCCTCTATCTGCTGCCGAGCCTCCTCGTTCTTCTTAAAACGCTGCGCTTGAAAACGTTGCAGTTCATTTGCCTTCGCCTTGGACATGAATGCTTCGCGTACGTGCTCTATATTGACCTGTTGGGGAATCCCCCACTCGGCTTCGGCTCGCAGTAACCAGCGGTTAACCCCTTTCAAAACCCTGTCTACCACTGGATTTCCCACGGGTTCACCCACCGGAACTGCGGGAGGCTTCCACTCCGGCGAAACCCCGAACTCCACTTCCCGAGCCTGCTGCAAATCGACATTATCGACTAAAATCCGTTCCGTTATTCGCTCCAAGCTCTCTACCGAATAGGCCGCCCTGCCGATCGGGAGCCTCACCGATGCCTCTAGTTTCTCTAAGTCTTCATCATTCAGGCTGGCGATAAAATCAGCAGCTATCTGTTCTTCACGATTGGTAGCTTCCCCGGGTGAGGATGCGCGAGATATCTGATCAATAAACGCACACCTTTCCAGGTAACTTGCTGCACGCCACCACTGTTGCACTGGCTTGATACCACACTTAGTCAAACGGATATTCGTTTCATCTACTGGCGGAGTATTCCCGGTTCGCTCCCCATCCGCCGTCAATTTCCCGGTTCCGAACAAATCCTGGCGTTCGATCCCTAAAACTTTAGCCACCTCTATCCAGGTGGGAAGCTTCTTGCGATCTGGGTTGCTTAAGAACTCGAACAAGGAAGTTGTTTCTTCGCCAGTCAAGCGGCGTTCGTTCTGTCCACCCTCACCCTCGCGAATCCGCAAATTAGCGATAATGGTGGCGATTCGATAACGCTGAAACGCCGGATGCGCCTTTTCCGCGCGATCTAGATGCTCTTGCCCTGGCAATGCATCTTTCCCTACCTTTTCGGCAGCACTACCTTTGGGGGACTTTACGGCAAAAACCTTATCGATTATCTGATTGCCAAAATCTTCGCTAAGTCGCTGACGAGAAAAAATCTTTTTAAGCTCTGTCGCGTAATCAGTTTGTAAGAGTTTACCAGCCAAAATACCGGCATCACCACGTATCTTTTCCCCACTATCAAGTAGATAAAGCAGCTGCCCCGGAGTCAACCCTGCGGGCAAAATCCGCCCAGTTTTTTCTGCTACTCGCGCCCGCAAAGCAATGAGTTCATCAGAATCGGGATGCGAAACATGCAGACTGCTAACCGACACCCAAGGCGAGCGCCAGCCTCGATGCCGCGCTATATGCCGGATCGCAATCGCCAGTTTTTCCTGGCGTAGCCGCTCATCCTCTATGTATTCCTCAACCAGCAGGGCACGGACTTTCCACGGTTCGTGCGGGTCGGGATACTTTTCCAAATCGGGTAGCGGCCAACCGAGCTCAACCAAAAACTTATCCAACTCCGCGAGCCGTCTCCGCCTGTTCCTAATCAGACGGCGCGCTCGGCGAGTTCTTCCAGAAATAGCCTTCCGAGTTTCCTGAATTTTACCGCCATCTTTACCAACCCCGGCATCGTGCAGCAGCACTGAAAGGTTCAAAAAGGAAATCGGATTGTCATCATCATCAATCTCGAGAGCACAGAAGCCAGTAGAGTTCCACCCTACATCAATGCCAATCCGATAACGCCGCTTGTCTTTAGGGGTAATTACCTTGTCGTTCATAGAACAAAGATAAGCAAACCATGCAGCAAAGTGGGGTAAAACACACTTCCACCGCAAAAGATGAAGTGGAAATAATAGCCAAAAGGCTGAGCATTCGACTTCGCTAACGAGGCGAAGCTTACTGAGATTCAGTTCCCTTTAACTCTAAGGTCAAATCAAGAAAAGAGCAAGCAATTCAGCCAGATAGAGTCACTTGTCGAGGGGGCAACCCCATCCCGGAACCAGCCGCAAACTGCCCCTACCACCGGAGCTAAAATAAAAATCCTCAGTGCCGGTAAGCACTGAGGTTTTGAGCTCCCCCAACTGGATTCGAACCAGTAACCCTTCGATTAACAGTCGAATGCTCTACCGTTGAGCTATGGGGGATCGACTTGAATAAGCCTACCGTGAGAGGGCGAAAAGTTCCTAATCTTCCTGCCCCAGAACAATCCCCAATTTCTGTTCCCACTCGCTCACTACCGAACGCAAATACTGCTGGTCATCAGGGTTTTTGAAGCTTGATATCGGCGGATGTAAACGTAAATTGCGGTTATCGTCACGCAAGATCTGTGCGCTAACTCTCTGTCCGGAAGGCAGCTCTAGGGGGGTAATAAACACCTGCGCCTCGCTCAGTGCCTCTCGGATAATGTCCATAAAGTTGTGTTTGGGAGCTTCAATCGGAGTAAGAACCAAATCTTCGCCCTCATGAAAAACGATCCGCAGCGTGCCCGCCTCGCTATCCCAACGGACGTGAGAAACTTCATCCCAGCCAAAACGTGACTTTACCTGCCCGGATTCCACTTCGGTTAATGCCTGCATAGTCACAACCAGGAAACGATCCTCCGCTACCTCTAAGAATTCGAAAACTCTATCCGAGGAGGTGAGGACGGCTTTTACTGCGTCCGGAAGCTTACGGCTCTTCAGTCTTTCTACTATCCTCTTCACGTTCTCTACCCTAGACAAAATTCAGTATTCTGCCCACCATCCGGTAGGCTAGATTCGCCCCGTTAGCTCAGTTGGTTAGTAGCAGCGAACTCATAATTCGTGGGTCGCGGGTTCAAGTCCCGCACGGGGCACCCCTGTGTTTCCTGTTTCCAACGTCCTCGGCCTCTATATTTAGCGGTGATGAGGGCGCGTTTGCACCCTCATCACCACCAACGAGTATCCCCTTAGGCGCGCAAAGTCGCCTTAAACTTCTTCGCAGTAGCCTTAATAATCCGGGTGCGCACCGTCTGAATCTCGCTAGCACTAAGCGTGCCTTCCCCGGAGCGAATCTTCACCGAGAACGCCAGTGACTTCTTGCCTTCTCCCAGCTGTTCGCCACTGAAAACATCGAAGAGACGTACTTCTTCCAGCAGGTCTCCCGCCTGTTTCTCAATCACTTGTTGTACGTCAGCCGCGGGAATATCTGCCTCCACTACCAGCGCAATATCTTCTTTTGCGGGTGGGAAGGACGATACCGGCTTCACCTGCAAATCTTTCTTCGGCATCGCGGCCGTAAACTTCTCGAAGTCGATCTCGAAGCCGCAAGCAGATTCCGGTAAGCCAAAGTTGCGGCAAACCGCTGGGTGCAGCTGGCCGGCCAACCCAACGCAGGCACCCCGCACCACGATCCGGGCACACCGCCCTGGATGGAAAGGCGCGACTGCCTCTGGCGAGTCCGGCTCCCCCATCATATTGTCGTTAGCTACCCGCTGACGTCCATCTTTACCTTGCACGCGCATCGGTACCGCCAAAGTTTGCGCCACCGTCCGCACAAACTCCACTGCGTCCGCCCAATCATAGGAGCGGCCTGCACCCAGCGCGCCGGCTAGTTCCGCCTGTCCCACTAGCACCCCAGCAATATGTTCTGGCTGGTAAGGAACTCCTTTTTCGAGGGCGTGCTGCTGGTCAGGATCCGGTTTCCCCGCCACCCCGAAGGAACCGGTAAGTTCAGTTCCCATTCCTCGGGTCACTAAACCGGTCTCAAATATCGCGCACTGCTCATTACCACGCGCGATATTACGCTGGGCTACGCCCAGCAAAGTATCGAGCAGCGAGGTGCGCAGCAACGGTTGATCATCCGCCAGCGGATTCGCGACCCGCACCGCCTGGCGGCGCACATCCTTTTCTCCAAGTAGTTCGGCGTCAAACACATCCTCGGAAATAAAGGGATAAGAAAGCACCTGTACCAAGCCGCCTTGCGCGAGCGCCCGCCCCACATCTCGGCGAGCCTGCTGCTTAGGGGTGTATCCGCGTCCAGCAATCGGGCGCGGCCTGCGCGAAGGAATCGTGTCATAGCCGGCCAGCCGAGCAATTTCTTCTACCAAATGCGCCGGCCCGGTCAAATCTGGGCGCCAAGAGGGCGGCTGGGCAATAACTTTGCCGTCCTCAACCCGCACTTCACATCCCACGTCTTTTAGCAGGCGGGTGATGGTTTCCTGATCATATTCCACTCCGGTCAGCCGCGCCGGTTCATGCAGTGGCATTACGATTTCCGGGAAAGGCTCAGTGTTATTGAGGTCGCTGACCCGCCCACTGTCGGTGCCCCCGCCGTATTCCACCAGAATGTCCACTACTCGCTGGGCAGCTACCGGCGCCAGCTCGAAGTCCACGCCACGTTCAAAACGTTTAGAGGCTTCGGTGGGTAGTTTATGCCGCCGCGCAGTACGCGCAATCGAAGTCGGCTGGAAATGCGCCGCTTCTACCAGCACGTTCACCGTATCTGCGGTTACCTCGGTGGAGGCACCTCCCATTACTCCGGCCAAGCCGAGCACGCGGGAACCTGCTTCTCCCTGCGGGGAGTCGGTGATCAGCAGATCTTCGGGATCTAAGGTGCGCTCTGCCTCATCGAGGGTGGTTAGCTTTTCGCCGGCTTTCGCCCGGCGAACCACAATCGGCCCGCACACTTTATCCAAGTCGTAGGCATGCAGGGGTTGTCCCAAATCCAGCATCACATAGTTAGTGGCATCGACTGCCAAAGAAATAGAACGCATGCCTGCCTGTTCTAGGCGGCGCACCATCCAGTCCGGGGTGGCAGCTTGCGCGTCAACGCCGGTCACAATGCGGGTGACAAACCGATCACACCCAACCTTGCCGTTTACCGCAGTCTCATCTGCGACTTTAACCGCAAATCCGTCCTCAGTGACGGTCGGGACCGCCCCGGAAGGAAGGTTTTCCGCCAACCCCAAGTCGGTAAACTTAGCGCCGGTGGAATGAGCATATTCTCGCCCCACCCCGCGCATCGCGAAACAGTAGCCGCGATCAGGGGTGATATTGATTTCTAGGGTTTCCTCCCCCAATCCCAGCAGTTCGATCACCGATTCTCCGGGAACAGGTAGCTCTCCGGCTGCGGCCTTTTCTGGCAGCAACTGTTCCAGGACGATAATGCCGTTGTGGTCATCGCCAATCCCCAGCTCCCGCTGGGAACAAATCATTCCGTCAGAAACATGTCCATAGGTTTTGCGGGCAGCAATCTGAAAATCACCCGGCAAAACAGCTCCCGGCAACGACACCACTACTAAATCTCCCACTTTAAAGTTGTGGGCACCGCAAATAATTCCGCGACTGGGCAGCTCGGAGGGCTCTTTGCCTTCACCGGGACGGTCATTAAACTCGCCTACATCTACTCGGCAATAGTTAATGACTTTCCCATTGGATTGCTCTTTGGCATCCAGGGTCAAAACCCGCCCGGCCACCAAGGGTCCGATTACCGAGGCCGGGTGGATGGCTTCTTCTTCCAAACCTACTTTCACCAGGTCATATGAAAGCTGTTTGATATCCGTGCCCGGCACTACCTCGACGTGATCTTTGAGCCAATCAAGCGCTACAAATGGCATTGCTAGTTACCCCTTCCGGTAGTACCGAACTGTTTAGAAAATCGCACGTCGCCCTCGACAATATCGTGCATATCGGTGATTCCATGCCGCAGCATCAAGGTGCGTTCAATGCCCATACCGAAGGCGAACCCAGAATACACATCCGGATCAATTCCGCAGGCTATAAGCACATTCGGGTTGACCATGCCGCAACCGCCCCATTCGATCCAACCGGGTCCGCCTTTCTTTTGCGGGAACCACAGATCCATTTCTGCGCTGGGCTCGGTGAAGGGGAAGAACGAGGGGCGCAGCCGGGTTTTCGCTTCCATCCCGAACATGGATTGTGCGAAATGATCCAAGGTACCCTTCAGATCTGCCATAGTCAGACCTTTATCCACCGCCAGGCCTTCTACCTGGTGAAATACCGGGGTGTGGGTGGCGTCTAGTTCATCGGCGCGGAAAACTTTCCCGGGGCAAGCGATATAGACCGGGACTCCTCGCGAAAGCATCACTCGCGCCTGTACCGGCGAAGTGTGGGTACGCAACACCAAGTTGCCATCCCCGGGGTTTTCTCCTCCCAAGGAACGTCCATCAATATAGAGGGTGTCCTGTTCTTGCCGCGCCGGGTGATCTGGGTCAATGTTGAGGGAATCAAAGTTGAACCATTCGTGCTCGACCTGCGGGCCTTCCGCGATTTCCCAACCCATAGACACAAAAAAGTCGGAAATATCTTCCATCAAGGTTTCCAGGGGATGGCGCGCTCCCTGCGGATACCGGCTTGCCACTTGGGTTACGTCTAGCGCCTCCGCCGCCAGGGTTTGGGCTTCTTGTTCCTTTTCGAGGGCGCAGCGCCGCTGGTCATAAGCGGCGTGCAACTGTTTCTTGGCGCCGCCCAGATTCTTTCCCGCCTGGGCTTTGTCTTTCTTTTCGAGGTTGCGGATTTCCCGGTTAGCCAGGATGATCGGGGCGTTATCCCCCAGGTGCGCTCCCCGCGCCCTCTTTAATTCGTCTAGTGAGCCCGCCGCAGAGAAATCCGCTTTCGCGGCCTCAACTGCCCGAGCTATCCCCTCTTGATCTAACGGAGAAATAGGTGTGGTCGCCTCAGACACTGGTTCACCTTTCTTAAATAATTCTTTCCCTTTTGTCTTACACTCTAGTTGCCGAGCAAATTCAGGGCTAATTTCCGCCCACTAAGCGAACCCCCTAGAGATTTCACGCCTTTTGGCGCATTAAAAAACCAAGATTATCGGTATGAACGCCATTAATATGTAGAATGGAATCACACTTGTAATTGAGGAGGCATTTTGGCGACCCTGGCTGGAAAAACGAAAGTTGATCTCGTTGTGCCCTGCGTTGATATCGGCGCCATTAACTCTGCTTTGCTGCGCGACATGACGGTGCTGCTAGCCCAGGCTGGGGTTAGTGTAGTTTGCACCGTTCACCTCGAAGATCATCCGGAAAATCTGATTTCCACGATTAAGGAAACCGACGCGGCAGTTTTACCGCTCCTGCCTTTAGATCAGAACACTCTAAAGCAGCTAGAACAGTGTGGGGCTACGGTTCTTGACTCCTTAACGCAGGGCAAGGATCGGCAAAATCCAACCAATTTAATGACCTTCCAAATGGTGAAAATCCAGGTAGATGCCCTGGCATCCCGTAATCGGCGTAACTTGGCTTTCGTGCATTGGCGCGGAAAATATCCGGAAGAGGGCGCAACCGTTTACTACTTCTTTGCACAAATGGCTTGCCAGGCGGCGGGACTTTCTGCCCCCACCCAACTGGTACTTCCTGAAGATCCCGAGAACATTCCTTCCTATCTGTTGGGGGCGCTGCAAAAGCATCCTGGTTTAGATGGGTTCTGCGCGATTGATGATATGGCGGCCATGGCGGTTGTTCATGGCCTGCGTGAATGCGGCAAGATGGTTCCCCAGGACGCTTCGGTAGTTGGGGGCTTCGATTCGCCCTCAGGACAGGTTTCCCGTCCACCCCTAGCGTCGGTGGTGGTAGACACCCCGGCTTTGGCCTATCAAGAGTTAATACATATCGCACAGCGCGAGGGCGGCGATCTAGATTTAGGCAAAGCCCCCAGCGGTCAGATTTTGCAATACGTGGCTCGCGAGTCTGTCTAGGGTTTTCACTGCCGTTATTTTTGTTTGCTACGGATGCAGTTTCACTAGCTTGGTCTGCATTTTCTGCGCGCCCTCTGCTATGCCTGCCTGCGCCCTCACCCCAGCTACCCCAACCACGGAATCCGATATTCGAAATCTGGAACATTTACCTGAACGCGTAGAATAGCGGTATGAATGAATATCCAGGACTTAGCCTTAAAGAACTTGCCGAACGTGCCCCGCTGGGAAATCAGGAAGCCGGACAGATTAGCCCCGAGGTTGAGGTACCTAAGAATATCGAGCGCCCGGAATATCTTTTCCATGACGGCCCCGAAAAGGTAACTGCTTCCGATACCAAATCCGCCGAAACGGTCGAAAAAATTCGCGCTGCCGGGCGGATTGCTGCCGACGCTCTCGTCGCGGTCGGTAAAGCAATTAGACCCGGGATAACTACCGATGAACTCGATAAAATCGGTCACGAGTATATTGTTTCTCAAGGGGCATACCCTTCTTGCCTAAACTATATGGGTTTCCCGAAATCCCTGTGTACCTCGGTAAACGAAGTTATTTGTCACGGGATCCCGGACGATAAGCCGCTGCAGGAAGGTGATATTGTCAACGTGGATATCACCGCCTACAAGGACGGGGTACACGGAGATACCTGCGCCATGTTTAGCGTGGGTCAGGTGGATAAAGAATCTGAGCTGCTGGTAGAGCGCACTTATAACGCCATGATGCGCGGAATCAAAGCGGTGAAACCGGGACGCGAAATCAACATTATTGGCCGGGTAATCAGCGCTTACGCGAAGCGTTTTCGTTACGGAGTGGTACGCGATTTTACTGGGCACGGCGTGGGAGAGGCCTTCCATTCCGGTCTGATTGTCCCTCATTATGATTGCGCACCCTCCTACGACACCGTAATGGAGCCGGGAATGGTGTTCACTATCGAACCGATGCTCACTTTAGGTACAATCGAGTGGGAACAATGGGACAATGGCTGGACAGTAGTAACTAAGGATCGTTCCCGAACTGCCCAGTTTGAACACACCGTTGTGGTAACTGAATACGGCGCAGAAATACTGACTCTGCCTAGCAAGGAGTAACAAATGGCTATCGCATTTGGCATCGATATCGGCGGATCTGGAGTTAAAGGAGCGCCGGTCGATTTAGAGACCGGAGAGCTAACCCAGGAGCGTTTCCGGATAGAAACCCCCTACCCGGCAACCCCGCAAGCGGTATCAAAAACCTCGGCGGATGTCCTAGCTCATTTCGACCTTCCCGAGGACGTGCCGGTGGGGGTTTGTTTCCCGGCTCCCCTTCCGGGAGGGCTGGTTCCTTTCATCGCTAACCTGGATCAAGAATGGGTAGGTTGTGACGCAGCGGAAGTGTTCTCTAATGCGTTCGGGCGCCCAGTTACAGTTCTAAACGATGCTGATTCTGCCGGGGTGGCAGAGCAAGCATACGGCGTTTTCAAAGATCAACCTGGGGTTACTATTTTTACTACCTTAGGAACCGGGATTGGAACTGCCCTGTTTATTGATGGGGTGCTGGTGCCTAATACTGAACTCGGCCACATAGAAATTAATGGTCATGACGCAGAAACTCGAGCAGCTGCTTCGGTGCGTAAACGTGATGATTTGGGTTGGAAGAAATGGGCGAAGCGCCTGACCCGCTACTACCAGGAACTCGAGAAACTATTTAGTCCGGATTTGTTTGTAGTAGGTGGGGGCGTTTCTCGTAAACACGAGAAGTTCTTGCCGCTATTGGATATTAAAACTCCGATTGTTCCGGCGGAACTGCGCAACACCGCCGGGATTGTAGGGGCAGCGGTTAGCGCCAGTAAAGCCGCTAAGTAAAACCGTCGTACCTTAGGGCGCGCCGGCCTTACCAATTATTTTTAACTACTTGGGTAAGGCGGGCGCGTCCTCTCGCTTTTATTGGGAGTTGCTCTCACTGGGGGCGGGCCGCTCGCTAGGCTGCTCGCTGGGCTGCTGACTTCCGGTGGGTTGTTCGGCTGGTGGGGTTGGATTTTCCGCAGTAGGCCGGGTGGTGCCAGTAGTCTTCGTAGACGTTGGCTCTCGGCTGGTAGTTTGAGTTTGTGAAGGCTCGCTAGAAGTGGGCTCTTGCGTCTGAGGCTGGCTACGGGTAGTTTCCGGAGCTGAAGAACTGGTAGTAGCCCTTTGGGAAGTGGTGGTTTCTTGCTCTGCCGGGGGTAAGACTTGTCGAGAGGAAATCATTAGCGCCACTACGACTACCGCTCCCGTTAACAGCGCCACAATTGCAGTCACGATTCCCACTACTTTCAACAGGCGGCGTTTATCGGCGCGTTCTTCCTCGTATTCTTGCTCTTCACGTAGTTTTTCTGCGTCGACTTGCGGATCGTAGGCGGGAGGAACCCCTTGCGGATAAGAATCTACCTGCGGGGTGGCAGCAGCGGGATCAATCGGAGGCAGCTGGGTAGTAGCTGCTCCCGAATCCGGATAGGAATTCCCGGATCCGTCAAGTACCCGGGTACCCGCCGCATGGGAAGGAACATAGCCGCTGCTGGTTGCGGCGGGAGCATTAGCTTTAGGAATCGCTTCCGTTTGAGCATTGGCGGCTAAGGCAGCGGCATCAGGAACTGCCGAGGGCGCGCCTGCCGGCGGATTCGGTACCGAGATTTTTCTTTGCGCGCCGCTGTCAACATCAGGCTGAGCTACCTGCCGAGTGATCCGTCGATTAGTCTGACGTCCCCGAGGAACGTAGGCGTTTGCCATCGCTCCCCCCGGTAGGTACTCGGTAGGTTTATCGTCTGAGGCATCTTTGCTCATGGTGCTCCCACTTTCTGTCGTTACTTCCAGTCTAAGGGGCTACCACCTCTAAAATCACACCTGCAGCAAATTTCAAGACTTTTCCCCGGATTTTTAGGACGTTCTTCGCACCTAACCCAGGTAGGCTAGTAGCTAAGTAATCGTTTATCACTAACATCAAAGGAGCTACACGTGAGCGAAGAATATCGGATTGAACATGACACCATGGGGGAAGTTCGGGTACCTAAGGACGCCCTCTACGCAGCCCAAACTCAAAGGGCGGTAGAAAATTTCCCGATTTCAGGTCGCACTCTTTCCAGCCACCATATTGCAGCCCTCGGTCAAATCAAACGAGCCGCAGCAATTGCTAACGCCGAACTAGAGGTAATCGATACCGAAACCCGTGACGCCATTGTTAAAGGCGCCGAAGAGGTTATCGCTGGCAAACATGACGACCAGTTCCCGATCGATATTTTCCAAACCGGATCCGGCACCTCCTCGAATATGAACACCAACGAGGTCGTCGCTACCCTGGCAACCGGATTTAAGGGCAGCAAAGTTCACCCCAATGACCATGTGAACGCTTCCCAGTCTTCTAATGACGTGTTCCCCTCCTCCATTCATATCGCCGCTTATGAGGCCGTAGAGCACGCCCTACTGCCGAAACTGGATCAGCTGGCTACCAGCCTAGAAAAGAAAGCCGAAGAGTTCGCAAACATCGTCAAGGCGGGGCGCACCCACCTAATGGATGCCACCCCGATTATGCTGGGGCAAGAGTTCTCAGGTTATGCCGCGCAGGTACGCAAAGGCATTGACCGGGTAAAGGACGCAGAGAAGAACCTGGCAGAGCTACCTTTAGGTGGTACTGCCGTCGGTACCGGGATTAACACTCCCGAAGGTTTCTCCGAGCGAGTGATTGCCCTAATCGCCGAGAATATGGATCTACCGTTCCGTCAGGCAGATAACCATTTCGAAGCCCAAGCCGCGCAGGATTCCTTGGTAGAAATGTCGGGGGCGCTGCGGGTAGTAGCAGTTTCCTTTGTGAAGATCGCCAACGATCTGCGTTGGGCATCTTCTGGGCCGCGTTGCGGACTCGGCGAAATCACCCTGCCAGACTTGCAGCCCGGCTCTTCGATTATGCCTGGCAAGATCAACCCGGTATTGCCGGAGGCAACCGTGCAGGTAGCTGCCCAGGTAATCGGTAACGATCAGACGATTGCTTTCGCGGGTGCACAAGGCAACTTTGACCTCTTGGTGATGCTGCCGGTAATGGCAGTCGACCTGCTAGAGTCGATTAACTGCCTGGGAGCAGTCGCTTGTCTGCTAGCGGAGCGCTGCGTAGACGGTATCGTGGCGAACCCGGAGCACTGCCTGGAACTGGCCGAATCTTCGGCTTCGATTGTTACTCCGCTGAACCGCTACATCGGATATGAAAATGCCGCTAAGATCGCTAAACACGCGGTGAAAGAGAAGATGACGGTCAAGGAATCGGCTCTGGATCTGGGATTTGTTGAGCGCGGGGAAATCAGTGAGGAAGATTTAGATAAAGCTCTAAATGTTGCCGATATGACTCACCCGAAAGCCAGCAAGTAGTTAACTGTTAGTCCAAGTCGCGCTTGCCAGTTGTTATCACTGGCAAGCGCGACTTTATATTTCGTAAGTAACTACCACCGGGGCATGGTCGGAAAACCGCTGGTCATAGGCCACAGCGCGATCTACTTGCTGGCTGCGCGCCGCCTCCGCCAGTCGCGGGGTGGCTAAGTGATAGTCGATACGCCACCCGGCATTATTATCGAAGGCTTTACCCCGCCACGACCACCAGGAATACGGCCCTTGCACCTCACCGGCAAGGTTACGCACCACATCTACCCAGCCCTGCTCGCGCCAGCGATCCAAGAAGGCGATTTCTTCATCTAAGACTCCGGCGCGTTTATTGTGGTTGGGTTTCCAGTTCTTAATATCAAGCTCGGTATGCACCACATTGAAATCCCCAGCTACCAGCACTAAGGGTTCGGTATTATCCGAGGACGCGTCCGCACACATCAGCTGCTCCAGCCGGTGCCCGATTCGCTCTAGATGTGCCATTTTATGGTCTTGTTTTTCAGATCCCACTTCCCCGGAATGAAAATAGGCAGAGATTACTCGCAACCGCGCATCCTCTCCACCCCCGGTTTCATTTTCTTTTACCAATAAGGCTTCTAACCAGCGACCGCCATCTTGGGGAACCTCGACCGGTACCGTGTCGGCTTTAGAATCTTCTAAGTGCCAGGGCGAGGATTTACGCACCGCGACCGCTACTCCCGCGCGCCCTTTGAGCTGCGAGGCATTTACTGCCACCTGCCATTCATCCCCAAAAAGTTCCTGCATGATTTCTTCGCTAGCCCGTACTTCTTGCGCCAACACTACATCGGGATTTGCCTGCTCCAGCCAGGTATCCATTCCTTTTCGGAACGCTGCCCGGATCCCGTTTACATTAACTGTGGCTATCTTGAGCATATTTCTCCCTTACCTGGTGCCCGCTACTATCCTTGATGAGCTGCAAGTTTGGTGATATCAATTTTTTTGCTGTCGATTTGGCTGCGAATCCCTGCCAATTCCGCGGTAAGACTATCAGAAAACCTAGAAGCATATTCACCCCAACCAGCGAGTTTAACTCCGGAATTCTTGAGAGTTCCCCGGTAATCGTTCCCGGCAATCGAACCGGTTTGCAATTGCTTAAGCAGCTTTTTTACACACCCGGAAGGATCAACCACTGTCGAAGTGAGCACGTTGCTCTGTAACTTTGGGGAGGCGGCGGCCAAATCCTGCCCGTTCCAGATGGCGGTGGCCTCTTTCGCCGCGAGTCCCTCTACCACTCCAGATTCACCCGGGGGTGCCATTACAAAAATAATGTCCACCTTTTTATCCGCTAGTTTGAGTAGCTGGTCGCGCAGCTGCACACTTGTCACCTGAACTGGCTCTCTAGAGTTTTGATCCCAAGCGGCAAGTTTTACTCCCGAACCTTTAAACTGGTTATAGTACTCCACCCCCAGACGAAAGCTATTTGCCCAGGAAGATGGGGTATAGATACCGGGAGAACCGCCTGCTTCTTTAGCGGTTTTATCTACCTCAAGGTCACTTACGGCTCCCACTAATCCACTTTTCGTGACGCCGGCAGCGGCATATCCAGCAAGGAAAGCTGGTTCCCGCAAATCAAAATCGATCCCACTGGCATTAGTTAACGCTTCCGTTTTCCCGACCGCTCCCATGACCGCAAAATTCATATCTGCGTTATCTCTAGCGATCTGCAACAGAGCCCACGCAAATCCCGGTTCTAAAGAAAGCACATTTTTGCATTTCTTTTCCTGGAGTTTTCCCGCGATTTCTTCCGCGGTTTTCACACTGAGATTAACGACCTTGGCTATCTGCTTATTCTCCGGCTTTGCCAGTACCTCCTCCATTTCTTTCCCTAACGCCACGGCTCTTATATCTTGCGAATTCTGTTTTTCTACCACACAAAACGCTTTATTTACCTGAGTGTTTACCGGTGACGAGGTACTAGGAGTGGTCTGAGGCTTGGCAGTACAAGCACCCAGAGTTAGCACCAAAGTTGCCGCCCAGGTTATAGCAGTCGAAACTTTCCAGATCCGCATAGGGAATTCTCCACCTAGTTGGCGTGCCGCATCGCGGTTTCTACCACGTTGAGCAGCAGATTAGCGCGGGTCATCGGACCGATTCCTCCCGGGTTCGGCGAGAGCCAGCCCGCTACCTGGTCGACGCCTTCTGCCACGTCGCCCTCCAGATGAGCCTTACCGGTTTTAGGATTGATGGCGCCGCGGGAAACCCCCACATCCAGTACTGCTGCGCCCTCTTTAACCATTTCGGGTTTAATAATTCCCGCGGATCCCGCGCAGGCAACAATCACATCTGCTGCGCGCGTATGGGCAGCTAAATCCCGGGTTCCGGTATGGCAACAGGTGACGGTGGCATTAACATCTTTGCGGGTCAGCATGAGTGGCAAGGAACGTCCCACCGTGGTTCCCCGTCCCACTACGCACACTTGCGCGCCCTCTAGTGGCACTTGGTATTGCTGCAGCAAATCGATACAGGCGCGCGGGGTACAAGGCAGCGGCGAGGTTACCGGCTCTTTGACTCGCAGCACTAAGCGTCCCAGGTTCATGGGGTGTAGTCCGTCCGCATCCTTATCAGGATCGATTGCTTCTAATACCTGGTTAACATCGACCTGGCGGGGCAGGGGTAGCTGCACAATATAGCCGGTACAAGCCGGATTCTCGTTGAGTTTTTCAATCTCCGCTAATACCTGGGCAGTCGAAACCGTATCTGGCAGTTCTACCCGAATCGACTCGATTCCTACCTCGGCACAGTCACGATGTTTACCGGCCACATAGGAAACCGATCCCGGGTCGCTACCCACCAAAATAGTGCCGAGCCCCGGCTTAATTCCCTGGTCATGCAGGCGTTCCACCTGCTGACGCATTTCTTCCTTCAACTGTCGAGCCCGCGCCGCCCCATCCAGCAGCACCGCGTCCCCGCTCCAACCTTTACGCATTTATTCTCCTTAGTTTGCGGAGCGGGCAGACCCTACCAGTCTGCCCGCTCCCCCATCGACTTTTTAGTGCGCCTTACGCTACCTGATTGAGTCCCACATACAACGGGAAACGTTTAATCAAAGCATTTACGCGCTCGCGATAGCTGGACTTATCGACATTGCCTCGGCAAGCATCCACCAGCACTCCGGCGATAATCTCGGCTACCTCGGTGAACTCTTTCTTCCCGAAACCGCGAGTAGCGAGCGCCGGGGTGCCAATCCGCAGCCCGGATCCTACCCGGGGAGGACGCGGATCGAATGGCACCGTATTGCGGTTAATGGTAATTCCGGCTTCATGCAGCAAATCTTCGCCCTGTTGCCCATCTAGCTGGGAGTTACGCAGATCGACCATCACCAGGTGCACATCGGTTCCTCCAGTCAGTAAGGAAATCCCGCAATCGGCCACATCTGCTTGAGTTAACCGCTTGGCCAGAATCTTCGCTCCCTCTAAAGTGCGTTTTTGCCGGTCTTTGAAATCGTCACTGCCCGCAATCTTCATGGCGACTGCTTTCGCCGCAACTACATGCATCAACGGGCCACCCTGCTGGCCGGGGAAAACCGCGGAATTAATTTTCTTTCCGAGTTCCTTATCGCGTGACAAAATCATCCCGGAGCGCGGCCCGCCCAAAGTCTTATGGACGGTGGTAGAAACCACATCGGAATACGGCACTGGGTTCGGGTGTAATCCCGCAGCTACCAGCCCCGCAAAGTGCGCCATATCTGTCCACAGGTAGGCTCCGACCTCGTCCGCGATCTCCCGGAAAGCTTTGAAGTCTTCCTGGCGGGGGTATGCCGACCAGCCCGCGATAATAACTTTGGGACGATACTTCAAGGCCGCATCGCGCACCTGATCCATATCCACCCAGTTGCTCTCTTTATCCACCTGGTAGGCGGTGGCGTTATAGAGCTGACCGGAGAAATTGATTTTCATACCGTGGGTAAGGTGCCCGCCGTGATCTAACGCCAGCCCCATAATGGTGTCCCCTGGCTTAGCCAGTGCCGATAGCACCGCTGCGTTGGCTTGCGCACCCGAATGGGGCTGCACATTAGCGAACTCGGCGGAAAATACTTCCTTAGCGCGATCCCGTGCCAAGTTCTCGGCTACATCGACCGCCTCGCAGCCACCGTAGTAACGTCGGCTCGGGTAGCCTTCCGCATATTTATTGGTGAGGACGGATCCTTGCGCCTGCAGCACGGCGCGCGGCACGAAGTTTTCGGAAGCGATCATTTCCAAAGTGCCGCGTTGGCGCTCTAGCTCTTGGTTTAGCACCGCTGCAATCTCGGGATCTACTTGCGAAATAGATTTAATAAGAAGTTTGTCTCCCATTGAGTTTTCCTTATTTTCGTAGCGCCAAATCAGCCCAGGCGAGCGACTGATTGACCACTTGTTCCCCGGTGGTATCCCACCTACGCCAGTCACGGTTACGCCCTAAGTCTACCGTGACCGAGGGGGCTTTTACCTAAATATTTCCTGATATAAATATCTGATTCCACATGCTGACTACCTAAAATGTCTGTCACTGCCCTAACTTATACTCCCTATGTGCTCTGATATCGAGCATCAAAGGTAAAACTTAGGAGAAATCTAATGAGCGAAACTCAAAAACCGATTAGCGGTACCCCGCATCGTGATAAATCCGATGAGGGCTACCGCAAAGGGTTAAAGTCTCGCCACATGCGCATGATTGCGCTGGGCGGGGCCATCGGGTCCGGCCTGTTTTATGGCGCATCTGGACGTATCGCTGACGGGGGACCGTCAGTTGCTATTGTTTACGCAATCTGTGGGGGGATAGCTTATTTAATGCTTCGCGCCCTCGGAGAACTTAGCCTGTATCGCCCCTCTTCTGGAGGATTTATTTCTCATGCTCGCGAGTTTATGGGCGAGCGCGGCGCCTATTTCACCGGATGGTTTGCCTTTATTACTTATTCTTCTGCTTTGATGGCGGATATCACCGCAATCGCTAACTATATGCATTATTGGAAGCCCTTCCAGATTGTCCCCTTGTGGGCGTGGGCTTTTATCGCCTTGGCCTTAATGGTGATTGTCAATCTGGCCAGCGTAAAGTTTTTCGGCGAATTCGAGTTTTGGTTCGCGATGATTAAAGTCGCTGCGATCGTAATCTTCATGATTTTGGCGGTAGTGGCGATTGTTTTCGGGATCTCCTTAACTGTGAATGGCAATAGCTACACTCCCGGCGTGCATGCCATCACCGAGCATGGAGGACTGTTCCCTAAGGGTGCATTCACTATGGTGACCCTTTCTTTAGGGATTTTGTTCGCCTACGGGGGCTCTGAATATTTGGGGGCTGCCGCTGGTGAGGCCGAGGATCCCCAAAAGGAAATGCCACGGGCAGTTAACTCGATGATGTGGCGTATTTTGTTGTTCTACGTAGGGTGTATTGTCCTGTTTACTTTACTGTTGCCCTATAACGTATATAACCGTAACGAGTCGCCGTTTGTGACTTTCTTTAGCGGTCTGGGGATTCCCGCTGCTGGCCACATCATGAACCTGGTGGTATTGCTGGCTGCCGCTAGCGCTATTAACGCGGAACTTTACACTTGTGGAAGGGGTCTGCGTTCCCTCGCGGTGTCCGGGTCTGCTCCTCGTTTCTTGTCCGGTATGAACCGGAACGCGGTTCCCTATGCGGCTATTATCGCTGCTGGCACTATCGGTTTAGTAGGCGTGATGGTGAATTTGTTCTACCCCAATGAAGCCTTTGATGTGATTGCCAATATGGCGGGGATTGGGATCTGTGCCATGTGGGGATCGATCATGATTTCAAATATTTTGTTTGTGCGTCACTGCCGTAAGAATGGTATTGAACGCCCCAAGTTCCATGTGCCTCTCGCTCCCTACTCTAACTACCTGGTATTAGCAGTTTTGGGGGCAATGATTGTGCTTATGTGGTTCGAGGGCGGACTGGGACCAACCGCGATTATCGCTTTCGCGTGCGTAACCGTAGCCCTGGCTCTGGCTTGGCTCATAGTGCGTAACCACGTTGACCACGACATGTTTACTGCTAATTAATCAGCAGCGCGAATAGCGCAAGACACCCCTAAAACTATGCGTGAGGGAGAGTTTTATCCGAGCAGGCTAGGCGGGCGCAAAATTTGGAAAACGTTTCTACGTTTTCCAAATTTTTGGGCAGGAGGAAAAACTCTCCCTCGCGCAGTTAGCGTGCACGTAAATCATTGCCCACGCTATTAACGCGTAATTAGCACAGAAAGATTTCAGAACCGGGCGTGGAGAAAAGTTTCTCCTCCCCCACGCCCTCTTTTGAAGTCACTATGCTTGCGGACTCGCGCGTTTAGCGGGCGCGGGCTTTCCAGCCTTTGACCCCGCTCTTATGCAGGGATTTGTCGACAAAACACCCTGGGTCTAAGGGTTCGCCGGCCTCCATTTCGGCTATTAGGAAGGCTACTACTGCCTCGTAAGAATTGGTGCGGTCAAAAATGGTGCGTTGCCGCTGATAGCCGACACCGATTTTCACCATTTCCAGGATTGACCAGAGTTCTTCTGCGCACTCTAAATCTTCGGCGGCAGGCGTCAGTTCCTCTAACCACGCGGGTAGGGAATCTGTTAACAGTTCTTCTTCCCCGTGTGCGTCCTCGATCAAGATGGCATCCATCCCGTAGCGGGCAGCGCGCCAACGGTTTTCGCGCACGAACCAATCCGGCATAACCGGTAGTTCTTTACCGGCGTCTAGCTGACGGGAAGCCGTTTCTACCAGGGATTGGGTGAGTGCGGCTGCGGCGGCGACCTCTTTAATAGTGGAAGAGGCATCGGCTACTCGCGCTTCAATGGTGCCAAACTTGGGCGAGGGGCGAATATCCCAACGCACCTCATCGAAAGAATCAATCACCCCGGTTTTGAGCATCCCCGCGGTGAAATCTTCCAGTTGCTCCCAGGTTTCAAACTGATAGGGCTTGCCGGCGGTGGGTAGCTGCTGGAATACCATTGCCCGATTGTCGCAATAGCCAGTGTCGACTCCCGCCCAATAGGGCGAGGACGCAAATAGCGCCTGCATATGACCAAGTTTGCTGGTCAAATAGTTTTGGATCGGCAAGACTTTGTCACGGTCTTCTACCCCCACATGCACGTGGGTGCCAAAAAGTAGCATCTGGCGTCCCCAATACTGGGTGCGATTGACCAGTTCTTCATAACGTTTAGAATCGGTGACCTGTTGATAGCTGGGGTTAGCGAAAGGGTGGGATCCGGCAGCTGCTAGCTCTACTCGCAGCGCCGAAGTAACCGGACGCACCAGGTTGATCCCTTCTTTCAGATCCATGATGCAGTCACGAACACTGTGGCGAGGACGGGATATTACTTCTACCGTATTAAGCAGCATTTCCCGATGTACCAGGGGGTTTTGGGGGTGGAGACGCTCCACTTCCTCCATCACCGCACTAGCACATTGCCGCAGGTCAAAAGAGTCTTTATCAATTAGTTGTAGTTCCCATTCGATCCCAATGGTGGATCGTTCAGAACGAGAAAAACTGATGGTCATAGCAGGCCTCCTAACGGCGGTAATGCTCAGTAAATGCGGACAATAACCGGTGCGAGCTGGTCACATCTTGACTCATGCAGCGGGCAATGACTGCTTCGCGTTCGGCGGCCGCATAGTAGGCGTCCCCATATTGGTCGATGCGGATTTGCATTCCCGCAGTAGTGATTTCGGGGTGAAATTGGGTGCCGTACAGATTATTTTGTAATCGAAGTAGCTGGTAGTGGCAGTGTTTCCCGCTGCCCAGCAAAGTTGCTCCCTCTGGTAGTTCCGCCAGGGAATCCCCATGCCCGGTGTAGCCGCGGATTACCGGATCTAGCTGCCCGGTTACCGGGTCTTGCTGCCCCTTCGCGGTTAAAGTAACTTCCACCGCCTGCAGGTCTTCGCCAGTGCGGTCGGTTAAAGTGGCGCCAGCCGCCTGCCCCAACATTTGCAGCCCGTAGCACAGCCCCAAGGTGGGAAAATCCTGGTCTAGTAGGTAATGCATGAGTGGCATTAGCTGGTTATATAGCTGCCTTTGTAGGGGATTTTCGGAGCCAGTTGGTGGCTGCGCCCGAAAGGGAGAACCGGAAATAATGACTGCGCTATACCGGTTCTTAAAGTCGAGGTCGCGCACCAGATCAAGGTCGGTTTCTTCTGGTAGCAAGTAAGAATGTAGTTCCTGGCCGATTCTTAGTCCGGTGACCTCGGCAATGGTTTGCAGCTCATCACGCGCTATTTTTCCGGCGGGACGGCACTGAATAAATAAAAACGGCAGCCTTTCTCGCATGGGTTATAGCTTACGGGTTAGCGCGCCATCCGTCATGCCAGACCCTTCAGGCTGCGAAGCAATTCCGGTATTAGGCAACACCAAGCGGTTTTGGAGTTATCCATAGATTTTAATTCCGTCCCTCAGTATTTCGTTCACCAACTCGGGATTATCTTTAAGCTGCTCATGTTTTAAAAGATCTACTTTCTTATTGAGCGCTTCTCGCAAGGATTCTGCCAAATCATAAAACTTAATGCCGGAAATATCTGTTGATATCAACAAATCTACATCACTTTCCGGTTTAGCTTTCCGCTTGGCATAGGATCCAAAGAGATAGCAGTACTCCACATCATAGGAGGCAAATACTTTTCGGCAGATATCTTCGATTTTTGCGATGGTGAGGATTCCGTGTCCTTCATCGACGTAGCCGTATCGCTCCAGTTTTTCCATCATGTACTGGTACTTTAAAGATTTTCTCTTCTTTTCTTCGTTCTCGTAATTTTGGTAGGTGCGAATCGGAATATCCAAGTAGGAGGCGCATTCGACCTGAGTTAGTTTCTTCTGTTTGCGGAGTTCCTTCAGGGTCACCCTCATCACCTCTCTTGAATTATCTCGCGAACATTTTAAACACGCAACTATTTTACGCAATTCTTGCGTGTTTTTTCAATCGTAAACACGCAAGAATTGCGTGTTTTTCTTGCGTATTCTCCGTGAGATTTGCGTATTTCTACCAGTCTCAGCAATCCGGAAGTCTAGTTACGGCTCCTTTTGCCCAGGTGGGAGTGGGGGCAGTGACGGTTACGGTGTTAGCAGGATTTTCCGGATCGGGAAACTGTAGCTCTTGGGCGTGCAGGCACAGCTGGGGGTCAGCATTTTCCGGGGCATTCGCGGACAAAACTTCCGGATAGAGGGGGTCGCCCACGAGGGGATACCCGAAATGCGCAAAGGTGGCGCGCAGCTGATGAGTAAACCCAGTTTCTGGCTCTAACTGCCACAACAGTTCTTCTTCTGGCACGTGTCCCTGGCTGTCCGGGTTTACGTTTCCCTCTCCCTCCTGCTTTTCTGCCTTTTCGGGGAGGGGGAATTTTCCGAGGACGAGGCCGCGGGTACGGCTTTGGCAGCGGGTCACCTTCCGCCCAACCGGGGGCTGTCCAATCGATACTGCCAGCGAGCCAGTTTCTTTAAACATAGGAAGCTGGAAGTCAAAACTCTCCCCCACCTGGGGAGTCAACCCTTCTCCCCTATCGCCACCGCCGCGGCTGCGCGCCAGGTAGGTTTTCTTGACTTGCCGGCGGTCAAATAGTTGCTGGTAACGCGCCCGATATTTCGGATCTAGGGTCAGCAATAAACATCCGGTAGTGAGGCGATCTAGGCGGTGCGCAGCGGTTAATTGATCATTGTGGAACTGGCGGCGAGCAGCCACCACCACCGAGCGGGTAACCCAGGAGCCGCGGGGAATAGTTGCCAGGCTAGCGGGTTTATTAACTACGATTGCCCCCTCGCCCTCCCAAAGCACCTGCAACTTTGGTAAAGCAGCGTCCTCATCGGGAGCTACTCGATGCAAGTAGTAGCGTTGCCCCTCAAAAAGCTCGCTGTCCGGGGATAAAGCGATCCCTAAGGGAGACACCACATCCCCCGCCGCGAACGCGTTCGCTACAAAATCCGCAATCTCACTGGTAGACAGTGATAGTTTGCGTTCCAGCTGGGCTTGCAACTGCTGCTCTAACATTTCCTGACCGGCAGAAACAAACCCCACCGGATCTATTCCGCCCCGCGCAGGCGGACGTGTCCCTGCCCTTCGCTTCCTATGTCTTCCCACCGTACCCCGCCTATCTCCGAGATTTTTCCGTCAGCCCCCCTACTGTATATCGCACCTGTACGCATGTTCTTTTCTGTTATAGGTATGCATACTCAGTCAGCACAATCGGGCACCCTTGACTCCGACAACCCGCGCACCGCAGTCTAACGCCTGGGAAATACACCGTTCGAAAGAATACTTTTTCGCTAGACCAGCTACTAATCCTGCGATAAAAGCATCGCCTGCTCCCGTAGGATCCACAACTGTAGCTGGAGTTACTTTCCACAGGTGCCACTCATCTCGGTAAGTCCATACCCCCTTTTCTGCCCCGGTAATAATTAACGTAATATCTGAATCAGCAAAAAAAGATGAAACATCTAGTGGTTGGTTCAGCAGTCGCGCAGATAGCTGTTCCCAGTTCGTACCGAATAAACGCTCAGCCCCGAACTCGTTCATGATTATCACGTTGGCGGCTTGTTCTAGAGCATTACCCGGATTGAACTCTGCCCCGGTATCTATATCAAGTACCAGTTGCCCTCCAGAAGACTTCAGTTTTCGAATTACTCTGAGAAAATCATCCGTATTACTTATCCTTCGTAGCTTCTCAGGTGTTGAACACACAACTTTCGACCTCGAAATATTTTCAAGGCTTTCCGGATTCAGTAACAACTTTTCCATTGAACGATCTGGATACGCTGCGACGTTACTACCTTCAGTTAAAAATACGTAGCATAGCGGCTCAGGAGCATCAGGAACCATGTCAATAAGATTTGCGCTAACGCCGTGTGCGCTTAAATCAGCTACAAGTTGCTCGCTGATTTCTCCAGCTTTTAACCTGCCAACCATGCAAGTCTTCAGTCCCAGCCAGGAAGTGTCGACCGCCATGTTAGCTACGGTTCCCCCGGGAAGGTTTTCTTGATTCAACAAGCACGCTTTGTCCCCAAGTTTTGGCCAATGGTCAAGGGTTACATATACGTCAAGAACAGGCTCCCCAATGAAACAGATATCAACTTGGTTCTCTAAATCAGGTTCAGGCGCCCCCTTTAACTCGCTAAAAGACATTATGGTTACTTTCCGTCTCTGCGCGAGTCTCTAAGTCGCCTCCTGCTAACGGTACCCACTCCGATGGGAAGCGTGGATCAGAGGTAGCGATCCAGTAGTACTGGGTTGCTTTCCTTATCCCAAAACATGGAGAATGCCAGGTGCCCTTATCCATAACTAGAGAAGTACCACAGGGAATTTCCAATAACACACATTCAGCAGCCACCGGGATCTCAAATTCCTTTGCGCATACACCCAGCACTATTGGGTGGTCCGTCGGACACAGAGTTTCCTGAGTGTGATCGTGCCGCTCCATTTTTTCAATCTGTTTAGGTAAGACATCAACCTGTGTCATAGCTAGATTTACTGCAGTATCGGAAATTTTTTTCGCACTCTTGTAGTCATTCCAACCATCACCATTGGTTACTACGACAGACTCGCTTTCCTCCTTAAAGCTTAGTGCCGTTCCCCATGCAGAAATATCATCGCGTCCCACGACCAGTCTCTTAGTCATTGATATTCTCCTTTCCCGTCAAAGACCTCACTAGTGACACCAATCGCCTTACCCTGTCTATTTCTAAATCCCCTGTCGCTTTGCCGCCCTGCTTCAGAGAAGATCCGATAATTGCACCATCAGCTATAGACAGCTGCTGAGCGCAATTATTCTCATTGACTCCAGCGCCTACTATCAGAGGAAAGTCTCCTATAATTTCTCGAAACTGCTTTATCTTTTTTAGGTCAGTCTCCACGCCGGTATCTACCCCTGTAACGATGATCCCATCACCGCGACTTTTAGCTAGTTGTAAATCAACTTCGAGAGAATTTCCGCTTAGCACCGGTTGGTTCTTCAATCGCACTCCACCTAAAATAACCGTGGATGTGTTCTCTTGACACCAGCGGATGCGCTTTTCAAAAGCTGGCTCGTCTTCTGGCGAAAGTTGTCCCGAAAGCGAGTCTAGTTGAATAAAAGGCAGCTGGTGCTCAACAGCTAAATCGAAACTTTTATCGTTATCCCAAATAACATCCACGCCAACAAACAAATCTGGAAATTTGCCCTTTAATCGTGGAAGGCAATATCGCACGTCTTCAAGAGAGCCAAAATAGTTTTCAACCACCACTCCATCGAAGCCGCCGGTAGAATATATTTCGCATTCCCTTATTGCTCGGGAGTATATGTCCTCAATTCCGTCACCTTTAAGATGGATCATACCCAGCAGTAGTTTCTCGCCGTTTCCCGGCCAACCTTTAAGTAGATTATTACTGTCTTTCATCATTTTATAAACACTTTCTCCAAAACATAACTATTCATTACTTTAAAAATTCTTTATACCAATGTTTAATCTGGTTCATTTTCAATAAGCCTTTGGGTGCGCCTGCAGATCGAGCAAGCGCTACCGCCGGAGGAACATTTAACTTAGCTTCCGCCAATACTTGGTCATCTAAGAAGGCCTCTGAAACCGAGCTATCACAGATAATCGTTCCTTGACTCATCACTACTATTCGGGAAAAATTCTCAATTACAAAACGCATATCATGGGAAACTGCAATAACGCTTTTCCCTGAGTCTGAAGCCCATTCCATAATTGCTGTCAGATCTTCCCGGCCAACCTCATCCAACCCTGCAGTAGGTTCGTCTAGGATCACATAGTTGGGATTCATAGCTAGAACAGCAGCGATTGCAACAAACTTACGTTGTGCAAGCGGCAAGTCCAACGGATTAGTCTCAGTTTGATTCAACAATCCGCAGACTGATAGAGCTTCCTCTACTCTTCTATTTCTCTCTGTCTCACTAAGTCCGATACGTTTCAGCGCATATTCACATTCTTCTTTAACAGTTTTTGAAAATATCTGATCATCAGGATTCTGAAACACGTATCCCACTTGCCGCGCTATTTCATCGGTTCGAAACTCCGCTGTATCTTTACCTTCTAAGAGAATAGATCCCGCCGTAGGCCTTAGCAGTCCATTAAGTAACTTTGATAAAGTGCTTTTCCCAGCTCCGTTTTGCCCTATCAGTGCTACGCGTTCTTGTTGCCCCAACGTTAACGACACCCCTCTAAGAGCAGTCGTTCCACCTGGATACTCAAATTCGACTTCATCGCAAGTTATCATTTTTTCCCTTTAAAATTGTATTAACAGTGGTTTTAGCCTCAGCAAACGTTATCCATCGAGGATCCAAATTTAACCAGTTTGACAGGGTAAAAAGCTCAGGAAATCCGCAGCGAATTTCATCATTTTGAGCTTGTGTAAGGATATCTCTAGCATTACCCACCGCATAGACTTTCCCGTTATCGAGTACCACTAGTTCATCTGCGATTTCCACCAATTGATCAATTTTATTTTCGCTTACTAAAACAGTTTTCCCTTCCTGCTTCATTTTTGTAATAGCTGCGAAAATCATTTCCGTAGTCGCGGGATCAAGTTGTGAAGTTGGTTCATCAATCACAATAATTGGCGTATCCATCGCCATAACTGACGCTACTGACACCCTCTGTCGCTGCCCACCAGACAACTCCAATGGATCGCGAAATGCTAAATCTTTCAGATCCATTTCGTCAATTACACGTGCGGTTCTGCTGATTATACGATCCCGTTGCCAACCTAAATTCTCAAGCCCAAAAGCAATTTCTTCAACTACAGTTTGACAGGTTCCAGTTAGTTGCGTGTAAGGATTTTCGAATACCAAGGCAACATTTTCAACAAGTTCTCGTTGTGAGAACTCCGCAATATTCTTTCCAAATATCTCTATCGTCCCTTTAAGCTCGCCTCCGAGAACCCCTGGAATCAGACCTTTGAGAGTGTTACATAGAGTCGTTTTCCCTGACCCATTAGCTCCAATCAACCCATAGACTTTCCCAGACTCTAAACTGAGATTTACGTTTTCCAGGGCCCAGCTCTTTGCCAGAGGATGTTTAACCCCTAAATTTAAAGTCTTTATTGCTGCTACCAAAGAAATCGCCCTCCGATTCCTATAAATATTGAAAGAAAAGCCGCGACGAAAATAACACCATAACCCAGCCATGAGAGAGTTTGCTGAGGGATTAACCGCGTACCTTTTATTTCGGTGATACTGGCTCCTCTAACTTCCATCGCGACAGCTCTTTCTTCAACACTAGAAAGCGACGACAAGACCAGAGGGGCAACAGTCGGGAGAACTGCTTTCAGTTTGACGATACGATTTCCCTCTACTTGAATCCCTCGGGAACGTTGAGCATCACGAACTGCTTTACCTCTATCAGCCAGTTCAGGAATCAACCTTGCTGAATTCATAACTACGTAACATACCTGCCGCCTCGCACCCAACTGTTCTAAAGCGTTAGACAGGTCTTGTAGAGACAGAGTTGAAGTCAGCAGAACCAGAGGAGCACATACAGCTAGCAGCATTGCTATATACCAGTTAGCTGATATCAACCCTTCCGTAGTAACCGACAGAGGCCCGACAGTGAAAACTATGTGACTTCCATATTCGAAAAAAGCTCTTACCCCCAGAGTAAATATCGATACCGTTAATCCAATTTTCCAGAAACGCGACCAGAAGACCTTAAACACTTGGAGAACAACCGCTACAAGTAAGTTAACGATTGTGAAGGCATAGAAGATCGTGGCATTTCCACAAGCAAGAACTCCAAGCATCAGGATCAGTGGGACAGTAAATCTCACTAAGGGATTGATTCTCTGATAACGTCGATCTTGTCTCGGGTGAAACACAAACCTATTAATATCTTTTTCGATTTCTTCAGATTGTCCCATCACTAAAACCTATTTCAAATCGCCTTTTAATTGCTTTTTTTCGCGGGTAAGAAGATAGGCTTCCCCCCGAGGGAATTTTGCAAGAGTACGCTGCGGCAGAGCAATCAAAATATAAAAAACGATCAAAGCAGTTAATATTTTATCGGTAATATCACCAGACACTCCTGCCGCCATAGCAGCAGACCAGTTCGGAGCTCCTAGCTGCCGTAGCACCCCGGCGATAATCCCAGTTCCAGTAGAGGAAAGACCACCATAAACCATAATTGTAATTAAGGATCCAGTGATTCCGGTCGCTAAACCATTAATGATTCCTGACAGCAACGACCGCAGGAAAGAAGAGTAGCCATTTTTACGGGTCAATAGCGCTGCCACACCTGCCGTTACAATAAACAACGGAATATAGAAAATATTAGATGGATTAGTTATCAAGGAGGCAGCTCCTGTTAGTAGCCCCACAACAGTTGCCGGCCAAAAACCAGCGATTACCGCAGTAAGTACCACTCCAATTGAGTCCAACCAAATAGGAAGCTTCAGGGCAAACACAATCTGCGAAACCACAATATTTAATGCGATTGCAACCGGTATTAAATAGACCGTCATTTTATTCATATTTTTTGTGGACATCATTTAACTCCTTTTTCTAGCGGTTTGGTATATCCGTTAATATGATCAATTTGCATAATCGCCTGTACACGAGAAGAATAAGTTATCTCACTTTCCTCAATGCAGGCATAGTGCTCGTCATAAGTAGTTCCACTTGCATGCAATAAGCAACGGGTACTTGGCGATTCTTTTAAAATTCTTTTTGTTTCTCTATCTACTGTTCTTGATTTAAGAGAAACAATGGATCTGACGGGATTTCTATTATATTTTTCTCGCAGAATTTCATAAATAGATTCGTCATTAAAATTATAAGTATCAATGTCCGGAAATAAATCTAAAGGAAGAAATGAAATATCCAAACTTATAGGTATCACGCTGCTGAGGGTTTCCATGGCTCTTAGCCTCTTCAACCGCAACATTCGCCGATTCTCACGTACTATGACAGCCTGCTCTAACACCTTAGCGAGCGCCCGCTCATCAGTACCTTTTAAACGATCAGTCAAAGATCCAAAATTCCATAAGAGAGTTTTACTCTCAGGCGAGGACACAAAAGTTCCTTTGCCTTTTATGGATTCAAGGATACCTTCTGCAATTAGCCCATTTATAGACCGTCTTATAGTCCCCCGCGCTACATTATAAATTTCACAGAGGTCATTTTCTGAAGGTAGTTTCTCCCCTACAAGATAGTCCCCATCATGAATCTGTCTACGTATTATCTCAGCAATCTGCTCATAAACTGGCGGTGAACTATTTAGCATTTTTGCCCCTTTACAAAAACCGTGTTGTAAAGAAAATACTTCCAACCAATATACAAGTCAACACTTTTGCTGTACAGCATTTGTGTACAGCATTTGAATTCACTTCTTAGCTGTATATATGTATATGAATTTGAGTTTCAGCTTTTGTATACCACTCACTTGTCTATAGACAGTCGCAACCTCAGAAAAGTTTTATTTAGACACGAAATTTCGATTGAAAAACAATGATAGATGGCAAAAGCTAGCAGCTCACCCTGAATTACAAGTCAACATAAATTCAGCCCTGGCGTTGCACACTTCCGTTACATGAGCGAATATACAACTTGGAACATTAGATTATGCGGTTGTAAAACCGCTACTTCGAAAAATGTCCAAGCGCAAGGGCTCGGAGTAGCTTCCACGCTATAGCAACCAGCTACGAGTAAAACCTAATACGGAGATCAACTGAGTGCTTGCTCCGTTAGCCTTTCTGCCAGGTAAGTGTTTATTACTGCATTCCTAGAAATCGCGAGGTCAGCCGCCTGCTTATCCAGCCCCTGAATCATCCATTCAGGCATAGTTAGCGTTACCCTCTTCTGCTCAATCGAACGCAGCGGGGCATTTACTTGCGGATTTTCTAGGTCAAAATATTCGAGGACGTCCTCACCGTCGTCGAATTTCTTATCAATCTGCTCGGCGGTCAAGGTATCAAATGTATTGCTCATAATCCTCTATCTCCCTCTGCCGGGCGCGCCGCACCAAAATTATCCGCGTGCGCCCTGCTCTCTGAGTAGTAATAGCGCTATAGTATTTACCTTCTATTATTCCGATAGTTATTTGTCTCGATTCGTCATTACCAGCATTATTCGAGTTAAAAGTTACCGTTTTACCTTCTGTCCAAAGCTTCTGGCTTTGAGCAAAACTAATGCCATGCTTAAACAGATTAGCCTCGCTCTTGCGCGGGTCATACTCAAATTCCACCTCAAATACTCCTACTTTCAACATCTATTATACATCAAATTGATGTTCGAAATCCAGGTTTCTGGGTTATTACTTGAATTGTGTGTATGAATTCGTTGTTTTTTGGGGTTTGATCAGGGGTTATGATGGTTTAAATATGCTTTGAGAGCATATTGCGTGAAGAGTGCTTGTAATCTACCAGTTTGTGGTGTACGCGGACAAAAGCTTGTAAAGAACGGTAAGACTAGCTTCAGGCGAACCCGGTGGCGTTGTCTGGTCTGCGGGGCTCCAACAGTTAAATCACGTCCCGATATTAGCGCCAGAGCCGAAGCGGACTTGTTTATCAAATGACTATTAAAAGGCCATTCGGTTAACCACCTGGGCTTATCAAGAAGGCTAATTCCAACAAGGATTACGAGCCATCTGACTCTGATAAGAAGGTCATGGAAGATGCCGTCAGCAAGTGCTTGAGCATCAAGTAGTCTACACCAAGTAATTATTAACGATTCTTCATCGTTATATGCGTGTGGGGTTGGTTCGGATTCAAACCAACCCCACACGCATATTTATGTATATCGAAGGCTGAACGCCGTTTTAGGAAGAGGTGTTACTACATAGCGTAAATTAGACAGATTAGTCTGTCAGAAGCCTTCTTGGATTATCCACCAACAAGGCGTGAGTTTGTTCTTTGGTAATGCCTTCTTGATGAAGAAGATCGACAAACACAGCAGGAACAAAGGCGAAGCCATTTCCACCATTTTGTGTCCACATTTGCTTAAGGAAGAGATCGTGGCTCAACACAATCTGGTTTCCGTAACCGGCTTTAATGAGGTTTGCAACAGCAGTTACTGTTTCATTGACCGAAGGCGATACTCCTTCCTTCGGGAAGGTGATATCTAGGCCGATCATGTCGAATTCTAGCCAGACTCCCCTATCAAGCATCCTGTGCTGATACTCCACATCAGATCCAGATGGATCCGAATGAGCGAGGGAAACCTTGTGTGGGTTAACTCCATATTGTCCTAGAATGATATCGAGCACTTCTTCACCGCGGCGTTGCCATCCGGGCATATGAATATTTAATGCAACCGATGGGTTGTTGGTTTGAGCCAGAGCGCCCGCTTGCAAAGACTTGTGCTCCGCTTGGGTGAAGCTTGGAGAAACGCCGATCTCACCAATCATTCCGGCACGGATTCCGGTATCTCGAACACCGTCGTTAATATCAGAATCAATGCGCGAAGCGATTTCTTCTACCGAGTGATCAACAATCTGTGGGCCTTCAAACTTTTCGAGATAGGGCCCGCTGGACATCACTATGTTCAGTCCAGTTTTTTGTGCGACGGTGAGAAGCCGTTCCGGATTTCTTCCGATCGATTCAGTTCCCGTTGCGTCAACAACCGTTTTCCCGCCAAGTTCTGCGAATTGTTGAACTTCAACAATCACATCTTCGGTGGGTTTATCTGCCATGTTATCTGCGCAGCAGTACGGATCCTGGCGCAGCCCCCACATGAGATGCGGTGACACTTTTTTACCGACAAGGCGTGAGGAAAAATCGTAGAACGGTTCATCCACCACGGACGAAAGATCATTGAACAGGTGCTCATGAGGTAAGGTCATACCCATGTCAGAAGCTGGTATAATACCTGTTACTGTCTGTAAATATCCGCTTTTGAGCTCAGAATTAGGCACTTTCGGTCCCCTTCCCGATCTTTCTTGACGGGATCATGGCAATTGCTGAAGCCACAAGTGCAACAATGGTACCCACGATCGTCATGGTGTAAACGGTGTGACCGAGCTGCGGGAAGGAAAGATCGATAGCAACGGAGCCGATCAGCTGGCCTGCGGTTGAGGCAAGAGCAAGAAGAAGCAATCCGAGCTTGCGAACGAGCAGAGCCATTAACACGATGGAAAGCAAACCGAGCGGACCACCGAGGAACATCCACCACTTAGTAGGCAAAGCAAAGGTTGCATGCCCCAGGCCGAGGCGGACGAGGAAACCGATGGTTAGTGCCGAGAAACCGATAATGAAGTTCCAGGTAATGGACACGAGCATTGAATCTGCGATGTGCCCAATTTGCGAGTTACCAGCTGGCTGCCAACCTGCGAGCAAACCACCAGTGAATGGAAGGATTGCAAGAACGATCACGTGAGGTGCGGTGAAGACGGGGTATACCACCAAAATTGTGGAGACGATTGCCAAGATAGCACCGAGAACACGTGGGATATTGAGAGCTTGCTTGAATTCAACACCGATTCCCAGACGATCACAGACAATACCCGAGATCACCATGCCGCAGATAAGTGAGGTTTGGAAAGTAGCAACACCTAGAGATCCAACAGAAATACCTTCAGAAAGAACAATCACCGCCCCGCAGCATCCTGCGAAGAAGTAGGGCCAGGGAAGAGTTTTGTTCTTTAGTTGGGAAGGAAGGCGGAAGAGAGCGGTGCGCAGCTTCTTCTGAGGAAGAACGATGGCGAACATGACAACCAGTCCCGAGAAGAAGGAAATACATGCTGCTAAATGGCCATCTCCAATAACGCTTCCGAGCTGCCCGTTCACTGTTGATTGAACGGGGCCGAGCATTCCGGCAAGAACTGTGAGGATAACGAAAAGGCCTACAACGGTTGTTGTTGCAGCTGATGGCTTAGTGGAAGGTTCCTTAGCGATGTTTGGCTCTGCAACTGGTGCTGATTGACCGTGCGCAGAAGTACGCACTGTGTTGTCTAGCGAGTTATTCATTTACGCCACTTCCTTTGCCAACCAACGAACAATGTTGTCAAAGAGAGTCTGGTATCCGGCCCAGCCCATGAATTCTTGTGGTGCCCAGTGTGGGGAAATATCTGACGCGAAGGCAACGGAACGACCGCGGCCGTACTCTCCAACTACAAGGAGAGGATCGCCATTTACTTCCGCCAACACTTGTGTATCAGCATCAGCTACGAGCTTCTGGTATCCCAGGAGATGGGGCCAATTTTCATCGAGATCCTTGGTAATAGGATGTACAACCTGAGTGAGCTTGCCTTCTACACCTTGTGGTGCTTCAACTCGATCATCCCAGCGTGAAATACGCACTGGTAAAACATCTTCAATTGGTGTTCCAGCGTAGTTAGCCATCGCTTGGAAACCTTGGAAACTTAAGTATCCGCCGGCCATCATGAGTGCACCGCCCGCGCGGACCCAATCACGGAGAACCATTAAACGATTAGGCATGCGCTTACCTTCTTCAAAAACTTCAGGCGGGAGAAGAAGGGTGTTTACCCCGACGTCAGAAAGAATGACGACGTCGTATTCATCTAATTCTTCAGCAGTAAACGGGAAATCTACCGCTACATCATGTGACCGCATATGCGTCACTTCGTGTCCAGCGTTGCGCAACGCTTCGAGAAGCTCTTTGCACCCGATATGGACTTGCGTATGTGGGAAATGATCAAAGCCTTTGTGGTCAACGACGTCGCTAACCCAGGATTCCCCAGCTAACAGTACTTTTGACATAGACACTCCTTTGTCTCTGTAGTGCGCAACATTGCGCAACGATTACGTTTATTACTGTAATATACTCAGCATTAAGACGCAAGCAGGAAAAGGAGGAGTCACTTGCAGTCGTCCCTCACAGAAGTTGCCCGCGTAGCTGGTGTTTCAGCTTCTACAGTTTCGCGTTATGTGCGTGGACAATTAAGGGTCACTCCTGAAACGGAAGATAAAATTCTTCACGCCATGGATAAAGTTGGTTGGGAACGCCCATGTGATTCATATACGTCTATCACTTCGGTTTCACTGATAATTCCCGAGCTCACGAATCCTTTTTTTACATTGCTTGCGGATCAAGTCGTTCGTACCGGTCGCGAACGTGGAATCGATGTGTTCCTGCATGTCAGTAATGGTGTCGCGTCCCGTGAAGTCGAGCTGATTCGCAATTTAAACGAGGATCAGCATGTTCACGGGATTCTTTTTGTAGGATCGAATTCACTTGATGGATTGATGGATCCCCGGTTGATTACTAAGCCGTTCATCATGGTGGATGAAGAAGTGTTCGATTCTGCACATAATGATTTGTGTTTAATTAGTTGCGATAACAGGAACGGTGCCTACCAGGCAATTAATCACCTTGTTTCTTCCGGACATTCCCGTATCGCTTTTGTAGGTGGACGAACTGAACTCCCCACTGCTCGCGCCCGAGAAACGGGATTCCGAGAAGCGATGGCATTTCATGGGTGCACGGTTGATGACCGTTTAGTTTTCCACGGACCTTTCAGCGAAGCCTTCGGTGCGTCAATTTTGCCAAGCATTATTCAAGCTGATCCACTCCCCACCGCTGTCTTCACGACGTCCGATATTGCCGCCATTGGGATACTCAGTACCGCTGAAAGATTCTCTCTACGAATCCCTGAAGATTTATCTATTGTGAGTTGCGACGATATTAATCTCTGCGATTGGTTACGCCCCCGATTAACATCAATTCACCAGCCCATCGGAAGCATGGCGAAGGGTGCTTTCGACACACTGTTCGCAATTAGTGCAGGTAAGCGCGCAAAAAGCCAGTGGTACCCCATGAAGCTAATTATTCGTTCCTCTGTAAGGGCAATTGAAGAGAATTAAACCTAGAAATTCTTCGGTGTATCCCTACATAGCCCCCGATTTCCCCAGTGCCTGGGATTGCCGGAGTTGATTAAAGCTGTTCTTGAACGCGGTATGAAGGCTGAGCTGAGGGATCATCTGGGTTACGACAAGTATGATCGGGTCGGGTATGGTAGC
>QWCQ01000268.1_pt1 | contig 67596 bp, 58 predicted proteins | sample 1972701 | NCBI WGS metagenome assembly QWCQ01 (sample SAMN09866704, study PRJNA288562) | Human gut metagenome isolate pre4_stool, whole genome shotgun sequencing... | reverse complement strand
CTCACGATGAACACCCTTGCTCTTGGCTATGTAATTCCCGCTATTAGGGCTTACTCGGGACTTCCACCCATTAGATAATGCTCATGCCGAGCGTACAACACGAAGTGGGAGAGAAACCATTGGTTCCCTCCCACTCTATTCCATGTCATCACTGGTAGCATGGCTATTCTCGGCACGCATGCCGAGGGTTACCACCCGCTTCCCCAGCTCTTTTCGTTGCTGCCATCCTCTTCATCCCATGAGTCCAAGTCGTCGCCCTGCCACTGCTTTCCATTGGCATCAGTGGCACCGGGAGTGTCTATTGGTATTTCGAGACTTTCCGCTAAGGGGTTAGTTGTTTCCATTTTGATGATTTGGACGCATGGCGACAAGTAGGTGCGCCTGTCGCCAGCTGTGCTGTTTATATTTTTATCTTTAGTGTTCATCTTTATTTCGTCTTTAATGTTTTCTTACCCTTCATGATATACATGCCCGATGGCAGACTGTCGAAGTTGGTGCCAACATAGCGTCCGTCAATGGTGTAAATGCGCTGTGCGCCTTGCTGTGCGTCGGCATTTTCTGTCACACTGCTAATGCCCGTCGTCTCCCCTTCCGAGAGTACCATGAATTGCTTGGCGCTTGAAGCACCCGGCAAAAGATTTACAAAACCACGGAATGGCGGTATGCTGGGATTTTGTATATTTGATCCCTTATTTTCATATTTCATTTGCCTCCACACATCGATTTCCTTATTTAGTCCTTCAATGGTATGCTTCTTCACTATGTTCAGCACATAAGGCCTATCATGACCATAAGCCTCAGCAGGAATCTTTTCGGTACTGCCTTGGAAGCTGTAAGACTGCTCAGACGACGTGGCGGGGAAGCCAACGGGCTTTAAGCGTCCTCCATTGACTATGTCAAACTTTTCAGGTGACTTAGCTATTTCCACATTGTTTGCCGTAAATGCCTTAGAGTTAGAGTTGTCGCTGTTTGCATTCGTGATACGCAGGAGATATGGCTTGCTCGCCTCGAGCGTGCTGCCGTCAGGTATTGAATTGAAGACATAGAATTCTGTATCCGATGGCCAACCATAAGGGTATTCTGGTTGTTCAGGAAAATATTGACCATCTGTGAAATACTTTTTCGAGTATTTATAATCCAACTTGTATGCGCGTATACCTTCTGGCAATGTCACGGCGTACGGTAAAAAGATAGTGAAGTGGCTTTGATGTCACAAAGAAACTCGTATTCCATGCCATCCTGCAAGCTCAGCTTGGTACATGTACCGTCGCTCTTGACAAAGTTCACGTCCTGACCATCCGCAATGGTGATGCCCGTTGCTTCAGGAAGAAACACGAGAGTGTGGGTAGGCAAACCTGATGTGATTGTATGCGAATTTAATTCGCGTGACAAATTCTTCAGGTTCTTTTTGAAATCTTCATTTTTTACATTGCGCAAGTCTACAAATTCCAAGTTGGGGCAACCTTCAAGAATTTCTGCACCAATCTTGCAGTTAGCACTACCCTTCAAGATAAATGCTTCCAATTTGGTATTTCCTGCAAAGGCACCATCGCCTACTTCCTCAATTTGCTCTTCAATTACAAAATCACCTGACATAACGCCATTTTCAAAAGCCCTTGCACCAATCTTCTTTACTTCAGACAAGGGGTTGAAACTAAGAATACCAGCATTTGAGAAAGCTCTTTCGTCTATGGAATTCACCACAGAATAGGGAATGACAAAATGAGATAAGTTGGTAAAGGCTTTTTCAAACATGCCTGTAGGGATGGTTGTTGGACCTTCATCCAAACTTACACTGCCACCGAATTCCGCAAAAGATTCCACGCCCGACCGCTGGTCTGTGCCTGCGGGCAGGTTTTTATACATCGCCTTAATTTTGTTATCTTCGGGCTGTTCGCCAATCTTCGCTGTTGCGGGGATGGCTGTTGTAATATCAATTTTGGCACCCTTGAAAGCCTGATACCCCACGAATGTTATATTCGGGCACTTAAACTTTGACGTAGAAAAGATTCCTTCAAAGGCTTGGGGACCTATGGCAGTTGAGCCTGGAATATCAACCGCTGTACCAGGTTTTCTCTCCCATGTCCCCTTTTTGCTGGGATTTCTACCCTTATATTCTTTAAGGTAGAAAGGTTCCAAATTGCTCTTATAGAAGGCACCCCAACCAATGTACTTCAGACCTGTCGGAAAATTCAACAATGTGACACTGCATTGATAAAAGGCAGCATCTTCAATGGCTTCTATCGTTTTAGGAAGTTCCATTTTTCTGATTCTTCTTTCATTGATGAATGCATAGGAGCCGATGGCTGTGACTTTCCAGTCTATGCTCTTATAATTGACTGTTTCTGGAATAGTAATGGTGTAAATTTGTCCAGACGCCAATTCATAAGCAAGTTCGTCTGCTATAGTTTCAACTTTTTTGCCATTCTTGTCCACTGCATTTGTCTTCAGCGTACCGTTGTAGCCTTTCCACTCATTAGGGAGTTCAGCTGTTGCATTGTCTAACACCTGCCGTGTTGCTTCTGGTGTTGCCGCCTTATCGTTTGCGTATGTCACTTTCACGGTATGCTCCGTGGTGGCATCTACCACCTCATACCACAGTTCTCCAACTTGGAATCTTTCGCCCACGTTCTGTGCAGTGCTAGGCAGAGCCGTTAGCATCAGCAACACAAGCGCAAACCATGCGCTGCGGTGCTTCGCTTTGTTGCTGTAATTTTGTTTCATGATTCAAAATGATATTTAATTGTTATTTTATCTTGTTAGATGAATACTCGTGTAGGATGTTTTAATACCTACTTTTAATAAAACTCAACATTTTGTTACAAAGATACATAAAGATATTGATTGTAACAAGTACAAAGTGTACTTTTTTTATACATTTAACGAATTTGTCATAGCAACGGACATCAAACAAATGATTTTAGCAACGGACTAACACGGACTAACACGGAACGACCGTGAATATCCGTGATGCTCCGATGCAAAAAAAACAAACAAAATGATGATAGCAACGGAATGGCACAGAACGACACGGCTCTTTCGTTGAAGGGAAATAGTATTAACAACGAATGAAACATGATTGTTGTTGAACTACGAATGACACAAATGACACGAATCAACTAAACATGACCATATACGCAAGCAAGCGGATTCGTGTCTTTCGTTAAATTCGTTGTTAAAACAAAAAAAAGATTGACGACAAACGACCTTTTGAAGAGAAAGAACCATCCGATGCAAAACAGCAAATTCACGGGCTGAAAGCCCAAAAGCTTATAGCCCAGGGTATCACCCTGGGTTGGATGCGTGGGGGTAACTGCGTCCTGTAAGGACAAAAGCATGTGATTCTCATGTCCTTGTAGCTGCTTTTGCCCTTGCAGGGCGCACACCTACTCATAATCTTACCCAGGGCGGTGCTCTGAGCTATAAGCTGCTGCCCCTGCGGGGGAGTACTACCACGCTACTTCGCATCTCAAACAGAATCACACGGAACGACACGGACAAACATCCGTGAATATCCGTGATGCTCCGATGCGAACACAACAAACAAAATATCATAGCAACGAAATGGCACGGAACGACACGGACACAACATCCGTGAATATCCGTGATGCTCCGATGCAAAACAGCAAATTCACGGGCTGAAAGCCCAAAAGCTTATAGCCCAGGGTATCACCCTGGGTTGGATGCGTGGGGGTAATTGCGTCCTGTAAGGACAAAAGCATGTGATGCTCATGCTCTTGCAGTGCTTTTGCCCTTACAGGGCGCACACCTACTCACAATCTTACCCAGGGCGGTGCCCTGGGCTATACGCTGCTGTCCCTGCGGGGCGTACTACCTCACTACTCCGCATCTCAAACAGAATCACACGGAACAACACGGACAACGTCCGTGAATATCCGTGATGCTCCGATGCAAAAACAGCAAATTACGGGCTGAAAGCTCAAAAGCTTATAGCCCAGGGTATCACCCTGGGTTGGATGCGTGGAGGTAACTGCGTCCTGTAAGGACAAAAGCATGTGATGCTCATGCCCTTGCAGTGCTTTTGCCCTTGCAGGGCGCACACCTACTCATAATCTTACCCAGGGCGGCGCCCTGGGCTATAAGCTGCTGCCCCTGCGGGGCGTTCAACCACGCTACTTCGCTTCTCAAACAGAATGGCACAGAACAATATCCGTGTATATCCGTGAAGCTCCGATGCGAACACAACAAACAAAATATCATAGCAACGGAATGGCACGGACTAACACGGAACAACATCCGTGAATATCCGTGAAACCCCGTTGCATTTAAAATTTGGTGAACACCAACCGAAGCTGCTCACTGCGCAGAATCATACGCGAGCCATCCAACCGTTCTACCTCAAACTGCTCGTCCAGTCGCCGGATGCCGTATGGATAGAGAATCTTCACATCGTCTATCACCGGGTCGCCCTTGGTACGATCTGAAATCAATGGCCTGTGCAACGTCAGACGCTGGTCACGGTGTTCAAACTCCATCACACACTCGGGATAGCGGTAATCCAAATCGTTGAGCATGAGAATCTTGCCTTGAACCGACCAAAACAATCGTTGCGCAGAGAGGTCGGCCGTTCCGTTGGTTTGCAAGGTGTCTACTTGTTGCAAACGCCAATAACCATCTAAGGCCCCGTTGTTGGAAGTTTCCAGCTCGCACGAGGTCCATGTTGCGAGCATCAGGAGGAAGAGGAGGATATAAGATACTTTTTTCATTTCAATAATCCGTTTACAGGTTGAACACTCCATATTTGCCGATGGTGAGCTGTACGCCTTGGTTGTTGCCCAAAATATCTCCGAAATCGCCCCCATAGCTTCCTCGGACATTCCAGCCATGTTTGAGGCGGCAGCCAACTTCCAGCATCACGCTTACGTTGTTTTGTTTGGCTGCAAAGGGCATTTTATAGGTTCCCAATCCCTCTTGCCAAGTGGTCAACAAACGATAGCTTACACCATTCCACGGTTCGCCCGACACGCCCAGGTGGAAGGATTTGAACCGATTGTTCTGAACGTTGATACGTCCATCTTCGTTATAGAGTGGCGAACGATACAACGGGTTGCCCATCACTTCACCCCAATGCTGCCACCCGGTGTAAATGTAGTGATTGTAAAAATCATCGATGCCCGAGATATGGTGACTCATGTTCTGCGTGTGGTCATGATACACTGGTCCGCTCTGATACTTGGTGTACAGATATTCAAACACCACGTTGCGCACCAGATCGTTGTATTTCAGATTGAGTTCCACACCCAGCATCATGTCCTTGAAGTCGTAGACAAAAAACTTTCTTTTCTTCTTGACGTTCCATTCGTCACCCGTTCCGTACCCGTCGTAATCGAGTTGGAACATGGACGAGTGGTCCTCGAAAAACTTTTCACCGTACAGACCTACGCGCCAGGTGTCTGCGTCATAGTTCATCCGTATAAGCCAGCTGCCCAGTTGGTCGCCTTCCACATTCTGATAAACAATGTCCTCCTCAGGTGCATCGTAGCCACCAGGCATGAAAGCATTCCAAAAAGCCCTGAATCCCGTTTGACTGCGAATCACGTTGACCGTCCCATCAGACTTGGGTTGATAGCCCGTTCCACCGAAAAGCGTGGCCATCTCCAACCCCATTTCGATCGAAAACGGACAGAAGCGGTCTTCATTGCCTATCTTCAAATAGCCGGCCTTGCTGTGAAACAGCACGTTATCGGCATACTTTGACTGGCGCTGGGTAAAGCTGTGCTGCCAGTTGTCGTCCGTCATCTTGCCGTAGGCGACGTGTCCTTTCACATGCAACCACCTGTTGCCAAAGGGCAGCATCCAGTAATCGGGCAAGGCCAAACGCACCTGCGGAACCGGGCGGGCATTGATGCCCAGCGTTTGCGAACCACTGCTCAACTGGTTGTTCTTCAGCTCCATGGGGTATTCCTTGCTCCCTACAGAGAGCGCGCCATGCAACCACCGCAGCTCAACAAAGGCCTGTTGAACCATCATCTTACTGGTATGATTGACACCCGCCGCCACGTCCAGGCCATAACCAATCCCCCATTTGCGCGCCGAGTCGGTACGCAAGGGTCTGATTAAGGCCGCACGCAGATAACCGTTGTTCTTTTCCAACGAACTCAAGCCATGCCGGTTGGAATGGAGCCACAAGGGCGTTTTGCCGTCAGAGAACGAACTTTGTAACTCTACCTGATAATGAATGTTCTCACCGATGATCCACGGCGATGCGTTTTCTGCATCGAAATCGGCCTGGGCATGCCCCACTCCAGTTGCGACCAGCAGAACGGACAGTAATATATGACGTTTCATGCTTTATAGAATCGTGCTTTTTAACGATAACGGGAAATGTTAAACATTATTATATATCATGGCTGCAAACCACGGTTCGTTGAGAAAAAAGGTTGTTTGTTTCAACAACATCGTTTCCTTTGGTTTAACAACGAACCCACCGAAAGAAGCGAGAGGCATGGCATGTGATGTTTTTTTTGCAACGGATTATCGCGAACTCTCACGGTGTGTCCGTGCCGTTCCGTGCCATTCCGTTGCTATCATATTTTGTTTATGGTTTTTTGCATCGGAGCTTAACGGATGTTTTCTGTGTTAGTCCGTGTCATTCCGTTGCCATGATATTTTGTTTATGTTTTTTTTGCATCGGAGTTTCACGGATATTCACGGATGTTTTCCGTGCGATTCCGTTGCACAGGCAATTGCGTTTGATGTTGGTTGCAACCGGATTTACACGGCTCATCCGTGTGCATCCGTGAAGTTCCGTTGCTATGAAATAAAAGGGGCATAGACGTGGACGAAATGAGAAGCATGAGGAACATTAGCTGTGAATTTTCTTGACAACAAGGTGCGTCATATTTGGCTTATTCGCCTACAAACAGACTAATCGTCGCAAATTCGCCCAAAATAAGACACATTTTATACAATACTGAAAATCAATATATTACAAGCGTCCACCTGCACCAGAAACCTGCTTTTCGAGCCTTTTTGAGCCAAAAGCATTGTTATAAAGGTGAAATCTGTATGCTTTTGCATGCCTAACCCATGCAAATTGGCCATCAAAACGATACTTCTACGGCGAGAAAAGTCGGGATTTTTTTGGTAAAACTCGAGTTTTCAGCGTCAAAAGCCTCCTGCTTGCTTCCTGTTTGCCTATTGATTTTTTCCAGATGGCACATTTTCAACTGCCGTTTTAGGGGTATCAAACAGACAAAATATTGAACAATTTTCCAACAACGAAGCAGCGTTTTTTAACAACGAAAAACGCGAAAGCAACAAAAAAAACGTTGCTGCAAACAATATTCACGGAAGAACGCATAGCGAAACACCACAAAAGTTGATGATGAAACACCACAAAAGTTGATGATGAAACACCACAAAAGTTGATGATGAAACACCACAAAAGTTGATGATGAAACAGCGCAAAAGTTTATGATGAAATGCCACAAAAGTTGATGATGAAACAGCGCAAAAGTTTATGATGAAATGCCACAAAAGTTGATGATGAAACAGCGCAAATGATGGTTTTTGCCAACTAATCACCTTGTTTTAATGAAAGAGTCGTGCGGCGATAGGGATTTTCCCCTCACGGTTTAGGGAAAAACCTTTTCGTCCATGCGTGATAATCACTACATTTGCGATGTGATGAAGAATGAGAAACGGATGGATGGAAACTACGCATCGTTGCTGTTCTGTTATCCACATGGACATCACAAGGACGTATATATTCACAACATTAAAAATATTTCATGATGAAAAAGCTGATTATTTCCCTGATTTCCTTGTTTGTACTCACGGTGTCAGCCCAGGCCATGAGTTACAACCAAGCGCGTCGGCAGGCCCTGTTCCTGACGGACAAGATGGCTTACGAGCTGAACCTCACCGATGACCAATATGAGGCTGCATACGAGATTAACCTCGACTACCTGATGAGCATCGACAACTACGACGACCTGTACGGCCTCTACTGGGAGCGCCGCAACCTGGACTTGAGTTACATTCTGCTTGATTGGCAGTACCGCATGTACCGCGATGCCAGTTACTTCTATCGCCCGCTCTACTGGAACGCAGGCTATTGGCACTTCGGTGTGTACGCCCGCTATCCATACCGTGACTACTTTTATTTTGGTACGCCACGCTTCTACACCGTGTACCGTGGAGGTCACAGTTGGCACCGCAACGGCAATCGATCGTGGTACTATGGCCGCGACTACGGCCCCAGACGAGGTTATGATGGGATAGGCATGCGTGATGGATACAACCGTGGGTATTATAATAACGGCAGTCGCTCGTTCGGCAACGGCCCCCGTCGCATCATCTCCACCTACGACAGTCCGTCAAGAAGCAATGGATCGAGTGATTACCGCCGATACAACACGGCGCCCAACCGCAGCGGCAGCTTTGGCAACCGACAGAGCAGCACGCGTACCACCGTTACCCAACCGGGTTCGTTCGGCAACGGCAGCAGAAGCGGAGGCAGCTTTGGACGTGACGAGTCGACAGGTGTTAGGTCGACCGTACCCAATCGTACGTTCACGCCCGACCCATCCTCGCCATCCAGAAGTTCTTCGCCCAGCCGTTCCTATAGCTCACCATCGAGGAGCTATAGCCCACCATCAAGGAGCTACTCTTCACCCAGCAGGTCTTACAGCTCACCGTCAAGAAGCTACAGTTCGCCTTCCAGGAGCTATTCTTCACCCAGCAGGTCTTACAGTTCGCCATCCAGAAGCTACAGTCCACCATCAAGGTCAGGTAGCAATTCGAGGGGAACACAAGGTGGCGGCAGAAGTTTTGGAGGCCGTAGGTAATTGATTCTTTTCCATAAGGGCGTGATTATTCGCTGGGCTCTTACTTATTGAAGGTTCAACACTCTCACCTCAGCGTTTTCCATTCTCTCGATTTCCTTCATGGGTCGATGACGGAAAACGCTCTGTATTGCCTTGTTGATGATGCCATGTCCCACGGCCAACACCGTTTGATTGGGATAACGCACGCTTATCTCTTTCAGAAACTGTTGGGCGCGATGCTTCATCTCCTCCAGTGACTCTACATTCTCGGGAAAGGGCAAGTCTTTCAAATCGGGGATGTACCTGCCTGTAAAGTCACCCCAATCGCGCTCGCGCAGCAGCGGTGTTGTCTGCACCTTGATGCCGTGCGGTGCGGCTATCACCTCGCATGTCTCCATGGCACGATATAAATCACTGGACACAAACGCATCAACGTGCAACTTTCGGAACCATTCGCGCAGTTGTTCGGCCTGTCTGAGGCCAACCGCATTGAGCCTGCCCTGCGTCTGTCCCTGCATGAGATGGGCGGCATTGTCCACGGTTTCACCGTGTCTGACCAAATACAATGTTGTCATAGAATGGAATATTAGGATACAAAAATACGAAAAGTATTGCATTTGTGGGAGATAGTTCGTACATTTGTAAACATATTACAAATCGTATGAAAACAGTACAAAACACATTCATCCGTGCGCTGGTGTCCATTATCATTGGCGCGTTACTTATCCGTTACCGCGAAGAAACCGTTACATGGATCACCATCCTCATTGGTGTGCTATTCTTCATCACCGGACTCATTTCGTGCATCACCTACCTCATCGACCGCAAGCACCGCGATGACACCGTGGTGTTTGATGCCAACGGTCGGCAGATATCCGGCTTCCGCCCCACCTTCCCCATTGTGGGCATCGGCAGTATGGTGCTGGGTGCTGTACTGGCACTGATGCCTACCGTCTTTACAACCGGACTGGTGTACATCATCGCCGCCGTACTAATTTTGGGAGCCATCAACCAGTTTGTGGTGTTGGCCGCCATCAACCGCATCATCCGCGTACACATCATCTTCTGGCTGCTGCCCTGCGTGGTGCTTTTCATCGGTGGCATCGCTATCGTGAAGCCCCAATGGATAGCCCAGGCACCGCTCTTCGTCATTGGCTGGACGCTGGTGTTGTATGGTGTTATCGAGTGCATTGATGCCTTTAAGGTGATGTCGGTGAACCGAAAATACAAGCAAGCACCCACAAACTCCACAGCGACAGATGCCGTTGAAACAACGGCCGAGCCTGTTGAATCTGCTGAATCTGTTGATGAAACAGCCGCCTCCATGGAAAAACCAGCACTGCCAACCGATGCTGAACAAACAAACTTATAAGGCATCCATTATACGAGTACACCTGCTGTTGTATTAAAAAGCACATGTTGTTGTATTAAAAAATGAAAGAAAAACCAACCTACACTCACTCGAGGAAGACAAGTCCCATCGCATGGGTGCCTACACTGTATTTCGCCATGGGCATGCCCTTTGTGGTGCTCAACATGGTGACGTCGCTGATGTACAAAGGCATGGGCATCTCTGACTCGCAAATCACCTTTTGGACAGGATTGATTATGCTGCCTTGGACGTTGAAACCCATCTGGAGTCCGTTCCTTGAAATCTACAAGACCAAGAAGTTTTTTGTGGTGCTAACCCAGTTGCTTTGCGGTGTGATGTTTGCCTTGTTGGCATTCGCCTTGAACCTTTCCGACTTCTTTGCCATCACCATTGGCATCTTAGCCGTGATTGCCATGAGCGGTGCCACACACGACATCGCCGCCGACGGAACGTATATGTCGGTGCTGTCTACCGAAGAACAAGCACGTTGGATAGGCTGGCAAGGTGCCTTCTACAACGTGGCGAAGATATTTGCCACGGGCGGACTGGTGTACCTGGCGGGAATATTCATCAAGAGCTATGGCGTGACCAAGGCGTGGATGTTCATCATGCTCATCGTTGGCGTGACCATGCTGGCTTTGGGATGCTATCACTTTTTCATCCTTCCAACCGACGGCAAAGCTGCCCAGCACAAGAAGAGTGCCCGTGAGGTATGGACGGAGTTGTGGGCAGTGTTTGCGGAGTTTTTCCAAAAGAAACACATTACCTATTATATATGCTTCATCATTCTCTATCGGTTTGCTGAAGGATTTGTGATGAAGATTGTGCCTCTCTTCCTCAAAGCACCTGTTTCGGAACAAGGATTAGGCATGACAGAGCAACAAATTGGACTGTGCTATGGCACCGTGGGTGCTGCCGCCTTTGTGATTGGTTCTATCTTGGGCGGCTACTATATCGCTCATCGGGGATTGAAGAAGAGTCTGTTTTCATTGGCCTTGGTGTTCAACGTGCCATTTGTGGCGTATAACCTGTTGGCCATTTACCAACCGCAAGACCTGGTATTCATAGGCAGTGCCATTGGACTGGAATACTTTGGCTACGGATTTGGATTCGTGGGACTGACGCTCTTCATGATGCAACAAATCGCGCCAGGCAAGCACAAGATGTCACACTATGCCTTTGCCAGTGGCATCATGAACCTTGGCGTGATGCTGCCAGGCATGATGAGTGGTGCCGTGAGCGACGCATTGGGCTACCGACACTTCTTCGTATTTGTGCTGCTATGCACCATTCCCGCCTTACTCATCACCTGGTTCGTGCCGTTTGGAGCCTCCCCTAACCCCTCCGAAGGAGGGGAATAGATAGCCGAGAACATTGACTTTGAACTTTGAACTTTGAACATTGAACTTTATGTTTAGACAAGCTATCAACTGGTGAACTCGTAAACTATAGACTCGTCAACTAAAACTATCAACTCGTGAACTTGTAAACTAAAAACTCGTGAACTAAAAAAGTCTATCTACTCCCCTCCCTTTTGGGGAGGGGTAGGGGGAGAGGCTTCAACTCGTAAACTGAAATAACATTTCTATGTCCAAATTAATCATTCAAGGGCAACCTTTGCCCAACATGCCGTGGGAAGACCGTGCGGCAGATTGTAAAGAAGTCATGTGGCGTTGCTCGGCGAATCCCATTATTCCAAGGAATTTGCTACCCACCTCCAACAGTATTTTCAATAGTGCCGTTGTACCTTTCAAAGATGGGTACGCTGGTGTGTTCCGCTGCGACGACACCAACCGCAGAATGGTATTGCACGTCGGTTTCAGCGATGACGGTGTGAAATGGAACATCAACGAACAGCCGCTACGCTTTGAATGTGACAACGAGGAGATTGGTGAATGGGTGTACGGTTACGACCCACGCGTGTGCTTTATCGACGACCGCTACTATGTCACCTGGTGTAACGGCTATCATGGACCTACCATTGGCGTGGCATACACGTTTGATTTCAAGACTTTCCACCAATTAGAAAATGCTTTCTTGCCCTACAACCGCAACGGTGTGATGTTCCCCAAGAAGATTAATGGCAATTTCGCCATGCTCAGTCGCCCAAGCGACACGGGACATACCCCCTTCGGAGACATCTTCTATAGTGAATCGCCTGACTTGGTATATTGGGGCAAGCATCGCCATGTGATGTCGCCTGCCGCCTTTGAAGTAAGCGCATGGCAGTGCATGAAGATAGGCGCCGGCCCCATCCCCATTGAGACATCTGAGGGTTGGCTGATGTTCTATCATGGCGTGTTGCGTTCGTGCAACGGCTACGTGTATAGCTTTGGTTCTGCCCTACTCGACTTAGAACAGCCATGGAAGCCCATCTATCGTTCGGGACCATATCTCATCTCGCCACAAATGCAGTATGAACTGACTGGCGACGTGCCTAACGTTTGCTTCCCCTGTGCCGAGGTACATGACCCCGCCACGGGTCGCGTAGCCGTTTACTACGGTTGTGCCGACACCGTCACTGGCCTGGCTTTCGGCTATATCCCCGAGATCATCGAGTTCACCAAGCGCACCAGCATCATTTAATAAAGGTGAAAGATAAAATGGGAAAGATGAAAGGAGAAGGCTATGCGTCTTTCTCCTTTCATCTTTCCCATTTCACTTTTTCCTCTAACAAGTGCAGGGCACGACGAATCATGCCCTATACTTGAAAGATTGATAATTTAGTATCCGAAGATTTCCTTCAGCTTTTCGGCCAGCTTAGAACCACGCAAGTCGTGCGCAATAATTTGTCCAGACGGATCAACCAAGATGTTCGACGGAATGGAATTGACGCCATAAATCTCAGCGGCAGCACACTTCCAGCCTTTTAAGTCGGAGATGTTGTGCCAAGGTAGTTGCAAGTCAGCGATGCCTTTCTTCCAAGCATCAGCCTTTGAGTCGAACGACACGCCCACCACGTCGAATCCCTTTGCCGCATGATAGCGCTTGTAAGCATCCACCACGTTGGGCATCTCTTGTCGGCATGGGCCACACCAGCTTGCCCAAAAGTCGACCAACACATAGTTGCCCTTGCCCACCCATTGGCTCAGTTTGGCAGGTTTGCCCTGTGTATCATGCATAGCCAAGTCGGTAAATTGCAAGCCCGGCCGACGTTTACCCAGCGAAACGAGCTGTCGCTTAGCGCCTTCCATCATGGGATGGGTGTAATAAGCGCAGGTATTGTCGAGGATGGATACCAGGTCGTTGTATGGCAGCGAATAAAACATCTGTCCCAAGAAGTATGCCGGAGCCACACTGGTTTTGTGTGTATTGGTGAACTTCAAGATGTCTTGCACCTGTTGTTCCTGCAATTGTTCCATCTGTTTCTCAAGCGTAGCCTTCTTGGTCTGTCCTTCAATGGTCATGTCTGCTGCTATCTCTTGATATTTCTTGTAGATGTCCATCATTTTCTCATCCTGTTTGCTCTGTTGCTTTTGCAAGGCAACAAACTGCACATTCTGTGCCGATCCAGTGACGCCCTGGTTGTTCAAGTTTACCGTGATGGGCGTGCGGTCGTTGATAACGGTGATGCTATGGCTTGCATCGGTTGCCACAGTGATGAAGGTGTTCAGCGGTTTTGTACCGTTAAGCTGAAATTTGCCGTTGCTGACCGTTGCGCTGTCAGTTTTCCTGAACTGTCCATTGTCGTAATAATAAACCATCTTTGCGTTTGCCGGAGCAGTTCCGGTAATGACATATTCCGCATTTTGGGCTTGCATGGCAGTGGCTAACAGAGCAACTGCTGCTGTGAATAAATACTTTTTCATTGTGTTTTATACTATTGTTTATTTGAGGCAAAAATAATCGTTTTTTCTTTAAAAACGGCTCGATATCGGTAAAATTATGTAACTTTGCAGAAATTCAACAACAATTCAGTGTTTCCAAATGAACCAGATGATGGTCTGATAAAGGACGATTTGGGCGCTCAAGACATTTGGACATTACATTTTTATTCATCATAGAGTGCTTGACAAACCTCTTAAAAAACAAGAATTATGGAACAAAAAACTCAGCACGTTAGTGTGCTATTCATGCTTTTCAGCATCCTTTTTTGTGTTTGCCTGATTACGGCAAACGTGTTAGAAACCAAGCAAATCGCCGTGGGTCCCATCTCGTTGACTGGCGGCCTCATCGTTTTTCCCATCTCGTACATCATCAACGACTGCGTATGTGAGGTGTGGGGTTATCGCAAAGCCCGCTTACTCATCTGGACAGGGTTTGCCATGAACTTCTTCTTTGTGATGATGGCAGCATTGTGCGACTTGATTCCTGGAGCCAGCTATTGGACGCTTGGACAGAGCTTTCACGACATCTTCGGATTGGCACCGCGCATTGCGTTCGCCTCGTTCATAGCCTTTTTGTGCGGTTCGTTCGTCAATGCTTACGTCATGAGCAAGATGAAAATCTCGTCACAAGGGAAGAATTTCTCTGCCCGCGCCATCCTGAGTACCATCTTTGGTGAAAGTGTCGACTCGCTTATCTTTTTCCCCTTGGCCTTTTTCGGGGTGATACCTACTGCGGCAATCTTACCCCTGATGTTCTGGCAGGTTTTGTTCAAGACTGCTTACGAGATTCTGGTGTTGCCCGTCACCATCCGCGTTGTTCACACATTGAAGGCACACGAGGGTGAAGACGTGTACGATGAAGGGATTGACTACAATGTGCTGCGCATCTTCAACATCTAATATAAATAAGGTATAGACTTATGGAAAGTACAAGAACAGAGGATGGCTTAAAGGCTTTGGGAGCGAAAACCAAGTATCAAATGGATTACGCACCCGAGGTTTTGGAAACCTTTCAGAACAAGCATCCCATGAACGATTATTGGGTACAGTTCAACTGTCCCGAGTTCACATCACTGTGTCCCATCACCGGGCAGCCCGACTTTGCCGAGATACGCATCGCCTACATCCCGGGTGAGCGCATGGTGGAGAGCAAGAGCCTGAAGCTGTACCTGTTCTCTTTTCGCAATCATGGCGACTTTCATGAAGACTGCGTGAACATCATCATGAAGGATCTCATCAAGCTGATGCAACCCAAATACATTGAGGTAACCGGCCTCTTCACGCCTCGAGGTGGCATCAGTATCTATCCCTACGCCAACTATGGCCAACCAGGAACCAAGTACGAAGCCCTGGCCGAGCAACGCTTTGCGAACCATTAAACAACACCAAAAACATACAGCTATGAGGAAAACACTAATTCTCTGTATGCTGCTCTTCTTCGGTCTGGTAGCACAGGCCCAGACCCACCACGCCCGCAAGAAGGTGGCCGTGGTGCTGAGTGGCGGCGGAGCCAAAGGCATGGCGCACATCGGGGCCCTGAAAGTGATAGAAGAAGCGGGCATCCCAGTGGACATTGTGACGGGAACATCCATGGGAAGCATCATCGGTGGTCTGTACTGCATAGGCTACGATGCACATTGCATGGACTCTATCGTCAGGCTGCAAGACTGGTCACTCGTGCTGTCGGACAGGGTTGACGTGAGAAACCTCAACCTGAACAAAAGGAAAAAGGAAAATACTTATATACTGAGCCGTGACATCCGGCTTGGCAAGAACAGGCGCACACGTCAGGGAGGTCTGATACAAGGGAAGAATCTTTCAAAGCTGTTTGCCCGGCTGGCCTTCAACTACCGCGACTCCATTGATTTCAACGACCTGCCCATCCCCTTTGCCTGCGTTGCCACGAACATCATAGACAACACCGAATACGTTTTCCACCGAGGTTCACTCACCGAGGCCATGCGCGCCAGCATGTCAATCCCAGGGGCATTCACGCCCATTAGGAAGGGCGACATGGTGTTGGTTGACGGTGGACTGCGCAACAACTACCCGGTAGACATCGCCCGCAAGATGGGAGCTGACATCGTGATTGGCGTCACCGTCCAGGAGCCTCCAAAGACGGCAAGCGACTTCGACAAGGGTGCCAGCGTGATTGGACAGATTGTTGACATCAACTGTAAGAATAAGTATGATGAAAACATTGCCAAGACGGATATCCTCATCAGCACCGATACGAAAGGCTATGGTGCGGCTTCATTCTCAACCGCCGCCATCGACACCCTAATCAGACGAGGCGAGGAAGCGGCCATGAAGCAATGGCCAAAGCTGGAGAAATTGAGAAAAGAATTGGGCATCGCACCCGGACAGAAACCTGAACACCTGGTCAAGAACAAGGTTGAGAGCCAGCCCGACAAGGTGAAAATAGCCGACATCGTGTACGAGGATGTCGACGAAGCTGATCAAAGATACATCGCACACAAGTTCAAGCTGAACAAGCGTGACAGCATACAAGTGAACCTATTGGACCAGATAGCCAACACGATGCGCGCCGACCTGTACTACAACGATGCCGACTGCTACATCACGCCAACGGAAAATGGCGAGCGTCTGCACATCGCCTCCAAGGGACAGAAAGACTCCAAAGCAAGTCTGGGACTGCGGTTTGACACGGAAGAGCTGGTGGCCTTACAGGCCAACCTGGGACTGTTTGTGCGGAGCAAGGCTATCCCCATGGCAGCCAACTTTACCCTGCGATTGGGCAAACGCACCATGGCCAAAGCCGACTTTGCACTGTATCCCAGCTCCTGGGGAAAAGTTAACGTATCCTATCAATTCCGCCATCAGGACATCAACATCTATAGCGAGGGAACAAGAGACGTCAACCTGATTTACAACCAGCACACCGTGAGGGTGGTTCCGTTCGACTTCAACATCCGCAACTTCAACTTTCGCCTGGGTGGACGCTATGACTTTTATCACCACGATGCCGTACTGCAGGATGTAAAACGCGAGCGGTGGAATACCGATTTGAAGAACCTGCACCTCATTAGTTACCAGGGCGAGATAACCTTCAACTCGGAAAACCATTGGAATTTTCCATCCAAGGGAGCCAATTTTGAGGCGGGTTACGGGTATTACACCGACAATTTCGTGGGCTATGACGACCATTCTGGATTCAGTATCGTGAACGCCATGTGGCGCATCTCGTTCCCACTGAACAATAGGCTCACACTGCAGCCGATGCTTTATGGCCGACTGATTGAGGGTACCAATGCACCATACGCCTTGCAAAACATCATCGGGGGCGACCAGTTTCACTACTTTTCTGACAGTCAGCACATGCCTTTTGCCGGCGTGGCCTATGTGGAACAGGTGAAAGATAAGTTTGTAGCGGCACAACTTAGGCTTCAGCAGCGCATCTTAGACAACAACTATGTCATCGCAAAGGTATCGGGTTATCTGTCAGACGACAAGTTCGATGACCTGTTTGACCATGGTCCAAAGATTGGTTGTCAGGCAGCTTACTACTATAACAGTGTGTTGGGGCCGATTGGAGGCTCGATAGGATGGTCGAGTAAGACCAAGACACCCAATTACTACATCAATCTTGGATTTGTTTTCTAAGTGAGGTACGATTTAAAAAGCCAGCCATCGACGATCGATGGCTGGCTTTTTTCATTTATCCATGTCTGTAGGGCAGCCCAACTGGCGGACTGCTAAATGAGCCGCATGTCCAACTTATCACACGCCTTGCGCATGTCTTCGGGCCAAATGCTGGCCTGAATCTCGCCGATATGGGCTTTCTGTAAAAGCACCATGCACAACCGGCTTTGCCCAATGCCGCCGCCAATACTCAATGGCAACTTGTCGTTGAGCAACTGCTGGTGGAAGTAAAGTTTCTGCCGCTCATTCTGCCCCGAAAGCCGTAGCTGTCGCAGCAGACTTTCCTTATCCACGCGAATTCCCATGGAAGAGAGTTCGATAGACCGCTCCAACACGGGGTACCAGATGAGGATGTCACCATTGAGTCCCGCCTGACCGCCATCGGTCACGGTGGACCAATCGTCGTAGTCAGGAGCGCGCCCGTCGTGTTTCTCGCCGTTGCTGAGCGTGCTTCCGATGCCAATGATAAACACTGCGCCATACTTTTCACAGATGGCATCTTCACGCTCTTTGGGTGAAAGGTCGGGATATTGCCGCAACAAGTCCTCGCTATGGATGAAGTGAATTTGCTCGGGGAGGAAAGGTTTGAGCTGTGGGTAGGTCTCGCAAGTGAGGTATTCGGTGCGAAGCAGCGCGGCATAGATGCGCTCCACCACATTTTTAAGGAAGGTTAGCGTGCGCTGTTCGGGGGTGATAACCGCCTCCCAGTCCCACTGATCGACGTACAACGAATGCAGGTTGTCCAGCTCCTCGTCGGCTCTGATGGCGTTCATGTCGGTGTAGATGCCATGGCCAGGCTGAATATTGTACTCAGCCAGCGTCAGTCTTTTCCACTTAGCCAACGAGTGTACTACCTCTGCCTCTGCGTCTCCCAGATCCTTGATGGGAAAACTTACCGGACGTTCCACCCCATTGAGGTCGTCGTTGATGCCCAGTCCCTTGAGAACGAACAAGGGGGCAGTGACGCGACGCAGCCGCAATTCGGTGGAAAGGTTTTGTTGAAAAAAATCTTTTATCTGTTTAATGCCCCGCTCTGTCTGCTTCATGTCCAATAAAGCATGATAGTGGGACGGTTTTATTAATTTGCTCATCGTTGTATTTTCTAAAACATCATATTCGGTTTAGCACGCCACCTCTTGATTGCTGACGTGTCTGCAAAGATAGACGTAATATCAATCATACACAAGTATTCAGGACAACAATAACACAAAAAGATACTATTTACGCATTTTTAATGACTATTTGCACACACCAAAAGGATGAGGGGCACGATGGTTGCCACAAATGATTTTTCTTGACATCCTACCGCTCCATATTTCGTTTATTCTCAACAAACCAGTCGCACGGTCGCAAATACGGCCAAAATGGGCAAACATTATATCTCACTAACAATCAATAATTTACATGTACCTTACAGCACAACCTGTGTATTATTTTAGTGTTTTTTAGCCAAAAGCATTGCTTTAAGAATGAAATATGCATGCTTTTAACCGTCTAAAGCATGAAGATAGTCCACCAAAATGATGCTTTTAAGCACGAAAAGTGCAGCTTTTGGGATAATATTTGAGTTTTTCTTGCCCTGTTTTCACTTATTTGCCGCTTGCTTGCCTATTGATTTTTTCTAGATTGAACATTTGTAAGAGTCGTTTTATGGACGATTTTTGGTAAAAAAAGTCAACGTTTTGTGGAACTTCCCACTTATTGATATCTATTTAATTCCGTTCCGCCAACTGCTGATTTTCAGGGTACTGGAGTGCCGTGGCCACACAAAAATCCTCCACGTTTCCATGGAGGTGAACGTGGAGGATTTGATGCTAATAACAGTACAAGGCCAAGCCAAACCAATTAGTGTGATTTGCTGTGACGTAATCTGCTTGAGTCAAAAACCATTTCCGTTGATGCGTGTCATCAACATCGAGGCGGCTTTATTGTAATGTAAACTTGGCTTTGAGCGGAAGATGGTCGGAAGCGTTGCCCACCAACACCTCGAAATCACCTGGCTCGGCCACCCACTTTTGTTGCTTGTCATGATAGAAACTCAAGGCAGAACGGTCGATGGTGATGTCAACATCCTTGGTTTCTCCTGGAGCGAGATATACCTTCTTGAAGCCTTTGAGTTCCTTTTTGGGGCGAGCCAACGACGATTTCAGGTCGCTGACATACAGTTGAACCACCTCAGCGCCTGCGCGTCGGCCCGTATTCTTCACCGTGACGGTGGCTGTGAGTTGGTCGTTTTCCGTTATCTTCTTCTGACTCAAGCGCAAATTTGAAAGGTCAAAGGTGGTGTAGCTCAGCCCATGTCCGAAGGCGAAGAGCGGCTTCGTCTTATCCTTGTCAACCCACCTGTAGCCAACGAAAATGCCTTCCTTGTAGGTTTCGTCTATCACCTTCTTGTCGGCACGCCACGTTCCGGGATAGCTGTTCAGTCGGTGAGCCGGCACGTCGTTCAAGGTCTTGAACCAGGTGTATGGCAGTTTGCCTGACGGATTGGCATCACCCACGAGCACAGAAGCCAATGCCACACCGGCCTGTGAGCCGATGAACCAGCCCTGCACGATGGCCGGAACCTGCTTCACCCACGGCATTTCAACGGCATTACCGGAAATGTTGACATAGATTAAGTTTTTGTTGGCCTTGGCCAAGGCGGTAATTACGCGGTCTTGTTGGTAGGGCAAACCGTATGATTTGCGGTCGTGTCCCTCGCAGTCTTGATAGTCGCTCTTGTTCAAACCACCGAAGAATATCACATAGTCGGCCTCTTTAGCCTTGGAAACCGCTTCGGCAATCAGCTCGTCAGCCGACCTCTTTTCAGACAAGTCCTGTCCCGTTGTTACGCCATTGTAATTGCCAGTGACATCACCCACATAGCCTCGGGCATAGTCTACGGTTGCTTTTCCTGCCAATCTTGCCTTCAGTCCATCGAGCGGAGAAATCTCGCGTTGCACTTTCAAGGACGAGCTTCCTCCGCCAACGGTCATCATCTTAATGGCGTTCTCGCCCACCACAAGCACCCGTTTCGCCTGACGCAGGTCAATGGGCAGCACGTTTTCTTGGTTTTTCAACAGCACGATGCCTTCTTCTGCAATCTTCTGGGCTGCCTCATAGTGGGCGTCAGAACATAAGAAACCCTGCTTGTACGTTTGATTCATCGTTGTACGATAAAACAAACGCAGCACCCTGCGCACCTTTTCATCCAGTTCGCGGGTCGTGAACTTCCCTTCTTGAATCAACTTCAAATAAGGTCTTGCCAGGTAATAATTGTCGTAAGCATTGGTGGCTCCCATGGTGAGTCCATCGGTCCAGGTGCCAAATTCCATGTCAAGTCCGTTCTTAATGGCTTGTTCGGTATCGTGCGCACCGCCCCAATCGCTCACCACCACACCGTCAAATCCCCAATCGCGCTTGAGGATGTCGTTGAGCAGATACTGATTGTGACAGTTGTGCTGATTCTTATACAGGTTGTATGCCCCCATGATACCCCATGCCTTACCTTCCTGCACGGCGGCTTTGAAGGCAGGAAGGTAAATCTCATGCAAGGCTCTGTCGTCCACAACGACGTTGACCTGATGCCGGTATTCCTCGTCATTGTTCAGGGCATAGTGCTTCACACAGGCTGCCACACCAATTGATTGCAGTCCTTGAACATAGGGAACAACCATGCGGGAAGCCAGAAATGGGTCTTCGCCCATGTACTCAAAGTTACGTCCGTTCAGCGGAGTGCGGTTGATATTCACGCCAGGACCGAGTATCATGTTCTTCCCTCTATAGCGGGCTTCCTCGCCTAAGCTCTTTCCATAGAGCATGCCCAACTGTGGATTCCAGGAGGCAGTCAGACAGGTCAGTGCTGGAAAGGCCACACACGAGTCGTTGGTCTGCCCAGCCTGTTCCCACTCATCCCACAGCACGTCAGGCCTGACACCATGAGGACCATCGTCTGTCCAAAAGTCAGGAAACCCCAATCGGGGTACGCCTGCCGACGAAAATTTGCTTTGTGCATGAATCACTCTAATCTTTTCGGCCAGCGTCATGCGTTGCAATGCATCTTCAATGCGTTCTTCCACGTTTTTAGTTGGATCAAGATACACGGGCAACGATTGTGCCTTGGCCATACAAGTCATCCCCAACAGGATGCAGGATAAAATAATTTTTCTCATTTTATTTGGGTGGTTTAGGTCATTATTCAACAAACTTCTCCCTTTCATCCGCATCTATTCACCTTATTTATATATGTTGTAATTCTGTCTTATGCTGAGGTGAAGCCTGTCTTTTGCAAAGGTATTGATTTTATAATGAATACGAAAGGCTGGAATGTAAAATATGACAGAAAGAGTTCTCATACCACACGGTGGCTACAAAACGGAAAAAAGAAAAATAAGAAGGCATGTTTTGTCGGTATCAACTTTTTTCTTTATATTTGCACACACATTATGGCTCCGTAGTTCAGCTGAATAGAATGCAGGATTCCGGTTCCTGAGATCGCGGGTTTGAATCCCGCCGGAGTCACCCTTACTAGTGAAATCACACTTAATTCTAAAAACACATGGACATTACAGAGAGATTTATCAACTATACCAAGTTTGATACCCAGTCGTCCGAAGACTCGCAGACAGTCCCCAGTACATCAAAACAACTCGTTTTCGCCAAGTACCTAAAAGAGGAGTTGGAACGTGAAGGATTCTCGGATGTAGAGATGGATGAAAAAGGCTACATCTATGCCACACTGAAGGCAAACACCAAAAAAGACATACCCACCATTGGCTTCATCTCACATTATGACACCAGTCCCGATGCCAGCGGAGCTGACATCAAGGCGCGCATTGTGAACAATTATGACGGCGGCGACATCATCCTGTCAGAGGGTATCGTGTCTTCTCCAGAGAAATTTCCTGAACTGAAGGCGCACGTTGGCGAGGATCTTATCGTGACAGATGGTCACACCTTGCTGGGTGCTGACGACAAAGCTGGTATCGCAGAGATTGTAGATGCCATGTGCTACCTGCGCGATCACGATGAAATTGAGCATGGTGACATTCGCATGGGGTTCAATCCTGATGAGGAAATAGGACTTGGCGCGCACCATTTTGACGTGGAAAAGTTTGGATGCAGCTGGGCTTACACCATGGATGGAGGTGACATTGGCGACCTGGAGTACGAGAACTTCAACGCTGCCAGTGCCAAAATCACCATCAAAGGGGTGAGCGTTCATACAGGATATGCAAAGGACAAGATGGTCAATGCCAATCGGTTGGCATGCGAGTTCAATGCCATGATTCCCGACACAGACATCCCAGAGAACACTGAGGGCTATCAAGGATTTTATCATTTGCTGGGCATGGAGACTCGAACGGAAGAGGCTAAGATGAGTTATCTCATCCGAGATCACGACCGTGAGAAGTTCGAAGACCGCAAGGACTTTATGGAAGACTGCGCACGAAAGATGAACGAAAAGTATGGTGAGGGTACGGTTGAGATCGTCATCAAGGATCAGTACTACAACATGAAGGAGAAAATTGAACCGAACATGCACGTCATCGACATCGTTTTGCAAGCCATGCAAGAAACCGGTGTGGCCCCGAAAGTGGAGCCTATCCGTGGTGGAACCGATGGCGCACAGCTCAGTTTCAAGGGCTTACCCTGCCCAAACATCTTCGCAGGCGGCGTCAACTTCCACGGTCCTTATGAGTTTGTTTCTATTCAGGTCATGAAAAAGGCGGTTGAAGTTATTGTGAAGATTTGCGAGATTACAGCCCAATACAACGACTAACGCATTTCGTTTTGGCTGCAATCCAGCTTGATATATAAAACGATTCTATCGAAAGAAAGATAAAAACAAAGTGACAAAAAGCGGTCTATAACACCCATCGTGTGCTATAGACCGCTTTTATTTTTCCATCTTGTCAACGCTGCCGTCATGTTTAAACGTGCAAAATTACGTTTCTTCGGCATGCTGAAAGTAAGGTTTTAGACTCTTAAATCCAGCGCAAGTCCAAGATTACTTATTGATTTCAGTAAGATATCGCTCTGCCTCAAGGGCAGCCTGACAGCCTGTTCCCGCAGCTACGACAGCCTGACGATACACGGGATCAGCCACATCACCAGCCGCATACACACCGGGAATCTTGGTCTTGGGCGTACCAGGGATGGTCTTGATGTAACCTGCTTGATTGGTTTCAAGGAAGTCTTTGAACACAGACGAGTTGGGAGTGTGCCCAATAGCTAAGAAGAAACCGTCGATGGGCAGGTCGTAATGCTCTTCGTTGGCCTCGCCCAAATGTTTAACCAGGTGAACGCCCTCAACGCCATTCTCGCCATAAAGCCCAGTGGCGTTGTGCTTATAGAGTATCTCTATCTTCTCGTTCTCTTCCACACGTTGTTGCATCACATCAGAGGCACGCAGATAATCTTTGCGCACAATCATGTACACCTTACTGCAAAGGCCAGCCAGATAGGTTGCTTCTTCGCAAGCTGTGTCGCCACCACCCACGACAGCCACCACCTTGCCGCGATAGAAAAATCCGTCACAAGTGGCACAGGCACTCACGCCTTGCCCCTTATACTTCTCCTCATCGTCCAAACCAAGATACTTGGCAGATGCTCCTGTGGCAATAATCACAGTTTCTGCCTGAAGCTCATCGCCACTATCGGTGACCAGTGTGTAAGGCGCTTTAGTCAAGTCAGCCTTGACAATCTCACCGTCTCGGATATCGGTTCCGTAGCGTTCGGCCTGCTGACGCAAATCCATCATCATCTGATTGCCGTCTACCCCCTCGGGATATCCTGGAAAATTCTCCACCTCAGTGGTTTGAGTGAGCTGGCCGCCTGTCTGCAATCCGCAATAAAGCACGGGGTTGAGATTGGCGCGAGCCGCATAGATGGCAGCCGTATAGCCTGCCGGTCCGCTACCAACAATGAGGCAACGGGTATATTGCTTTTGTTGTTCCATCATGTAAAATATGAAATGAGCGTTGTGAACGCTGTAACGTAAAATGGGAAAGATGAAACGAAAAAGGTGAAACACACATACGGATGCATGCGGATTTCACCTTTTTCACTTTCCATTATAACAGTTCCTCGATTTGCTTAGCGACATGCTCTAACTTCTCTGTGGGTTCGAAGCGTGCGACAACCTGTCCCTGTTTGTTGATAAGGAACTTGGTGAAATTCCATTTGATGTCGGGCTTCTGCTCGTAATCGGGATCTTCTTTTGACAGGATGTCAACAAGAACAGGAGCGATGGGGTGACTCATATCCCAGCCTGCAAAGCCTTTCTGCTCTTTGAGGAACTTGTAAAGTGGGTCGGCATCTTCACCGTTTACCTTTATTTTCTTGAAGCGTGGAAATTCGGTACCGTATGTCAGTTTGCAGAACTCGTGGATGCTCTCGTCCGTTCCTGGTGCCTGCTGTCCAAATTGGTTGCAAGGGAAATCAAGAATCTCGAAACCTTTTGCATGGTATTTCTCGTAGAGCTTCTCCAGCTCTTCGTATTGAGGAGTGAAACCACATTTTGTCGCTGTGTTAACAATCAACAGCACTTCGTTGGCATACTCCTTGAGAGATACATCGTTACCTTTTCTGTCTTTTACTGAAAAATCATAAATTGTTTTCATTTTCTTCTGTTTATTATAAATGAATATGTTACAATGTCGTAGTTGTATTGATGGCGAGAACGACTCTATCTCCATTGACATCTCAACCATCTTGCTCTCGCAAAGATAGCGAATAAAATCGACATTCCGACGGTACGGAATGCGAATAAATATTAATTTATAACCTAAAAGAAGGAAAACGTCTAATCGGAAACGGCAAGAGGTGCATCATGAAACCATTTCGACTCACGCCTCCGCACTGTTCATGGGTCAACTTAAATTCATCAGCACCAGGCGCTCGACATATTTACAGAGGATGTCAATGCCCTTGAGATTCTCCCCTCCTTGCGGGATAATCACGTCAGCAAAACGCTTGGTGGGCTCGATGAACTGCTCGTGCATTGGCTTCAGCACGTCCAAGTATCGCTGAACCACCATGTTGACATCCCGCCCCCGTTCGATGGTATCGCGCTGAATGTTGCGGATGAGCCGCTCGTCTGGATCGCAATCAACGAACACCTTCAGATCCATCATCTCGCGCAGCCGCTTGTTGAGCAGCGTCATGATGCCCTCGATGATAATCACCGGCCGGGGTTCCACATGGATGGTTTCGGGCAGGCGGTTGCACTTTAAATAAGAATAGGTGGGCTGCTCGATGGCTTCACCCTCGCGCAATTCGTTCACTTGCTTGATGAGCAGTTTCCAATCAAAGGCATCGGGATGGTCAAAGTTGATGGCGTGGCGCTCCTCCTCGGTCATTTCTGAGGTGTCGTTGTAATACGAGTCGAGCGGCACCACGGCCACATGATTAGGTGGCAGGGCCTCAACAATCTTCCTAACCACCGTGGTCTTTCCCGATCCGGTGCCGCCTGCGATGCCAATGACGGTCACCTCGTGATTTCGTTCTCTATCAGTCATCATATTTGTTTGTTTTATTCAGTCTTTTTAGGAGGCAGTCCCAACACATCTTCGAACATCACCCGATAGCTTTCCGCCTTTGTCTCCAGTTTCATAGGATAGGCTCGCGAGGAGCTGGGCATACGGTACAACCGCATCGACCGGCCGTCGAAGCTGAACGTGACGTAGGCTCCCATTGCCGGCGCAGTGATGCCAAAATGGCGGGTGAAGATGGCCGTAGCCTTTTGACCCGCCGTAAGTACGGCTGTACAATGTGGCAAAGCTCGCAGCAAACCATCCAGATCGGCCGGCTCGATGATTTCCAAATCCTTGTCAGAGGCGGTGTTCTTGGTTCGGCGCACACGCAGGGCTGTATCGAAGAGAGCCACACCTTTTTCTTCGAGAAAGGCTTTCAGTGCGTCCAAATGGAACGTTTTGTCCTGTTGATTCACGAAATGTTGCTTATCTCCGAAAAACAAATAACCGAAAATGCGCCACATGTCGTTCTGAAAATTGGGGTAATAGAACGGCATGCACCACCGCTTGGGAGCTGGCGGAAACGTGCCCAACATCAGCAAAGTGGCATTCTTGGGCAAGAATGGTTCAAAGGGATGAGTTTCTATCATTGTGGGTAGGGAAACCTATCTCCCCGGAAAGCCTCCCCCAACCCCTCCAAAGGAGGGGAGATACAAGAGGGGGAGAGAGGAGTAGATGGTTGTGCATGTATGAGTTGACAGGATTACAAGTTCACAAATTTACATGTTTACGAGTTCACAAGTTTATATGCTTATATATTTACGAGTTGATTGCTTTAATCTGCTCTCGCCAGCGGATAATTCCTATTAGATTCCTTATAAGGGAGCTCACAAAATCATCCGCCGTTCTAAACTCATTGACTTTGGGGTGCAAACCCATTGACTTTGAAGGGCAATCTCAATGACTTTGGAGGGCAAAGTCATTGAGATTAAAGCCTCACCCCATACAGCCTCCCCCGTCCCCTCCAAAGGAGGGGAGAAACAAAGAGAGAGGGGAGTAGGTGGGGTTGCATGTATGAGTTGATTGGTTTATGAGTAGATGTGTTCACAACTTCACAAATTGACAAGTTAATAGCTTTGCTAACCATAAAGTTCAAAGTTCAAACCTCAAAGTTCAAAGTTACCTCTGTTGTTGTTTCACCAAGTACACCACTACCGGCAAGTGGTCGCTATATCCATTGAGCCACACGCCTCCGGCCGTCGTACGCTTGGGTGCACCCTTGTATTTGCCGGTGGTTTGAATGAGATAGTCGCGGTGTTGAATCTGGTGTTTCCAATATTTGAGTGACGAGAAGTCCTTTACACCTTTTTTATTAAGCATGTTCGGCGACAGTACAATCTGGTCGAAAAGGTTCCATGAGCCATTGTACATCAACGTTCCCTTACCCTGCTTGGCCAGTACGTTATACCAAGGATTGTACATATCACCATCCCCCACGTCGTCAATTTCAGCTTTGGCGGACAGCACCTCGGCCATACTCTTGTTCACGGGGTCATCGTTCATATCACCCATGACCATAACTTTGATGGCTGGGTCGAGTTGCAAAAGCGAATCCTTGATGGCTTTCACCTGCGCAGCAGCCACTTCGCGGTAGAACGACCCACTGTAACGACTGGGCCAGTGGCACACGATGGCTGCCACACGGTCGCCACCCATCGTACCCGTGACGGTGAGGAACCCACGGGTGAAGTAGGCACTATCTTTTTCAAGCGGTTGAACATACGGCACTAGTTTGACAGACGCAGGTTTGAAGAGCTGCGGATTGTACAGCACGGCGCAGTCGATGCCACGCCTGTCGGGCCCCTCTACGTGGATGTAACGATAGCCACGGGCCGCCAAGGGCTCTTGGGCAACCAGCGCATCGAGCACCCGCGCGTTCTCCACTTCGCTTAGTCCGATGAGGGCGCAGCCTACGTTTGGCAATACGTCCGTACCCATATCAGCCAATGCGCGCGCCATATTGCGCAGTTTGTGCGTATACTTCAATCCATCCCATTTATACGATCCGTTGGGCAGAAAGTCGTAATCGTTCTTTCCCTCGTCATGACATGTGTCGAAGAGGTTTTCCTGATTGTAGAATCCTACGGCATACACCGAATATTTGTCCTGCCCTGAAATAGCCATGAGGCCTACCACCAGCAGCCCCAGAAGCATGAATAGTTTTTTCATCTTAATATTCTTGTTTTTTACATGACGCATATTATCTTTTGCAAAGATAAGTCATTTATTTCGAATAAAATAAGGTGGTAAGAGAAAAAATACGACATGAAAATTTCATTCATCAAAATATATTTTGTTACTTTGTAGCTGAAAATCATTCACACAGAAAATCTTCCATTATGCAGAATAAGCTAACGCTTGCCGTTCTTGCCTTGTGTTTCGCATCGGTGGTTCATGCCCAAAACGACAAAACCGACCAGCAGAAGGCTCCCCTCGTGGACGAATCGGCTTTCACTTTCACGGAAGCACAGTTGGGCGAGGATGACAACATGACCCAAAATGTGACCATCCTCAACTCGAACACCAACGCCTACGCTTCTGGGGTAGGCTATCTTTTCTCCCCCGTTCGCTTTCGTTACCGCGGACTGAATCAGAAGTACAATGACGTGTACATCAACGGTGCGCCGATGAACGACATGGAGTCGGGACAGTTTAGGTATTCCATGATTGGCGGGTTGAATCAACAAACCCGCAACGTTGACTTCGCCTTGCCGTTCGAAAGCAACAGCTTTGCGGTGAACGGCATGGCCGGCAGCAATAATTATGACTTCCGTGCGGGCAGCATGCCGGCTGGCCATCGCTTCTCGTTGGGTGCAGCCAACCGCAACTACAGTGCAAGGGGCATGTACACTTACGCGTCGGGATTCGACGCCAAGGGATGGGCCGTGGCCGCCAACCTTACCTATCGGTGGGCCAACAGAGGCTATGTGGAGGGCACGTTCTACAACGCTCTCTCCTATTTCCTCGCCGTACAGAAGAAATGGAGCAACGGCCATTCGCTGGCGTTATCTACCTGGGGCAACCCCACCGAGCGTGCGTCGCAAGGCGCATCCACCGACGAGGCCTACTGGCTGGCCAACGACTATCTGTACAACCCGTACTGGGGATATCAGAATGGGAAGAAACGCAACTCGCGCGTGGTCAACGATTTCGCACCATCAGCACTGATGACTTGGGACTGGGACATCAATAAGGACATGCAGCTCACCACTTCTCTCTTCGGCAAATACAGCATGTACAAGAGCACCAAGCTGAACTACAGCAACGCAGAGAACCCACAACCCGACTATTGGAAGAACTTTCCAAGCAGCTATTACGACGTTTGGGGCGAAGATCCAGATGCTCGAGACAGGAGCCACGCAGCCTTTTTAGATTGGAACGAGGCCTACAATTACTGGACAGCCTCGAAGGCCAATCGGCAAATTAACTGGGATCGACTTTATTGGTCCAACCGACAGGCTGGCGAGAACGGTGCCGATGCCATGTATTACGTGCAGGCCCGCCACAACGACAACTTGGTGATGAATCTGGCATCAACCTTCACTCAGAAGTTGAGCAAGGACCAAACATGGAACCTGGGACTTGTACTGGGACGTAACCAGGGCAGACATTATCAAACCATAGAAGATCTGTTGGGTGCCAAGAGCTACCACAATATCAACACTTACGCACTGGGCAACTATCCTGCCGGCAGCGATGCAGTGCAGTATGACCTGAACACCATGGGGGCAGACCGCGCTGGACGACTGGTTGGCAAAGGTGATAAATTTGGCTACGACTACGACATCATCGTCAACAAAGCACAGGCTTGGACCAATTATTTGGCCACAATGGGACGCTGGCACTTGATGGTGGCTGGTAAAATAGGTGCAACCGACATGCAACGAGAGGGCTACATGCGCAACGGCATGTTTGCCAACAACTCGTATGGTAAGAGCGGACGGGCCAAATTCTTGGATGGTGGCGGCAAAGCCGGCCTCACCTTAGACGCCGGCAGGGGAAACGTGCTGTCCATTGGGGCAGGATATGAATGGCGTGCACCTGTGACACGCACCGCATTTGCTTCGCCCGAAATGAACAACGACTTTGTACAAGACTTGAAGAACGAGCGCGTCTTCAGCAGCGAATTGGGCTATCAGTATCAAAACGCATGGATGCATGCCAACGTGAACGCTTACTACAACAGGATGAACCACGTCACCGAATGGCAGAATTTCTATTTCGATAACATCAAGTCTTTCTCTTATGTTTCGATGACAGGCATTGAAAAAGAGGCGTACGGTGTAGAATTGGGTGCACGTTTTAAGCTCGCATCCTATTTAGATCTTACCACACTCGGCACTTGGAGTGAAGCTAAAAACATCAACAATGCCAAGGTGCGCTACCTTAACTCAACCAAAGCACAATACGTGGACGAGACTGTGTACAACAAAGGTATGCGCGAAGGAGGAACACCGCTTACCGCTGCAAGTCTTGGATTGAGTTTCCATCAAAGCGGATGGTTTGTGGATTTGAACGGAAACTATTACGATCGCATCTACTTATTCTATTCTCCAAGCTATCGGTATGAGAGTGCGCTACATCTAAAGAATAGTAATGATAATGAAGGAAATTACATCATACCTGAACAAGCCAAAGGCAAAGGCGGTTTCATGTTGGACGGTAGCATTGGCAAGAGCATCCGATTGAAGAAAGGACAGCTGAACTTGAACCTCATGGTAACCAACCTTCTCAACAATCAATGTATCGTAACGGGAGGCTATGAGCAAAGCCGAACCGACTACATAGTGAAGGATGATGGGACGACAGATCCACGCACATACAAGTTTCCACGCAATCCGAAGAAATATTATGCTTACGGAACCAACGGCATGTTCCAGATTTCATACAGATTCTAACATAACGACAAAGACATGAAAGAGCTCAAATATATCATCATGGTGCTGGCTTGCACCCTCTTGGCTTCGTGCATGGGTGACGACTATGACGCTCCCGACCTAAATGAACCGCCCTACGGAAACAAGGAACTCACGGAGACCAACGTACTCAGCATCAAACAATTGAAAGCCAAGTACAACGGCACGATTGCCTCGAACGGCTTGGAAGAGATAACCGAAGACGTACAAATCAAAGGTTGGGTGACAGGCAACGACATCGAAGGAAACCTCTACAACCAATTTGCCTTGCAGGACGAGACGGGAGCCATTATCATCTCCGTGGCACAAGGTGCCCTATACGGTTACCTGCCTGTGGGTCAGGAAGTGCTTATCTCACTGAAGGGATTAAAGATAGGTGGCAATGGCAACCAAGGACAAATAGGCGGCGTATACACCAACAAGAGAACGGGACAACTGCAAGTAGGCCGTCTGAACCGCTATGTTTGGGAACGCCATTACAAGCTCACAGGCTCTGTTCAACCAGGCAAGATAGAGCCTACGGTGTTCGATGTCAGCAAGATGAGCGATGGACAATACATGGCAGAACACTGTGGAAAGCTCATGACCTTGAAAAACGTCAGACTGAAAGAGGCTGACGGCAAGGCCGTCTTCGCACCCAATGACAAGAGTGCCGCTCTGATAGCCAGTGCGGTGAACCGCACTCTGACAGGTATCAGCAGCAATAAAATGGTAGTTCGCACCAGCACCTTCGCCGACTTTGCCAACCAGCCCATGCCAACAGGTTCCGTGGACATCACGGGCATCTTTACCAGATACCGTGACACCTGGCAAATCCTGCTACGCTCAGGCGACGACATCAAGCCGGCCAAATAGGCTAAGGCTACTGTCGGAGATTCGGAAACTAATGGCACTCTTGACTGAAAGCCAAGAACCCAAACCCAAAAGAACAACTATCAATAAAAGAAATAATGATGAAAAAGCTATTTTATTCATTCCTTTCGCTGGCCATCTCGGCACTGAGCCTTACCAGTTGTGAGGACGTTCCCGCACCCTACGAATACCCCAAGGACAATGGCGGCGGCGAGATTATTGTCCCAACTGATGCCAAGGGAACAGGAACACTAAAAGACCCATACAACGTGGCAGGTGCCATCAAGATGATCAAAGGCCTCGAGACCGGTGCCAACTCGGCTGAGGTCTACGTCAAGGGCAAGATTGTCTCCATCAAGGAAATCAACACATCCAATTTCGGCAATGCCACCTATTATATATCTGACGATGGCACAAGCAAGGGACAGCTCTACATCTTCCGCAGCTTAGGATTGGGAAATAAGAAGTTCACCTCGGAGAATATCAAGGTGGGTGACGAGGTTGTGGTTTGCGGACAGTTCACAAACTACATGGGGAACACGCCGGAAACCGTTACCAACAAGAGCTATCTCTACTCCGTTAATGGCAAAACAAGCGAAAGCTCACAGCCACAGGAGCCCGGAACCACCGTCAATCCCACCGGTGAAGGCACAGAGGCATCACCCTTCAACGTAGCATCTGCCATGAAAAAGGACAAGGTTGCCAAGATTTTCGTCAAGGGATACATCGTGGGATTCATTCCCGGAAAGGACAAAAACGAGGCCAAGTTTACCGCCGAGGGCTGCGAAACAGAGACCAACCTTTTGATTGCCGACAAGGCTGATGAAACAAACATCGCCAACTGCATGCCTATACAACTGCCCAAAGGCAACATTAGGACTGGACTGAACCTGAAGAAAAACAAGGACTTGTACAAGAAAGAGATAACGCTCTATGGAGACATAGAGAAGTACTTTGGTATCACGGGCCTGAAAAACGTGTCGTATGCCATGGTTGGCACCAAGAGTTTCGGAACAAAACCCAGCCAACCAGGAACGCCTTCCACCGACATCCTGAACGAAACGTTCGCCGAGAGCCTGGGCTCCTTTACCATTGCCAACGAGAAAGACCTGCCGCAAGGCCTTAAAGCCGTATGGTTTGTGGACAAGCAACACCAACAGGTGAAAGCCAGTGCCTTTTTCCAGAGCAAAAAATACGAAACGGAAAGCTGGCTCATCTCACCCGCCCTCGACCTGAGCGGCAAGACTACCGTCACGCTGACTGTTGAGCAAGCTGCAAACTTCTTCAAGTCCATGAAAGATGAAATCTTCATCAAGATATCTACAAACTATAAGAGCGGCAAGCCCTCGACTGCAACTTGGGAGGTTCTTACGCCCAACAAATGGCCATCGAACGACTGGACCTTCGTCAACTCAACCGTTGACCTCAGCTCCTACGCAGGCAAGAAAGACGTAAGAATCGCCTTCCAATACAAAAGCACTGCACAGTCGGCCGGCACCTGGGAACTGAAGAACTTAGTCGTGAAATAACAAAAAAGCATTGATACGTTTGGCTGTTTGCGAAATTCTTCGTACTTTTGCAGCCTATATAGCTTAGTTAATTCAATTATATTCAATAAGAAATCAAAATGAAAAAAGGAATTCATCCAGAAAACTATCGCCCCGTCGTATTCAAGGATATGTCCAACGGCGATATGTTCCTTACAAAGTCTACATGCAAGAGTAACGAGACAGTAGAATTTGAAGGCGAAACTTACCCAGTGGTAAAAGTAGAAATCTCAAGTAGCTCGCACCCATTCTATACCGGCAAGAGCAAACTTGTTGACACGGCAGGTCGCGTAGACCGCTTCATGAACCGTTACGGTAAGATTCAGAAATAAGATACAAAACTTTTTTTGACGACAAGAAAGTGCGTTCGGGCGTAGTTGCATATACGGTCGGTCGCACTTTTTTCATTCCACCACACGTCGATGAACAAACTAAACCACTTTCTCTTCCCACTCTTCGCCATCCTCGCACTGGCATCATGCAGTGACGACAATGGTTCAAAAGAGTCTGCTGAAGCCAACGTCAACGCCAACCAATATATCGGCGTGTCCACCATTGGCAACCCTATAATGCCTCCTGAGGTCAGTCGTTTGGAGTTTCCAAAAGTGAAAGGAGGCAGCAGCATGATCATCGTGCACAAGGCTCTACTCAACAAACGCACAGGCGAACGTGGCGTAAACTATTCTACAGAATGGGACACCAGCAAGAAATCACTACGCTGGAGCTGCTACCAGATGTACCGAGGCAACAGTGAAGTCCATACCAGCCGCTACCGATCGGATACCAATCAATATCCACGCGACGAGAATATTCCATCAGCCTTCCAATTTGACAGAGATCCGTTTTGGCGGACAGGCTACGACCACGGCCACATCTGCCCCTCAGCCGACCGCCTGGGGTCAAGAGAAGCCAACATCCAGACCTTTTATCTCTCCAACATGATGCCACAAGTACACGCTTTCAATGATGGTGTATGGAAGAACATGGAAGCACAAATAAGATCTTGGAATCAAGACAGTTTTCGTGACACCTTGTACGTCTGCAAAGGCGGAACCATAGACAACCACAGCCAAATACTGACCACACTCGGTCAAGGGCTCATCGTACCCAAATACTTCTTCATGGCCGTGCTGTGCAAGAACAAGATGGGCTACAAGGCACTCGGCTTCTGGGTGGAACACAAGGGTAACAGTGACACGTCGCTCGGCAAATACGTCGTCAACATCCACGAGCTGGAACAGAAGACCGGCATCGACTTTTTCTGCAATCTACCCGACGCCATTGAGCACCGAGTAGAAACATTACCGGTAGAAAAAGTGCAACGAGCCTGGGGGTTGCCCTAATCACCAGCAATGGCAACCGGCCCTGGCTCATCTTCATCACTCGTCAAAATCCATCATCACCTTCTTGGCATAAGTATAGCGAGTGTAGGAAAACTCATCCGACTCACCAGTGCCAACCATCACACCAGAGAACGTGTGATCATCGAGTTTCATGTCGTCATAATCGATGATCATCTGGAATTTCTTCCCATTTTCACCATCATAGGTAATGATGATGTCTCCAGATCGAGAATCGATTGCCCAAGAGAACGTTCTATCGTAAGCCATTTCCCCATTGAAATAATCTACCTGGCGGCCACGACCATTGCGCGACTTAGAATCGTACATATCAAATTCTATGTCTGTGTCGTACACCTCTTCCCGCAATAGTCCATCGGGTTCTTTAAAGCGAGCAGCCGTCTTTCCCGTCCAATGTCCACGCAGCGTCTGTGCCATCTCATACAGCACGTCCTGAGAGTTATCGTAAGGGTCTTCATAATAATAATCATTGTCGTCGTTACATGAGGTAACGCTGACCGTGAAGAGTGCCATTAACACGATTGGTAATAATTTCATCATCTTTTTCATCGTCGTATATTTTAAAGTTTCATAATTTTATCTATTGCAAAAATACACAATAGATTCAGTATATCCAAAGATGTTTTCACTATTGCTGCATAGGGTTTTTCCTACCTTGTTGGGGGAAATACCTGCATCTACCCCATCGCCTACCTGTATATCATAGCGGCAGCTTGTGGAAAAAATGGCTCAACACACACGGCACTTTCATGAAATAAGGGTGCTTTTCATTTTAAAACAAATGGAACGCTCTACGATGAAAAGTCTTCTGTCGCAACGTTTTTTTTAACACAAATGCTGGGCGTTTTTTCAACCAACAAATTCATGCGTGGGAAATATGCTCATTATGAACGAGTTTTAATATCTATCTGATTATTAGCGATTTATATGATATTAAAGGCTAAAGCTAAATAAAAAAGCATCGTGTTTGGGGACAAAAATTCCTTTTTTAGTGCAAAAAAGGCATTCAATAGGATACAAATTGGGACGTAAAAGCATGCATATTGGACGGCAAAAGCATGCTAATTGGCGACTTAACCCATGTGAATTGAGTATATAATGATGAATTTAAGACTTTGAACGCCTTAAAAGTCGCTCCATTTTTTCTATTTTCCAATTTTATTTTGTCAAAGAAAACGAATTGATTTAACAAAAGAAAGGTTTGTTAACAAAAGCAGGTTCCATTGGTTTCCATCCACCACGATGTCCGCATCGTGTTGTAAATGGCAGTTTTATTCATCATTCATGAAATAGGATATGATTGTCGGTTTACACCGAACAACCATCTTAAATGTGAGTTCCGTGGCTCAATAGACCACCCGAATGGCATGGGTATATGCTTTTTTTATTAAATTTGTAACCATAAAAAGAGAAGATGAAACAAAAGATTATCCTATCCAAAAATTTGCAAGCTGACCTGTCCAAGGCGATTGCAGCATGCCAACCCGACCGCATTTTCGTCGTTGCGGACGACGTGACCGCCGAACATTGTTGGCCGAAGATTCGTGAGTTTGACTTGCTGAAAGGCGCACAGCTCATCACCATCCCCGCTTCTGACGTTCACAAAGACTTGCGGTCGGTGGAAAAGATATGGACGGCACTGCAAGAAGAACGAGCTACCCGCCATTCATGCGTCATCAACCTGGGGGGCGGTATGGTGACAGACCTCGGGGGATTCGCCGCCTCCACCTTCAAACGCGGCATTCGCTTCATCAACATCCCCACCACCCTGCTGGCCATGGTCGACGCCTCCGTGGGTGGCAAGACGGGCATCAACTACGGGGGACTGAAGAATGAGATAGGGGTGTTCAATGACGCTAATTTCGTCATCCTGCACGCAGCGTTCCTGCAAACGCTTGACCAGGAAAACCTGCGCAGCGGCTATGCAGAGATGTTGAAACACGGCTTAATCAGCAACGGCAAGATGATGGGTGAATTATTAACGTTCAACTTGAGCGGCGACGTTGACATCCATCAGCTGCAAGGAATGATTGCCGCCTCGGTTGCCGTGAAAGAAAAGGTGGTGACACGCGACCCTTTTGAACAGAATGTGCGCAAGGCACTGAATCTGGGACATACCTTCGGCCATGCGTTTGAGTCATGGTCGCTGAAACGAAAGCCTGTCTTACATGGTTATGCGGTGGCCTATGGCCTGGTTTGCGAGTTGTATCTGAGCTGCGTCAAGTGCGGCTTCCCCACGGAAAAGATGCGACAAGTGGTCAGGTTCGTCAAAGAGTGGTATAAACAATTGCCGTTTACATGCGACGACTACGACGAGCTCATCGCCTTGATGCGCCACGACAAGAAGAATCTTGGTGACGAGATAAACTTCACGTTGCTTGCCGACGTGGGCGACATCAAGCTCAACCAGACGGCGACGATGGAGGAGATTAAAAACGCTTTCGACTTTTTTCGCGAAGGCGAGTAGTGCATATCAATGGTATGGCCTACCGCAACATCCTACCTGCCGTCGGCTGTCTCCCCACTCATTCGTCATCCAGCGCAAAGACGCGGCTGCAAGGTAAGTCAGGATTCTCGGCCATACGCTGAGCCAAAGCCCGATTGGGTTTGCCCGTCTCGGTCATCGGGATGCGGTCTACCGACAGATACAAGCGTGGCTCCCAATAACGAGGCAAGGCCCGATGCAGCAGTTTGTGGATGGCTCGCAGAATGGGCAACTCAGATTTTTCCTCAAAGGTTGCCCCCTCGTCATCACCCTCTTTCTCAACCATCAGCACTACTATTTCGCCAAACTTCTCGTTCTTGCGTTTGGTTACCATGTAAAGCATGGTGAGAAACGGCCGCATCAGGCGCTCCAACTCTTCCATCTGAATCTTCACACCGCCACTGTTGATAACGTTGTCGCGGCGACCAATGATGCGAAAAGCAAGGGCGTTTTGCCCCTCAGACGTGCTTGTCGCCCGCATTTCAGCCATATCATTCGTCACAATCGGCGAGTCACAAAGCATCGGAGCATCAATTACCAAGCAGTCATCGACATTCGTTGTTACCTTTATTCCTTGCAAGGGCGTGTACCAACTGGAATATTGGTGGCCGTTCAGTCTGCGTAAGGCAATGTGCGAAAGGGTTTCGGTCATGCCGTATGTACTCCATACCGCATGAGGAAAGTCGTGCAGTTGGGCTGCCAAGGCATCGTCAACAGCCCCTCCGCCAATGATAAGATGTTTGATTTGGCGTAATTTTTCCCGTTCTTCGGGTACTTGCAACGAGTTATATACTTGCAGAGGAACCATGGCGGCAAAGGTAATTGGATCATCAATCGTTGCCAACGGATGACCGGAGGGGGCTACCTGTATCAAACGGAGTTGTCTGACCAGTGAGCGAACCACCATCATCTTGGCGCCAATATAATCGAGATTCATGCACAACAATGCGGTGTCACCAGGCTGTAATCCAAGGAAGTCACACGTCATCTTGGCACTTTCAATCATTCTGTCCTTCCTTACATTCAACTTTTTCGGCGCACCTGTCGACCCACTGGTTTGCACATGGATGGTCTGTGCATCGTTATTCCATTCGCTGATAAATTCTTGATAAGTCATTTCTTACATCCATTTAATGTCTTTGTCGGCATGAACCACAACTGATCTCCTCTCACTTCCAACGGCATAGCTATGTTGTCCGTAAACAGAAGTCCTGTCCCCAAGCCTTGCGGGAAGGTGATATGCGGCCCATAAATCTTTGCGGCAAGTTGTGCAATGGCATTCAATCCCACATTACTCTCCAATGCACTGGTGAGCCATGAGCCTATGTTTCGTTGTCTTGCCAACGTTATCCATTCTTCCGTTCCATACATGCCACCATGCAACGAAGGCTTCAAAATGATGTATTGAGGGCGTATGGTATTAAGCAATTCTTCTTTTTCCTGTCGCTGGTTCACACCAATGAGTTCTTCATCGAGTGCAATTGGAATGGGCGACTCACGGCACAAGAGTGCCATTTGCTGCCACTGATGTTGCTTGATGGGTTGCTCTATCGAATGAATGTCATACTTGGCCAACTGTTCCAACTTTGCGAGAGCCTCATCGGGTGCGAAACCTCCATTGGCATCAAGGCGCAACTGAACTTGTTTTGACGTGAAATGCGAACGGATAGCGCGCACCAGTTCCAATTCTTTCTCAAAGTCAATTGCCCCTATTTTCAACTTTACACATCGAAAGCCCTGCTCCAATTTTTCCTGCATCCTACGCAGCATTTCCTCGAATGTACCCATCCACACCAAGCCGTTGATGGTGATTCCCTCCTCTCCTCGTGCGAAAGGGGTGTCAAACAAGGCAGCACTTCCGTTTACGTTTATTTGCGCCAACGCCGTTTCCAACCCAAAGAGTATTGACGGATAAGGTCGCAAACGCTCGTAGTTGATACGCCCCTCGTGCGCCACCTCATGGCACGCTTCGGTTAATATTTGTTCATAATCAGGACAAACGTCACAACTTAAATCAGGCAAGGTGGCACACTCGCCCACCCCTTTGACGGAAGGACGGTCTTCACGCCATAGGGTTACATAGTAACTCGTGCGCGTTTGGTACACTCCCCGTGAGGTAGTGGCAGGATTTTTGAAATGCAGTGTGCGCTTACAGATAGAATAACACAAGCTCATATTCATCTTAATTCATGATTTTTTCTATAATCAATTCTTGCCTTCGACATTTGCTCTCTGATTCCACCTTGCTTCACAAAATCATCTTTCACCCAGTTAATGTATTTTCTAAGGAATATGTCAGCTTGATGAATGAGTGTAATGGCAATGTTCGCAATGGTCACATCACTTCTTTCCTTGATGGCTTTTCGATAATATGCCGAGTCGTTATGCCGCGCGCAAACACGTCTGGTTTGTATTGTTCTCACATCATTCACGTCCCAGATGGCAAGATCTCTCACCCGCAAATAATCCTGATAATCTATCAACAACTCCTGCAAACTTGCTTTAGCCACATTCAATAGCTTGATTTCTGTTTCAGAAGAAGTTGTTGAAGCAGCACACCCCTCAGCTATGTTCTGTTTTCCCGAGCGAGCCGCTTGCACCATTTGGTCTACCGTTCTGTCGTTCTTTGCCAAAAAGTGGTGAGCAAAATAAAAGGTAATGTCATAGATACACTCGGTTTTTGATAAACAATTAAGTTTTGATAATTACCTTTTTGCGGCAAAAACTGATTAGTTTGCATGGCTTTTAGTTTTTTTAGTGGTTATTATTTATTGGGCTTATTGGCCTAATTAGGCCTATTAGGCTAATTAGGCTAATTAGCTCTATTGGGCCAATTGGCCTAATTGGGCCTATTAGGCTTATTGCTCTCAAGGAAACTGCGGATATTTATCAAAGTCGGGCTTGCGTTTTTCCAAGAACGCTTTTCCACCCTCTTGCGCCTCATCCATGGTGTAATACAGCATGGTAGCATCGCCAGCCAACTCCTGAATACCAGCTTGTCCGTCCAACTCGGCATTCAGTCCAGCCTTGATCATGCGTAACGCCAAGGGCGAACGTTGCATCATTGTCTCCGCCCATGACACGCATTCATCCTCCAATTCATCGAATGGCACCACCTTGTTCACCATGCCCATACGCTCTGCCTCGTGTGCCGAGTACTGCTTGCACATGAACCAAATCTCCCTGGCGCGCTTCTGTCCCACCATTCGAGCCAAGTACGAAGCGCCGAAACCTGCATCAAAAGACCCTACCTTTGGTCCTGTTTGTCCGAAAATGGCATTCTCACTGGCAATCGTCAGGTCACACATGACATGCAACACATGCCCGCCTCCGATGGCATATCCATTCACCATGGCAATCACAGGTTTGGGTAAACGTCGAATTTGCATCTGCACGTCCAGCACGTTGAGGCGTGGCACGCCGTCTGTTCCTACATATCCGCCTCGTCCCTTCACGTGCATGTCGCCCCCAGAGCAAAATGCTTTGTCTCCTGCTCCCGTGAGAATAACCACACGAATGCCCGCACACTCTCGGCAATAGGCAAAGGCTTGCGACATTTCCCATGTGGTGAGTGGCGTAAAAGCGTTGCGATAACGCTCACGGTTAATCGTTATCTTTGCAATTCTGTTATACTCCTCGAAGAGGATTTCCTTAAAGTTGAAGCCGTCAATGGACTTCCATTGTCTCTTTTCCATATCAAATTAAACTTGTTTGTATTCGTTCATTGCCCGTTCATCTTGTTCTTGTGAGGTAAACACCTCAAAGACTACGGGGCGGTCAAAGTTGTCGTTCACAAAGCGATTCATGTTATTTTCAAGTTCTTCCTCATCGTGTGCCGAAAGGTAAGCCACGTTGTTTTGTTGGCAAATCCCCCAAGCCGTGGCATGATGTTGGGCAGAAATCAATGCCTGATGAGCCGTACTATCTTTCAAACCGGGCAAACTTTTGAAGATAACTCCGCCCCCATTGTTCAGCAACAGCACTCTGAAATTGCCCCCTAAGCTATGCCACAAAGCGTTTTGGTCGTAGAAGAAGCTCAAATCACCGATGACGCAATACACGTTTTGAGTTGTCACCAGCGAGCAACCTGCCGCTGTTGACAAACTTCCGTCAATGCCGTTGACGCCCCGATTGCAAAAAACATAATCGCTGGCAAAGTGATTAACCAGTCTAACGGACATGCTGTTGGCGGCATGGAGGATATACCTGCCCTTGTTACTTGCGGTCTCAAAGAATCTTTTCACAGCCCGAAATGAAGAGTAAGGAGGATGAAAACGCTCATTCTGCGCCTGCACTTGTTGAATCAACGTTGTCCACTTGGAACGAAAACCAGACTCAAAAGGCTGTCTTTGTTTTTCTTTTTCCCCACGAACATACCGCAAGATTACCTCCAAGACATCATACGGTGCACCTTCAATCACGCCCGTCAGGTTTTGAAAAGTATCATATATTGCTCCTCGCTTATTGACAATCCAAGTCTTAGCAGCTGGAGATTGGCGCAAAAACGCTTTCAAACGCTTGCTCACCAACGTCCCTCCAAGGTACACTACTACATCAGGTTGATATTGTTCTACCTGCTGCATGTGCATCAACACCTTATCTATATGTAGAGGAAAAAGCCCTTCGGTTGGTGAATCGGGATAGCGAGACGCATCCTCATGACAAGCCATTCCGAGACATTCGTACACAACTACCACATCCGTTGACAACTCGCATAACTGCAAAGCCATGCGCTGTGCTTCTTTATTACTTAATTGTCCCACGACTATCATCGGGCGTTGGGCTGATTGGACGTCCGTCAAGAACGACTGACAGTGACCCATATCAGTCGTTGCCGCTACCTGTCGTATCACACGTTCGGTTGGCAACGCTGGTACATTGAAAGTAAACAAGGGTTCTGAAATAGGCACAACTGCGGCAGGGTTTGACCGTCTTGCTGGTCAATCCACATCGCAGGTCTATCAGCCGAAATTACCACCAAAGGCACATGTTGATAATAAGCCTCTGCCGTAGCTGGCAAAAGATTGAGCAACGCCGTACCCGAGGTGACACAAACGGCAACGGGATGGCTTAAGATTTGAGCCATACCCAAGGCATAAAATCCAGCCGACCGCTCGTCTGTTACCGGGTGGCATGTGATGTTGGGGCATTCGTTGAGATTATGTACGATAGGTGCATTGCGCGAACCAGGACACACCACAGCATGTTTTACACCGTGTGCCACTAATAATGCGGTGAGTATATTGACGTTCTCTTTGTCTGAATAGGGCATGGAAGGAGTGTTTAGTTGACGAGTTTACAAGTTAACAAGTTCACGAGTTGATTGTTTTTTTAGTTCTTGAGTTTGTGAGTTTTTAGGTTTTTAAGTTGACAGTTGATAGTGCACAAGTTGATAGTTCACGAGTTGACGAGTAGATAGCTTTGCTAATCATAAAGTTCAAAGCTCAATGTTCAATGCTCAAAGTTATCAGCTAATCACTCCCCTTCCTTTTGGGGAGGGGCCGGGGGAGAGGCCACTACCTTTTTCATCGTTTCCATTTTCGCCACCGTCTCTTCCCATTCCTGCTGCTCAACACTATCGGCGAGTAGGCCTCCGCCAGCATATAAGCGGTAGCAACGGTCTGATATTTGCATACAGCGAAGCGAAACATACAGATGTGTCTCGCCCTTGGGATTGAGCAACCCCACAAAGCCACTGTAATAACTTCGATGGATATGCTCGTTTTGCAGGATAAAACGGTGCGCTTCCTCCTTGGGCAGTCCACACACAGCAGGTGTGGGATGCAAAGCTTCGAGTAACGTTCCCATCTGATTTGGATCACAAAGCTCAAAGGTGAAGTCAGTACGTAGATGCACCAAGCCACCCGCTTGCACGGTATAGGGACCTCTCTCCTCGACATGGGTTGCGAAAGGAACCATACTTTGTTGTATATACGTGGCCACACACCGTTGTTCCTGTCTGTTCTTATCCGACCATACATGATCTCCTACCGACAGGTTGTTACCAGCAAGATGGCTTGACATCACAGGTTGACTTTCATCATCGTTGAGCCTCATCGTGCCGGCTAACGCCATGGTTCGCCATCGTACTCCATCACCAGACAGCAATACCTCAGGAGTAGCCATAAGCCAAGTGCCGGTCATGGGCGTGCAAACCAACACGATGGCCTGTCGCGGATAACATCGACAGGCTGCTAAGAACAAACTTTCGGCATTTGCGTTGTCACATCGCTTCACCTCTTCGCAGCGAGCAAGCACCAGCTTGTCAAACCTTTCGGCTTTCAGTGCTTGGTGAAATTGGCGGAAATCACGTCCATAAGCCAACCGTTCTTCCTGTCGTGCGGCATTGGCAAGCTGTCCGTCACGCAGGCAAGAGCAAGGGGCACTCTCATTTATTTTCTCTTCTTGCACCTTGTCAGGATGCATCAACACGATGGGATGGGCGGCATCAACGGTAAAGGGAGCCATAACAAACCCTTCCCGTCCATTGAGATCAGTCAGCCGAGTCAGCACCTCGGACTCGCCCTGTGTCTGTTCCAGTCGGATGAAATGCTCGGCATTAGGAAGCCGATAGTATGCTATACTGCTCATTTTTTTGGTTTACGCATGGCAAAATTAGTCACCTGAACGGTTGAGATGAGCTTGTCGTTTTGGTCCTTAATCTCGATGTGCCACTGGTGCAGTGTGTCACCCTTGTGCTGCAACCGACCGTAGGCCGTCACAGTATCGCCTTCCATCACCGGCCTGACATGGTTGCCGCTGACATTGATACCCACGCATATCTTGTCGGGACAAAGCGCCATACTCCCCACACCCGCCAAATTTTCAGCCAGTGCCAGGGTAGCACCTCCACTTAAGAAACCAAATACCTGCTTGTTGCTATCGTCCACCTTCATCCGTGCCATACAGGTATCGGGCTCGGGGGTGGAGATAAATTCCATGCCCAAGGTGTTAGACAAGCCATCCTGTCGCTTGATGATATCCTTTATACGTTCTAAATCCATTGTCATTTTTGGTTATCAACTTCAAAGATACAACAAAAGAAAGAGGATTCAAAGAATACCCGATGTTTTTTTAATAATGAAGATTCAACTTCAAAATGCAACTACAATCATCATTTTATGCCTGCATCATTTGTGGGAATATCCATTTATTTGTATCTTCGCCTGGCAGTCCTATGGGTTGACTTGCAGGATAACCAGCCTACAGGATGACGTAACAGGGCTTTACTACGGTAAACATACAGTCTAACCTTCACACCTAAAAAAGAAACTTATGCCAATCAAGAAATGGAAGACCTTAAAGTCGGATTACATCATCAAGCGCCCTTGGCTCACAGCTCGCCGAGACGAGGTGCAACTGCCCAACGGCGTGATTCATGACGAGTATTATGTATTGGAATATCCCGATTGGATCAATGTGATTGCAGAAGATACAGAAGGCAACCTCATCATTGAACAGCAATGGCGACACGCACTGGGCATCGTGTCTTCAGAAATCTGTGCCGGCGTGATAGAAAAAGATGAGAAACCCCTTGACGCCGCCCAACGAGAACTGCAAGAAGAGACTGGCTATGGTGGTGGAACATGGACAAAACTCATGACCATCTCTGCCAATCCCAGCACCATGACCAACCTTTGTCATTGTTTTTTGGCAAAGGGAGTGAAGCCCGTGAGCAGCCAACACTTGGACCGCACAGAAGATATCGAATTCAAATTGCTGCCCAAGGAAAAAGTGTTTGAGATGTTGAAAAACGGGGAATTCATGCAAGCCCTGATGATTGCGCCACTCTGGAAATACTTTTCCGAACATCTTTGACCAGGCTCCTGTTCATGCAGGATGGCGCACTGAGGCGCGAAAGCACAACAACATTAAGCCATGCCATCGATCTCACGAAGTATGCTCAACCCTTCATTGGCACTTTCCACCTCACTGACGTGCATCATGCGCCTACCTTTTATTTCTTTCAAATCACATCGGCGAGGATGCCTACCGATATAATTGAGCACATTATCAAATGCCTTGCTCTTATAATAGGCACTCATGGGATTGCTCACAAACTGCATGGTCATTCTGCCTTGTTTCAGCATGAGCTTCTCACATCCCAAGCGTTTACCCACGCGTCGCAATGCAACGACATTCATGAGTTCTTCTCCTTCGTGGGGAATGGGACCGAAACGATCGATCAACCGCTGCCGATATGCAGCCAATTCGTTATCATCTTCAATATTATCCAACTCCCTATACAGCAACATACGCTCACTACTACCCGGCACATAACTATCAGGGAAATACATTTCCAAATCGCTTTCCACGGCACAATCATCCACGAAATCGGCGCCCGACACCACTTCTCCACTTGCAATAGATTCTTCGTAAAGGTCGCTGAACTCGTCATTACGCAACTCGGTAACTGCTTGTGAAAGGATTTTTTGATACGTTTCGTACCCTAAATCCTCCATGAAACCGCTCTGTTCTGCCCCTAAGAGATTTCCTGCCCCACGGATATCCAAGTCTTGCATGGCGATGTTGAACCCACTACCTAATTCAGAGAACGTCTCCAAAGCTTCGAGACGTCGGCGCGCTTCAGGTGTGAGAACCGATTTAGGAGGTGCCAACAGGTAGCAAAAGGCTTTGCGATTGCTTCGCCCCACACGTCCTCTCATTTGATGAAGGTCTGACAATCCGATGCGATGGGCATTGTTGATGATAATGGTGTTAGCATTGCTGATGTCGATTCCATTCTCGATGATAGACGTCGAAAGCAGCACGTCATAGTCGTGATTCATGAAGCCTATGAGGATGTTCTCCAACTGTTCGGGCGGCATCTGTCCATGCCCAATGGCCACACGGCAATCGGGTACATATTTTAGAATCATCTTCTCAATCTCTGGCAGCGTGGAGATACGGTCGTTCACAAAATACACTTGTCCGTTTCTACTCATCTCAAAGTTGATGGCATCAGCAATGATTTCGTTTCCATAAACACCAATCTCTGTGTGAATGGGATAGCGATTGGGTGGCGGCGTGCGCATCACGCTCATGTCGCGCGCACCCATCAACGAGAATTGTAGGGTGCGCGGGATGGGCGTTGCCGACATGGTGAGCGTGTCGACGTTGGTCTTCAGCTTGCGAAGTTTCTCCTTTGTGGACACGCCGAACTTCTGTTCCTCGTCGATGATGAGCAAACCTAAGTCGTGCCACTTCACCGACTTGCCAATCAACTTGTGCGTCCCGATGATGATGTCAATACGCCCTGCAGCCAAATCCTCCAACACCTGACGGGTCTGTTTGGCACTTCGAGCGCGCGACAGATAATCCACTCGCACGGGCATACCACGCAACCGCTCTTGGAAAGTCTTGTAATGCTGGAATGCCAACACCGTGGTTGGCACCAACACAGCCACCTGTTTGGAGTCGCAAGCGGCCTTGAACGCTGCCCGAATGGCCACCTCGGTCTTACCAAACCCTACGTCGCCACACACCAAACGGTCCATGGGACGCGCTTTCTCCATATCGGCTTTCACTTCTGCCGTGGCCTTTACCTGGTCGGGGGTGTCCTCGTACAGGAAACTGGCCTCCAACTCTTGTTGCATATAGTTATCGGTACTGAAAGAAAATCCCTTATCATGCCGACGCTTGGCATACAACTTGATGAGATCGCGCGCAATGTCCTTGATGCGCTTCTTGGTCTTCTCCTTGAGCCGTTCCCATGCACCTGTTCCCAATGTAGACAAACGAGGAGGTTCGCCAGTGTCGCTACGACGATACTTGGAGATTTTATACAGCGCATGTATCGAAACATCTACAATATCTCCTCGCTGGTAGATGATGCGAATCATCTCTTGATACGTATTGCCTGTTGGAACTCTCACCAAACCTCCGAACTTACCAATACCAAAATCAACATGCACGATAAAGTCGCCTGGCTCCATCTCTTGCAACTCTTTCAGGGTGAGTGCCATCTTGCCTGAGCGCGCCTTATCAGACTTGAGGTTGTATTTGTGAAAGCGTTCGAATATCTGATGATCGGTAAAACAGCATATCCTCAGGTTGTTGTCCACGAACCCTTCATGCAGAGAAGCATCGCCCGTTCCCTTCAAAGAGAGCGGCTCTTGGAGCCGGGATGACGTTCTTGGGGCACCATTGTCGTCACGCAGGGCGGCATCGGGCGTGGCCCCTAATATCTCGCGAAGACGTTCTACCTGCTTCTTGCTCTCGGCAAAGATGTACAAAGCGTACCCTTGCAGCGAATAGTCTTCAAAAGTTTGGCGCAACAAGTCAAAGTTCTTATGAAACAAAGGTTGCGGTGTAATGCTGAAGGTAATAGTGGCCTGTGGCGTGATGGATGGCTGCGACCCAAACTGGATACATTGAAAGCCAGCCACATCTTGTGCGAATTGCCGTGCTGTAATCAGTTGTTGCTCTCTTCGCAGCGTGCGAATAATCTCCTGTTGCTCCACCTCTGTGGCTCCTTCCATGCGCTCTTGCACCACTTGCGATGCAAAACCTTCGTTGTAAATACGGTCGATTGTGTCGTGAACGTAGGTGAAATCTTTCATCACCAACAACGCGTCGGCGGGCAAGAAGTTTAGGAACGGCACTTTATCACTGTCCGCGGTGGCCAATTGGGGTACGATTTCAATAGCCGTTTGCTTGTCCTTGGACAGCTGGTCTTGCACGTCAAAGGTGCGAATGGTATCTACCTCATCACCAAAGAAGTCGATTCGCAAAGGCCATTCGCTGCTGAACGAATAGACGTCTACAATGCTCCCGCGCACGGCAAACTGCCCAGGTTCGTACACATAGTCCACTTCCTGGAACTCAAAAGCCAGCAAGTTTTTCTTCAGTTGCATGAGGTCAACCGTCTGTCCAACGCTCAACTTGATGGTACCCTCGTCCAGTTTTTGCTTCGACACCACCAGTTCACACAGCGATTCGGGCGGGGCGACGATGTAAAGAGGCTTGCCTGCCGCCAGCTTGGACAATACTTCAGTACGCAATATCTCGTTGGCGGCATCACGTTGCCCATACTTCACGGCCCTACGGTATGACGATGGGAAATACAGCACCTGCTGATTGCCAAGTGCCTGTGTCAGGTCGTGATAGAAATAGCCCGCCTCATCGGCATCCTGAAGAATGAAAAGAATGGTTTTGGACAGCTGTTTGGCCATTCCGGCGAACAGCATAGGGGCGGCAGAAGCCATGAGTCCTTGCAGGAAAACGGTCTTCACCGACTTGTCTTCCAGCGCCTTTCGAAGCGCACCAGCCTGTGGCGACGCTCCATATAGTTGTTGAATGTCTTGTATATTCATCGCAAATGCGTTGAGCATACAAAGGTAATGAAATAAGCTGGAATAATGGAAAAAAGCATGGGTTATATCTAACCAGAAGCTGCAACTTCGTTAATACAACGGCGGTTGCCAATGATAAGAGCAACAGTTAAAACAGAAAGCTATAGCTGCTGTTCTGCGAAGCATTGAACCGCTCAATCTCCAAAGTGAGCGTTTTCTTTAACTGTCCTGCCATAAAGTCGAGGAACGGCAGATTAACATCTTCCTCCCGTGACTGCCGCAAGGCAGAAATATATGCTTCTCTATCTTCCTTGAATATCTTAGTTGGAAAAAGGTTGTAGCAAAACTGAATGTAATTCATCAGCAGGCGTGCAGTTCTTCCGTTGCCATCGACCCACGGATGAATGGTTGCTAAGTTATAATGAGCATTGAAACTTAATTCGTATTGTGCCCGAAATGTTACCGCTGTTTTCTGCTTTTCTTGCAACAAAGCGCAAAGCTCGTTCACTTTGGCAGGCACTTTCTGATAACTCATATAAGAACGCCCACCCATACCAGCCGTAACGCCACACAAGCGAAATTCGCCTTGGGACGCATCAAAGGAGCCACCCATCACATGATAAACACTGCCTGTTGTACGCATCAACGTTGCATTCAGCTTTTTCAAGAACGAAGCATCCACCCTCTCTTGACTTTTGGCTTCTGCTTTGGCAAGCTCATACGCCTTTTTCAGGTCTTCGTTCATCAAATGATGTACCAGAGGTTTGCCTTTCGCAGTCAATCCCTCATCGAAAAGCAGCTGCGCCTCCGCTTCGGTGAGTGTTGAACCCTCAATCGCTGTAGAGTGGGCAATAAGCGAATAGAGGTAGTACTTCTCATAGTCTACCGCTTCACTGATACCAAGTTGCTGAAACTTTTGGTACAAGTGTTCAATCTCTTGCCAAACTCCTGGTTGCATGGACTTTTGCTTAATCGAATTTATTTCTGTTCAAAGATAGTGTATTTGTAGGTTGCAACCAAAGAAAACAACGGGTTAATTTAATTTCAAAAAAATGCAGCTACTTTCCATTGACCATGCACTCGCCTTCCAATCCCATTGACTTTGATCCGCAAAGTCAATGAGATTGACGGGCAAAGTCAATGCTTTTGGTGCTCAAAGTCAATGCTATTCATTCATAACCTGCATCGAATTGTAAATCAACAGGTTACCAGCAGGCAAGTCAGCTCAATCTTTGGGCATGGGCGGATATTTGCGCAACCAGCCGTCTAAGCGCAAACGCATCACGCCAAAAAAGGCCTCTCCGAAGATGCCGCCACTCATTTTGCTGGTTCCCTCACGACGATTGACGAAGACCACCGGCACCTCTTTGATTTTAAACCCTATCTTATAGGCGGTGTACTTCATCTCAATCTGGAAGCCATAGCCCTTGAAACGAACCTCATCCAATGGAATTGTTTCAAGCACACGACGCTTGTAACACTTAAATCCGGCCGTGGTGTCATGCACGTTGAAGCCCGTCACCAACCGCACATACTTGGATGCGAAATAACTCATCAACACTCTTCCGATGGGCCAGTTCACCACATTTACGCCACTGACATAACGAGAACCAATGGAAAGGTCGTATCCCTCGTCGTGACACGCAGCATACAGGCGAGGAAGGTCATTGGGATCGTGACTGAAGTCGGCATCCATCTCGAAGATATAGTCGTATTGATGTTGCAGTGCCCACTTGAATCCAGTGATGTAAGCCGTGCCCAACCCCAGTTTACCCGATCGCTCGATGATGAACAATCGGTCGGCGAACTCGGTCTGCATCAACCGATGAACGATGGCTGCGGTGCCGTCTGGACTGCCGTCATCGATGACCAGGATGTGAAAACACTTATCCAACGCGAAGACGGCACGGATGATTTTCTCCATGTTCTCTTTCTCATTGTACGTCGGAATGATGACGATGCTGTCGGTTTTGTTCATAGTTTTATTATTTTATGGGTTCAAGATGTGGTGAAAAATGAGCGCAAGCCGAACGTAATAAGCTTGCTTGAAATTGCCAAGGCGATGCCTGTCTTATGCAAAGGTAGTGGAATTAGTGTGATATGCAAAAACATTTCACGGCATTTTTACACTCGGCAGTTGTTGTCGCACATGCCGTTCACTGGTCAGGGTTCTCGACAAAACCCTGATATTCGGGAGCCAGAGCACTCATGATGGCTTGATAGCTCTCGTCGATGGTTTGACTGATGTGCTCAGCGTCACGTGCCTTTGGTGCGATAGGCTCGTGAATAGTCAGACGCAAAGGATGCCAGGAAACCCATTTCATGTCACGCATGCGAGGCATAACATTGAAAGATCCGTTGATGGTCAATGGCACAATGGGCAGTTGAAGGTCGCTGGCCAGCATGAAAGCCCCCCGCTTAAAAGTAGCCATGTGACCCGTGAACGTGCGCGAACCCTCGGGAAAAACAACGAGCGACATGCCATCTTGCAGTGTCTCGTGTGCCTTGTCATAGGTTTCTTTGACCTTACTGGGACTGCGTTTGTCAACAAAAATATGGTGTGCCGCTGCACAGGCACGTCCGATAAACGGCATCTTGCGCAGTTGATGCTTCATCATCCACTTGAAATTGCGCCCTAAGAATCCATAAATCAGGAAGATGTCGAAAGCCCCTTGATGATTGCTAACGAAGACATAAGAACGTTTCGGCTCCAGATGCCCACGTCCTTCCACTTTTACGGGCAACAGCAGAACACGAACAATCAGCCGCCCCCACCATCGTCCGGGATAATAACCCCAGAAATGTCCGTTACCAAGCGTACACCCAATGGTGACGACCAATGCCGTGAGCAGGGTGAAGAGAGCGATGATGGGTGCTGCAATGAACAATTGATAGATGCGGTACAAATATTTCATACGTCCTGTTTTTTCTGATTATTTCTGCCGATGCAGGGTGATGACGACTATTTCTGCCGGCACTCCAAAGCGAAAAGGAACGAGCCCACCCAGCCCGGCTGTCACATAAAGGAAACGGTTGCCCACCTGATAAAGCCCCCAATCTTCGGGATACTTGAACTTGGAGGGACGGATACCAAACAAACTTATCTGTCCACCATGAGTGTGCCCGCTGAGCGTGAGCTGTGCTTTCGACTCGGGCAGGATGTGCCGTCGCCATGCCGATGGATCGTGTTGCAGCATCACAACGAAAGCATCATCGCCGACACCTCGCAAGGTTTGGTGGATGTCGCCACGCATCGGATGCGGTGGAAGGCCATCGTTCTCTCCGCCAGCGATGACGATGGAATCGCTTCCTCTGTAGATAGACCGGTTCTCGTTCAGCAAGACTGTCCATCCACATTGCCGCTGACGCGAAATGGTTTCACGCTCATTGGCCACCTTGACGGCGGCATCGGCATGGATATATCCGCTGTAATCATGGTTTCCCAGAACGGAATATACGCCATCTTTTGCCTTGATGGATTTAAAAAGTCCTACTAACGGATAGAGTTCTGAGGGTTGCAGATTTTGCAAGTCACCCGTGAAGACCACCATGTCGGCTTGCTGTGCCCGAATACTGTCCACGGCTCGTTCCAAGATAGGTCGGCGTGATTTGAGATAACTCCCTACATGCGCATCGGACCAATGCACGATGCGATAGCCATCAAACGATGCGGGTAGGTCCTTGAAGGTTACCTCTACATGTTTCACTTTCAGTTTTCTGATGCCGAAGGTAGACCCATAAACAAAAATATAGATGAGAATCAGACTCAGAACGAGCCCCACCAAGTTGCCCCAGTTGCGGCGTTTTTTGCGCAATCGGCAAAAGAACAGTCCGATAACCGAACAGATGGAAAACATCGCTTTGGGCACGATGAGCAGACAAAGCAGCAACAAATAGTTGTCAATCCAAGCCGGATTGTCGGGGATGAAGTTAGGTTCGACGGCCATCTTGATGGTGTAAGCCAGCATCAAGAGAGCGGGAAGCCACCATAAAAGACGCTTCCACCAGGTGTAATTTTTCTTCTTCCGCAGGTAATGCAGGTCAAGATACACATCCGGAAGGATGATGAGAAAGAGAAGAAATATGAATATTCTTGCAATCATAGGGTCGATGTGGCAACGGATAAGCTATTGAGTGAGTGGACTGCGGACGAAAGCTATCGTCGGAAACACAGGGCTTCACCCCGATAATCCTCGTCAAACACGCCATCATCATAGACCAGATGACCGTTGCAGAAGGTCTGCATAACCTTCCATTGATAGGTGTGTCCCGTCATTGGACTCCACTTACACTTGCTCTGAATCACGGATTCGGTCACCGTCCAAGGCGTGTTTGGCTTGACGATGGTGATGTCGGCCTTGTAATTTTTGCGCAAGAACCCACGTTCGTTTACGTCGAACAACAGGGCTGGATGATGACACATCAACGTGACCAAACGCTCAATAGTGAGCACACCCGCATCTACCAACTCCAACATCGTGGGCAAAGAGAATTGCACCATGGGCATGCCAGAAGCGGCAGTGCATGCTCCGCCCTGCTTATCGGGCAGCAAATGCGGTGCGTGATCGGTCGCTACGGTATGGATTTCGCCTGTGGTGAGTGCCTCTCTTAGCGCCTCACGGTCGGATTTTGTCTTGATGGCAGGGTTGCATTTGATTAGACTTTTCAGGGTTTTATAATCATCATCATAGAACATCAAATGCGGTATCACGGCTTCGGCGGTGATGTTGTCATCGCTACCAAAGAACGTTAGTTCCTTCGCAGTGGTGAGATGAGCTACATGCAAGCGTGTTCCATACTTCTTTGCCAATGCCACTGCCAAGGCAGTCGACTTGTAACATGCCGCCTCACTGCGTATGATGGGATGTAAAGAGATGTCCACCTGCTCCCCCAACCGCTGTTTGTAGGCCTGCATGTTGGCGTTGATGAGGGTTGAATCTTCGCAATGCGCAATGATGGGGAATGGACAAGTACGGAAGATTTGCTCCAAGGTTTCCCGCCTGTCTACCAGCATATTCCCTGTACTGGCACCCATGAACAACTTGATGGCCGGTACTTGATGGGGGTTGAGTGCTGGAATGAGGTCGGCATTTTGATTGGTCGCACCGAAGATAAAGGTATAGTTAACGTGGCTATGCTGCCGTCCCAACTCGTGTTTAGCCAGCAAAGTTTCCACTGAAGTGGTTTGCGGAATCGTGTTAGGCATGTCGAAAAAAGATGTAACACCACCGTAAGCCGCAGCTCGGCTCTCACTGTCAATATCGGCTTTTGCCGTCAATCCCGGCTCACGAAAGTGCACATGCTCATCGATGATGCCCGGTAATACGAAACACCCTGTGGCATCTACGCACTTATCGTAGTGGCCACAGGGAGCATTTTTTCCTTCAATGATTGAAGTGATACGGTCATCTTGAATCAGCACAGAGCCTTCGAAAGCCCTACCTTCATTAACGATTGTTCCACCGTATATTACTATTGTCATGGTTATGGTTTGTTTCTACTCTGTCTTTTCCGAAGGTTTTGCCAAATCAGCAGGTGATGCTGGTGGTGGAAGCTGCTGCCCATTTGGTACCGATTGACTGGCTGCAGCAGGCACATCCTTCAAACCATTCATGATTTGTTCGTTCTCCTGTGCCTTTTGATAGTAATCTTTAACGTACGGATCGTTCTTGAATTGGTTGGTAGCCTTGCTCATGATGTCCTCAATCCATGGCGTAAGCTCGGGATATTGATTACCGATAGTCATCATGAAGAACACGCCTGGCCCCAACACATTGTCGAAATTCTCTGTCACGAAGGTAGTAACCAGATGGTCTTCTCGCTGACTCAAACTTTCTGCTTCAGCATTGAGCTGTGCGTTAACCACATCCATGTTGCTTCCATTCATGATGGCTTGGTCATGTCGATGCACCAGTTCGGCCTGCTGACTCTTCAACTGATTGTACTCATTGAAGAACTTAAACAGCTTGTCATTCAAGGGTGTGCCGCTCACAGTCTGCTGGGTGTTGTTGATTTTGATATTGATGTCGCCCTCTTCCAACACAAAGGTAAGCACGCTCCTGTCATCCATGAAGATGTTGGCCATGCGAGCCGAATCCAATGTTCCTGCGAACTGAAACTGCCCATGTACCACTTCACTGGAGTCGATGTTCTTGAAATCATTATCTTGCAGCACCTTGAGGTACAACATTCTGCCATCCAAATCGGTGACGTTGGATGATCCTTGCACATGATAGCTGTTCGCGCAAGACGTGAACACTACAAGAGAAATAAGCAGGTATAATATCTTATTCATATATGTATTCTTGTTCTGTTTCTTTCAGGACACCTTGTCAGCACTCTCTGGAAAACCTCATTCACTCACAATCCTGGTCGTCCATCTTCTGCAAAGATGGTGCAAGCCGAAGGCAATCAAGCTTGTTTGAAATTGCTGAGGCGCCGCCCATCTTCTGCAAAGATAATATGTATTGTTTGTGAACAAAATTATTTAATGCTATTTAATTTGTTTACTGGCTCCTTTTAGCATTTTTTTGGAATACAGAGCCTCATCTATTCCTCTTTTGACAACTCGTGCTCGATGCGGTGCATGGTGTACATTTCCAGAATGGCCGCAATGAGCAACAGAACCACCCACTTGTTATAAATGGTGTTATAGTATGTTAGATAGTTGTCGAAGGCCGATTGCAGAAAGCGATAGACCATGTCCACCATCAGGAAACCTGACAGGATGAAGAAGATGTCGGCCAAGCTCATGATGCGCTTCAGCCGCTTCACGATGAAGTTATTGCCTTGGTATTCCTGCATCATCTGCATGACACCGAACATCAAAGCGCCCGCAAGATAAATCCAACAAGCGATTTTTTGCTGCCACATCAGGGCGAAGCATCCGGCACCAACCACCATCATGGCCCCACCGGTGAGGAATATCAGGCTCTGGAGTTTATTGAGTTGTTTCATTTGTCGATTGAGGTTGTTCTGTTTTAGGGTCATCACTCAACACGAAAATGTCTTCATCGTCGGCCTTCATGAAATAGTTCTCTCGCGCTATCTTCTTGATGGCACTAGGGTTGCGCTTTAGTTCTCTTAGCTTCTTCGTGTTGATTTCATTCAGCGATTTGTACTTGTTGATATCTTCTTTCAAATCACTGATTTGCCATTCCAGCTGTACACGTTTCATGAAACTGTTCTCATCAAGGACCCCAACAATGAGGAATCCGCCAACAATCACGATAAGGTATTTATAGTGATTGACGAAGCTCAGTATGACATTGACACGTTTCAAGAGTGGTAGGATTTAATGATTGCAAAAATAAACATTATAATTGAAAACGAAAAATGCACCTGTCATAATTTCATCTTATTAACAAATAATCAAACAAGGCGGTCCAAGGAAGTCTAATCTTTTTGCTATCTTTGCAAAACAAATTCATCTACAATGAAAGATTACATTGTTTCAGCGCGCAAATACCGGCCGATGACCTTTGACGCTGTCGTTGGCCAATCCGCGCTCATCACAACCCTTAAGAACGCCGTGAAGAGCGGGAAGCTGGCTCAGGCCTACCTGTTCTGCGGCCCGCGCGGTGTCGGTAAGACCACCTGCGCGCGCATCTTTGCCAAAGCCATCAACTGTCTAACCCCCACAGCAGATGGTGAAGCCTGCAACGAGTGCGAGAGCTGTCAGGCCTTCAACGAGCAAAGGTCGTACAACATCTTTGAACTTGACGCCGCCAGCAACAACTCTGTGGAGAACATCAAGTCGCTGATGGACCAAACACGCATACCGCCACAGGTAGGCAAGTATAAGGTGTTCATCATCGACGAGGTGCACATGCTCTCCACATCGGCCTTCAACGCCTTTCTCAAAACGCTGGAAGAGCCGCCCGCACACGTCATTTTCATCCTGGCAACGACCGAGAAACACAAGATTTTGCCTACCATCCTCTCGCGTTGTCAGATATATGATTTCGAGCGGATGGCTACTGCAGACATCATCAACCACTTGAAAAATGTGGCTCAGCAAGAGGGCATCACCTACGAAGACGCTGCCCTGAACATCATTGCAGAGAAGGCTGACGGCGGCATGCGCGATGCCTTGTCGGTCTTCGATCAGGCTGCCAGCTTCTGTCAGGGCAACATCACGTACGACAAGGTGCTGGAAGACCTCAACGTGCTGGATGCAGACAATTATTTCAAGATAGTAGATTTGAGCCTCGTAAACAAAGTGGGCGACGTGATGGTGCTGCTCAACTCCATTCTTGCGAAAGGCTTCGACGGTGGACTTCTCACCAACGGATTGGCCTCGCACATACGCAACGTGCTCATGGCGAAGGATGCACAGACGCTAAGTTTGCTGGATGCAAGCGAGCAACAACGCCAGAAATACCAGCAACAGGCGCAAAAATGCCCAACGAAATTCTTATACCAAGCGTTGAAAATACTGAACCGCTGCGACGTGAACTACCGTCAGAGCAGCAACAAACGCCTGTTAGTAGAACTCACGCTCATCGAAGTGGCGCAAGTGACACAAGCGGATGACGCTTCTGACGGTGCGGGGCGCAGCCCCAAACGCTTAAAATCCTTGTTCAAAAAGTTGGCTCCCGCGATGGGCGGCGAGACCAATCAACGTGTGGCGAGCTCAGAGACCGGCAAGGTGTCTCCAGCAAATGCCCGCCACACCCCCATCACTTCAACACAACAACCATCAACCTCAACGCCGGCTGCGACAAGCAATCCTGCCGGCCAAAGGCCGCGGCTGACACTCTCGGACATAGGAATGAGCTTCAACGACCTGCGTAACGGCGGCAAAAAGCCATCCTACCAAACCAAACCCGAACAGCAAGTAACCGCACAAAACACGGCCTTCAGCGAGCAAGAGCTAATGATACAGTGGAAAATGATGTGCAACCGAATGCCCCAAGAGAAGATAGGTTTGGCGCAACGCATGAAGAACTTGACGCCCCGTATCACCACCTTCCCCAACATAGAAGTGGTCATCGACAACGACATCCTGCTGAAACAGCTGCAAGATGACAAGGAAAACATCTTGGCAGAGATGCGCACACTACTGAAAAACGCGCAACTCAACATCAACCTGCGCCTTGCTGAAGCCCAGGAGGTGACCAAGATTTACTCGAAACGCGAAATCTTTGAAATGCTCAAAAAGGAGAATCCACAGTTCTCCAAACTATGCCAGAGCTTAAAATTGCAGTTGGGATAAGTTTGTTTTCATTTGATTCTTCAATACTTTCACGCACCCTAAAATGGGCCATTGGACGATGCCCGCCAAGTAAATTTATTTAACATGAGTTTTCTGTAAAATAGCATTTTCCAGCACGGAAAATAGCCCTTTTCCTCCTCCAAAATTGCACTTTCACGTCTATTGTCATGCTTTTACACTTCAAAAGCATAGCTTTTACCATCCAATTTACATGAGTTTGCACGCCAATAGATAGCATTTAACCGCCCAAAAACAGCGTTTTTCAGTGCTTCTGAATAGGCAAAAACAAGACAAGCACTTAATTATCAACAATTTATATTTTAAGCGTATTTCAGACAGAAGATTGTTTTGTGAGAAATACGCGAGTTATGAAGGGGGTAAAACCGCAAAGTTTTCTGTTTTTAACACTTGTGACACCCCATCACATACATGCATAAAAAAAAGGCATCGCCACATGTGACGTTGCCTCTTTACATTATTATTAAATAAAATAAATTCTCCTTTCAAAAGATGAAAGGCAAGATTTTTACTTGCTATTCAAGTTAATCTTGCTTCCCAAATGAATGGCCTGTGCTACAGATATAGCCACAACAGCCAAAGTCATAATTGTTACCATAATCTTTTTACCTTTCTTTTAAATTTGTTATCCTTTTGTCTTAATGACGATGCAAAGATACAATCATCGCGCTGTGTGCGCAAACATTTTCACTCATTAGTCGCATTTTATGCTGTTTTGTTGATACAAATCAAAGAAAACAGTCATTGAGGTACCTCAAAAAACCCATGTTTTTATTTGGTAATCCACTAATATTACGCTACATTTGCATAGTATATTTCACATACCAGTATATCAAACAAACAATACAACAAACGGCTCTACATGAAACAAGCCACACATCAAACCTTGAACGTAGCACTATCTTTACTCCTTGGCAGTGCCATTCTATACTGGATGTACCGCGACTTTGATTTTCAACTCATCAAGAATGTGGTGCTGCATGAGATGGATTGGACCTGGATGTGGCTGTCGTTTCCCTTCGGAATATTGGCAGAAGCCTTTCGAGGTTGGCGCTGGAAACAAACGTTGCAGCCCATGGGCGAGCGTTCCAGGGCATCGGTCAGGGTTCATTCTGTATTCCTATCGTATGCCGTCAGCTTGTTGATTCCGCGCATAGGCGAGTTCGCCCGTTGTGGCATTTTAAGCAGATTTGACAGCGTGTCGTTTCCCAAAGCATTGGGAACCGTAGTGACCGAGCGCATCATCGACTCTCTCTTGGTATTGCTCATCACGGCCCTCACGCTGACAGCTCAAATCAAGATATTCGATACTTTTTTCGTTCACACGGGCACCAGCATTGACGCGATACTGCGACAATTCTCCACTGCCGGCTACATTGTCACGGCCATCTGCGCCATGGCGGTGTTGGTGCTGGCATTATTCCTACTAAAACGCTTATCTATATATAATAAGGTGAAAATCACCTTGCATGACATCGGACAAGGCATCGCTTCACTTCGACAGGTAAAAAGCATACCTTTGTTCATTGCTTTCACCTTATTAATATGGCTATGCTACTTTCTGCACTATTATCTCACCTTCTTTTGCTTTGATGCCACCGCCCACTTAGGACTGTCGTGCGCATTGGTAACGTTCATCGTAGGCTCCATTGCCGTTATCGTTCCAACGCCAAACGGAGCCGGTCCCTGGCATTTTGCCGTCAAGACGATGCTGATTTTATACGGAGTAGCTGAAACCGATGCCCTATACTTTGTGCTGATTGTACACTCAGTGCAAACTCTTTTAGTGGCCGTGCTGGGCATATACGCATGGATAGCCCTATCGTTCACAAAGAAAAAACTTACTCGCGTGAAGGCAGGAAAAATCGTTCTGCCAGCGCAAGAATAACAGAAAAACCTATTTATTCACCACGAGTTGGAAGCAAAGTGTATTAAAACTCACCAGCAACAACTCTAAAAAAAACAAAATACTATGAGTGAAATTAAAGATCTGAAACCGACCTGTGTATGGCGAAACTTTGACGCACTGACGCAAGTGCCACGTCCTTCTGGACATCTTGACAAAGTACATCAATTCTTACTCGACTTTGCAAAGCGTGCAGGTGTCGAGGCTTATGTGGACAAAGCCAAGAATGTAGTGATGAAGAAGCCCGCCACAAAAGGCATGGAGAACAGAAAGACGGTGATTTTGCAAGCACACATGGACATGGTTCCACAAAAAGCACCGGAGAGTAAGCACAACTTTGAAACCGATCCGATAGAGACTTGGATTGACGGCGAATGGGTGAAAGCAAAGAACACCACCCTGGGAGCCGACAATGGAATGGGTGTAGCTGCCATCTTGGCTGTCATGGAAGACAAGAATTTGAAGCATGGTCCGATAGAAGGCCTCATCACCGCCGACGAAGAAACGGGCATGTTTGGTGCCAACGACTTGCCAGAAGGCGAATTAGATGGTGACATTCTCATGAACTTAGACTCCGAAACATGGGGTAAATTCGTCATTGGTAGTGCTGGTGGTGTTGACATCACCGCCGAATTGGATTACAAAGAGGCAGCGACTGACGCTACAGATAAGGCCGTGAAGGTAACACTTTCGGGTCTTCGTGGCGGACACTCGGGTTTGGAGATACATGAGGGTCGTGGCAATGCCAATAAACTGATGGTTAGATTGGTACACGAAGCAATATGCGAACTCGATGCTCGGTTGGCAACATGGCATGGTGGCAACATGCGTAATGCCATTCCATTCAAGGCCGAAGTGGTGCTGACACTGCCGAAAGAAAACGTTCCTGCGCTGCAAGAGATGGTAGCCGACTGGAAAGAAGAGTTCATACAAGAATACAAAGACATTGAGAGCGGAATCGAATTGACAGCCGAAGAGGTAGAAACGCCGGCCACACAGGTTCCCGAAGCCATACAAGACAACCTCATTGATGCCATCTATGCTTGCCACAATGGCGTGATGCGCATGATTCCTTCCATCCCTACAGTGGTGGAAACCTCATCCAACTTGGCCATCATTGACATAGAATCGGGCAAAGCTTCATTTAAGATTTTGGCTCGTTCATCTAACGAATCCATGAAAGCTTACATCGGTGAAACTCTGCAAAGCTGTTTCAACATGGCTGGAATGAAAGTAACTTTCAGCGGAAGTTATGGCGGATGGGATCCAAATCCTGACAGTGAGGTGCTCGATTTGCTGATGAAACTGTACAAAGAGCAAAACAATGAAGAAGGTATCGTGCAGGTAGACCACGCCGGTTTGGAATGTTCCATCATCTTAGGTAAATACCCTCACCTGGACGTTGTATCGTTCGGCCCCACCATTCGCAGTCCGCACACCTCAACAGAGCGTTGCCTTATCAGCACTGTAGAGCCTTTCTGGAACCTGTTGAAGAAAGTGTTGGAAGAAGTTCCGACGAAGTAACAGAAGTAAAACTGATTCATAATAACAATTAGATTCATGGAAGAATCCACATTCTTCCATGACATCAAACCTCTTAGAGAGCCGATGTGCGAGCCAAAAGCCCTGCATATCGGCTTTTTATGTTTACTAACTTGAATGCCTATAAATCTTAAAAAAGCAACAAGGTCATGGACAAATTGATTTTTTTTGCTTAATTTTGCCACACCGTGTAAAGGTTGATAAGGAGAAAATTATGAAGAAAAAAATACAGTTTAGTCTCATTTATAGAGACATGTGGCAATCTTCCGGTAAGTTTCAGCCACGCAAAGATCAATTAGAACGCATTGCTCCAGTCATTATAGAAATGGGCTGTTTTGCTCGTGTAGAAACCAACGGAGGCGCTTTTGAACAAGTAAATTTGTTGGCGGGCGAGAACCCTAACGATGCTGTCCGCGCCTTCTGCGCACCCTTTAACAAAGTGGGCATCAAGACACACATGCTCGATCGTGGATTGAATGCATTGCGCATGTATCCCGTACCCGATGACGTTCGTGCCCTGATGTATAAGGTGAAACATGCGCAAGGCGTGGACATCCCGCGCATTTTCGATGGCTTGAACGATGTTCGCAACATCATTCCAAGCATCAAGTGGGCAAAAGAAGCGGGCATGACGCCACAGGGAACTCTGTGTATCACCACCTCTCCCATCCATACGCTGGAGTATTACGCCAATATTGCCGACACTTTGATTGAGGCAGGCGCAGAAGAAATCTGCCTAAAAGACATGGCCGGCATCGGTCAGCCTACGTTCTTGGGACAGTTAACCAAGATAATAAAAGACAAACATCCAGAGATTATCCTCGAATATCACGGTCACTCGGGTCCTGGACTGTCGATGGCATCGATGTTAGAGGTGGCCAAAAACGGCATCGACATCTTGGATGTGGCCATCGAACCCCTATCATGGGGCAAGGTACACCCTGACGTTATCTCCGTGCAGAGCATGCTGAAGACGGCTGGTTTCGATGTTCCAGACATCAATATGGATGCCTATATGAAGGCTCGTGCATTGACTCAAGAGTTTATCGACGACTGGTTGGGCTACTTTATCAACCCACAAAACAAGTTCATGAGCTCACTCTTGTTGGGCTGTGGCTTGCCTGGTGGCATGATGGGCAGCATGATGGCCGACCTGGCCGGCATTCATGGCACCATTAACAACATCCGCAAGAAGAAGGGAGAGGACGAACTTTCCACTGATGACATGCTCATCAAGCTGTTCAATGAGGTGGCATACGTTTGGCCTCGCGTGGGTTATCCACCCCTGGTGACGCCTTTCTCACAGTATACCAAGAACATAGCACTGATGAACCTGTTGACCATGGAACAGGGAAAGGGCAGATTCGTCATGATGGACGACTCGATGTGGGGCATGATTCTGGGCAAGAGTGGCAAGGTACCCGGCAAGGTTGACCAAGTATTAGTTGACCTCGCAAAGGAAAAGGGATACGAGTTTACCGACGCTGACCCTCATACTTTGCTGCAAAACAACTTGGACGACTTCAAGAAAGAGATGAAGGAAAACGGTTGGGACTTTGGCAAAGACGATGAAGAGCTGTTCGAATTGGCCATGCACCCCGAACAATATCGCAACTACAAGAGCGGACAAGCGAAGAAAAACTTCTTGGCTGACCTGCAAAAGGCGAAGGATGCAAAACTCGGCAGCAAGGTGTCGAAAGAAGAACTCACCGCATTCAAGCACGCAAAAGCTGACGCAATTGTGGCTCCGGTCAAGGGACAAGTGTTCTGGGAGTTCAATGGTGACGGCGAATGCGCTCCATCCGTTGAGCCATATATCGGCAAAGAGTACGCCGAAGGCGATAAACTGTGTTACATACAAGCACCATGGGGCGAGTTCGTAGAGATACCTGCGGCCTTAGGAGGCAAGTTGGTTGAGATTAACGCCAAGCAGGGAAGCAAGCTGAACAAGGGCGACGTAATTGCTTACATCGAGCGCCCACAAGCTTGATATTTTTGTTTTTACGCCAAACAACATACAACTCATCTTCGGGTACTTTCATGCCTGAAGGTGAGTTTTTTTAATGATTAAAATACTTTATCATGGACTATTTAGCCATCATCGACCAGTATTACCCGCAAGGAAGCAAGGCGCGGGACATCCTCTTGACGCACAGCGAATGCGTAACCCGCAAGGCATTGCAAATTGTCGACAAGCATCCAGAGCTGAAACTCGACCGTACCTTCATCCAAGAGGCGGCCATGTTGCACGACATCGGCATCGTAAAATGTGATGCGCCGGGCATCGAATGCTTTGGCACCGAACCGTATATTAAGCATGGCATCATCGGAGCAGACATGCTGCGCGCGGCCGGTTATCCCAAACATGCACGCGTCTGCGAACGCCATACGGGTGCCGGAATCGCCCTGCAGAACATCATTGAACAGCACCTGCCCCTACCCCAGCAAGACTTTTTGCCCGAGACCATGGAGGAACAGGTGATTTGTTATGCCGACAAGTTCTACTCCAAATCGCACCTCGAGCGTGTGAGAACACGCGAACAGGCACTGAAGAGCATCGGAAGATTCGGCAAAGAGGGAGCAGAGAGATTTGCCAGATGGATGCAACTGTTTGAATAATCGCCACCCACCCCATACAGCATAGAGCATCGCACCTGCTGTCATTTTCTTTTACAACTACCTCTTAAATACGGCCGTTTTTTCAAACAAGCATGCTGGTGGCTGCAAATACGCGAGCTATGCGCTTGTTTTGTATCTAATTGACGGCCAAACTTTTACGTCAAGACAGTCAGTTTTCTCATGTTCACCGCATGCTATTTTATGCTAAAAGCATTGCTTTTGATTGGCAATAGGTATGCTATTGATTGGTAAAACGTATGCTTTTGCCGCTCAATTACATAGAGATAGAGGTTAAATGTGATGCAAACAGGACCACTATTACCCTATTTTTATCGGAAAAAGTCTATTTCGCAGCTCCCACAACACGTTTTTTCGGCCTGAAAACATGACCGCTTTTTCTATTTCACAACTTTGCAATCATCGTTTTTTTATCATTTTTTTGGACAGAAGCCAACAAGAGGTTACGCACAAGAAGAAAAGCAATCAAAGCGCATGTTTAGCACGATGTGTTAAGTTAAAAATAAAAAATTGTATATCAATTCGTTGTTATTTGTGTAATTTTGCACATTAAATGAGAACTCCGTCGGTTATAGTTCTGCTGCTGTTCATCTTTGCCTTCGTTATGGCAGACATGAACAGGTTTGATTCATACGCCAGGCAACAAACGCAACAACGTGACACGCTGGGTGTGGGCGACACCTTGTCACCTATCAAGCGCGATTCTACTTTTGACAAACGCCCCGACTCTGTTGCCACCGACACCACCACATTAGACTCACTTCAGCTGGCCATTCGCAAGCATAATCAACTGATTGACGACTCGATTCGGCTCGACTCGCTCAACAGAAAGAGGGCTAACGGCATCGACGCACCGGTAGAATATACCGCAGAAGATTCGCTTGTCTATAATGCAAAGAGCAAAACCACGCACCTCTACGGCTCGTCTACCGTGAAATACGAGAACATGGATCTCAAGAGTGAGAAGATATACATGAGCATGGACAGCAATCTGGTGCACGCAACTGGTGCCATCAAGGACACCACAACTAAAGCGTTGGAAGGCACTCCCGTGTTCAAATTGGGGCAAGATTCGTACGAAAGCGACACCATGGCGTTCAACTTCAAGACCAAGAAGGGACTCATCAACAACGTTTACACCCAACAAGAAGAGGGATTCTTGCGCAGTGAGCGGTCAAAGCGCGACTCATCGGGCGTGGTGTACATGGAACACGGCCGCTATACCACCTGCGATAAAAAGCATCCCGACTTCTATATCGCACTTTCGAGGGGCAAGGTACGCCCGGGCAAGGACGTGGTTTTCGGTCCTGCCCATTTGGTAGTGGCCGACGTTCCGCTGCCTCTTGCCGTTCCATACGGTTTCTTCCCCTTTACTAAGAGCTATTCATCAGGCTTCATCATGCCGTCTTACGGCGATGAGATGGATCGCGGTTTCTATCTTAGGGACGGCGGATATTATTTCGCCATCAGTGACAAAATCGACTTAAAGCTGCTTGGCGAGATTTACACCAAGGGTTCTTGGGGTGTTTCGCTGGCCAGCAATTACAATAAAAGATATCGCTATAGCGGTAGTATATTTCTTAGTTACCAGGATTCAAAGACAGGCGACAAGGGCTTACCTGACTTCTCTCGGCAGCAAAGTTATAAGATACAATGGAGCCACCGACAAGACCCAAAAGCCAATCCCTTTAGCTCGCTGTCGGCAAGTGTCAACTTCGCCTCCTCCAGTTACGAGCGCAACAACCTGACGAGCTTGTATAATCCGCAGGCACTCACGCAAAGTACCCGTACATCTTCTGTGAGTTGGAGCACCACTTTCTCAAGCATTGGCTTGTCACTGAGCAGCTCGATGAACCTTTCGCAGAACATGCGCGACTCTTCCATCGCCCTGACAATGCCCGACCTGAACATCAGCATCAGCCGCTTCTACCCTTTCAAACGCAAGCATGTGGTGGGCAATGAGCGATGGTACGAGAAGATTGCCGTAAGCTACACGGGCCGCTTCTCCAATTCTATCCAAACAAAAGAGGACAAATTGTTCAAGTCAAACCTCATCAAAGACTGGAGAAACGGTTTCCAGCACGACATTCCCATCAACGCCAACTTCACGCTTTTCGACTATCTCAACGTCAATCCGTCGTTCAATTTCACCGACCGCATGTACACAAACAAGATACATCGGTCATGGGACGCTGCCTCTCAAAAGGTTGTGAACGACACAACGTACGGCTTTCACAACGTCTATAACTGGTCGCTCAACTTGGGTATGTCTACCAAACTCTATGGTATGTTCATCCCAAATCGTAAGATTTTCGGCGATAAGGTACAGGCCATCCGCCACGTCTTAACCCCTTCCGTCTCGTTCAGCTATGCCCCCGACTTCGGTGCGCGCCGCTATGGCTATTACGATTACTATCAAAAGACCGACGCCGACGGCAATGTGTCGCTCGTAGGATACTCTCCTTACGAGAACGGCATGTACTCTGTACCGGGCAGAGGACGCAGCGGAAACATATCATTCGACCTGGGCAACAACGTAGAAATGAAGGTCAAGAGCGACAAAGACTCAACGGGAATGAAGAAAGTGAGCATCATTGACGAGCTTGGGTTATCGATGTCGTACAACATGGCGGCCAAAGAAAAGCCGTTGAGCGACCTGAATATGCGCATCAGATTGAAGTGGTGGAAGAACTACACCTTCAATCTCAACGCGCGATTTGCATCGTATGCTTATGAATTAGATGAGAATGGCAGACCCTACGAGGGCAACCACACGGAATGGGGAATGGGCCGTTTTGGTCGTTTCCAAGGCATGTCGCAGAACATCTCCTACACGCTGACGCCCGAAAAGCTGAAAAAACTCTTCACCGGCAGTCATGATGACGAGGATGAAGACGAACAAAATAAGAACGATATTGAAGGTCGTGACACCGATATCGAGAGCAACATTGATGACAACATGATTGAGGGGCAGCGAGGAGCAAAGAAGAAAACAAAGGCTGGCAAGGCCGAAACCGATGACGATGGCTACATGGCGTTCAAATTACCATGGTCACTCACCTTCGGTTATGGTATCACCATGAGTGAGAACAAAGACATCAACAAGTTCAATTATAAGACCATGCGCTATCCATACAAGTTCACTCAGACCCTTAATGTCAGTGGCAACGTTCGCATCAGTGATGGATGGAACATCAGCTTCTCATCGGGTTATGACTTTGAAAACCATGCCATGTCCATGACAACGGCATCACTTCAGCGCGATCTCCACTGCTTCAACATGAGCTGCTCCGTGGTGTTGGCTCCTTATACCAGCTACAATTTCACGTTTAGGGCCAACGCTGCCACCCTGACAGACGCACTGAAATACGATAAACGCAGCGGCTACAGCAATGCAATACAATGGTATTAAAGGATATTGTTGACAGATAGAGAGACTGACAAGCGAAAAAGTTTTATGGACTGTTGAACAATTAACCCATCACTCCTATTCAAAAATGCGTCGCTCGTCAACTATTTACTCGTCAACTCGTCAACTACTCACTCGTCAACTATTCAACTAACCCCCTTATCAACTTAACAATCATGCAAAACTACATCAAAGAAAACCAAGAAAGAATGTTGGATGAGCTTTTTAGCCTTATCCGC